>JAEEGH010017886.1_pt1 | contig 15044 bp, 7 predicted proteins | sample 9134181 | NCBI WGS metagenome assembly JAEEGH01 (sample SAMN16246544, study PRJNA631951) | gut metagenome | biome: gut microbiome; feature: rumen; material: DP-attached | host: Bos | place: Iran: Karaj | collected 2018-10 | reverse complement strand
AGAAATGTACGGTGGCGTTTTGGAAGTCGGCACGACTTTTGATCCAGGCCCCGAATTCGCCGTTTCGCATTTCAAATACGAACGCCACCGCGAAACGCTCAGCAACATGTTGGGCGCCAAGATCTTCGTCTATTGCTATAGCACGCTGAATGCCGATGATTTCCATTATGCGGCCTATCCAAACGGCGTGCCGCAGGACACAAGTTTCGGCACATTCATCGGCAAACAAACGCAATGCTTCCTGTCGGACATCGGCTTTGATTTCATTTGGTTCTCCAACGGTTTCGGCTTCGGTACGGAGACATGGGGCATGACAGGTGCCGTTTTTGACGGTAATCGCTTCTATCCAGAAAATTCCCACAAGACCAGTGATCTGGTCTTTCAGTTCTGGAACGATTTCCGCCGTGAATGTCCGAAATACCGTATCGAAACGCGCGGGACGAATCTCACGACAGGCATCGATCTCGCGTCGGATGCCGTTCCACTCCGTGAAATCTACAAAAACGTCACGAATTTGGAAATTCCACCGAATTCACCATGGGCCGCATTGGATCACAACTTCGGCTTGGAGCTCGTCGGTTGGATGTCTCATATTGCGGAACTCCCTGAAGGAAAAGGTTTTCCGTTCCGTTACTACACCCACGATCCATGGTGGCTCAACTCCCCATGGCTCGACCGTTATGACCGCATGCCACATGATATCTACCTCCCGATGGCCATCTGCCGCCTCAATGCAAATGGCGAGGCCGAAACGCCCACGCAGTTCGATTTCCTCTCTATCGACGATTCCTACGGCCATATGCCCGACCAAGTTCCACAGGAGTGTATCCCGCATCTGCTTGACGCTGAACGTCCAAGACCAGACCAAGCGGGTCCGCTTGTATGGGTCTATCCCTTCGATGAATACCATGATGCCGTTTATCATGGTACGAAACTGGACGAAGTCTTTTTCGGCGACCATCAGATCATCACCGCCGTCAATCTAGGCTTCCCGCTCAACACAATCGTTTCTACGGCCAACTTCCTTTCCGCTCCCGCTGAAACGTTCGCAGGGCGCATTCTCGTCGTGCCCACGATGGTTCAATCGGCCGTCATTGAGCGGATTTATCAGTTGGTTACTGAGAATGGCACAAAAGTCATACTCTACGGTCCTGTAGATGATATGCTCGCCGCTCCATTGTTGCTGGAACTGACGGAAGGCGTTGAAGGGGAGGGTGTTCTGGAAGGTTACGGCAAAATCCGCCATCAGGCCATTTATTCCGCCGGCAAGCTGGACTGTGTTTTGACGGACGATTCCTGCGGTGCAAAGGTTCTCGTCAATTATGACATCAACGGCGTGAAACGCCCCGCCGCCGTCCTCTACGGCGATTCCATTGTGTGGATTCGCGGCACCAATTCCTTCGACAAAGTCGGCCGCATGGCGCAATTCCTCCCGCCGGACTACGTTATGCCTGAGCAGTTATTTATTGATGTTCTGAAACATCTCGGCCTCCATTTGGAATACGAGAAGCCCATGCCACAGGTTGCACCGCCGCGCATCGGTATCCGTTTGCACGACAACGCCTTCTATTTCAGCGTTTTCGGAACGAACAGCACCGTCCGCCAACACATCCGCATGGCCGACGGCGCACCGCTTTTCCGTGGTCGCGACATGATTTTAAAGGACAATATCGGTATCTACCAGACGGAAAAATGGGCCAATCTGGAGGCGCGGCTCTTCGTGCAGGGCGACGATTCCGTCATCGAATGCACGGAATGGACGCATGAAAATCGTGGCATGAATCGCCGTATGGTCGTCGATGGCCTCAAAAACGCTACATTGGTTTTCCGTCCGACGGTCGATGATTCAGAAACGGTTCTCTTCAAACGGACGACCGCCAATCACACATTGTTCGCTGCCAGCGACTGTGAATTGGAAAAGACGCGTGATGCATTCGGCGTCAAATACATTGCCCGCAACATCACCGGCCGCATGACCGTCATCTGGGGCACGAAGCCAGATTTGAATAATTGGTAGGTAGTTTAAAAATTTATTGACTAAAAACCCCCGACCATTTTCCTGACGTCAGGAAAATGGTCGGGGGATATATCTTTCTATATATCAATTACTTCTGATATCAAATTTATCAATCAGGCGTTTGGATTGCCCAAAAATCCCTGCGAGAAGAAGACAGGCTTGTAGTCTGCCTCCACCAGACAACGTGTCGCTGTCTCAAGCCGTTTCAGATGGTCGGGCAGGTAGTTGTCGTAGTACGGGAAGGAGTATTGTTCATGGCTGGCGATGCCGAGAATCTCCGTGCCGCGCTCTTCGTTCCGTTTGATTGCGACGGCGTATTTCTTCGGTATTTCCGCCAGCGGTGTAAGATTGCAACAGACTGTGTTATGGAAGAAACTGACGCCGAGTTGCGGATCATAATAGACGATGTTTTTGTCCAAAAAGTCCTTCTCTTCCTGCATGCCGTAGTGCATGGCGAGGCCGGATAATTCATTGCCGCAATCGACGCCAGAAAGGCTCCGTTTCTCAATGGTTTTCATGTCGCCACCACGCTGACGATCTTCTAGGCTCGGTCCACCCATGACGCGCAGACGGAAGTTATTGCTGTAGGCGGTCACGCCGCGGCGGATCGCCTCCTGCGCAACAGCTGGATGCACATTCGCCCAATGGATGACGACAGGAGCGATGAAGCATTCAGGCCCTGCAAAACGCTCTATCTCCTTCTGTACCATGTCCCAATGCTTGCCGAACGTCGCAGCTGTCGCTTCCGCGTAGGGACGGTCTGGAAATTCGCTGTAAGCATGGAAGGAGAATTTCAGCCAGTCGGAATTGTCATGGAATTCCGACTTCCAAATGGCGGGCATATCCTTCAGTAAAAATTCCTCATGATCATTGTGATAGAATGAATTAAGCGTCACTTTGAAGCCATATTTATCATGGATTTTCTTTAACGCGGCCAGATAGAAATGATCGAACGCTTTCTTCGGACGTTGCTTGGAAAGATCCGTGAAGAGGAAGCTATGGTCGTCAATGAAGAAGTTGAAGCGTTTGAACGACTTTTTATCCCAAACAAGTGTAAGTTCCTGTGAATACGTTCCGTACGGCGTCACGACGGATGCCTTCACAGTATTGACGCGCTGCGTCAGTTCGACGTCCGCTGAAAAACGACGTCCTTCCATGACGGCGGGCTGGCCGTTGACTGTCACGGGATAGCCGCCATCGCTGATTCCTTCAACCTTGATTTTCAATGACTTTTTTCCTTCCTTGCCGTGGTTGTGGTTCAAGATGGCACCTTGACGATAGTTCGTGATTTCGATCATGAGTCTTTCCTTTCTTGTTGTTATTTAACTATTTAAGTTTATACTGCATGACGATGGCCGTGGCCGCTTTCGATTCGATGGTCAATCCTCCCATGATTTCCGCTCCGCTCTTTTCCCGCATGGTCTCTTTCTCTTTGTCACGGTTCCATATCTGATACATGCTGTCCGGAATCAAACCACGCGGCATGACATGCACGCTGCCGTCATCGCGGAAATAGGCGATAATCATGCCTTCTTCAGCCTTGCCGAACTGCATGGCCATCGGATTGCGGCTCTTGCCCGCATATGCTGTCAGCGGGTAATAGTCGTCTTGAAGATACTTGGTGAGCGATCGCCATTCCGTCAGAGCTTCCTTCAGTTTCTCGGTGCCCGCTTCGTCGCTTGCGCCCACACCGATGCTGTTGCCGATGTGGGAGCGCACGTCGTACAATGAAAGATTTGCGAATCCCGTTCCCCAGTAGGGAATCCAAGAGGCACATCCAAATGTCTGGCATTGAGCACTTTCAATATCCGCCCAGAAATCGGAGCGCGTATGGAGGAAGGCATAGCGCAATGTTTCCAAATCATAACGCATGCCACCGCTTGCGCAGGCGTCGATGAACATGTGTGGATGGCGTTTCAGCAGTTCGGAGAAGACACGCAGATAACCGTCCGTATAATGATTTTCCGTGATTCCCGTGCGTGGGCAGCCCAACCGTTCCGCTTCCTTTGCGTCCCATGCCGTCCAATACGGCCCTGGAAACATGTTGAAATCCTGCCGATATTGATCCACACCATGCTCCGTAATGACTTTGTCCAGCATGTCAACAACGTAATCCACGGCGGTCGGATCTGCATAATTCACGAGAAGTGTCGTTCCGACAGGCACTTGCGTGTCATCGACGGCTTTTCCGTCTGCTCCTAAAGCAATGACCTTTCCCGCCAAATCTTTCGCCGCTTTTGTTCCAGCCACAATGCGTTCAGGCTCAAGCCATAACGCGAATTGCAGATTTTCACCATGCGCGGCGTCGCTCAACGGTTTCAGGCCATTCGGATAATTTTCTTTTTTGACAAACCAGTTACCCGTGAACGGCCATTCATGGCCCGCCATGTCATACCAGCCTGCGTCTTTGTTGAATTTGTCCAACAGCTTCGTCACGCCAGTCTTTTTGTACAATTCGAATACCGCCAAATCGCCTGCCGCAGTAGGTGCGTCCGGACAGATCAAAGCGTTGGTTGACGGAATATCCGTCTCCTGATATCGGCAAAGATTCTCCTTTATCAGCCAGCGGCGGTATTCGTTTTGCCCATCCAGCCAATCGCCTTTGTAGGGCATCAGGACCACGCCCGGAAATCGCACGGATTCATTTGGTTGCAGCACGAAATCTGTCTGATATTGACCGCCTGTCATGCGGATGCCGTCCGCTTCCTGTGTGAAATCGACCTTCCAGTTGCCCTGCCAATTTAGCACGGCGATGATGCCTGTTCCAGCCGTGGCATTTTCCAAATTGAAACACGGCATGTAGTCGCTTGTACATTTTCCGTTCGTGACGGCGTAACTGACAGTACCGTTCAACCGTTGGCAGAGCGGTTCGAAATCCGTGAAAGAACATGTGCTTCCGCGCACGGCATGAAGCACATACGCCCCCGCCTGATAGTCGATGATTTCATCAATGGCCTGCAGATTCTGGATACGCGGCGACGGTCCGTAATGATCGTTTGTCAGGATAACATCATACTCCCAAATCCCGTTATAACCTTCATATTTCGTATAAGTCACATCCAACCGCAAATGATGCTCTTGGCAACGGAAGGTCACGAAATTGCTTAATCGCGTATTACGCTCTCCCTCTCTTTTCCACTCTGGGTAATATAATGTACCGCCTTGGAATTCTCGTGTCCAATGCAATTCAGCGGAGGATTGTCCATCAATAAGAAAATGGATTGGTGGGATTTGATAATCACGGATACGTCTAACAATGGTAAGGTGATTATCAACTCTTCTGCAACCGCTCAATACCGTCATCGCCAAAACCGCTGAAAGAAATGAACCGCGAATGTTCATGATCTGCATCTCCTGATGGTTGTCATTCAAACAGTTGCAACTGAAGCGGTTTGCCGTCTTCCGTTGAAGGCATTTGGACATGGGCGCTTAGTTCAGGCGTCGTCTTCACATCCGCCGCCAAGGCGTTGTAGTCCGTCAGCGTCAGCTCCTCTACGACGCCGTCGCGTTCGAAGCCGTGGCGCATCCGTGTGAACATGCGATTGTCCGAACGTTCCGTTAAATGCTCCAAGTCACCGACAACCACCATTTCACGGCGGCTTCGTGTATGCGTCACATTCACGCGGTTTGCGTCGTTCACGAAACCGATGCCATGTTCGCCTGAACGGACGTACGACACGATGACGACGTCGCTTTCGCCACCTTGGAAACTATCGACGGTCGAGATACGATCATGTGTAAATGCTTCCCATTCAGCTTCATCCATATCGTCTGGTCGATTCAACCGCATCATGACGCGGATCAATTTCGCCTGTCGTTTGTACAGCGTGATCAAGCAGACTTCATCCCGCGGATACTGCTTCACGAAGGCGAGCATCAGCGATGTGCAGACAACCGCTTCCGCGTAGTTTTCATAGCCTGGCTGGAAGCCTTCCAGCCGCAATTGTTCATGCCGCAACCAATCTGGCAGGCTGGACGTGCTCAAAAATTTCAATGTCTGCGGTGGATATTTCGCTTCGCGCTCTTTGTAAGACAGTTTGTAGTATTCCGCCGAACCGTTCGTAGTTACTTGCGCATCGTAGAACAACTGCGACGAAAAATGCATGAGGCGCGGATTCTGGCAGCGGTAGCATGTTTTCAGCATGATGACAGGGAACTTACGGCAATCCTGCAGCCAGCCCATGAAGCCGCCGCCGATGAAATACCGCTGGAATTGCGTCATTTCATGCGCGTCGCCCAATTGTTCCCACACGACGTCCGAGAGCGGGAAGGGCGGTAGCTGCTTGGGGTCGCCAAAGAAGAATGCCCTCTTCGCAAGACACACGCAGGTAAGGACTTCCGAACTTCCGGACATGCCCGCTTCATCGAATACGATGACATCGAACAGCCCTTCATCCGCGATGCGAGACGCGAGAATCGGCGATCGCAGTATGCCGATGTGCGTTCCCGCGTGGATTTCACATTGCGATTGTTTCGCTTTTGTCGTGAAGCGACTGAAAAGCGTCGCGTCGCCAGACCAGCAACGTTTCGCCACATCGCTGCGAATGGCTTCCTTCGAAGCCGCATGGCGTAGCAACGGCAGATCGAACAGATGGCGGCAGATGTTATCGACAGCTGTGTTGGACGGCGCCGTCACGAGAATCCGCTGATGGCGTTTCGCCAATTCACGAACAACTTGCTCCAAAACGGACGTCTTGCCTGTTCCGGGCGGCCCCTGCACAAGAACGGCCGCGTTCCGCATGTCCAGACAGGCCCGCACGGCGCGGGTCTGCTGCATGTCTAATTTTGGAAATTCCGCCGTGGTTTCCTCTGCGGGATAGAAATACGGCAGCGGCATGATGCCCAGCATGCCGCGCAAGGCCAAATGGCCTGTCATCGCGCGGTCCTGTGTCGTGTCGCGCATCATGTTCACGACTTTTGTCACATAGCCTTGTGGACTCTTGCGTGGCTTGCCGCGAAGCTCGCCGTCGACGGAGAGGGGGGGAGTCGCATCCCACGTGATTGTTCCGATGAACGCGGATTCATCCAAAACATCGACGTTGAAGTATCCGACCGTCGCTTTCGGCATGCCTGCTGGATACAGCTCCAGACGACTACCTTCGCGCAACGGAATGGACAAATCGGACGGCAACGGCAACTGTATGACCTGCATGTTGTCATGGAAGGGAACGATGGTTTTCGCGCCTTCAAAGGACAATTCGAACATCTCTTCGCAACGCAGCTGGCGATCTTCCGTCTCGCATAGAAGATCCAGATCACGCCGTACTTCCCAATCACCGCGCATGGGAATGACGCCTTCCAGCGCGGTTTCCGGCTTGGTGGCCGTTATGGCGTTGGCCGATGAATCGTCATCGAACGTGAACGCCAGCTGGGCATCTCGCTCATCTTGCGCCATTTCCGACAACACTTTTGCCATCAACTCTTTATACAAGCCTGTTCGGCGGATCAGTTTTTTCACCGTCTTGCTCGGCTGGGATTCCTGCAGTTCCTTCAGCGCTTTCTTGACGTATTCCTTCTTGACGTTTTTCAGATCCATCTGCGGATAATCGCGTTTGATAATTTTCGCGACTTCGGACATGACTTCGACCTTTTCGCCTTCGGATTCTTCTGGCATGGCCGCAGTGATTTCAATGGATTCGCCGAACACCAATGCGCCGTCTTTGAAGCCAAGCCGTTGGATGATGCTTTTTTCCGTCGTTTCAATCAGTAGCGATGGACATTGCCCTTCGGCATCCCATGAAAGGCATGCCACGCGGTGGACGTCTTTATCTTTTTCAGCTGGAATAAGCGTTGTTTCGCCGATGCTAAGTCCTTCCGGCGGAACGGCAAACGGCTCTGGATGGCAGGCCTCCTCCCACATGCGAAAGAATTTCTCCCCTGTGGCCGTGGCGGCGCCATGTCCGAGTCTTTTAAACAACTCGGCAAAATACTGTTCTATTTTTTCTATCTCGCCAGCGCTGTTGAACATAATGGGCCTCTGCGCATGCCATGGTTGTTTTGATTAAATATACTCCGTTTCCGCAAGTTATCCACAACAAACAGGAAGAAGTTGATGGTCTTCATGTAAAAGGGCGGTTTTCAAAATAAGCATGAAAAGCATTGAATGAGTGCTATATAACGAATGAAATCAATCATCCATGCTTATAAACATTGCTTTTTGCTATGACAGTGCTATATTTGCTTTAGATTGATAAAAAATCCAAACGTATCCACGTTGAAAAACAGGCATAACTTTCTACTAACCCAGATATTATGTTGATCCAGAAAGTCGACAAAGGCACGGATTTGGCGGACATGCTTTTGGCATACGTGGAAAACTGTTCATGGACTGAAGCCAAAGAGCATATCGCCGAAATGATCAGAGCCTGGAAATTTGCTGATTGGGAGACCATGTTCGCGGCAATCCATGACGGGAAAATCGTGGGCATGGCTTCCGCAATGAAGACGGACTATTATCCGTTGCCGGATATCTGTCCATGGGTGTCCTGCATTTTTGTTTCCGAAGAATACCGTGGCCAGAAAATCAGCGGGGAGCTGATCGCCCATGCGAACCAGTACCTGAAAAAGCATGGCTTCAGCAGGAGCTATATCCCGTCAGAATTTTTCGGACTATACGAACGTTATGGCTACTCCTACCTTCGGGATATCGTCAATTACGGTGGCGGGACCGATCACTTGTTCGTCAAGGAACTGGAATCGGATGATTGATTCGTCGAAAGATTTCTCATTTCCACACAATGGTAAAAAATCCTAAAAATCTCCGCCGTCCAGTTGCCTCTTTTGTTTTACCATTATATTAAAGAAAACAGCTTCCAGACTTCCTTTTGAACCTTCCGGAAAACACCATGCCCACACCATTCGTCCATCTCCATACCCATAGTGATTTCAGCCTGCTGGACGGCACCGCCAAAATCGAAGCCATGCTCGGCAAATGCAAAGATTTCGGCATGCCCGCGCTCGCCATCACCGACCATGGCAACATGAGCGGCTGCTACGAACTCTCCACGCTCGCTCCGAACTTTGAAGTCAATCCCATCATGGGCTGCGAATTCTACGTCGCGCCCGGTTGCTATACTGACAAGAATGCCAATCAACGGCACCATCAGGGCTTCCATCTCGTCTGCCTCGCGGAGACCTACAAAGGCTACCAGAACATGTGCCATCTCAACGAAGAGGCTTGGATACGAGGCCATTACTACCATCCGCGAATCGACAAGGATCTCCTACGCCAGTATCATGAAGACATCATCTGCCTTTCGGCGTGCATCTCCGGCGAAATCCCGCGAAAGTTTCTCGACGGCGACGAAAAAGGCGCCATTCTCGCCATAGAGGAATACGCCTCCATCTTCGGCGACAACAATTTCTTCCTTGAAATCCAGAACCACGGTATCAAGGAGGAGGCCGAAACGGCTAAATTCTTGATCGAAATCGCCAAGAAGAAAGGCATCCCGATCGTCGTCACAAATGACTCGCATTACCTGCTTAAGGAGCATAAGGAGGCCCATGAGTTGTTCCTCTGCATCGGCACGCAGAAGACCATGAAGGATCCCAACCGCATGCGCTTCGACGGCGATGGCTATTGGTTCAAAGATTCCGACGAAATGGCTGCGCTCTTCCCTGAACTGCCGGAGGCCATGTCCAACACGGTCGATATCGCCAAACGTTGCAATGTCCATCTGCCGACTGTTGATGACAAACCGCCCGCCAACCACTATCCGGAATATCCCGTTCCCGAAGGCACCGATCGTGAACAGTATCTTCGCGAAATCTGCGAACAAGGCATCCCCGAACGGTACGGCTTCGATCCACATGCGAAGGAGTTCACGCCTGAACAGCAGGTCATCATCGACCGCATGAACTATGAAATCGGCATCATCAAGAAGACGAAATTCATCAGTTACTTTCTGGTCGTGTGGGACTTCCTGAACTACGGCCACAGAGTTGGCGTGCCGCTTGGGCCGGGCCGTGGTTCGGGCGCAGGCTCCATCGTCGCCTATCTGATGCATATCACGGACATTGATCCTATCCGCTATGGTCTTCTGTTCGAACGTTTTCTGAATCCTGAACGCGTCAGTCCGCCGGATTTTGACATCGACTTGTGCGAACGCCGCCGCCACGTCGTTATCGAATACGTCCGTGAGAAATATGGCGCTCCGAACGTCGTGCAGATCGGCACGTTCGGAACATTGAAGGCGAAAGCCGTCATTAAAGACGTCGCCCGCGCTCTTGGCATGACGTTTGAGCAGGGCAACCGCCTTTGCAAACTTGTTCCGGCGGATCCGAAAATGACGCTTGCGAAAGCCTATGATGGTAGCGACGAAATTAAACAGCTTGTCGATAATGACCCTGAATACAAGGAGTTGTGGAAATTCGCGAAGGTTTTGGAAGGTCTGAACCGCAACATGTCCATCCATGCGGCAGGCGTCATCATCTGTGACATGCCCGTCGCGGAAGTCGCCCCAATTTCCAAAGGCGCCAGCGATGAACCGACAACGCAATTCTCCGCGGTTCCCTGCGAGCATCTCGGCCTGCTGAAAATGGACTTCCTTGGCCTCCGTACGCTTACGATCATTCAAGACACGCTCGATCTTATCGAGAAATCACGCGGCATCAAGCTCAAATCGTCCGAAATTCCAATCGACGACCCCAAGACGTTCCAATTGCTCAACAAAGGCGATACGATCGCTGTCTTCCAGCTTGAATCAACAGGCATGCAGCAGCTCTGCCGTCAGTTCGGTGTTGAAAAGATCGAACACATCATCGCCTTAATCGCCCTCTACCGCCCGGGCCCGATGCAGTTCATGCAGAACTTTATCGACCGCAAGGCCGGCCGCGAATCATGCGACTATGACGTGCCAGTGATGGAAAATCTTCTCTCCGAGACATTTGGCATCATGCTCTATCAGGAGCAGATCATGCAGGTGGCGCAAGCCGTCGCAGGCTTCACGCTTGGTTCTGCGGACATTCTCCGCCGCGCCATCGGTAAGAAGAAAATCAAGCTCATGGAATCCATGTACGCGCAGTTCATCGAAGGCGGTGAGAAAAACGGCTATCCAAAAGAGAAGCTTGACAAGATTTGGGAGAAGATCAAGATTTTCGCGGGATACGGCTTCAACAAATCGCATTCCGCTGCGTATGGCTTCATGTCGTATCGTACCGCCTTCTTGAAAGCGCATTACGCGCCCGAATTTCTTGCGGCCAACATGACGTCCGAACTTGGCAATTCCGAACGGACGGCCTTCCTTCTGAAAGAATGCCGCAAGCAAGGCATCAAAATCTTGCCTCCAGACGTAAATGTCTGCGATGTAGGATTTTCCGTCGCCAATGAGCAGATATTCTTTGGTCTTGCCGCCATTAAAGGCATTGGCCAGTCGGCCGTCAGCGGCATCATCAGCGCACGTGAAAAAGGCGGCCCGTTCAAAGACATCAACGACTTCTGCGAACGTGTCGAAGGCAACGGTAAACGCCTCATGGAGAATCTCATCAAGGCGGGCGCCATGGATTGCTTCGGTCTTAAACGGTCGCAGCTTCTTGCCATGTCGGATGAGGCTCTCGCCGCCGCGCAGCGTTCTCAAAAGGATCGCAAGTCCGGTCAACGCTCCCTCTTCGATCTGCTCGCTCCGGAAGACCAGTCCATGACGAAAATTACCGCTCCAAATATTCCGGAATGGCCCATCAAGGAGAAGCTTGACTATGAGAAAGAACTGCTCGGATTCTACGTCAGCGGTCATCCCATTGCGGAATATCAAGAGCAGGTTGATACATTCCAGTCGGACGATCTCAGCGAGCTCAACGGCTTGGATCAGAACACGACTGTTCGCGTCGGCGGCTTTCTCAGCCACGTCGTGCAGAAATTCACGAAAAACGACAACAAGCCGTGGGTGATTCTCACGCTTGAGACGCGCGAAATCACGATGGAATGCCTCGTCTTTAACGAAGCCTACCAGAAGACGTTACAGGAATTTCCGGATGTCTTCACGCCGAACACGGTTGTGCTCGTCGAAGGGGAGATTTCCCGTCGTGACGAAGACGAACCGCTTAAGCTTATCGGGCAGCGCGTCATTCCGATTTCCGCCGCGCCGGATATGTTCACGTCGTCTCTCCATCTCCGTCTCCACGAGAAGGATATGACGCCGGAGAAGCTTGCGGAAATCAAGCAACTTGTGAAGGAAAATCCAGGCGAAACACCGCTTGTCTTCTGCATGATCTGCAATTCGGGCGATGTCGTCTTCTCTGGCAGCGACGACCTCCATATCAACAATACCGCAGTCTTCCGTGACGCCGCTGCACGGCTCCTTTCCGCCGACGGAATTCATTTTAAATCAGACCATAAACGCCCTGAATCCAGCCGCAAACGCCGCTGGTATCCAAAGGATTAATCGTTCAGAAAAAACAAAAAAACAGTCAATCCAGAATCACTATGAAAACGTATCGTGTCGGTCTCATCGGTTGCGGCTTCATTGGCAAAGTCCACGCCTACGGGCATTTAAACATTCCGCTCTTCTTTGATCTGCCAGGCTACAAATCCAAAATTACCATGGTTTGCGCGGCCCATCTGGACAGCGCGCGAAAGAACGCGGATAAAATCGGAGACGATATCCAAATCACGACCGATTTTCGCGACATCACGGAGAATCCAGACATTGATATCGTCGATATCTGCACGCCCAATGACCAGCATTGCCCTGCCATCTTGTCCGCCATCGCCAATCAAAAGCACATCTACTGCGACAAACCGTTGACAGCCACGCTTGAAGAAGCCGAACAGATTGCCGCCGCCTTGAAAAACTACCACGGCACGGCGCAAATGACATTGCAGAATCGCTTCCTGCCAGCGCCTTTACGGGCCAAGCAGCTCATCGATGAAGATGCCATCGGCGATGTTTTGGAATTCCGCACGGCATATCTCCATGCGGGCAGCGCGGATCCGAAAGCGCCATTTAAGTGGAAGCTTTCCGGCAAGGCCGGCGGCGGCGTTATCGCGGATCTCGGTAGCCATATTTTGGATTTGACGGAATATCTCATCGGTCCGTTCGAGAGCCTACTTGCGACGACGCATATCGCCTATCCCATGCGTCCTTCCGCCGATGATCCGACGAAGATGGTTCCCGTTGACGCGGAAGACAATATGAACGTCATCGTCCGCCTGCCAAACGGCGCTTCAGGCACGGTCACCGCCTCCAAAATCGCGACGGGTGCGGAGGATGAAATCCGCGTCGAAATCCACGGCTCCAAAGGCGCGCTCCGCTTCAATGGCATGAAACCGCATGGCCTTCAATTCTATGATTGCTCCGCGCAGGGCTCGCCCATTGGCGGCCGCCGTGGCTGGACGACCATTGACACAGGACAGCGCTTCCCCGCGCCCGCCAATTTCCCTGGCCCGAAATTCGCCATCGGCTGGCTACGTGGCCACATGCAATGCCTCTACAATTTCTTGGACGCCGTCCACAACGGACAGCCTGGAAATCCAGGCCTCATGCGTGGCGTGGAAGTCCAGCGGATGCTGGAAAAAGTACGGCAATCCGCTAAAGAGAATGCTTGGGTGAAATTGTAAGCCATAGAATTCTAGGCTTCTAGGCTCCTAGGCTTCTAGAAAAAAAAGCGGCCCGCATGATTGATTTTCATGCGGGCCGCTTTGTAATCTTACCGTTAGAAATTACCGAGCGTAGTATTCGATAACCTTCGTGATTTCAATGTTCGTCGGGATTTCTTCGACCAGCGGTTCATGCAAAACCGTGACCTTGATTTCGTCTTTGTTGATTTCAAGATACGGCGGCAGAACAGCGTCGTTCAGCTTCGCGATTTCCGCGATCTTCGGGGAGCGTTCCGCGTTGATGGAAACGACCTGACCGGCCTTCAGACGGTAGCTGGCGCGGTCAACGATCTTGCCATCGACCAAGATGTGGCGATGGGACACGATCTGGCGGGCGGCGAAAATCGTGCTGGCAAGGCCAGAACGATAGACGACGGACATCAGACGCATTTCCAGATTACGGAGGAGCTTGTCACCCGTGATGCCTTCGCCGCGCTTCGAATTCTCATAGATGAAGCGGAGCTGATGCTCGGTCAGGTTGTAGAACGTCCTCAACTTCTGCTTTTCGAGGAGCAGTTCGCCGTAGGTGGAGAGCTTGCCGCGGCGCTTGGTCGGACCATGCTGGCCCGCCGGATAGGCTTTCGGGGAGGACGCGGCTTCGCCGCCTTCTTTTGTCTTGATGGTACGTGAGTTTGTCGGGCAGTTCGGCATTCCCCACAGGCAATAACCGACTCGACGGCACAACGTGTGCTTCGCACCCTTCACGCTTGGTTTCTTTTCTGCCATGATGTTTTTCCTTTCTTTTTTTGCGTCCTACCCGATGTCAACTGGCGCCGCCCTTGACTTTTTTCCATGCCACTGTCAGGCAAATGGCAACTGCCCCGCACACGGAAATCCGACGTGTCACAAGCACATCGGAGGCGACTAATCGGTGGAAATCACTTAAAATATAATCCATCTGCGAGTTTTAACAAGTTTTTGTGCTATATTTTAGTAAATGACGACTCGCATTCGCCCGGCGGATGCCCTTGGTCATCCGCTGAAACAACGAATCCAACCATTGCCAAACGCACTGAAAACACTCTTTCCGCATAATGAACGAAGCCACCCTCAAACTATGGGAAATGCCTGAAATCTGCGCGCTCAACCGCCTGCAGGCGCATGCGTCTTTCCATCATTTCGCCTCTGCGGAGACTGCCCTGAAGCGCGAACCAGCGTCCTCGCCATGGTTCATCGACCTGAACGGCGACTGGAAATTCAGGCTTGCTCAGTCCCCCGAAGCGGCCGAGGCGCTTTCCTTCATGGACCCCGCCGTCGAAACCAAGTCGTGGGACGACATCACCGTGCCTGGCAACTGGACGACGCAGTGCTTCGACCATCCGCACTATACGGACGAACCGATGCCCTTTCCAGACTATCCGCCGCATGTGCCGAAAGACAATCCGACGGGCCTCTACCGCACGACATTCACGCTTCCGAAAGATTGGGAAAAAC
>JAEEGH010017885.1_pt1 | contig 15045 bp, 11 predicted proteins | sample 9134181 | NCBI WGS metagenome assembly JAEEGH01 (sample SAMN16246544, study PRJNA631951) | gut metagenome | biome: gut microbiome; feature: rumen; material: DP-attached | host: Bos | place: Iran: Karaj | collected 2018-10 | reverse complement strand
AAGGGTGTAGTTTCCCGTGTTCTTCCCGTTGAAGATATGCCTTTCCTTCCCAACGGACGTCCTCTTGACATCGTGCTCAACCCTCTCGGCGTTCCTTCACGTATGAACATCGGACAGGTACTTGAGACACACCTTTCTCTTGCTGCAAAGATCCTCGGCTTCAACGTTTCAACGCCTATCTTTGACGGCGCAAAGGAAAGCGATATCCAGGATCTCCTTGAACTCGCAAACGACTACGCAAACCTTCCCTGGGACAAGAAGGAACTTGAGGAGTGGAAGGAAAAGTGGGACAACGATCCTACGAACGACGGCGAAGAGTTCAGGATAAAGGACAATTTTACGGACCTTCACAAGAAGGATCTGTCTGCCGAGGTACTTGAAAACCTTGGCGCACATCTTGAGATAAGAGACGACTGGAGGGGCGTTCCCATCAGGCGCGACGGTAAGGTGCAGCTTCGTGACGGACGTACCGGTGAAAACTTTGATTCACTGGTAACCATCGGCTTCATGCATTACCTCAAGCTCCATCACCTTGTTGACGATAAGATCCATGCTCGTTCCACAGGTAAATACTCCATGGTTACACAGCAGCCTCTCGGTGGTAAAGCACAGTTCGGCGGCCAGCGTTTCGGAGAGATGGAAGTTTGGGCACTTGAGGCATACGGTGCGGCACACGTGCTGCAGGAGATTCTCACAGTCAAGTCCGATGATATCCAGGGACGTGACAAGACGTGCGAAGCCATCATGAAGGGACAGAATATCGCGGAGCCCGGCATTCCCGAGTCGTTCAAGGTACTTCTCAAGGAACTGCAGTCGCTTGCGCTTGACGTTACCGTTCTTGACGAATACGGCAACGAAGTAGTGATGAACGAGCCTCCGACATACGAGGCAAACGGTGAATACACCGACATCGACGATCAGGGCGGCAGCTACAGCTACGAGGACGGCTTCCAGAACAGCGGTTTCATTGAGACCGACGAAAACGGCGAGTATATCGACAGAGGCGACTTTGACGATGACAACGGTTTCGGCAATTTCGACATGGACGATCTCGATCCCAACGACAACGATCTTCAGTGATAACCCGTAGACGTGAACCCAAGGAGGTTTTGTAAAAAATGTCAGTGAATTATTCCGATGATAATACAAGGTCATTAAGCTATGATGCATTGAAGATAGGACTCGCTTCACCCGAGAAGATCAGGGCATGGTCTTCGGGTGAGGTGGAAGAGCCCGAGACCATCAATTATCGTACGCTGAAGCCTGAAAAGAAGGGTCTCTTCTCCGAGGCCATCTTCGGACCCCAGAAGGACTATGAGTGCGCCTGCGGAAGATATAAGAAAAACGGCGTAAAGTCCGAAAGGAACAATCCCAAGAGATGCGAAAACTGCGGAGTTGAGCTTACAAAGTCATCCGTAAGAAGAGAGAGGATGGGACACATCGAGCTTGCCGCTCCCGTTTCCCACATCTGGTATTTCAAGGGCATTCCCAGCCGCATGGGACTTATCCTTGACATCAGCCCGAAGAACCTTGAGCGCGTGCTCTATTTCGCTTCCTATGTCGTTCTTGACAAGGGAGAGACCGACCTTCAGTACAAGCAGATCCTTTCCGAGACAGAGTACAACGATGCCTGCACAAAGTACGGCAGCAAGTCGTTCAGAGTAGGCATGGGCGCAGAGGCCATCAAAGAGCTCCTGCAGGCCATCGACCTTGAAAAGGAAGCCGAGGATATGAAGGTTGCTCTCGAGACGGCCACAGGCCAGAAGAGAGTAAAGCTCGTAAAGCATCTCGGCGTTGTGGAGGATTTCAGAAAGTCAGGAAACCGTCCTGAGTGGATGATCCTTGACGTGCTCCCGATCATGCCCCCCGATCTTCGTCCCATGGTACAGCTCGACGGCGGCAGATTTGCAACATCCGATATGAACGATCTTTATCGTCGTATCATCAACAGAAATATCCGTCTTAAAAAGCTTATAGAGAACAGAGCTCCCGAGCTCGTTATCAGAAACGAAAAGAGAATGCTCCAGGAAGCTGTTGATGCTCTTATCGACAACGGCAGAAGAGGAAGACCGGTAACAGGTCCCGGAAACCGTCCGTTAAAGAGCCTTTCCGACATGCTCAAAGGTAAGCAGGGACGTTTCCGTCAGAACCTTCTCGGTAAACGTGTTGACTATTCCGGCCGTTCCGTTATCGTAGTAGGTCCCGAACTCAAGATATATCAGTGCGGTCTTCCCAAGGAGATGGCACTTGAGCTCTTCAAGCCTTTCGTTGTAAAGGAACTGCTCCAGCAGGGCCATGCACACAACCCGAAGGCAGCAAAAAAGATGGTCGATCGTGCAAATCCCGAGGTTTGGGATATCCTCGACGACGTTATCAAAGAGCATCCTGTTATGCTGAACCGTGCACCAACACTGCACAGACTTGGTATCCAGGCATTTGAGCCCATCCTTGTCGAAGGTAAGGCAATTAAGCTCCATCCCCTCGTATGTACCGCGTTCAACGCAGACTTCGACGGTGACCAGATGGCTGTGCACCTTCCTCTTTCAGCAGAGGCTCAGGCTGAGGCAAGATTCCTCATGCTCTCTCCCAACAACCTCTTAAAGCCTTCAGATGGTGGTCCCGTTGCTGTTCCTTCACAGGATATGGTACTCGGCATCTACTATCTGACTCTCAGAAAGTCCGGCGAACCCGGCGAGGGCAAGGCATTCAAGAGCATGAACGAGGCCCTTCTCGCATATGAGAACAAGGTCATCACGCTCCATTCTCTCATCAAGGTGAGACGTACCATGACACTGCCCGATGGCACCGAGATCTCAAGGACCATCGAGACTACGCTCGGTACACTCATCTTCAACGAGATCATCCCGCAGGACCTTGGTCTTTGCAAGCGTGATCCCAACAAGCCTGAGGACCAGCTCCTTCTCGAGATCGACTACCTCGTAGGCAAAAAGCAGTTAAAGAAGATCCTTGAAAAGTGCATCAATGTTCACGGTTCCACAAAGACCGCGGAAACACTTGACCTTGTAAAGGCTCTCGGTTATAAATACTCAACCCGTGCGGCAATGACCGTTTCCATCGCGGACATGACAGTTCCTGCGACCAAGCAGCAGATCCTTGCGGAAGCGCAGGCAACCGTTGACAAGATCACCGCTCTCCACAAGAGAGGTCTTACCACTGAGGAAGAGAGATACAAGTCCGTTATCCAGACCTGGGAAGCTGCCGATAAGCACCTTGCAAAGGACCTTATGGCAGGTCTCGACAGATACAACAACATCTTCATGATGGCAGACTCCGGTGCCCGTGGTAGTGAGCAGCAGATCAAGCAGCTCGCCGGCATGCGTGGTAACATGAGTGATACATCGGGACGTACCATCGAACTTCCCATCAAGTCAAACTTCCGTGAAGGTCTTGACGTACTCGAGTACTTCATCTCCGCACACGGCGCACGTAAGGGACTTTCCGATACGGCTCTCCGTACCGCAGACTCAGGTTACCTCACCCGTCGTCTTGTCGATGTTTCACAGGATGTCATCATCCGTGAGAACGAGTGCATGCGCGAAGGTGACGAGATCCCCGGAACATGGGTAAAGGCATTCATGAGCGGAAACGAAGTCATTGAGACTCTCCGCGACAGAATAGTAGGCAGATATTCATGCGAGACCATCCTTGACGACAACGGCGAAGTCATCGTTAAGGCAAACCACATGATCACACCCAAGCGCGCAGACGCGATCCTTGCCACAAAGGCTATCATCGATGCCGGCGCAGACGCAAAGGTAAAGATCAGAACAGTTCTCACATGCCGTTCACGTATCGGTGTGTGCGCAAAGTGCTACGGCGCGAACATGGCTTCGGGCGAGCCTGTACAGGTAGGTGAGGCTGTAGGTATCATCGCAGCACAGTCCATCGGTGAGCCCGGTACACAGCTTACAATGAGAAACTTCCATACCGGTGGTGTTGCCGGCGGTACCGATATCACACAGGGTCTTCCCCGTGTCGAGGAACTTTTCGAAACACGTAAGCCCAAGGGACTTGCGATCATCGCAGAGTTTGGCGGTGTTGTTGAGATCAGGGACACAAAGAAGAAGCGTGAAGTGGTCATCACCGACAAGGAGACCGGCGAATCCAAGGCATATCTCATCCCTTACGGCTCCAGGATCAAGGTCCGCGACGAGCAGGTGCTTGAAGCGGGTGACGAGATCACGGAAGGTTCCGTATATCCTCACGACATCTTAAAGATCAAGGGTGTAGAGGCCGTACAGAACTACATGCTCCGTGAAGTTCAGAGAGTTTACCGTTTACAGGGTGTTGATATCGCGGATAAGCACATTGAGATCATCGTTCGTCAGACAATGAAGAAGGTGCGCATCGACGAGGAGGGTGATTCCACATTCCTTCCCGGCACAAACGTTGACAGGTTTGATTTCGAGGACATGAACGCAAAGCTCATCGCTGAGGGCAAGCGTCCCGCAGAGGGCAAGCAGATCATGCTCGGTATCACAAAGGCAGCTCTTGCGACCAATTCCTTCCTGTCGGCCGCTTCCTTCCAGGAGACCACAAAGGTGCTCACCGACGCGTCCATCAAGGGCAAGATCGATCCTCTTATGGGCCTCAAGGAAAATGTTATCCTCGGAAAACTTATCCCTGCAGGTACAGGAATGAAGCAGTACAGAAACATCTCGCTCGATTCCGACAACCAGGTGATCCCTACAGAGGATTACGGTTACACAGGATATGACGATGCTTCCTACAGCTTCAACGATACATATGAGGACTTCGGCGACGAAGATTTCTCCGAATCCGAAGAGGGATCCGATACAGAGTATGAAGACGGATACTTCGAGGAGTCCGGTGAAGACGATCAGATGTAATACAAAACAAAACAAACTGCTCCGGCATTGAGACCGGATATCGTCCACCTCCGTATGGTGTTGCATATCAGGGGGTGGACGATTTTTAAAGGAAAACAATGGAAAAACACTATCTTGTGGATTTTGAAAACGTGGGATCCGACGGAATGGCAGGATGCGAAGCCTTAAGCGCATCCGACCACATCCATCTGTTTTTCACGGACAATTCAAGAAAGATAAATCTGGATATCGTAGCAAATCACGGAGGCGCTTCGTTTGACACCTACAAGGTAGACAAGGGAAAGCAGTCGCTCGACATGCATCTTGCGTCATACCTCGGTTTTCTCATGGGCCGTGATCCCGAAAAAGAGAGCAGCTTTGTCGTGATCAGCAAGGACTGCGACTATGACGGCATCATTTCCTACTGGAAGGATTCTGAACGCAATATCCTGCGCTTCCCGACCATCAAGGACTCCATGGAGGAAAAGACGGAAAAAACGGTTGCAAAGGCTGATGCAAAGGCTGAGGCGAAACCGCAGGTAAAGGCTTCGAGGAAGAAGACGGCAAAGAAACAGACAGGAAAGCCTGCAGGAAAGCCTGCAGAAAAGCCTACCGGAAAGCAAGCCGCAGAAGCGGACAACACACCAAACAAGGCCACGCTTAACAACGAGATCCAGCAGGCTTTGAGCAAGGCCGGTTATCCAAACGACGTGATCTCATCAGTTGCCAGCCTTGCGGTAAAGCACTTCAGCGAAAAGAACGCAAAGCAGATCACCTACATCGCCATCATCAAGAAATTCGGGCAGAGCAAAGGCCTGGATATATACAACCAGATCAAGAAGAAACTCTGATCTTGTTCAAAAAACGCTTTATTCTTTTGACAATGTATGTTACAATCAGAAAAGATTTCGGATGAGAGGGTTAGCTGTCGCTTCGGCAGTCACGCACTACATCCGGAACACAAAATCCGTTGAAAGGATGGACAGAAAAGATGGCACTTGTTACAACAAAAGACATGTTTAAGAAGGCTTATGACGGCGGATATGCTGTCGGCGCTTTCAACGTAAACAACATGGAGATCGTTCAGGGTATCACCGAGGCCGCGGGAGAACTCAAGAGCCCCGTTATCCTTCAGGTTTCCAAGGGCGCGCGTGCATACGCAAACCACACATATCTTGTTAAACTTGTGGAAGCAGCTGTTATCGAGAATCCCGAGATCCCGATCGCTCTTCACCTTGACCATGGTGATTCCTTCGAGCTCTGCAAGAGCTGCATTGACGGAGGCTTCACTTCCGTAATGATCGATGCATCTTCAAAGCCTTTTGAAGAGAACATCGCTCTTACAAAGAAAGTAGTTGAATATGCTCATGAGCATGGCGTAGTAGTAGAGGCTGAGCTTGGCACTCTTGCCGGCATCGAGGACGAAGTTGTCGTAGAAGCAGGCCATGAGAGCTACACCCGCCCTGAAGAGGTTGAGGAATTCGTTACACGCACAGGTTGCGATTCACTTGCTATCGCTATCGGTACTTCCCACGGCGCATACAAGTTCACACCCGCACAGTGCACCAGAAACGCTGACGGCATCCTTGTTCCCCCGCCGCTCCGCTTTGACGTTCTTCGTGAGTGCGCTAAGCGCCTTCCCGGCTTCCCTATCGTACTTCACGGCTCATCCTCAGTTCCTCAGGAATTCGTAAAGATGGTAAACCAGTTTGGCGGTCAGATGCCTGACGCCGTTGGTATCCCTGAAGAGCAGCTCCGTGAGGCAGCAAAGCTTGCTGTCTGCAAGATCAACATCGACTCCGATATCCGTCTTGCAATGACAGGTAACATCCGTAAGTATTTCGCAGAGCATCCGGATCATTTCGATCCTCGCCAGTACTTAAAGCCCGCTCGTCAGGCCGTAAAGGACATGGTTGCTCACAAGATCAAGAACGTTCTTGGTTCCGACGGAAAAGCCTGAATAATAGCCAAATAAAAACACATGCCGGCACCCGTGAAAATGAGCGCCGGCATTTTATTTGCGCGGTTTTGTAAGAAAGACACGGTGCTCCATAATGTCCTTGAAGAAAATTCGGTAAAAGTGTATAATATCATCAAATCGATCACTACGAGGAATACATGATGGCAAGGTCAAGAAGAAAGAACGGAAACAAAGGGCTGTTTGTGGGTGTGATAGCACTTCTCACGATATTTGCGGCCCTCCTTTTTATAATCGCAAGACTGGCAGGTAAGATAAACGGAGAAAATCCGCTCGACCCCACAAAGAGCCCGGAAAAGCAGGCGGAAGTAACGGGTGCCGTTGCAACTAAGGGCGCGGACAAGGATAACAAGCCCACAGACACGGCAAATGCGGGGGATGCGACAAAAGCGCCGGAAGCCACAAAGCCTGTGAACGTGGCCACTGCGACACCTGTACCGCAGCCTACGGAAACACCCACACCCACACCCGAGCCGGACGACGTTTCATTTTCGCTCACCGAGCATTTTTACGATCACGATGTTGTCCTTGAACTCACCGATACCACAGGAAAAAACGGTACGATAGTTTATACGACCGACGGCACCACGCCAAAAAAGAACGGCACAAAATACTCCGGCCCGATAAGTCTTGCAGCCGATGACGACGATTTTCCGAACTGCTATTGCATCAGGGCTAAGGCTTTCTATTCCGACGGCACGGAGTCTGCGGAGTTTTCGCACAGCTACTTTGTGAACACAAAGATCGCGGACCGTTTTACTACAATTGTTTTCTCCATAAGCGGCGATCCCGCTGAGCTTACCGACGGACCGAACGGCATCCTGTACGGTGAAAACTACAAGCAGAGAGGCTCGGATTCGGAGAGGGCGATACATGTTGAAGCCTTTGATCCGGACGGAAATGAGTATTTTTCACAGTTTGCGGGAGCAAGGGTCTACGGCGGCACATCAAGGCAGCATGCCGTAAAGAGCCTTAAACTCTATGCAAAAAAGAAATACGATCCGGAGCACGGAAAGTTTGAGCTGGACGTTTTCAACACACCCGATGCCGAAGGCGATATCATCAAGAAATACGACAGGATGGTGCTCAGAAACGGCGGAGATGACTTCCAGGGCGCATTTTTAAGGGAAGAGCTGATGCAGATACTCGCCGAGCAGGCGGGGCTTCCTTTTACGGAAAATGCGGTCCCTGCGGTGGCTTACCTAAACGGTGAATACTACGGCTATTACTGGCTGCACGAGAATTACTGCGATGATTTCTTCCAGAAAGTGTGCGGAAAGGCCGACGGCGAGTATTACGTTTTCGAATCAACGGAAAAATCGCTCTCGGGCGGCGACGACAAGCTCCAGAGCACTCTCGCGTATGAATACAACAGCTTCTACAAGAAATACTCCACTTCCGATCTCACGGATGACGCGCTGTTCAAGGAGATGGAGAAGACGATAGATATCCACAACTACCTCGACTACATGGCTTTCAACATCTATCTTGACAACTATGACTGGCCGCAGGGAAACGTCAAAGTGATGAGGTATTACTCGGAATCAGGAGAGTATGAGCCCGGCACTTACAGGGACGGCAGATTCTGGTTCCTTGTGCACGACAGCGACATAGGAACGGGCTGCTACGGCAAGGGCGACATCTGTGACGCCGACCGTGACGATATCACAAGGGTGCTGACACTCTCAAACAGCCATTCGTCCGCCCTGCTGAAACAGCTCTTAAAGCGTGACGACTGCAGAAAATACTTTATCGGCATGCTCCGTTTCCTCGGCGAAGAGATATTTACACTCGAAAACGTCAATCTTAAGCTCGCGGCGCTTCTTGATCTGCGTGACGGAGAGATGGGATATTACATCACGCATCTGAGAAGCCTGAAAGACGCAGGCATCTGGTGCACGGTAAACTCGGTGGTGAACGATGTTGAGACGATAAGGACCTTTGTTTCAAAGAGGCTCGGATATATCAACAAATACATCGATAAAAACTGGCCGGGCGAGTGACTCGCGGTTGTTGACAAAAGAACGGGCAGATGATATATTAGGCGAAAATTCAGAAAGGTGAAAAGTATGGCAATTTTTAAGGGCGCAGGTGTCGCGATCGTTACACCGTTTAATGAGGATGGCTCCGTAAATTACGACAAGCTCGGTGAGCTTATAGATTTTAATGTGAACAATGGTACCGACTGCATAGTCATCGTGGGGACCACGGGCGAAGGCTCGACTCTTTCCCATGAGGAACACATTGAGTGCATCAGATATGCAGTTGCAAAGACCGCGCACAGGATCCCCGTGATCGCGGGCACCGGTTCCAACTGTACTGAAACAGAGGTATATCTTTCCAAGGAGGCTTACAAGGCAGGCGTTGACGGCGTGCTGCTCGTTTCTCCTTACTACAACAAGGCTACACAGAAGGGCCTCAAAGAGCATTTCGGAGCTGTCGCAAAAGCCTGCGACGTGCCCATGGTGCTCTACAATGTTCCGAGCCGTACAGGCGTAAACATCCAGGCACGCACCATCGCGGATCTCGCTAAGGAATATGATACGGTGGTCGGCGTAAAGGATGCTACGGGAAACATCCCGCAGACAATGGAGCTCATGGAGCTCATGAACGGCGATTTTGACGTTTATTCGGGCGAGGACGGACTTATCACGCCGCTTCTTTCCGTGGGCGCCATCGGCGTTATCTCGGTGCTTTCAAACATCGCGCCCCGCGCGACGCATGATATCTGCCAGCGCTTCTTTGACGGCGACGTAAAGGGCAGCCTTGAGCTTCAGATGAAGTATCTGCCTCTTGTGCGCGCACTTTTCTGCGAGGTCAATCCCATTCCGGTAAAGACCGCGCTGAACCTTATGGGCTTTAATGTGGGACCGCTGAGACTCCCTCTCACGCCTATGGAAGACGCAGATCTTGAGCTTTTAAAGAGGGAACTCAAGAACGTAGGGCTTATCGGATAAGACGGGATGTTTTACAGGTGAAAGGACGAAAACCATGACCAGGATAATCTTGTACGGCTGCAATGGCCGGATGGGACGCATGATAACAGACATTTTAAAGGATGACAGAGAGGCCGGGATCGTTGCGGGGATCGACAAGTTTGGCGAGCCTTCCGGGAACTTTCCCGTATTTCAGAGCCTCGCGGAGTGTGACGTCCCGGCGGACGTGCTGATTGATTTTTCCTCCCCCGCTGCACTGAGTGATATCCTGGAAAACGCAAAGGAGAGAAAGCTTGCTCTTGTGCTCTGTTCCACAGGATATTCAGACGAGGAGACGCAGCGCATCAACAAGGCTACCGAGGAATTTGCGGTGCTCCGTTCCGCAAATATGTCGCTTGGCGTGAACCTTTTGTTAAAGCTTGTAAATGAGGCCGCAAAGGTACTTTTGACACAAGGGTATGACCCTGAGATAGTGGAGCTTCACCACAACAAGAAGCTTGACGCGCCTTCGGGCACGGCGCTCGCGTTTGCCGATGCCATAAATGACGCTGTGGACTATCAGTACGCAAACAGATATGAACGCCACTCGGTCAAGGAAAAAAGGCCTGTTCCCGAGATAGGCATAAGCTCCGTGAGGGGCGGCACCATCCCCGGAGAGCATGAGATATTGTTCTGCGGACCGGATGAAGTCATAGAATTCAGACATGTGGCATATTCACGCGCGCTTTTTGGAAAAGGGGCCGTCACAGCGGCCAAATTCCTTGCGGGAAAAGAGCCCGGCATGTATTCCATGGCTGATGTGATCTGAGTATACATGCGAATTAACGCCATGGAGGGAATATGTCCAAGATCCTTATAGCTGATGATAACAGCGATATCACTGATGTTTTGTCGGTTTATGTGGAAAAGGAAGGCTATGAAGCCGTGATCGCATCCGACGGCGAGGCCGCATACAAGGCTTTTCTCACCGAGAAGCCCGTCTGCGTGCTGCTTGACGTCATGATGCCAAAGGAAGACGGATTTGAAGTATGCAGGAAGATCAGGGCCAAGTCAGATGTCCCCGTGATCCTTATCACCGCGAGAGGTGAGGATTTTGAAAGGGTCATGGGACTTGACATAGGCGCTGACGACTATATCGTAAAGCCTTTCAGTCCAAGTGAAGTGATGGCGCGCGTGCGTGCAGTGCTCCGCCGTCTGAACCGTACAGACATCGAGGACAAGAGCAATATCTGCCGTGTGGGCAATCTTGAGATAAACATCGAAGAATATACATGCAAGATAGGTGAGGAAGAGATAAGACTCACCAAAAAAGAGATAGAGACAGTCTGGGTGCTCGCGACAAATCCCGGCAGAGTCTTCACGAGGGACAACCTTCTTGACAGCCTCTGGGGCGCGGACTATTTCGGGGACCCGAGGACCGTAGACCAGCATATCAAGAGACTTAGGGCGAAACTTGACAAATCATCGGTCGCGCACGAGGGGTGGTCCATCACTACCGTCTGGGGCGCAGGCTACAAGTTTGAAAAACAATGAGCTCTGACGAAAACAGGACAACAAAAAAGACAAGAGGGCTCCAATACGGAAGGCTGTTCCTTCGCACGTATCTGAGCTTCGGAGCCGTGGTGGTGGCATTCTCGCTTATCCTCGGCGTTCTTTTTATGCGCCTTTTTGAAAAGGCAAACATTACGGAATATCAGACCGATCTGAAGCAAAAGACCGTGAATGTCGCTGCGAAGTGTTCCCAGTTTTACAGAGAGAATGCTCAGAGCAAATGGATCACATACCTTATAAATCTTCAGGACATTGAGGGAATGGAGGTCTGGATATGGACCAATGCGGACTCGTCAACACCTCTTTGGCCGCATATATCCGAGGACCCCAAACGCACGAGGCTCGGACAGGGCTATGTGGAAGCTGTGCTTAAGGCATTTGAGGGAGAGGTTGTCGTAAACACGGGCCTCAACACCACAAATAACACTACTTCGATCCTTTGCGCGGCACCCGTTTTCGGAAGAGAAGGCGGCGAAGAAAAGAAGGCTGAGATAATAGGAGCGGCAGTTCTTTCTACAAACGTAGACGCCCAGCGCGGCTTTACCGACACGGGTTTCAGGATCATTGAGGTTTCGATAGTGATCGCTCTTATCGCAACATTTATCATTGCAATTCCCGTTGTAGGTGCGATCACTCATCCCATTTCCAGGATAAGGATAACAGCACAGACACTGGCTGACGGAGATTATACGGTAAAGACCGGGATAGACAGAAGAGACGAGATAGGAGAACTGGCGTCCACGGTCGATCTTCTTGCCGAAAAGCTTTCCGAGAACGAGATCGAGAGAAGGAACATGGATCAGACCAGGATGGATTTCTTTGCGAACGTCTCACATGAGCTCCGCACGCCCATAACCGTAGTAAGAGCCTACGCCGAGAGTCTTAAGGACGGAGTGTTCACAAAGCAGGAAAAGGTCCAGCAGTATTACGACAGGATGCTGAGCGAGTGTGTCAACATGGAACGTCTTGTGGGCGACCTCCTCACACTCTCAAAGATGCAGAATCCCGACTTTGTGATCGAAAAAGAGCCTGTGGACCTGAGGCAGGTGATAATGGACCTTATACGTGCGGGAAAAACGCTGGCTGACGAAAAGAACGTAAAGATACTATACAGCGGCTGCACGACGCCCTGCATCATGGACGCGGATTACGGAAGGCTCCGCCAGATGTTCCTTGTCATCATCGACAACGCGATAAAGTTTTCTTCGGATGGCGGCAAGGTGGTCATAAATGTTGAAAAGCTGAACGGAAACATCATCACTTCGATAAAGGACGAAGGAGTGGGGATGTCAGAAGAGGAGCTGCCGTTCATATTTGAAAAATTTTACAAGTCAAAGCTCAGGCAGAATGCCAAGGGGTCGGGACTTGGGCTTGCGATCGCAAAGCAGATATGCATAAAGCACAACGGTACAATAAACGTTACCAGTGAAAAAGGCGTGGGGACATGCTTTACTTTTGTGTTCCCGGAAAGAAAGAACGTTCAGACGTCAAGGAGATAGCGTGATAGAGATAAAACAGGAGAAAGAGAGATTTATACTGATAGCTGTCGCTGTTTCGGGAAAGGACCGCTCCGACCCGGAAAAAGAAACAATGGATTCGCTTTCGGAACTTGCGGAGCTTGTGGATACCGCCGGCGCGGAGACAGTGGGGACTCTCATCCAGAACAGGGAGGCGCCTGACAGGACGACCTACCTCGGAAAAGGAAAAGTGGAGGAACTTGAGGCCTTGATCCGTGAGACCGGTGCTACAGGAGTAGTATCAGATGATGAGCTCTCTCCGGCACAGCTCAGTAATCTGTCGGACGCACTCTCGGTAAAGGTGCTTGACAGGACTGTGGTCATACTTGATATTTTTGCGCAGCATGCAAAGACCAAGGAAGGAAAGCTGCAGGTCGAGCTTGCGCAGCTTAAATACAGGCAGTCGCATCTTATAGGTGCGAGAAGCAACCTCTCAAGGCTCGGAGGCGGTATAGGCACCAGAGGCCCGGGTGAGAGCAAGCTCGAGATCGACAGACGACTCATAAGAGAGAGGATATATTCCCTCGACCGCGAGCTTGAGGATGTTGTGAGGACCAGAGACATAACCAGAAGCCAGCGCATGAGATCCGGTATCGGAACGGCTGCGATAGTGGGCTATACAAACGCGGGAAAATCCACGCTGCTGAACAAGCTCACCGGCGCCGATGTCGAGGAGGCGGACAAGCTTTTTGCGACACTTGACCCCACGGTGAGAGAGCTTGTGACACCCGACGGAGAAAAGATACTGCTCACCGACACGGTAGGGTTCGTCAGGAAGCTCCCGCACAATCTGATCGATGCGTTCAGATCGACCCTTGAGGAAGCGGGATTTTCCGATATCATCATACAGGTCGTGGATGTGTCGAATCCCGATCACGAGAAGCACATGGAGGTCACCTACGATACGCTCCGCGGGCTCGGAGTGTCGGGAAAAACGTTCGTGACAGTCTTCAACAAATGCGATCTGCTCCCCGACAATGAAGAGATATTCAGGGACACAAGGGCGGACTACACTGTTAGAATCTCGGCAAAAACGGGCTTCGGGCTTGATGAACTTTGCTCGGTGCTCACGGGGATCATCCGTGCGGGACGAGAATATGTGGAAAAGCTTTTCGGCTTTAACGAAGCGGGTGAGATCGCAAGGATCAGAAAAAACGGACAGATCCTTTCAGAGGAATACCGCGAGGACGGAATATTTATAAAAGCATATGTGGACAAGACCATTCGTCTGTAAATGGAAACCAAAAATAAAAGGGTAAGGATTCTTACCCTTTTTTCGTTTTCTACACCTGATTATGACACGAAATTAAAAAAATGCTTTCATTCTCTAATTGCAGAAGAGTAAAATCCGAAATAACCTATGAAGGGAAAAACACAACATCTAGTGGTGACCCTCAAAAATGTTCCACCACATTTTGCGATTTGGGACTTGACGGGTCATTGGGTGTTTGTTAAAATCTTCCTTGCCGGTCGGGGTCGAACAGAGGAGAAAAACGGTTGAGATTCGATCACGGACGGAAGGTTTGAAAGGAGAAAGACGTAAAAATGATCAGTGTAGTAAAACGAGACGGGGAGATTACAGAGTTTAACATCTCTAAGATCACGGCGGCGCTCTCAAAGGCGTTCACGGCCACGCAGAAAAATTACAACGATGACATCATCAATCTGCTGGCACTCAGGGTGACAAGCGATTTCCAGCCCAAGATCAAAGACGGGACGATCAACGTCGAGGAGATCCAGGACAGCGCGGAGCATGTCCTTGAACAGGCAGGTTATACCGACGTTGCAAAGGCTTACATCCTTTACAGAAAGAATCGTGAAAAGATCCGTAACATGAAATCCACGATCCTTGATTACAAGGAGACAGTGGACAAATACGTCAAGGAGGAGGATTGGCGTGTTAAAGAGAATTCAACCGTTACCTATTCGGTAGGCGGACTTATCCTCCACAACTCCGGAGCCATCACTGCAAACTACTGGCTTTCCGAAGTATATGACAACGAAATCGAGACGGCACACAGAAATGCCGATATACATATTCATGATCTGTCGATGCTCACAGGTTATTGCGCAGGATGGTCGTTAAAGCAGCTCATCCAGGAAGGCCTCGGAGGCATTCCGGGAAAGATCACCTCTTCGCCCGCAAGCCACCTTTCCACACTCTGCAACCAGATGGTAAACTTCCTCGGTATCATGCAGAACGAGTGGGCAGG
>JAEEGH010017884.1_pt1 | contig 15045 bp, 15 predicted proteins | sample 9134181 | NCBI WGS metagenome assembly JAEEGH01 (sample SAMN16246544, study PRJNA631951) | gut metagenome | biome: gut microbiome; feature: rumen; material: DP-attached | host: Bos | place: Iran: Karaj | collected 2018-10 | reverse complement strand
TTGTACTTTATGATAAAGGATCACCCATTTGCGGACGGCTGTAAGAGAATAGCAGCATCTCTCTTTTTAGAGTTCTTAGATAAAAACGATGCATTGATACGAGATGGTCAAAAGGTTATTAGCGATGGAGCGCTCGTTGCTATTACGCTTATGATTGCAGAATCAAATCCTGAAGAAAAAGATATCATGACAACATTGGTTATGAATTTATTGAAGATGTAGGCAAATTCAAGTTTGTTGACATCTTTCAAACTTTAATAATAAACGTTACATAGGGCAATTATCAGAAGATAGCTGCTTTTCTTTATTTTGCAAAAATTTAAATATTGTTGATTTGCGAAATTCGCAGACGGAATTAAAATATGATTTGTCTTGATTTTAGGCACTAAAGGTGCTCTTTTTAATTTGTAACATAAAATACGTTACAAATTAAAAAGAGGTTTATATATGAAAGAATTTATAGAGAAGAGCATTGGGATGGAAGTAGATATTAAAGATGTAGACTATAATGGAAAACTTCCAATGGTCTATTCTTCATTATATGATTTCAAGATTGCGAGTATGCATAATATAGAGTGGTTAATAGCAATTCCAAAGGAAAAAATCAATTTGGCTCAATTACGAAAGAACCATAGGCAAATTGAAAAGCTTTTGGATATGCGTTGTGCTTTGTATATAAAGAATACTAGCACTTACTCTAAGAATGCAATGATAGCAGATGGAATTCCTTTTATTGTAGAAGATAAGGAAATATTTCTTCCATTTTTAGGTATTCTTCTTAATTCTGCTACTGAAAGAACTATAAAACCAGTTCAAAGAATATCATTTTTAACTCAGAAAATGATTCTTACAGCAATTTATGGAAAATGGAATGGAGTTACAGTTACAAAAGCTGCAGAACAACTAGATATAACAAAAATGTCTGCCTCTAGGTGTTTTGACGAGATAGATTTTTTTGATATGCCAATTCTTGGAACAAAGGGCAAGTCACGTGTCATTAATGTGCCAGATGATGTAAAGGAATTGTGGAGTAGCATTGAAGTTTATATGAGAAATCCGGTGATTAATATCTTTTATATTAATGATAATTTAAATCTTCCTGTCTTTGGTGGAATGTCAGCGCTTGCTGAATATTCAATGATATCTGATAATAAATATCCGACTTATGTCGTGGCAAAGAAAGATATAAAAGAGCTGGCACTGAAGGATAGATTGGTTGATATAAAAAAAGATGAACCTGGCTGTATTATACAGGAGGTAGGTTATGTGGTTTCATTCGGTAAAGGTGGTGCGATAGATCCATTGTCACTTTTACTATCATTAACAGATGATGAAAAAGCGGATGAAAGAATTGAAATTTCTATAAGAGAAATGATGGAGGAATATGTATGGTAGCAGGGTTGCTGAAATTTAAAGAGTTGTACTGGTCAAGATTTTTGGTAACACTTTGGTCCGAAAATAACTACTTTGATCTTGCCTCCATAGGAGTCAAATATCCATTAGCTGAATGTGGTCTTACATAGTTGTACCAATTCATATATCTTCTTGTCATTTCATCAAGCATTTCAACACTTTCAAAAGTGTATCTGTAATAAAAACAATTCTTAAATGTATTATAAAATCTTTCCATAGGCGCATTATCATAAGGATAACCAGCTTTACTCATACTTTGAGTAACACCATTATCCTTACAGAAAGCAACAAACTCCCAGGAAGTATATTGAACTCCCTGATCTGAATGTAATATTAAGTTCTTTGGGTGATTTTCTTTATTGAGAGCTTCCTCTAATGTATCGATGGCAAGTTCTGTATTTATATAATCGCTATTTTTTGAAGCAATAACTGATCTATCATATAAATCAATAATAGTACAGTTGTATCTAAACTTGCCATTTGGCTGACGCATATAGGTAAAATCTGTGCACCAGACTTTATTCTTTTCATTAACGTTAAAGTTTTGTTTAAGTAGATTATCAAATATCTTGTGCTTTTTGCAGCGTTTGTAATTAGGCTTTTTACGCATTATAACTGCGCCAAGTCCTAAATCTTTATTCATATATTTATGCACTGTTGTTTTACTCAAATATATGCCATATCTTTTTAAAAAGATCCTTACAGCTCTATGTCCAACAGTTCTATTGTTGTTATAGAAAATGTATTTAATCCTTTCTAAGATGGCTTCACGCTGCTTATGATAATCCTCTTTTTTATCAGCAAGATAATTGTAATAACAATTAAGGCTAATTCCGAAATGTCGGCACAGCCATCTTAAACCAAAACTTTCTTTGTGCTCGTCAATGAAGCGATATACCACTAATCTATCTCCTTGGCGAAGAATGCCGCTGCTTTTTTTAAGAAATCAATTTCCTTATCTTTTTCATGTAATAGCTTATTTAAGCGACGAATCTCTTTAGCAGATTCTGATTCATTAGTTTTTGTGGTATTTTTCTTATATTGGCATTCTTCTCCGTATTTTTTTACCCATTCTGAGACTGTGCTCTTAGCGACGTTGTAATCTGCAGCAATCTGGACTATAGGTCTATCACCATCCATATATGCTTTAACAACATCTTTCTTAAATTCCTCACTATAATGTACTGACATGATGTTCCTCCTTCATGATGATTATATTATATATTATCGAACATCATGTTACCAATTTAGTTTACCAGTACAGCTACGGTCTTACTGTTATCACGAACGGCAGTGCAGCAAACAAGGATCGCGTACTTGCACTTGGCGTAGACCGTTTTATTGATTACAAGACAGAAGACTACGCAAAGGTGCTGTCTGACGTAGATTATGTTCTTGATACACTGGGTGATCGGGAACTTCCAAAGGAGTTTGGCATTCTCAAAAATGGAGGCAAGCTGGTATCTCTTCGCGGAATGCCAAACGGAGAGTTTGCCGTCCGCGCAGGAATGCCTGCATTCAAAAGGGGGCTGTTAAAACTTGCTGGCCGAAAATATGACCAGATGGCTGCAAAGAAGAATCAGAGTTACTACTTCATCTTTGTACATGAAGATGGCGCGGGCTTGGAGAGAATCTCTGACATATTCGCAGAGCTACACATCGAAGCATCTGTTGATGAGGTGTTCTCCCTTGACGAGGTGAACAGCGCACTGCAAAAAGTAGCTGCAGGAAGATCAAAGGGAAAGACAATCATAAGCATGCCATGAAACAACATGTTCCAACAAAAGAAATTTACAATTACTTGAAAGTCTTTTTTATCTGCTCTAGAAACTTTTCAGCAATAGGAGTAAAGGTCTGATATTTATTCCATATGAGATATAGTTCTGACTTCAGCTCTGGTGAAAGAGGTCTGAATACTATGTCAGTTCCCTCAGTATTTATCAGATTCTTAAATGTGAGAAGAATTCCAAGATTTTCTTTTGCAAATACAGAGCCATTGTAGGAAAGTCTAAAGGATCCCTCAAGCTTAAGTTCCGGATATTTGTCTTTGGCCCATGCTTTGATTTCATTGTTCCAACTCTGCTCTGAGACAAATAGAGGCTGCCCTATCAGGTCAGAGACATGGATGACCTTTTTCTTGGCAAGGTAATGAGATGAAGAAATGATTGCTCCCCAAACATCAGCTTCCGGAAATTTTATATATTCATATTTATTACTGTCAGGTGTTTCGCATAGTACGGCAAAGTCTAAAATACCCTTATCAAGCTTTTCAGTAACTTGCTCAGTGTCACCGCTAGTTATATGATAAGTGAGATTAGGGTATTTTTCTTTTAGTTTATAAATTTCTCTGGCAAGGTATCTGATCTGATAGCTTTCTGCTAGTCCAAAATATATATCCCCACCTGTTATATCATCTAAGGAGTTAAATTCCTGTTCGATTTTATCTGACATAGCCACAAGATCCTGGGCGCGGTCACGAAGAAGCATACCTTCATCAGTAAGTGAAATACTGAAGCTGTGTCTGACAAACAGTTTTTTTCCAAGTTCTTCCTCTAGTGCTTTTAATGTCTTTGAAAGAGTAGGTTGTGATACATGAAGCTGCTCAGCAGCTTTTGACATGTTTTCTTCCCTGGCAACTGCAAGAAAGTATCTGAGATTTTTTATTTCCATGAAACCCTCCATAAAGCTTACCGTTTATATGTTATTCCAAAAATAAATATCATGATATTTATTATATTCATTTGCGAAAATCAGGTCAAGGCTTTAATATAAAACAGGAAGGAGAAATAAGATGGATTTTATGGAAAAGACAAGACAGAGATTTCATTTGCTAGATGCCTATAGAGGCTTTGTAGTTCTTAATATGATAGCCTATCATTTTTGCTACGACTATTTTGTATTATTTAGTGGAGAGGGTAATTGGATATTTAATAAAAATGTATATATATGGGAGCAGTACATTTGCATATCCTTTATCTTCTTATCTGGTTTTGTTTGGAATTTTAATACTAATCACAAGTTAAAGAGGGGCTTGATTGTTAGCTTCTTTGGTGTTTTGATAACTCTTGTGACAGCTAGCCTTGGACCAGATATTGCAATTTATTATGGCGTGCTATTTTTATTAGGTGCTTCTATGCTTATTCTTATTCCCCTATCTAAGTGGCTAGATAAATTGCCGTCTGTTGGAGTTTTTCTAGTTGCTTTATTTATGTATCTATTTACATTTTCAATACCAGCAAGACATGTGGGACTTCATAGGCTAAGGTTAATTAAGATGCCAGATTACTTGTATGAGCATCAGTTTTTAGTACCCGTTGGATTTTTAAAGGAAGGCTTTGTATCAGCAGACTATTTCCCTATAATGCCTTGGTTTTTCCTTTTTGTAGCTGGTTATGCTTTTAATCGAGTTTTAAAGGATAGAGGCTTTTTTGAAAGAGAAGAATTTTTAAAGACTGCAACAATTAAAGTACCAATATTAGATTTTATTGGTAAACACAGTTTGTTTTTCTATATTATTCATCAACCCATATGTATGGGAATATTAACTATTATTTTTTGATCAAGAGGTTTATATAATTTTCAGATTTTAAAGGTTGACTTAAAGTTAACTTTAAGTCTTATCCTATTATAGGATTGATTAACATAACAAAGAAATTATGGTTTGTTTGGAGGAATTTAACATTTGTAAATTGTACAATTGAGAGTTTACAGGGATTTTGTTATATAGATAATCTTACTTTAAAGAATTGTAAGCTTATTAATACTAGTTTAGCATTTGAGTTTGTTGAAAATGTAGATGCCCAAATAACAACTAAGATTGATAGTGTATTTAACCCAATTAGCGGAACTATTAAAGCTGATGAAATAGTAAATAGACGTGGTACAGATTCTATTAAATGGGATGTGGCTGATAATGAACTTCCTATGTGGGTTGCAGATATGGATTTTCAAACTGCACCAGAGATAATTGATGCATTGATTAAACGTGCCAAAGAAGGTGTATTTGGCTATACTGATGTCAATGACGAATGGTATGATGCATATATTAATTGGTGGAAGAATAGACATGGATTTGAAATGAATCGTGAGTGGTTAATGTTTTGTACTGGCGTAATTCCAGCAATTTCATCAACTGTACGTAAATTAACAACTCCTAATGAAAAAGTTATAATTCAGACTCCAGTATATAATATATTTTTTAATAGCATATTAAATAATGGCTGTCAGGTTTTAGAAAGTCCACTTCATTACGAAGATGGTATTTATAGCATTGATTTTGATGATCTAGAAGAGAAAATGTCTGATCCTCAAGCAAGTCTTATGATACTTTGTAATCCTCATAATCCTGTAAGTAAGATTTGGTCAAAAGAGGAATTAGCAAAGATTGGTGAATTGGCAAAAAAGCATGGTGTTACAATTATATCTGATGAGATTCACTGTGATTTAACTATGCCAGGAAAGGATTATATTCCATTTGCAGCTCATGCAGCAATTATTAGAAAAGAAACAGGACTTTATTTATCTTCAGGTACAGTATATGGTGATTGTGGAAAGGATTTTCTCAGAATGAATGTGGCTTGTACAAAAGCTAATTTACAAGATGGCCTTTCAAGACTTAAAAAGGCGATAGATAGTCTATAAAGATGTGAAAAATTTACTATAGGAAATAAAAAAATTTTCTGATATATTATAAATGTATCAGGATAATATTTTTATTGGAGTAATAAACAAAGTGGAAAAATTACATTTTAAAAAGGTATTACTGATTTTTGTTATAGTACTAATTTTTTTGATAACGCTTTTAATTACGACTATAGTGAAAACTAAAATTTATAATAAAGAAGTTCATGTAGAAAAATATAGTGCAAGTGAATATCTTAATACGAAGGTTGTAGGGAAATATCTTGTTATTCAGACCTTACCAAGAGCTAGTACTTGGGGAAAGATTTTTGATTTTAATAATGAAGGTATAACGGAAAATAATTATAAGGCCTATACTTATGATTTTACAATTATGAATAATACTAATGATAGGGTTTCAGAATTTAATTTTGCTTTGTATTTTGATCAAGAAGTATATATATCATCTGCATGGAATGGAGCTCTTGAAATTCATCAAAATATTAATGGCACAGAATACGTAGCAACTGTTCCTGATATGCGAGAATTTGATAAGGATATCTATGACTTTGATACCGTAACTGTGGATGGCGAGGATTTAATTAGACTTGAGTCAGGAGATTATTTGGTTTATTATCCTAGTTCAACAATTAATGCTATGGAAATGCCAATAGGAAGTCATGAGGCTACAACTCCGGGAATTATAATGTATGTTCCAATGGAGGATGAAATTATTGATTCGAGCTTTGAGATACAATATAAATTTCATAGGGTAATAGTTGCGGATCCTATGTTTTGGATTTCTTTTGTTGGTTTCTTATTATGGTGTGTGACTTTAACAGTTTATATTGTTATTTATTTGCAAATAAGTAAATATGAAGAACAACACAAAAGAGATAATCGAATAATAGAGGAATCCATTGAGACATTTACAAGATTTATAGATGCAAAAGATCCTTATACTAATGGTCATTCTAAAAGAGTGGCCAATTATACAAAAATTATAGCCAAGGAATTGGGGTTTTCAGGTGAAGAATTAGAGCATATTTATTATATTGCGCTTCTTCATGATTGTGGGAAAATTGGTGTGCCAGATAACATTTTAGATAAACCTAGTAAGTTAACAGAAGAAGAGTTTGAAATAATTAAGGCCCATACAATTATGGGTGGCGAGATTTTAAAGCAATTTAAGAGTCTTGAAAATGTAGAACTTGGTGCATTATTTCATCATGAACGTTATGATGGCTTAGGTTATCCTGTAGGTTTAGTTGGTGATGAAATTCCATATATTGCAAGAATAATATGTCTTGCAGATGCTTATGATGCCATGAATTCAGATAGAGTTTATAGAAAACGATTAGATAAAGAAGAAATAATCAGACAAATTGAGAGTAATAAGGGTAAACAATTTGATCCTAATATTGCAGATGTAGTACTCGAATTAATAAAGAACGACAAACTAGATGTAGAAAATTACTAGTACATTAATAAGGACAATAGGTAAATTTTATACAAAATAATAGCTATTATAAAACCTGACCGCAAAGGTATAGTCACTTTGTAAGATAAACTTATAAAGTAAATACTATCTTTGTTGGTCAGATTTTTTGTGCTTGAGAAAATGTTACTATTTATGTAAAATAGAAAAGCATTTTTTTAGACAAAACACATTTAAGGAGTAATTAAAATGGAAAATGATTGTAAAATAAAGGCTAATGGATGGGCATTAATTCCAATAGCTATTTTTTTAGTTTTATATTTAGGTAATGGTATCTTTTTTGAATATATTAGCCCAGTTGAAGGTCAGATGGGTTTCTATGTTGTATCTGTGGTTTTGGCCTTTAGTATATCTTTAATTTTTGCTTTTATACAGAATAGAAAACTAAGCTTTGATGAGAAAATACATCTTTGTGCAACTGGAATTGGAGATGATAACATTGTGATTATGTTATTCATTTTCATATTAGCAGGTGCCTTTAGCGGCATTGCATCCGCAGCAGGTGGAGCAACAAGTACAGCGAATATGTTACTTAATATTATTCCAAAGGGTTTTGAAGTTCCTGGACTTTTCTTTATTGCTTGCCTTATTTCAATGGCTATGGGAACTAGTGTAGGTTCAATTACAGTTCTTGTACCAATTGCTGTGGCAATTTCTTCTAATGGTGGCTTATCTTTACCATTATGTGTGGGCGCAGTTGTAGGTGGTTCAATGTTTGGGGATAATCTATCCTTTATTTCAGATACAACAATTGCTGCTACTAAAACTCAGGGTGTGGCAATGAAGGATAAGTTTAGAACTAATATTAAAGTATCCCTTCCAGCAGCTGTTATTACATTTGTGATTTTGGTTATCTATTCCTTTATGAATAAGGGCGAGACAATTGGAAACTTTGATTTTAATATTTGGCAGGCACTTCCTTATTTCCTTGTATTGGTATTATCAATTGTTGGTATAAATGTATTTATTGTGTTAACTATTGGTATCTTAAGTTTTGTGCTTGCAGGTGTGGTAACAGGAAGTCTAGTTTATGCAACAGCACTTTCTTCAATTGGAACTGGTATTTCAGGAATGTTTGAGACTATGATTGTTACAATCCTAGTGGCTTCAATCACATCTCTTATTCGTAATAATGGTGGTTTTGAGGCTATTTTAGCATTTATTAGAAAAAGGGCTAAAAGCAGAGTGGGCGGAATGTTTGGTATTTTTTCTTTAACAGCATTTATGGATATTGCTACAGCTAATAACACAGTAGCTATAGTAGTTGCTGCACCTATTGCTAAGGAAATTGGTGATGAATATGGTGTTGAGCCAAAGAAGGTAGCTTCTTTACTTGATGTAAGCTCATGTATCATGCAGGGGATTATTCCTTATGGCGCACAGTTACTTGTGGCATCAAGTATTGCAGGAATTCCAAGTTTTAATTTTATACCATATTTGATTTATCCATTTGTATTATGTTTATTTGTAATAATTTCAATTGTGTTTGATAGAAAGAAGAATAATTAAATTATAATAATAGGCTTATAGTCCTAAAGATTAGATAAATTCTAGTCTTTAGGGCTTTTATTTTTTGATTTAAAGACTTTAAAAGAAGTGAATTTAATTATAAAATATAAACAAAGGGAGGATTATATGAATATAAGGGAGTATAAAATATTATTATTAGATGATGAGAGTGAAATATTAAATCATATAGAGAATGGTTTAAAACAAGAAGGGTTTTATCGTATTTTTAAAACTTCTACATTAGAAGAAGCCAAAAAAACATTTTTAAAAGAAAAACCACATATACTTGTTTTAGATATTATGTTACCTGATGGAGATGGATATGAATTATTAAAATATGTCAGAAGCTCTTCAGATATACCAGTTATATTTTTAACTGCAAAGGATGAAGATGTTGATAAATTAATTGGTTTAGGACTAGGTGCAGATGATTATATAACTAAGCCATTCATTATGAAAGAATTAGTGTTTAGAATAAATGCAATATTAAGAAGAAGTTATAAAATTAAGTTACAGGAAACAGAGAATTGTATTTTGGGTGACGTAATAATCGATTTTTCACAAAATGTTGTAATAAATAATGATAAAAGTGTAAATCTGACAGCTATGGAGAGAGAAATTTTAAGTAAACTATATGAGAATAAAAATAGAGTGTTAACAAAAGATGCAATAGCTGATGCTATATGGGGAGAGGATATAAGTGGAAATGAACAAAGCTTGATAATGCATATACGCAGAATTAGAAATAAGATAGAGGAAAACCCGTCAGAGCCTAAATATTTAAAAACAATTAAAGGAATAGGGTATAAACTTATAGTTAATTAGTGAGGAAAAAATGAGGGAGATTATAAAAAAATATATAAAAGCAATTGTTATTGTTGTAAGTGTTTTGATGTTAATAAATATGATAAGTTTGGAATTGGTGCTAGATTTTTTAACTCAAACACAAAATATAACGGTTGATAAATTTATAAATGGAATAGAAATAAAAGACAATGTCTGCATAGTAAATGAATATGTTGATGAATATTGTGACAAAAACTTTAAGTGGTATATGGTTTTAAATGAAAATGGTGAAATACTATATTCGAATGATTTACCAGATGAATTAAATAAGACGTATACAGTATCAGATATAGCAAGTGCATCGAAATGGTATTTATCAGGTTATTCAGTTGATATTATACAAATACCAAATGGACTTACAATTTTAGGAAATGATGGGGAATTATATTGGAAAAAGAATTTGAAAATCAGTAAAAATACTATGCTTGCATGTATTATAACTGCCATTATTAATAATATAATTATAACTGTTTTATTATCATTATTGTTTGCTAAAAAAATTATTACAAAAATCAAGAAAATAACAGATGGTATAATGAGTTTATCAAATGGTGAACAAGTTATTTTAGAAGAAAGCGGAGACTTAAAAGATATATCGAAAGCGTTAAATATTGTATCAAAAAATATAGACATGCAGAAGAAAAAAATTCAGGAAAACGAAAAGATAAAAAAAGATTGGATGTCAGGTATAACTCATGATGTTAGAACTCCTTTAGCAGTTATAATAGGAAAATGTGAAGAATTAAAAGAATTAGATTCTAATAAAATCGTAAATATGAAAATTAAAACTATACAGAATCAATCATTTAAAATTAAATACTTGATAGATGATTTATCACTATTAAATAATCTTGATATTAACAATATAATTATAAAAAAGGAAAGGACAAAACTAGATCAAATTATAAGAGAGTGCGTGGCAGATATTATGAATATGTATGATGATAATGATTATACTATTCAACTAGAATCTAATGCTAAATCAGATGAATTATATATGGAAGCAGATGAGCATTTGTTAAAAAGAGCTTTTACGAATATTTTATTGAATAGTCTTGTACATAACGAATATAAATGTTTTATTAATATTGTTATAGAGAAGCAAGAAGAGGAAATAAAAATTGTATTTGTTGATGATGGAATAGGAGTAGATACTAAAGAATTAATTGTATTAAACAATAGGGAAGGCAATAACTCAAGTTTACATGGTTGGGGGACTATAGTTGTAAAAAAAATTATTGAATTACATAATGGTAAAGTTGAATTTGAGAAAGCAAAAAAAGGTATGAAAGTATGTATATTATTGCCTTTAAGATAAAAAGTTAGTTTAAAGTTAGGAAAAAATTATCCCCTTGTTATAAGCTATTGCTATTATTTAGAAAGGGTAAGAGCATTTCACAAGGGGGTAGTTATTTATGAAAAAATTTATGCTTTTATTTATTATTGGCCAGCTATTTGTATATTCTTTTATATTTAGCAAATCTTTTTATGATGTTTATATATTAAATAATATGACAAATAGTAATTTAAATGCATATTATATAGATGATGTTACTGGCAATAATTTAGAGCGTATTTATAACAGTTTGGTTGAATATAATGCTGAAATAGAAATTGTTAAAGAGCCAGTATCTAATAATTCAATTCAAGAATATAGAGTGCTATATTCTAATAATCTTAAAATTTCAAAAAAAGTCCCAATTAATAAAGATAAAAAAATAACTTATGCAGAGTTATCAAAAGATGATTTTGTTGATTCTATTGGTGTATTTTATACAGATTTAAATCATAACGATATGAATAAAATTTCTGAGGAATTAGAATTGGAGATAAAAGCATATGGAGAAAAGCAAATAGATTATATTCAAATTTTAAAGAATAATGGCATTAATTTTACAATTTTATTGGTAATAACTCAAGTTATACTTTTTATATATACATGTACTCGTATAAAAATAAATGCAATAAAAAAGTTAAATGGATTTAGTGCTTTTAGGATGGTAAAAGATTCTTTATATGAATTTCTGAAGTTAGAAATATTATCAGCTATTGTTATTTTGTTATTAAATGTAACTTATATATGTGTTATAAAAAAATTTAGTTTTAATTATGTGGTTTTGTTATTATTTTTTATTGCTATTGTTGTTTTAATAACAGTTATACAATTAATGTTAACTCAAATTAGTATAAGGTTTATAGATATAAGTGATATGATAAAAAATAAAACTTTTAGACCTGTTTGGTCTTTAGTAATGAATTTTACAAAGATAATTTTGTTAGTTGCAATTACGTTATCAATCACATCATTAAGTATTCAATTAGATAATTATAATGAAACTTTAAACAATATTAATAAGTATAGACAATTAAATACGTATTTTACATCTAATGGTTATAATGCTCAGGAATATGATAAGTGTTTTTCCAAAAAAGAAGAGATAAATAAAATATCTGATGATATGAAGAAAATGTATGAAGAAAATGAAGAACTAGCCTTGTTAATAGATGCCAATATAACAACGTATTCTACAGATGCATATTACAATTTATATAATATTAGTTTTAACGATTTATTAAATTCATATCAAGATAATTATGTAGTAGTTAATAATAAGTATTATAAAACCTTTATGCAACTAAAAGATGAAAATGGAGTATGTATAGATGAATTACCGGATAAAACTATATTGATTCCTAAAAAATATAAGAATGATTATGAAGTTATTGATTATTGTAAGAAAAAATATTCAGAGCTTTACAATTATGATGTTTATTATAAAAACGAAAGCGAAGTTGAAATAAGCGATATTAATATTATATTTATTGATAATAACCAGAATATACCTATTTTGGATGAATATATAATTGAATCTAATCAGAAAATAACTAATTCTATTATATACGTAGATGATTGTAATTTAGCAGGCACTTGGTATTTAGAAGAATTAGCTAAAGGAAAACTATCATTTAAATTACCTGATAGATCAGAATATCAGAAAATGTTAGTTAAATATTCATTAAATGAAATGCTGTCATCAGCAACTTTATTAACGCCTTTATCAGATGATATAAGATATTATGAGTTTATTGTAAATCAAGCAATAATATTTGTAATCTTATTTATTGCAACACTAATATTAATAGCGTATTTTTCTTGCTATTTAGAGATAATGATAAATCGTAAAAAATACGCAATTAAATATTTAATGGGGTTTTCTAATTTTAAAATTCTTCAATCGCAGTTAACTTATGATTTGCTGTTGTTTATAATAATGTTTTTTTTGCTTGGTTTAAAACAAAATATATCTGCAATAATTATAGGAATAGTAGCTGATCTAATATTTATAATAATGATTTTTAACAAGGAAATAATCAAGTCTATATCAGGTATAATGAAAGGGGAATGATTAATGGATGAGATTTTATTATTAAAAGGAATATCAAAAAAATATGACAATAATGAGGTATTATCAGGAGTAAATTTATCTGTTATGAGTGGAGATATGATTGCAATTGTTGGTGAAAGTGGAAGAGGAAAGACTACTTTGCTGAATATATTAGGTTTAATAATTAATCCATCAGATGGTGAATATTTAATAAATGGAAAACAAATAAAAAATATTGATTCAAGAGAAGCTATGATGATTAGAAGAAATTATATTGGGTATTTATTTCAAAATTATGGTTTAGTGGAAGATGAAACAGTGGAATGGAATATAAAACTGGCATTCAGTTATAAGAAAATGAAAAATAAAGAAAAAAATGATGAGGTTTTGTTTTATTTACAAAAATTTGGTTTGGAGAATAGTCTAAAAAAGAAGGTTTATCAACTAAGTGGTGGAGAGCAACAACGAGTAGCTTTAATTAGGTTAATGATAAAAGATACACCGATAATACTTGCAGATGAACCAACTGGATCACTTGATAAAAATAATAGAGACTTGATAATGGAGGAATTAATAAAATTTAATAAAACAGGTAAGACAATTATAATAGTTACACATGATAATGAAGTTGCAAATATGTGTAAAAGAAAAATTGATTTAAGATAGAGGAAGCCCTTAAAGGCGGAATTTAGGAAGCAGAGGCAAGAGATTGCCTCTGTTTTTTTATAGATAATTTAAAATAATTTTTAAATAGCTTTGACATAAGAAAATTAAAGTGTTAATCTTAAGATGTAATTAAAATAAATTTTAAATAGCTATTTATAAAGTTTAAGCAATATGAAGGATGGTGATTATACGGCTAAGGCAAATATTTTTAAAGTATTATCTGATAAACAAAGAAGGGATATATTAGTTATGCTTAAGGATGAGAGACTTAATGCAGGGGAAATTGCTCAAAAGTTAGGCGTTAGCCCGGCAGCTCTTTCGTATCATTTGAAACTTCTAAAGGAAGCAGATTTAGTTATGGAATATAAGGAGAAAAATTTTATTTATTATGAAATTAACGCAACAGTTTTTCAAGAGTTAGTTATGTGGATTAGTCAATTTAAAGGAGAGTAAGATTATGAAGAATAATGTAATTAGAAAAATTATGTGTGTATTAGCGCTTGTTAATTTAGTAGTAATGGCTGTGTTAATGAGCTTTTTACCTGAAAAGATGCCTATGCATTATGATTTAAATGGAGTTGTGGATAGATGGGGAAGTAAATATGAGAATTTCATTTTCCCAATTATAATTATTGTAATGGGGATTTTTTGGATAGCATTTTCAATGTATTTTGAAAGAAAGGCAAGAAAGACTAGTGAAGAAAAGGAAATTAAATCTCTAGAGGCTAATGCTAAGGTGCTAGATATTGTGGGATTATGTCAAACGCTCTTTTTTATTTTCATGGAAGCTTTTGGCCTTTATAAAGCTATTAACTTAATAAATACGGATGCTACAACAATGTCAGTGGATAGTACTAAAATTGAAATAATTGGAACGGGAGTACTATTAATTGTATTAGCTAACTTTATGACTAAGGCAAAGATGAATAAATACGTGGGAATAAGAACTTCTTATAGTATGTATAATGACAGAACTTGGAGAAAATCTAATAGATTTGGCGCCTATGCACTTATGATTAGCGGACTTTTAATTATTGTTACAGCCGTATTTATAAAGCAATCAATTGTTGGAGTTTTTCTAATGCTTGCTTATATATTAGTGGCAGT
>JAEEGH010017882.1_pt1 | contig 15046 bp, 20 predicted proteins | sample 9134181 | NCBI WGS metagenome assembly JAEEGH01 (sample SAMN16246544, study PRJNA631951) | gut metagenome | biome: gut microbiome; feature: rumen; material: DP-attached | host: Bos | place: Iran: Karaj | collected 2018-10 | reverse complement strand
GTCCCCTGGGGACGGGGGTTGTGGACCATGAACCCCAATGGTCCACCAACCCCCGTCCCCAAGGGACCACCCATGCAACCACTCAGAAAGGCAGAGTTATATGTTTTCGACACAGATGGGAAAAAGACTGAAGGATTATGTACGAGACTATGTGGTATTCGACCTCGAAACTACGGGGATCTCTCCGTACAAGGACCGGGTAGTCGAGATTTCGGCAGTCAAGGTGGTCGGAGGTGTAGTGACGGACGAATTTACGTCTCTCGTGAATCCCGGCATGCACATCCCGGCACAGGCATCCGCCGTGAACGGCATCACAGACGACATGGTAGCCGATGCGCCCTCGTTTGAACCGGTGCTTAAGGCGTTTATGGATTTCGCCGGAGATATGGTCCTCGTGGGTCATAATATCCATTCCTTCGATATGAAGTTCATCTGCCGGGACAGTGAGGTGTTTTTCGGTCAGACCGTCGGGAACAACTACATTGACACGCTCTTTATAGCAAGAAAGTGCCTGCCGGCGCTTCCTCATCACACCCTCACCGATCTGGCCGGGTATTATTCGATCAGTACCCGCGGTGCTCACAGGGCATTAAACGATTGCAGGATGAACCAGCAGGTTTTTGAAAAGCTTATGATGGAGGAGTCGGCTTCTCCGCAGGCACCCGAGGAAGAGAGGATCTGCCCCAAGTGCGGTAGCGAGCTTAAGCTTCGGAGCGGACGGTTCGGGGAGTTTTGGGGCTGCACGGGATACCCGGCCTGCAGGTATACCGAGAATAAATAGTTTGAAAAAACGGAACCGAACGGTATCGAATGTCGTCTAATGAGCGATACTGTAACATAAGCGTGAGCCGTCATACGGATCCGCAAAGGGAAGAAGAGGGGGCTTTTATGAATAATCATACCAGTTTTAAATCCGGCACGATCTTTAAAAGGACATTGGCGATGTGTGTTCTTTTGCTACTCGTGCTTTCTTTGGTTGGGTGTGAAAGCAATCAGGTCGAACTACGTGATCCGAATGGAGAGGGGACGGAAACTCTTCCTGTGGAAGAAGTTGCTCCGAAGGCGGTTGACAGCGCTGCGTCAACCGGTGTTAAAACCGTAAGCGTTTATGACCGCCTGCCGAAGCTTAATGTCATTTATGACGGAGAAACGTACAAGGCCGAGCCGACGACGGCTTCTTGGACGGCCATCGGAGAGGACGGTTCAGGCGGATTCTGCGTGGACGGAGCGCATCCGCTGGAGTTTAAAAATGGGTTTGGTTTGATCAAGATCAAAGACGGAGTTTCGGAAATAAAACTGGATTTTGAGATCGAACCCGATAAGGTATTCATTAGACAATGGTTTGAAATCTATGCGGGGGATATTTCTTACGCAGATAAGTATTATAGCACCCCGGAATATGACAAAGAAACGAAAACCATACGTATATCGCCCAACGCCGGATTTGTTTTTGAAGTAACCGCAACATGGCCTGAAGGGACAGTATACTACGGATTCTGGATCTCAGACGGCAAAACGGAAGGAAAGAGAACTGCACGCGAAGATGAGGTCAGAAAGCCTTACGGAGTTCCGGTGGCAACCGAAACAGCTGCAAACAGCGCACTGACGGGATTTGCCGTGGACCTCTTTAAGGAGTGTGTGGCGTACGAGAAGAACAAGAATACGCTTATATCACCGCTCTCTGTGTTCGCCGCACTTTCCATGGCGGGCTGTGGCGCAACGGATGAAACGCTTGCCGAAATGGAAGGTGTTCTTGGAATGAAAGTCTCTGAATTCTGTGAATACTCGGAGGAGTTCGCAAAGAGCCTGTCAGGGACGCCCGAAGCCTCCGGCAAGCTTGATGTGGCCAATTCGGTCTGGTATAATGACGATCCTTCTTTTAAGATCAACAGGGAATTCCTTGAAGACACAACGGAGTATTTTAATGCGGAGGTATATGCAGCTCCGTTTGACGATTCGACAGTAAGCGATGTTAATTCGTGGGTAAAAGAGAACACCGACGGAATGATCCCCGGTATCATTGATGAATTGTCGCCCGAGGAGGTGCTTCTCCTGATCAATGCACTCGCGTTCGATGCAGAATGGGATGAAAAATATTACGATTTCAACGTAAAAGATGAAGTGTTTACTACCGCAGAAGGGGAAGAAAAGATAGTTCCGTTCTTGCATGGATCCGAGAGTGCATATCTGGAGGACGATAAAGCCAAGGGATTCATTAAATACTATAAAGGCCTCAAGTACGGATTTGCCGCACTTCTCCCCGATGAAGGGATCGATGTGGACGAGTATCTGGCTGGTCTTAACGGAGGGAAGCTCAGAGGCATCCTTGCGGATCCCGGCGATTATATCGTGATGACCTCTATGCCCAAGATAAAGACAGAATATTCGGTTGATATGAAGGACATCCTCAGCTCCATGGGAATGGTCCGCGCGTTTGACTCCGAAAGGGCGCAGCTAAACGGGATCGGAACATCCGAAAGCGGGAATATAAGCATTGGAAAGGTTGTCCATAAAACATTCATCGAAGTGAACGAGGAAGGAACGAGGGCAGGTGCCGCAACCGCGGTTATAATGTACGGAGGAGGATTCGAACCATCATTGACCAAAAATGTTGACCTGAACAGGCCGTACATTTACATGCTTGTCGATCTTGAGACAAATGTGCCCATCTTTATGGGGATAATGAGAGACCCGGAGCCGGATACCGAAGAAAAGTATGCACAGGAAAATCTCGGCAGAGACGAGGAAGCAGTGGAAAGATTTTTAGAGACGTTCCCGCAGGAATACGCCGAAATTATCGAAGAAGGAAAGGCGGCTTGTCCTTCGTTTTTGGGATTCAGGAATTCATATCTTTGGGAAGTGTTTTTGGCGCAGGTTAAAGGCGGCAAAGAGGCCTGTGTCGTTGTGGCGACGCCCACGGATGAAGGCGATCCGATCCTTAAGTACGTTCATTTTGACGGGGCGGATTATTGGGTTGTGTATGACAGCCACCGCGATCATTTCGGCACTCCGGGCTACGAGATAAGCAAGTTCAGGTTTATGTCCGAATTCAGAACGGCAGGGTATGACGATTACGAAGTTGTCCTTGCCAATGAGTCGCTCAACTCCTCGGAGGAGAGAACGGCGTATTGGGACAGGATATATGCGGAGTATTATGAGGACGAATATAAAGAACCCATCGATGAAGACGGATATATCCTTGCTCCGTTTACACTTCTGTACACAAGGTGGAAATGAAAGGGTGGACCCATGGGTCCACTCGACAGAAATATATTAAAACTCGTTATCGGCAAGAAACTTGGCAACAGTGACACCAAAAAAATCGCAGAAACCACAACATTGGTATCGATAACGACCTTCATTTATTCCTCCGATTCCTAACTGTTTTTATTGCATCCACGATGTCCCCTTCTGACAATCCAACCTGATCGGCCCATTCAGCAGCTGCATTCATAAGACCCTGAAACTCATTAATATCAGGGACAGGTATCGGCTTCAGAAGAATATTTTCTCCATCGCTGAATACCATTAGCTTTGTGCCTGAATTAATGTTCAGGCTATCGCGAATCGCTTTAGGCAAAACTATCTGCCCTTTAGAAGATAAAGCTGTAACATCTGACATATACTTTCCCATAATTGGATCCTCCTTGGTAAGATTTTCTTACCATGAGTATATCCCGTCCTTGTTGATTTTTCAAGTATGCTTCTTCGTTCCCTGTCGCCATCCAAGTACTAAAATTTAGTACTTGTTATATTAATATGCTTCGGCTCATCTGTCAATAGATTATGTACAATTTTTTAGTACACAGATTTGATGATGTGTTATAATGTCTGAAAAGGAGCGTCAAGTATGAATACAGATTATGAAATAAGAGACCGAATAAGAACTGTTTTGATTGAATGCAGACTGAATAAGGGTATTTCTCAAACTGAGCTTGGAAAAATACTTGGAAAAAGCAAGACGGCCGTTGCCTCATGGGAGCAAGGCCTGTCAATGCCTGATGCTGCAACACTTTACAAATTGTCCGCTTACTATCAAAAGTCTATAGGTTTTATGTATGGGGAAAACGACAAAAAAGACAGCTAGTACTATCGCTCATCCCTCAGAATCGAGTACCAGCTTGCGTCGCAGATCCCGGTGTTGTTCCTGTCGGCGCAGCGTCTGGTTCCTTCGTATTTCATGCCACAGTGTTTCATTACCATGCCTGAACGAGGATTCTTCGGGTCGTGGTAGGAACAAATGCAGTTCGCCCCGACTTCATCAAAGAAAAAGTCGATCACGGCCTGTGCTGCTTCGGAAACTATGCCTTGATGCCACAGGCTTCTGCTGAGACAATATCCTATCTCCACGAGCTCAAGATCATCTTCAGGCAAACCGTGGATCGTTCCGAAAGCTTCACCCGCTTTTTCCTTAAGCGTGATCGTCCAATGATAATAATCGTCCTTCTCATAAAGCGGAAGCCACGACTCAACAACACGCTCCGTCTCTGCCACATCCTTGTGCGTCGGCCACGTCAAAAAACGGGTCACCTCGGGATCCGATGCCCAGTTCTTAAAGATCGCATCCGCGTCTTCCTTCACGATCCTCCTTAAGATCAGGCGTTTTGTTTCTATTTGTTTTGTTCCGCAATGCTTCATAATGATTCTCCTACATCCGACCAATCGCTGTAGTACTTCTTGCCGTTTACCTTCACATAACCGCGGACCTTGTAGTAGTACTGCGTCCCCGCCACCAGGCCCTTTTTGTCTTTAAAGGTACTCTTTGAAGTTGTCTTTATCTTCTTAAACCCTTTTTTCTTGTCGGTGCTTCGGTATATCTGAAACCCGTCCATTTCCGTTCCGTTATTCAGCGTGATGGTTATCTTGTTGTAACCCTTGCCGGCCTTAACGCTGATCTCTATATCCTTTTTTGCCTTGTCATCCTCGGAGTTCCCTGCTTCGTCAGGCTTTTCAGCCGGCAGGTCGGGGAGCACCACTTTGATGTATTGCTTCGTCTCGAATGTCTGGCCTTTTTTCCATGTCAGGCTCTTGACCGAACTTCCGGGAGCGCCGGTGCCTTCATAAAGCTTCGCGCCGTCCGCAATGCTCACGCTCTTTTCGACGTTTTGATCTGTCATGATCGCGCCCAGACTGCCCTGTTTCGATCCGTAACCGTGAGCAACCAGCGTGCCGCCCTGAAGACTGATGGAGCCGGTTGTATAAAGCGCCCATTTTGCAATTTTGCTGTGAGTGTTTTCAACGCTTATATTCACGGTTCCGCTCTTCTCTACCAGATCAACGACCTGCACCATTCCGACAATATCGAGCGTAGCGCCTTCCTCGCCTTCGATCGTCAGTATCCCACCACCGACAATCGAGTTGTTTCCGAGCTTTTCGCCCATCACCACAGCATCCGCACCCGTTTTGATACTGTTCTTTCCGATCAGATAAACGTTAAGCTTTCCGTCAAAAAGGATTCCGGGGTACTCGGCATATTCGGTGCCTTTGGCCTTTGCGCCTTTTGTTATTTTTGCATTATTAAGCGTAAGAGAGGAATTCTCCGGATCATATACCGCAGTTCCGTCTCCGAATATATCTGTTTTTTCACCGGTGTTGATCTCGATATTATCAACAATCAGCCTTTGTGTCTCCGGGGCTTTAGCCTGTGCCACAGTGGGCTCAAAAACCATAGCCAGACAAAGTGCAAGTATCAGAGCGATCATTTTCTTCATAACACGTACCCCCGGTATTCATGCTGCCTTATTTTTGTTGTAACACATAAAGAATAGCAGATTTCGGCATGTTTTGATATACTAAAGGGACAAAAATAGCTTTTCCAAACTACCCTTATTGAGCAAAATAATAAGTTAAAAAATAGGGTGGTCCCTTGGGGATCATAGAGGTATAACGAGGAGAAAAACAGTGGAGCAAATAACGTTTCAGTACAAAGATGTGGATCAAATTTTGCAGGCACTGCTTGAAGGCCATAAGCGTGTCTTTTCCGACAAGCTTCTCGGTTATTATGCGTATGGCTCGCTTGTTTGGGGAGACTTTGATGAACACACCAGCGACATAGATACTCTTTGCCTGATCGGTTCTGAAGTCACGGCGGAAGAGCTTACACTTCTTCGCGCTATGCATGAAGAAATCATCCGCAAATATCCCGAATGGGATAATCGGATCGAAGTCCATTACGCTCCTGCAGAGGGATTAAAAAGGTTTAGGACTGTGGCTTTTAATATGGCCAACATTTCTCCGGGAGAGCCGCTTCATATGATCGCTGCCGATACTGAATGGATCGACGAGTGGTATCTTGTAAGAGAATATGCGGTTCCGCTGTTCGGTGGGGATCCCAAAGAGGTGATCCCTTATATTTCAAGCGAAGAATTTGTAAAACAAATAAAAGGATATGCGCTCGGTTTTCGCGACCGGATAAAGACGTGTAAGGACGGCTATAGTCAGGCGTATGCGATCCTGACTGTCTGCAGAGCTCTATACACCGTTCGGACAGGAAAACAAACTTCAAAGCCTGCGGCTGCGAAGTGGGCTATGGAGTTCCTCCCGAAATACTCGGGACTTTTGGAGGCCGCTCTTGCCCGTAGGCGGGAACGTGATTTTTCCACAATAGACAGCAGCGAAAAGCATGCTCTCGCAGAAGAATTTGTTAATTATGTTTTAAACACCTTTTTCTGAGGGCATAAATGCGCGTTGTAATTTTGTTAAGGCCTGAAATTCGCCTTGTCCACCGCTTTGTACAAATCCATGCCCATTCGTTTCTCGAAGTAAGCCTTAAGTCCGAGATTGGTGTCCCATTTAGACGGGGAATAGCTTCCATATCGATTCTTTACATCAGTCATCCTTTCGATGATATCCATCACGCCTTCGGCCCCGGAGATAGCATCGCAAAGCTGGATCAACTTGTCGTAGTCGTCCGGCACGATCTCTGCAAGTTTTGTTATGATGAGTTCTGTTTCTTCGGGTGTCGTGTCGTGGTTTCCGACATATCCGTCAATGTCCATCTCGTTAAAAGAGTGAGTAAGACAGATGCGCGCAACGTCATCGTATCCGAGAGACATCATGTAAGAATAGCCATCGGACACATGTCCGAGATGTCTTTTACCGAACCTTCTGCCTATATCATGAAGCAACCCAAGAACATAGGCCTTCTCAGGATCGAGCCCCGAGGCCTCCGCGATTTTCTTCGCGCAGTGAGCCGCCGTTCTGCTGTGGTTCCCCCACGGTCCCGGATTGCAGCTCTCGGCCTCCTTTAGCAGAGCTTCGGCCTCTTCTATGGTAGGATACTTTTTCTTTGAATATCTATCATTATGCTCCATATGTGCTATTCTCTTTCCTCTTTCGATTTGTTTATTCTTTTAACATGTTAAGAATAGCAGATTTCCGGTTGGTTTGATATACTTAATAATTGTAAACGGATTTTGGGGAGAACAGGTATGATTCAGGACATTTATCCAAGCAAATTGAATAACGCTTATAAAGATCAAAAAATGACACCTGACGCTTATATCCTTTGGTTCAACGCAGAAGGCAAAGCATATGTCAGGATCGAAGAAGGCCGGATCGGATTTGCGACGGGTGGGGATGTGAAAGTGGCTTCGCCCGTTTATCTGTTTTCTGTTGACGACCGGAAGTATTTTCTGTCACTTGACGAGGTGAGTTTCCAAGCTCCGAAGTACGGATACTACTCAACCAGAGAGCTTCGGGACATAAGCTCCGGCAAAGAGCTGTTTGCGGTTTTTACGGCCTTTCATCTGTGGAAATGGTACGCAGACAATCGGTTCTGCGGGAGGTGCGCCCACAGTCTTGAGCCAAGCAAGGAGGAACGTGCGCTCGTGTGCCCTTCGTGCGGAAATATTGTTTATCCGAGGATCAACCCGGCGGTCATAGTGGGAGTTATCAAAGGCGAAAAACTCCTGATCACCAGATACCGCAGTGGATATGCACATAACGCGCTGGTCGCCGGCTTTACGGAGATCGGTGAAACGCTTGAGGAAACTGTTGCCAGAGAGGTAATGGAAGAAACCGGCGTGAAAGTTAAAAACATCAGGTATTACAAGTCACAACCGTGGGGTATGGCACAGGATGTCCTTGTTGGTTTCTTTTGCGAGGCAGACGGGGACGGCGAGATCCATATGGATGAAAACGAGCTAAAGTACGCTGAGTGGGTGAACCGGGAGGACATCGTTTTACAGCCCAATAACCTGAGCCTGACAAATGAAATGATGAAGGTGTTCAAGGAAGGAGATTTAACATATAAGGAATGACGCATATGACGACAGGCGAATTGATCACATTGATCATAGTGCTTTTTCTGGCCGGAGTGCTTTTGCTATTAAGCATCAGGTCTTTTTTGCAGCGTGGTTTTCTGTTAAACAATGCGTACCTCTATGCTTCAAAAGAGGAACGGGAAACAATGAATAAGAAGCCGTACTACAAACAATCGGCGATTGTTTTTTGCATTTTAAGCGTTGTTTTTCTCGTGATCGGCCTTTCAATAGTGGTTCATGAAGATAAAATTCTTCTGCTTGAGATACCTCTGACACTTGGAGCGATCACTTATGCAATCGTCTCGACCGTGCAGATCAATAAGCAAAAAGAGAAATAAACATAATCGATTTACCAGAGAAAGACCGAGGAAGGTATAGAGGCTGTCGTTCTAGGATGTACCGAGCTCCCGCTTCTTTTAAACAGTGATAACTGTCCTGTCCGTTGCCTTGATTCGGTAGACATCCATCTGAACAAACCGGTTGAACTGGTCGTGAACAGTTAAAGAACAGAACTTCTACAGCGAAAGGTATAACAAAAAGCTATGAAAGCAATTTTAACAAGCTCGCTCGGTGGGCATGATATTTCTTTTTTTGATATGATACCGGATGTAGAAACGTACCATGAGCTAAGAGCCTCCGTTGATTGGGTAGTTTTCTGCAGAGAACAGTCAGAGAAGGCTCTGAAAAACAGTTGTTACTGTGTTGTTGCCAAAGACGAAGACGACGTTGTGGCTATGGGAAGAGTCGTCGGAGACGGAATGTATTACACGATTGTAGATGTCATGGTGAGACCGCAGTATCAGGGGCAAAAAATAGGTTCGACCATTATTAATAGACTTGTTGAGCACATAAATAACGAAACGCCTAAGGGAGCGAGAACAAGCATTCAGCTTATTTCTGCCCCCGGGAAAGAAGGCTTCTATGTTAAGCAGGGTTTCAAAATCCTGCCCAACGAGAACGCAGGTTCGGCTTTAAGAAAGGTGATATACACGTAAAATTTCATTTTCTTTCTTCGCGTTTTTTTCGTCTCTGCTCTCGGTTGTTCTTTTCCGATTCAAAGAGCTCTACCGCAACATCCGTCAACTCGTCCGGCCAAACCCGACCGCTTGAAACTACGTCCGCCCAGGGGCAAAGAGTTTTATAGTCGTGATCCAGTACAACTGTGTAAGGAGGGCCACAACGATCATTAACGTCCATATAGAGGTGCCGTCCTTGGTTAATCAGGTGGTATGAATCACTGTCGCTCATCCCGTTTTGCAGCGCATTATATATTTCCACCGTGATCTCATACAGATGGTAGTATCCACATCCACCTCGTTCTGCCGTATAGAGATTTCTTTCTTCATCATAGCAGGCCTTCCAGCCGCATCCCTGTTTAAATTCCATTGTTAAACCTTTCGTTGAAGCGGTCCTGTTTTTGAGAAATGACCACCTTGATTCATGTTCCCTCCATAACAATTCCGTCGGAAATCCATTTCAGGACCGTTTTGTATCCCGGCTTTTTGTACCAGTTTTCGATATTGGTAAAATGTATCCACGAGATGTCGTATGCCCTTTCTGTGGTATTTGCTTTTTGATTATCCGCAGTAAGCCACTGCGTCCACCTGAAACTGAAGTCCTTCTTTACCGCCTACATGGGCAAACTCAGTCTGTATCGATTTGCGGACAGGATACTTGCCGTTGAATCTTTCCCTGATGATCTTCTCCATAACGGGGATATTCCACACATCCCTGAAAAGGCAGTCCATTTGTACCACGTTTTCAAGAGTCAGTCCAACAAGCGCCAGGCGCTGCTCCATATGATCAAAAGCCCCGTTGATCTGTTCCTCGATGGTTCCCCCGATATTTCCCACACAGTATCCGAGGTAACAAAAATCACCTGCTTTAATGATCCCGGAATGTGCCCACTCTTCATTAACATCATATCTTTCGATTTTTTCCATGTTGTCGAATCCTCCATATTAAAATACTATATGTTTATACAATGAGAACTGAGCTCAGTATACGGTTATGTGATCGAGCGCGTTAAGATCTGAAGTTTTCCTTGTTTACCGCTCCTGAAAAAATTCTATTTCTTCGCCAAGCGGTCCGAAGCAGAAAGCCATTCTGGCAGGATACTCCGGATCGAACTTTATCACTATGTCATTAGGTTCTATGAAAACCTCATATCCTGCTTTTTTGACTTTGTCTGTAATCTCATCAACATTATCTGTTGCAAAAGCGATATGCCTTAATGCGCCTTTTGCTTTTATGCCCGGTCCGTTACTGAAGATCTCAAGCATTCCGTTTCCAAAATCGATCATTATTCCTTCCGGCCATTCTCTGACTTTGGTAAAGCCTAAAGTGTTCATATAAAAAGCTTTTGCTTTTTCAAATTCTTCGGATGTACCGCACTTCATTGATACGTGATGCATTCCCAAAATCATATTATCCTCACAAACTGCAACGTGGTGTTAGAATTTTATACAATCCATACTTTTGTGTTCTCTCGTAGGTTTTCCTCGTGGGGTTCCCTCTTTCGGTTCCCGGAAAGAGTGGTGTAATGTTATTTGTTACTTGTGTTATTTCGCTCGCTCACATTTAGTATATCAAACCGAGCAAAATTCTGCTATTCTTAATGTGTAAAGGTTTGAGGCGGCAGAAAAATGAAAAACGCAAATCCCGCTGTAATAACGGACGAAAAAAACGACAGGCATCGCGACCTGTCGTTTGACGTGCGGGGGATGGGACTTGAACAATGTAAGTTGAAAAAACACTGATAGAAAGGGGGTTCCGGCGTCGCTTTTTCCTGGGAACCCAAGTAGGGAACCCAAGCCCTCTTCTGATTTTGAGTGACATCGTTTGTATGAAATCTCATGTATCATATATTATTTCGAATAATTTAGGATACATTGCGAAAATCGTAATGTTCTGCAATGTTTCGCAATGTCATGCAATGTTCTTGCAATGTTTCGCAATGTCTGATATATTTGTATAAGAATAGTTAGGAGGTATCAAAGTGAAAATAACAGACATTTATAACGATGTGATTAATGAAAACCTCGATTATGAGTATAAAGCCGAATTAAATCCTGAAAAGCCAATGAAATGGGCAAAAACTATAGTTGGATACGCTAACGGAAAAGGCGGCGTGATGTTTGTCGGAGTATCTAATGACGGTGAAGCTTTTGGTTTAGATTTGAATGAAATAGACAAAACAAAGAATTTGGTTGCAAGAATAAATGACAGAAACATTTTCCCTCATGCCAGAGTTCAATACTCAATGCGAAGCGTTGATGATAAAGCTGAACGTTTTGTTTTGGGCGTTCATGTCTTACAGGCGGATTCTATCTTGCGATATCGGGAAGGCGACTATAATGAAAAAGTGTTTACAAAAGGTGATGGTAATGCTCTTCCGGCAACACCTGAAGAAATAATTGCTTTAGCTAAAAGAAAATATGGCATAGATAATGAAACAACAGAAATAAAATATGATGAAGCTAGTTGGACAGAGTATATCGATCTTTGTAAGGAATATAGAGATGACTCGCAGGCGCCGACACTAAAACAACTCCAGAATGAAGAGATTGTTTCAAAAGATGGATATGTTAAATCCGGACTGATAATGTTCCGAGACGGTTACGAGGGAGAAGACTCTTTGATATGTTGCCGTTTATGGAGAGGAAAAAAGAAAACGGGCACAGTGCTTGATAGTGATCGGTTCAAGGGATCTCTGGCAAGTGTTTTCCGTAATACACTTAAGTTTATAGAGCGAAACACAAAGACCGGTTGGAGAAAGACTGAAAACGGTGGAAGGGAATCAATTCGTTCTTATCCCAAAGATGCAGTCAGAGAAGCTTTGGTTAACGCAATGGCACACAGAGATTATTCTATTGCAGGTACACAGATTGATGTTGATATCTATTGTGACAGAATAGAAATCGTATCTCCTGGATCGTGGTTATTGCCTAAAGGATATGAAGAATACCCATTAGGATCCATTCCCTCAATAAGGAGAAACTCAATCATATCAGCGTGCCTTGATGTTGCTAACCTAATGGAGCGTGGAGGAACCGGTTTTCAGACTATGATTGAAAGCTATGAGGATTGTGACGAGACAATGCAACCGGTAGTATCAATATATCCGGGCTTCTTGAATCTTTGCTTGCATGACAAACTATATGAGGATAATGATCAATCATTAGAGACGATGAGCATGTCAGATTCTGAAAGAATAGTTGAACTGATAAGAAGTGAAGGCCCTAAACCAATAAAAGAATTACAAGAAGTTACAAGCTATAGGAGCAGAAGCCAGTTTTTGACAGAGGTCATCAATCCCCTGCTGGAGGCTGGTATTGTAATCAGAGACGGAAATGTTAAGTCGCCGAAATCGGTTATAAGATTAAAACAATAAAAGGTCAAATGGAGTGGCTGAGAACAGAGAAATGAGCAGGAGGCTTGAGGGTCTCCTGCTTTTTAGTGCAATTCACACCGCAAAAAAAAGGACATCCGATTGGATGTCCTTCTTGATGCGGGGGATGGGACTTGAACCCACATGAAATTGCTTTCACACGGACCTGAACCGTGCGCGTCTGCCAATTCCGCCACCTCCGCAAATATACCGACTGACGAATTATAGCACAGAGAGTAAAAGCTTGGCAAGAGGATTATGTTTTATCAAAGAGCAAATTTTGACCGATTTATTTACTAAACAACTTGATTTTATGGCGAGAATTTGCTACAATAAGAAATGGTTAGATTTTTATATTCGAATTTGTGAGCAAAACAAGGAAACTTCATGAAAGGTTTACAAGAAATCATAAAGCATGTATCCTTGCTCGCGCAGTTGGGATTGTCGTTTGCGGCACCCCTTGTGTTGTGCATGCTGGGGTGCTGGTGGCTCGACAGCAGGTTTGAGCTCGGAGCCTGGATCTACATAGTGGGGATCTTTTTCGGACTGGGAGCCGCTTTTATGACAGCATATAAGTTTTATTTGTTCACGGTGAACAAGACAGACAAAGAAAAGAAGAACCCGATCTCCTTTAACGACCATTCTTGAGGCACGAATGTGTGTGACCGCAGGAAACCGCGCAGCCGGACGATCCGTGACCGCAGGAATCCGCAGGATACCAGAGAGCGGACAAGGCGTGATCACAGTAAGTCGCGCAGCCGGTCGGAACAAGGGTCAGCAAGGAGCAGGGTTATCAGCCGGGGGAAAAGATATGAGCGGACGAAAGGGGATCGACCCTGTTGTCAGGAAAGAGACATTGAGGGTCGGAGCGATCGCTTATGCGGGAATAGCACTCATGCTCCTCGGCTTTTTCTTATTAAACAGGTTTTGCCCGCCGGAAGTTTGGGATGTGCCTTTTGACTATACGGTGATACTCGGCGGAGTGTGCTGCGGTGTCATTGATATACTTAACTTCTTCCTCATGGGTCTCGCGGTCGTTAAAGTGACTTCTCTTGAGCCGGCCGTTGACGAGGAAGGAAACGTGTCCGAAGAGGACACCGGCAGAGCTCGCAAGATCATGAGCACGAGCATGAGGCTGAGGTTCCTCATGATGATAGTGTGGGTAGTGATCGCGATCGCAGTGCCTTGCTTCAACCCGGTTGCGGGGATCATGCCGTTGCTGTTCCCGACACTCGGGATCAAGCTTCTCGGCATAGCGAAGAAAGCCTGAGCGTAAGCCGTGAAACCCGGAGCTTTGACATAGGCGTTAAAACAAACACTTATAAAGAGTAGGTGAAATGAATGGAGATTAGTATTTCCGGAGCAAAGGTCTACGGTTATATCGGACCGGATATCCCTGTGCTCGGCAGGTTTCCCCTGTCAGAGACGCTGATAGTGAGCTGGATAGTAATGCTGGCCATCACACTGTTCTGCATTATTATCACTCACAACATGAAAGTAGAGAAGATCAGCAGACGTCAGGCGCTTGCTGAGTGGCTCGTCGAGGTGGCAAACAAGTTTGTCGTCGGCAATATGGGCTCGAAGTTCTCTTACATGGTTCCTTTCGTAGCGGCGCTGTTTTCCTTGAGTCTGTTTTCGAACCTCGTGGGTCTTCTCGGAGTCAGAAGCCCTACTGCGGACCTCAACACCGAAGCAGGCTGGGCGATCGTCGTGTTCATTATGATCACGGCACAGAAGATCAAGGCGGGCGGATTCGGCGGATATCTGATCGGATTCACAAAGCCCATCCCGCTGCTCACACCGTTTAATGTGCTTTCGGAGCTTTCGACACCCATCAGTATGGCCTGCCGTCACTTCGGAAACATCCTCTCGGGTATCGTAATCAACGGCCTGATCTACACTGCGCTTGCAGGAGCCAGCTCGGCGCTGTTCGGTCTGATCCCCGGAGCGGTCGGAAACTTGCTTTCGTCCATCCCGATACTTGATGTCGGAATCCCGGCGATCCTTTCGTTCTACTTTGACTGGTTCACCGGAGTAATGCAGGCATACATCTTCTGTATGCTGACCACGATGTACATCGCCAATGCGGCTGAAGAGGGTTAACCTCCGGTCTGCAAAAGCGAAACAATAAATTACCAAAGAAATAATTATTCAGGAGGAATACTTATGGATCTACTTGCAAAAGGAATCGCACTCGCAGGATGCGCAATCGGTGCAGGACTGGCACTTATCGCCGGTATCGGCCCCGGTATCGGTGAAGGAAATGCGGTAGCAAAGGCTCTTGAAGCAATCGGACGTCAGCCTGAGTGCAAAAGCTCTGTAACATCCACGATGTTACTTGGTTGCGCCGTTGCCGAGACAACCGGTATCTACGGTTTTGTTACCGGTCTTC
>JAEEGH010017880.1_pt1 | contig 15046 bp, 13 predicted proteins | sample 9134181 | NCBI WGS metagenome assembly JAEEGH01 (sample SAMN16246544, study PRJNA631951) | gut metagenome | biome: gut microbiome; feature: rumen; material: DP-attached | host: Bos | place: Iran: Karaj | collected 2018-10 | reverse complement strand
GAAGGAGTAACATTACTAACACTCATCATTAGCCCAAGAGCCTCAACTTCAGAATCCGAAATGTACTGTCCTAATCCGCCTTCAGTCTTGTTGGTATCAAACTTAAGCGTATCCAAAATAGTATCTGCTTCTTCCCACATATAGCTTATCCAGGAATCGCAGTCTATGCTCTGGGCAACTATCTGCGGACGCTCATCGCCAAACGTAATGAAATCCCAATGTTCATGCTCATCATATGTGCCAACATGCGCGGTATATCCCGCTAATGTAATCTCTTCCTGGGAAAGTCCTGTTCCGCAAACGCCAAAACTGTCTGAGCAAAAGAGCTCTATCTGCCCTGCATCTGCAGATTTTGGTTTTAGTATCAATCCGTATAAACCATAAGTGAGCTTCCCATCATCCACTGCAGAAATCTCCGCTGTCCATCCTTCCGGAACAACTACAGACATCTCTCCATAGGGTCCGCCCACTGAAACTATCTGCTTTTCATAAGCACTTCCTGTGGCAAAAGAGCTCCATTCGCCATAAACTCTCTCGGCTCCGTTGCCTTTAAATGCCCTTACTCTTATTCTGAAATCGAAATAATCCTGGGCACCGGTAACATAAGAATTATCTGAAATCTCTACAGTTTCAGGTTCTCTGTATTCCTTTTCTGAATAGTACTTATTCTCCTCAGAGACTTCGTATCCATCAGCGCCCTCAACCGGATCCCAATCGAAAACAACCTCTGCACAGTCTTCTCCTGGTCTCAAAGTACCGTCTTTCACCGCAGGCACACCAAGAGTACCAACTTCAACCGCTTCCGGTTCACTCAATGTGCTGGAAGCAGCTCCGCTATCTGCCACTTTATTGTTTCCACATCCTACAGCAGCAATCGTCATAAGCATTACCATAACAACACAAAATCTTTTCATACTGCTCCTCCAACGCTTAACGCATTCATATATCCTTTGGCCACTCTGAGCCAACATCTAATTCATTCTCCGTAAGCCAGTCATCTTCTACTGACACAAATTTCTCATTGCCGGCATCATCCACAAGTGTAACTGATACCTTGGGCTTCTGACCTAACTGAAGTTCCTCGCAGCCATAGTCTCCATCAAAGATCTGCTTTATCTTCATCACTTAACAACCTCTTTAACAGCTGCTCCTTATTCTCTATAAACATCTTTGTAATCTGATAACTGTCTGTATCCTCGTAATCAATCGGATGAATCTGCCCGTCATCAAAGCTTAGTATCTCCGCTCCAGGAATTCCTAACAGTATCGGAGAATGCGTTACCATGATGAACTGCGAATCCTCTTTTGCACAGTTTACAATCTCAAGTAAAAGAGTCAGCTGTCTCTGCGGCGACAATGCTGCCTCCGGCTCGTCCAAAAGATATAATCCACCACCTTGAAAATTGGACTGTACGAGTTGCAGAAAGCTCTCTCCATGAGATTTTTCATGGAAATGTTCCTGTCTGCCTCTCGGGTCCTCTCTTGCATACATTTCCTCAGCTGTAGCCACATTATAAAAGCTCTCTGCCCTTAGAAAATATCCCCATTTAGGCTTTCTGATTCCTCTGGAAAGCTTTATGGCATCGCACAATTCAGAGTGTGAATCATACGTTGAAAAGCTGTAATTCTTGGTTCCACCTTCTGGGTTAAAGCCATAGCAGACTGCAATAGCCTCAAGCATTGTAGACTTGCCACTACCATTTTCACCAACAAATATGGTTATGTTCTTGTTAAAGGCAAGGTAGTCCAGACCCTTTATGGCCTCAATCTCACGCAGATAGCTGCATTCATCTATTTTATCCCAGTTAATGCTCACTCCTTGAATAGGTAAGCTGCTTCCATCATCTAGCAATTATCAAAACCTCGTTCCACATTTCGGGCAAAAATCAAAGTCCTCTGTTGTCTCATATCCGCACTGCCTACATCTCTTATAGCCAGCAGTAAATCCTCTTCCACCGCTTACCTGAGTCAAATGGCTTGGCAAAATCTCTACTTCCTCGCCCCTGGCAATCATCTTACCAATCTCCGGATTAAGCTCATAAACAGTTCCGCAGCAGCTTGTCTGCACATAGTAATGTCTGTTCCACTTGAAAGTCGGTATAAAGAAAAGAGACAGCACTGTATATGTCATAAACACGTTGAAACGTCCATATTTCCCACAGATGGAACAGGTGATCAGCTGATTAAAATCAAAATCTTTCCTTCCATCTGTAATCCCCATGATAAAAAACATCTACTTTGTCACTCCTTTCTTAATAAGCTCATACTCATGCTAACAATCTCATACTCCTCTCACTCGTTAATCAGGATAAAACGGGCACTTCTCCTTTATGCACTGCTGATTCCGAGGATAAAACTCACATTCCTGGTCCTCATACTCCAGCTTTACGTCGTAGTGCACGTTAACATATTCTATGCCGTTCTTAAATGCAATCATGGCATCTCTTTTGCAGCAGCGAGGCCCGTTTATTATTCCAAGTTCACTCAGGGCAGCTGATGTGAACTGCATATGATTTCCCCAGGTGCCATCGTCAGACAATGGACCTGTTCCATCAATTATTGAAAGAGCCGCTCCGATAGATGTCACTGCACCGCAGACTCCCCATAGTCCGCACATAGCTCCGGGCATTCTCAGACCTTCTTTAAATAGCTTTTCAAGAGCTTCATCGATATTGATGTCTCCACCGGCATTCTTAAATGCCACCAACAGACATGCTCCATCAAGTATATGGTGCTCCGGACCATGTATGCTCACATAATCCTTCTTTGCCATTCTTATGAATATGGCAACAGGGCTTGTTCCTTCTTCGCTTTTTATATCATTGACAATAAGTCGCGCTTTATCTTCTACCATACTCAGTCCTCTTTCTGCCGTTTAGCCACTTCTGTTTTCATACTGGAATATGGCTTATGCACGTCCACGTGCAATGAAAGTGCCATACTCCTTCTGCAGATCAATGACACCATCTTCCATATGTGGCTCCAACATACACAACATCTTATCCTTTTCCATAGTACCAATTCCGTGAAGAGCCTTAAGACTCTGAAGATACTCTACAAGATCATCTACTTTTGTGATATGGAGTGAATCCTCGTATCGGTGCACCTCGACATCCGCAAACTCTTTTCCCAGAATTGCGCCTCCATTCTGAAGAGTGAAGAGATGGTTAGGATCGTAGTTTTCGCCAATTAAGCCAAACCACTCCGCAATGATATCGTTAAAATTGTGCTCGCCGTAAGTAGCGCTATAGAACACGCCTTCGTCCTTAAGAACTCTTCTAATCTCACTAACTGCTTTATTTATGTCAGGTACGTGATAGAGCATCATGTTAGCAATTACAATGTCAAAAGAGCTATCTTCATAAGGGATGTTCTGAACATTAATCTGCTTATACTCTACATTCTCTCGCTCTCCTACATTCTTCTTGGCAGTCTCAAGCATGCCTTCAGAAAAGTCAGAAAGAACAATCTTATCGCACTTTGTTATGAGATCGTCGTGTCCAACCCACATGCTACCTGTTCCAGTGCCAATTTCAAGAACCTTCATACCCTCTTTTATCTCATAATTTGATACAAGCCAGGGACCAAAGCCCATCCTGTTGGTTGAATACATATTGTGGAAATTCAGCCTGATATCAAGGCTTTTAGATGACGCGTACTGTTCCTGTACTGCGTCTTTGTCGTTACTGCTACCCATTTTCATACTTAGTTCTCCTCGTGTCTAATGATAGTCCCCGAAAAATCTTAAAGCGGTCTTTATTATACCAAGTTTGTCAACGTTCACGCAAATATCACATCTTTGATAAAGTATACTTCCTGTGCACTGATCCTTAGCCTGTGACATAGTTTTTTATATTTTAAACTTTCCAAAATGGAAAATTATTTATATACTAAATGTACAAACAGTATGTTAAAATCCTGTAACGTAAAGTATAAGATTAAGCCATAGACAGATCTTAAAGAAAAGAGGGAACAGTTTATGGCTAAAACAAAAACAGATTACAGGACAATACTGAAACAGGACGGATACAGAAAGCTTTTGATCTCCACATCAATCAACAGATTCGGCGATTCGCTTGATGCTGTCGCATTTGCGTGGCTGGTCTACGAGATCACAAAAAACGGTGCCTGGTCGGCAGTGATATTCGGACTCAATATCCTCCCCAATGTCATCGTCCAGCCTTTTGCAGGGGCAGTGGTTGAAAGACTGAACAAGAAACACGTCATTGTATATACACATATACTCAGAGCAATGCTGCTCACCGTATTTTTAATGATGTTTATTTCGGGTCAGATAAACGGCTTTATAATGTCGGCTTTCACACTGGCGGTATCAACGATAGAATCCTTTAACATGCCTGCAGGCACTTCATTTATTCCCATGGTGGTGAAAAATGAGAACCTGACAGAGGCAATGAGCTTAAATTCGATGATCTCCGGTGCGGTGACCATGCTGGGAACAGGCCTTGCAGGCGTTCTGATAGCAAAGGCCGGTATGTATTGCGTGATGATGATAGATATAGTCACATTCTTTATTGCAGCTTTCATAGTACTGTCGATCAGACATAACGAAAGCAAAGAAAATAATGTACAGATCCGGGCAGAATCATATCTTGTGACATTAAAGGAAGGGTTTAGATATTCAAGATCCGAACCTGTAATGATCAATTACATTTGCGTGGCTGTTATCCTAAATATCATCCTTGTGCCCATTAATGCACTTCAGGCTCCGATAGTAAGCGAGTGCTTTCACATGGACAGCAGTCTTTTAAGCGTGATAGGAACAGCAGGTTCCATTGGTGCTATCTTAGGTTCGGCGCTCATACCCGTTATCATGCGAAAACTCAGTGTAAAAAAGATCGTCACATACTTTTGCCTGATCCTCGGAAGCGGTATCATCGCGCTGTCATATGCGGGAAGGCTTCTTGAATCTTTAGCAGCCAAATATCTGTCGGCCGGTGGATGTTTCGCATTAATGACACTATGTGCCGCTCTTATAACGGGAGTAGCGAATATCGAGTTTATATCAAACGTGGACAAGAGATATATAGCAAGGACCTCGGCTGTATTTGTGGCAATGTCTACTGCGGCTATTCCGGTTACATCCATGATAGTCGGGATCTTAAAGACATATTTTGAAACATCTTTGATCATAGGGATGTGCGGTGTGCTCATGATAGCTTTTGTACTTCTGTTATCTCTACTGAATCCGACTCTGGATATGAAGAAAGGAAACATATATGAAGCTGAAACTGTGTGAGAATATAAGGAAACTGAGAAAGGAAAAGGGACTGACTCAGGAGAAGCTTGCCGAGATACTCGCTGTCAGCGTGGGGGCTGTCTCCAAGTGGGAAAACGGGAACAATACCCCTGATATTGAGACGCTTGCCATACTTGCGGATTTTTTTGATATATCGATCGATGCACTGCTCGGATATGATCTGTCATCAAAAAAAATAAAGGATATCATTGAGGATATAAACTCAAAGGTAGGTCAGCACATGTTTGATGAGGCTGAGGCAGCAAGCAGGGATGCACTTTCAAGATATCCGCATGATTTCCCGCTCATCTATACATCTGCCTGCATGTATCAGTTAAAGGCTTTGGAAAAAGAAGATATAAAGGCAGCCAAAAGATCAATAGAACTGTTTGAAAATGCCAGGGATCATCTGTCTCAGAATGATAATCCTGAGATCAATGAATTTACCATAAACTTAAGTATTGCCTCAAGCTATTCATTCTTTGACGAAAATAAAGCTATTGAGATATTTAAGGAAAACAATTTTGCGGGGATAAGCAATGCGATAATGTCTTTCACCTATCTTAAGATGGGTGAGACAGACGAGTCTTTAAAATGCAGTACAAACGGGATCATCAGAAATCTGTTCGGTCTCTTAAACTGTTCGACCTATATGATAATCGCTCTGACGGCCAAGGGAAACAAAAAAAGCATCGATTCGGCACTTCAACTGTGCCAGAACTCACTCGAGCTCATAAGGATGTTCAAAACAAAAGAATCCGGATATCTTTCAAAATTCGAGGCCCTCTTTATGGTCATAAAGGCCTATATTCATGCGCTCATGGGTAACGATGATCTAATGGAATCCGATCTTAAGGAAGGAAAGCGCCTGGCACTTTCTTATGATATGAGCAGATCGAACAACATCGCAAAAAACATAAAGTTTTATTATTCCGATAAAGAGGCCGTCACAGGCTATGACAGTCTCGGTGAATGCGTGGTTGACGGTATATCAAAGATCATAAACGAAAACATGAAACTGATACCTCATATCGATAAAAATATAGTCGCACTAATCTCTGAAAGATGGGAAAGAATATAAATCAATAACTCATTTACGCGAAAAGCGCTGTCGTTTTGACAGCGCTTTCTTTCAGACCGCATCTTCCTTAAGGGTTTCTATTATGTTGTCATCCTTTATAGTATTTATGCTTAAGGCCATGCTGAGAGCAAGGATGGCAAATACCGCGATAATGACCGCACCGTACATAAGCCAGTCAGGAGAAAAGGTGACCAGTCCCGACTCAAAGCTGCTGTACATGAGATAGCTTAAAAGAAGCGATAACGGAATACCCCAGACAAGTGCCTTGATACCGTAAAGAAGTGTCTCAAGTCTTATCATCTTCTTAAAGCCGCTGTTTTCAAGTCCCACCGACTTATACATCGCAAACTCTTTTCTTCTTAAGAGCACTCCGGTAGAGATAGTGTTTACGATATTTGCAACAGCTATCAGAGTAAGCAGAACGGTAAAGCCGTACATGACCGTCTTTAAAAGAAGCGTGACGGTATCCATTGCCTTTATGGCATCCGCAAGATCGGCACAGTAGTAGTCATGATATCCGTCGCTTTCCATAAGTGAATATATCTTTTCATGTATGCTTTCATGCATTGATGACTCAACGCCAAGATCCATCGTAAGACTGTCTTTATCAAGCACCTCACCTGCCTTGTCATAGTACATTGATGCAGGAACATAAAGTGCGATCTCCGTCTTCGGAGTAAGGTCCAACATCTTGTTGTTTTCATCATATTTAGCAAATGCAGCGATCTCTACTGCAGGCGGATTTCCCATTGCCTCATCGTAGTGAAGGACTTCTCCTAGGATCTTTTCATTAAATACTTCACTTGACTTGCTTTCACGGAAAAAGTCGTTTAAAAGAACTCCCTTAAGTGTATCGCCGTAGTAATCATCCCTTTCAAGACCGTTGTCATTTAAGATCCTGTCAAACTTATCATCATCGACTACGACCACATCGATATCGCCCAGGGACATATCCGAAAATCCGGGAGTAAGATATTTTGGATCGGCAAGATCGGTATTTGCAAGCTCAATGTTTGAATCAGGATTTTTCTTAAACAGAAACTGTATCATTGAAACACAGTAAACGTCATCTACACCTTCCATCTCACTAATGGCTCTTCGCAGTTTGTCGCTTTCGGAAAGCGAGCAGGATGCAACCACCTGATAGGGTATATCGAGTTCGTACCTGTTTACTCTTGCTATGGAACTGCAAAAGAAGTTTATAACAATGAACAGGATAACAGAGACCGCGATAGTTGCGGTGATGACCTTTCCTTTTACACCGTTTCTTTTTATGTTCTTGTAGGCAAGTTCGCCTTCATATCCGAATATCTTCCTCGTAAGAGGATTTACCTTAAGGCTTTTTGCCTTTACCTTTATCACATTGGTCTGTCTTAGCGCATCTATCGGCATTACCTTTGCTGCTCTTATCGCAGGAACAAAGGTCGAGATGAGTATCGTTAATGCCGCAAAGAATACGATCATTAGGATCGCAAAAGGTTCGCATACGATAGGTATGCTTCCTCTCATACCCTTTGCTGCTACAAACATATCCGCTTCGAGCAGTTTGCTTCCCATCACCGATAAAGTGATCTTAGTACCTATATATCCAAACAGAAGACCAAGAGGGATACCTATCACCCCAAGGACAATACCTTCGTAGTATATCGAGAATCTTTTTTGCTTGGCAGTAGCTCCCACACTGGCTAACATTCCAAGATAGCGCATTCTCTCAGTTAGTGACATCCCGATCGAATTAAAGATCAGAATGACCGATGTTGCTATGACGATAGCAAGTGCGACCGCCATCATAACAAAGAACGATCTGTATGCTCCCCCGCTGTCTTCAAATGCAAAGCAGCTTAATAGATATTCCGAATTGAGATCGTATTTTTCAATACCGTATTGAGCGATCATATTCTTTAACTGCTTAATGGCTGTATGATCACAATCTTTAAGAGCGATCAGTGCCTCAGTATTTTCCTTATCCGGAAAATATCCCTCATCAAGACCTCTTATGATATCCCAGCTAGATGTAGGACGATTCCCGTGAAGGATCGCCGTTACCGTGCAGGTTTCCGTAGACAAAGCTACAAAGTGTTCCTCAGAGCGATAGTTACCGCCAAGATATGTGATCCCTTCAATTTCATCATCGATATATCTGTAACCCTGTTCAAAGGTTAATGTATCTCCTATCTTAAGATCATCAAGTCCGTTATCGATAAGGAACTGCTCTTCAACCGCTATCTCTGATGAGTTTTTGGGAAGCTCTCCGTCAAACCCCGGCAGTATCTTCATGGACATATATACCTTATCCGCATGATCGATATTTCCAACTTTGAATCTGTCTTCCTTATCATTGATAAGCCTTACACCTGTGATCGTTAAGTCTGCATCACAGAACCCTATGGATCCTATCCTGTCATCCTGCAAAAGAGAAACATACTGCTCCTTTGTTATCTTGCTAAACTGTGCGTGTACATTTCCGTCGGACTGCACGGACAGAAAACCGAAAAACCTAAAGAACGAGAATACTCCCAAAACTATGGCGCTTATCAGTGCAGTGGATGCCGATATACCCAGTATTGTCACGACAGATCTTTTCTTATTGGAAAGAAGGTGTCTGACCGTAAGCTTTGATACTATATTCATGATGCGATCACCCCTTCCTTTCTCGAATCACGGGTGATCTTTCCGTCCTCTATGGTAATTACCCTGTCAGCCGAAAGAGCGATCCTCTCATCATGTGTGATGATGATGACCGTCTGATTGTTTTCCTTATTGAATTTGCGAAGAAGATAAATGATCTGCTTGCTGTTTTCAGAATCCAGATTTCCTGTCGGCTCATCCGCAAGAAGCAGCGCAGGATGATTCATCAGTGCTCTTCCTATCGATACTCTCTGCTGCTGACCTCCCGAGAGCTGATTGGGAAGATGTGATAATCTGTCCTTAAGATCAAGTTTTTCAACAAGATCATTTAAAAGCTTCCTGTCTGGCTTTTTCCCGTCAAGAAGAATCGGAAGTGTCATGTTCTCTTCCACGTTTAAGATCGGGATCAGGTTATAGAACTGATATATAAGGCCTATGTTTCTTCTCCTGAAAACAGCCAGTTTTGTTTCATCAAGTTTTCCTATATCCGTTTCTGCAATCTTGCAGGTTCCCGATGTGGGAACATCCACGCCCCCCAGTATGTGCATAAGTGTTGATTTCCCCGAACCCGAAGGTCCGACTATTGCAAGGAATTCCCCCTGTTTAACATCAAAAGAGACGTTTTTTAATGCATCCACTCTCGTCTCTCCCGTACCGTATACCTTGCAAAGATCTCTTATTTCCAGTATGTTCATTTTTTAAAACTCCCCTCTTTGAATCATGCTGTTACTTTGTTACGATAACAGACTAATCCTTTTATCTTACAGACATGTGACTTTTTTATTACAATTTTGTCACATTAGATGATAGTCTTATAAAATCTTACAAAGAAGGTTGTCCCCTCCCCTTCCTTACTCTCAACAATGATATCCCCGTGCTGGGAAGTGATTATGCTCTTTGAGAGTGCAAGACCTATGCCGACACTGTCCTTTCCCGCATTTTTTCCTTTATAGAAGCGCTCAAAGATATGCGGCAGATCTTCATCCAAAATACCGCATCCCGTATCCTTAATCTCTATCTGTCTAAAGATATTTGTATCGGAGACGTTTATGACAAGACTGCCCCCGTTATCCATATGTTCAATGCAGTTTTTAACGATATTCTGAAGTGCTTCTATGGTCCAGTTTTTATCGCATTTAAATGTCATATCAGAATCATTCTGAGAATATGTGATGTTCTTAAGATCCATCTGGATCTCAAAAGGTTTGATGACTTCCTTTATCAGTTCATCTGCCTTGATCTCTTCGGGCTTCATTGCAATGGTCCCTGCATCGATCTTTGATAATTTGAGCAGTGTCTGTATGAGCCAGCTCATTCTGTCAAGCTGGTTTGACTGAGTATTTAGAAATTCGATCCTCTTTTCATTATCTTCTTCAGTCTTTAAAAGATCGTTCATGACTATCATTGATGTGAGCGGTGTTTTAAGCTGATGGCTGATATCCGCTATCGCATCCACCAGTGCTGCCTTGTCTTTTGATAAAAGTTCTTTCTGGTAATAGAGTGTGGATGTGGTCTTGTAGATGTTTGTCTTAAGAAGGGACAGCTCGCCTTCCTTCTGATCAAGAATGCTTTGGTTTTCTTCCCCCGCAAGAACTCTTACCAGATATGAATTGAGAGCCTCTATATCGGCATATCTTCGTCTTGTAAAATATACAGATACACAGGTTAAGACAGTTCCAGTAAGCATTAACAGAATAAAAGCGGCTATGCCGCATAGAGCATATCCGCAAACAGAGATGACAGCAGTAAACACTGCTGTCGAAATGATCATATATCTGAATTCACTGTTCTTATACATTTAAAGGCCCCCCATCCTTTATTTTTCAACCATATATCCCAGCCCTCTGACAGTTTTTATTATCTGAGGATCAGCAGGATCCTTTTCTATCTTGTCCCTTAATCTTTTTATATAAACGGTAAGCGTGTTGTCATTTACAAAATCACCGTTTACATCCCACATGTCTTCAAGAAGCTGACTTCTGCTCATAACAATTCCCCTGTTGTTGCAAAAGGCCAAAAGAAGCCTGTACTCAAGTGCTGTCAGTTCAACAATAGTTTCATTTGATCCGCTCTCATCCAGCAGCCCGACCTTTGCTTCATTCGTATGGATACAGATATTTTTGATCCTTAGGATCCCGTCAGGCTCTGAAGTCACGGAAGTTTTTCCTTTTGAGCTTCTTCTAAGAACAGTCTTGATCCTGGCCATAAGCTCATTTATCCTGAAAGGCTTGCATATATAGTCGTCTGCTCCCATCTCAAGTCCCATGACCACATTGACTTCGGCATCGCTTGCCGTTAAAAAGATGATCGGAATATCTTTACTTTCCTTGATATATCTGCATACGTCATAGCCGTTTCCATCCGAAAGGTTGATATCCAGTATGCACATGTCAAACTCATTTTCTTTTAAGGATTCAAGAGCATCTCTCTTTGTCTTCACATGAATAACATCATAGCCTTCTTTTTCAAGAGAGTACTTAAGTCCCATGCCTATCGCATCATCATCCTCAAGCAAAAACAGTCTCACTGTGTTTTCCTTTTGTGCTCTTATATCTTCAGTCATAATCTTTCCCGTCTTTTACTCCATCGTTTAAACTTTGTTTTGCGTTTTATCTTCCGGTATAACTCACTAAGCCATCCCCCAAGTCAAAGCGTACGGCAGTTCATAAACTCCGTTGCTTGAGGTGTACGCTTAAAGGTATCAAAGTGAATTACACCTCTACCACCGAGCGCATCTTCAAATTCCTTTTTCAAATAACTCTGTGTGATCATATTAACTGCATCTTCAGGTGTGAACCAACCAACCTCTATGCTTTCCTCGGATACGGTTTCAATTCCTTCAACAAATCTGCATCTGAAGACCAAATTCACAGTCGTAGGAAGAGTCATTCCTTCAAGTGGACCATACCGGAAGTTATTTCCTGCGATACTTTATTGCTGTCCGCCAAACAGCCAACACTACAATGACACCAACAGTAACTCCACAGAAGAATATAGGCAAATTTTTTTCATCTATGCCAATATATATGAGTATTCCTACAAGTCCGCCAAAAACAACTATCAAGATCACTGCGGCGAGTATTCGGAGGACGAGAGGTACTTTTTTATCGCCTACCGCTCCTATTGACCCCTCTATAATAAGTTCAAATAGAATTCCAAAGATGAATTCCATATTAGCCTCCTTTTTGTATTCCAATTTAATATTCTAACATCATCCCAACAATTCTTTTAGTGTTTTCATAATTTCCGGAACATCATACGGTTTTGCAAGATGTCCGTTCATACCGGTCTCCATTGCAATCTGGCGGTCCTCTTCAAAGGCATTTGCTGTAACTGCTACGATGGGAATATCGGCCTTTTCCTTATCCTCCAGCGCACGAATCTGTCTGGTTGCTTCATAGCCATCCATTTTAGGCATCTGAACATCCATCAGAATAATATCGTAATGCCCAGCGGCTGCGGATTTCATTTTTTCTACTGCCTCCGTTCCATCATTAGCAATCTCAACAGCAAGTCCAACATTCGTCAACAAATTCTCTGCAAGCATTTGATTCAATTCATTATCTTCCGCCAGTAGAACCCGTTTCCCGGAGAAATCCGGCTTGCATTCTAATTCATCCTTTTCCTCTGTTTGTTTTTCCAAAGAAGTCATAAATGGTTGAGCCATGACAGTTCTCAGTTCAGACATGAATAATGGTTTTGAACAGAAAGCCGTTACACCGGCCTCCTTTGCCTCTTCTTCGATGTCCGACCAGTCATACGCCGTCAGAATGATAATCGGCACGCTGTCTCCGATTACCTTGCGGATTCTCCGTACGGTTTCAATTCCATTTAAATCCGGCATCTGCCAATCAATAATATAAACTCTGAATTCATCTGCCGAATCCAGTGCATCCTTTGCACGTATCACCGCTTCTTTTCCGTAATTCGTCCAGTCGGGACGCATTCCAATCTCGCGAAGCATGGAACAAACAGAAAGGCAGGTATCGGTATCATCATCAGCCACAAGTACACGTACGCCCTGTAGCTCCGGAATAGGCTCAAACTTCGTAGATACGCTGCTTATTTTACAGGGAAGTTCTACTATAAATTCGCTACCCTTGCCTTCCGCAGAATGCACCGTAATCACTCCGCCCATCATATCAACAATATTTTTCGCGATTGCCATACCAAGTCCTGTCCCCTGAATGCCACTGACCGTACTTGTCTTTTCACGGGAGAATGCTTCAAAAATAGACTTCTGGAATTCTTCGCTCATACCGATTCCGTTATCTTTAATACGAAATTCAAAATTAGCGATGTTATCGGCAGGCGACGGCTTCTCAATAACCCGGAAGCTGATTGTGCCTCCTGTAGGAGTAAATTTAATCGCATTGGACAAAATATTTAAAAGCACCTGATTCAGCCTGAGTTTATCCGTAATAATATCTTCATGCATTACATCCTGTGTATCAATAAACAGTTCCAATTGCTTGGAAGCAATATTGGACTGAATAATTGTCCTTAAATCATGAATTAAATCAGGCAGATGCACATCAGTCTCTTCGATGGTGACTTTTCCACTTTCAATACGGCTCATATCCAGAACATCATTAATAAGAGATAATAGATGCTGACTAGATACGGAGATTTTTCCGAGATAATCCTGCACCTGTTCTTTATTATCAATGTGGGAAGCCGCTAGAGCCGTGAAACCCACAATAGCATTCATCGGTGTACGGATATCATGTGACATGTTGTTTAAGAAAGCTGTTTTTGCACGATTGGCATTTTCGGCTGCTACCAGTGCATTTGATAAAGCTTCCTGACTCTGAGCAAGTTCAAGGTTCTTCTCTTCAAGTTCGCGACGGGCAATTTCCTTAACCATTGCTTCTTTTTTATTCCTGTAACTGTCACGCATAAGTAAAAATATCACAAGAACAATAATGACAAAAATAACAGGGCCGAAAATCACCATGTTATCTCTTACCATATCCAGAAAACTGTATGTATAAAGTCCGCCCGTATAGCGGAAAGCAAGGTTCTGTGCGTAATCGCTTCCGAGAATATTGATACCTCTGTTAAGCAGTTTGAGCAGACCTTCATTACCGATCTTTACACCAAAACATCTGTCATCGGCATTTGAAGTCTGATAAAGCGAAAGCCCTCTGTACTTTCTGTTTTTGAGGATGTCGCTGGCACGCAGACCGTTCAGTGTCGTACATGTAACATCTCCCGAGAGAACAGCTTTTAAGCAGTCGTCTATCGAGGAATAGAAAGTTATTTCCGCATCAGGATAATAAGTCTTAACAAAGTAATACTGCATCCTGTTGTTTTCATTAAGTGCAAAATGAGTTACGGTATTCTCCGTGTATATTCCTTTGTAAACAATTTCCGTGGGCGATGAAGCAACGGGGTTTGACTGGTAAATACCGTTTTCCTCCGAATAATAAAGACCGCCGCCTACGGGAAACGCAATGTCTATCAGTCCTTCTCCGACATCCGTGATCATTTCATCATAACTTTTATACGGTTTGTAGTTTATCGATATATCGTTCATACCGAGTGATCTGAACATTTCCGGTATGATATCCGTAACAAAACCTGTAGCGTTACCGGACTTGTCCGTATCGCAGTAAGGAAGATAGTTTTCAAGATAACCTACATGAATCTCATCATGCTCGTTCATCCACTCACGTTCCGCCTCGGAAAAGGCCTTGGCGGTAACACTGACCGAATAATATTTTACGGATAAAGAATTTAAATAGTTCGGTTCATCCGCAGCAAGAAGTGCCTGTGCGGCATTGAGTTCTTCTAGCAGATCGGGACGGTTTTTATTAACGCAAAGATAATACTCCGACGCACCGAAAGCACAGAGAACCTCACCGTGTTCTCTTCCGTAAGCACCATCACTCTCTGCGACTAAAATATCAAACTGATTTGAATCAAATGACGAAAACAAAGATTCATGATCGGGATATTTGATAACATCCGCAGACACGTTATGATCGGATAAGTATTTATCGAGAACGCTGACCATCGCACTGTCGAGGACACCGATCTTCTTGCCGTTCATTGTTGAAGGGTTGGCGGAGATA
>JAEEGH010017875.1_pt1 | contig 15048 bp, 6 predicted proteins | sample 9134181 | NCBI WGS metagenome assembly JAEEGH01 (sample SAMN16246544, study PRJNA631951) | gut metagenome | biome: gut microbiome; feature: rumen; material: DP-attached | host: Bos | place: Iran: Karaj | collected 2018-10 | reverse complement strand
GATGGCGCGGATCTTGCCGTCCTTGTACATTTTCTCGAAGCCGCGCCACGTCGCCGCGTTGATTTCCTTCCATTTCGGATTGGATTTCGCAACGCACGGCCAATGAACAAGATACAAATCCAGATAATCGACGCCCAGATTCTTCAATGAATCTTCGACGGTGGCGATCGTCTTCGTGTAGCCGCGCTCCGTAATCCAATGCTTTGTCGTCAGGAAAATCTCCTCACGCGGCACGCCCGACTCCTTGATGCCTTTGCCGACATCCTCTTCGTTGCCGTATGCGTTCGCCGTGTCGATATGGCGGTAGCCGCACTTCAAAGCCGTCTTCACGCCTTCGCAGGCCACGCCGCCGGCGGGCGTCTGCCATGTGCCGTAGCCCAGGCAGGGGATTTTCACGCCGTTCGCCAATGTCAAAGTATCCGTCGGTTTGTTGAACATGTTGATGCTCCTTTTGTTTGATTTGATGAAAAAAAAGCTTCATTAAAATAGCATGGTGTTTGGCAAATGCCATTCAGAAAGACAGTCTTCTAGACTTCTAGGATTCTAGTATTCTAGAATTCTAGCTTTCAACTGGTCTCCCTCCGGCATCAATGAGTCTGCGTGCACGCTCCGTAAAAACAATGCCCAACCGTGAACGGAGCTCCTTAACATCCCATATCGGTGCAGAAGTGTAATTTCCGCCCGACAGATATTCCGTCAGCACATGCTTCATCCAGCGGACGGCCGGATCGTCCTTCTGGAAGTTGAAGCCGCAAACGATCATGCGTCCTTTTCCAACCGAAAATTCCGCGATCAGCGACTTCCGGCGGATTCGCTTGAAGCATGGGATCAGTTCCAGAATCGGCGTGAACGGAGGCATTTGCGCATCCTGCACAAGCGAATGGCTCTTCGTCATGAGCGGATAGAACTGCCAGTCCGCAAAGCCTTCCTGCGGGAAGCGGCTCCAGATCGGATGGTTGTGGACCACCGTGCCCGCATGGCCGAGCGAACGGCCGGACGTGCAGGTCCGGAAGACCTCCGTCTCCGAACAGGCCGGAAAACCGCCCGTCAGCAGCAACGCGCCGCCTTCCGCCACATGTTCCAGTGCATCCGCCGTCAGTTCAGAAACGCACAAAACTTTTTCATTTTCAGCATCTTCCACCTTCGGGAACACCCAGAATTTCCATTCGTTCTCCAACTGCGTCCCGTTGAACGACGCCGTGACGCGCAGGATGCAGGCCGCCGCGTCCGTCCATGGCGGCAACGCGATGTCCAATTGCGCAACATCTTGCAACGTGCCCGGTTGCACGTTTTCAAAATCACTGCTGCCTTCGACGATGAACGTCCCGTCCGTCTTCTCAAACGTCCATTGCAGACGGCCCGCCGCGATGGGCTCCCGTCCGAAATACGACAGGATGATACGTTCATTGAAATGCATGCCCGCCAGACGGTTACGGTATTTTCCCGCAGAGCAAAGCAAGACGGAATCGCCTGTGTAGCGGCGGACATCCGCGATGCTTTCACCGTACTTTTCTTCATAGAATTCATTGAAAATGCCGCATGGATAACCGATGAGATGCCAATGCGTGTCAATGCCGCCCAGATAGTCGAATCCCGTGATGGTGTCGCATGCACGCAGATTCTCCATGAGCTGCTTGCGCACGGAGGAGATGAAACGGCAGTTCAGTTCATAATACTGCCGCGCATTCTCGTAAACGCCGTGCTTCTGCATGTTTTCGCGAGCGGCTTCGAACAAATCCGTGCCAATGAACGTCCCTTTGTAGCGTTCCTCAAGCGAAAAATCCAAATAACCGCCAAGAATGCCCGCCTCATGGGAGAGGATGGGCCGTCCATAGGCGGCATGGCGGCGGTCGATGGCCGCCGCGCCTGGAAAGTCATCATGACTATAGCTGAATTCGCCGCCCAACGCTCCGAAGACATCCGTGAATTCACGAACAGCCGCCATGCGTTTGGGATCATAGGTCATCGGCTCTCTAACCAGTTCTTGTCCAGGCGCAAATGCATATTCGATGCCACGCATGGCCTCCTGCGGATTGAACAGCATGCCAGGCGCCATTTCATGCAATACATCAACCAATCGTTTCAGTCGGACAATCGCTTTTTCATCAATGATTTTTTCATTCCCTTCGCAGAAGATGACGGCGCATGGATGCCGCCGCACCATGCGAATGATATCCTCCGCTTCGGGCATGCTCCAAACGGACGGCAATTCCGTCTGCACATAGATGCCCAACTGGTCACAGGCGTCGTAGAACGGTTCAGGAGGACACCATGTGTGGCAACGGATGAAATTAAAGCCTGCCTGCCGCAACACGCCCAAATCATGCAGATATTTCTGCGTATTAAAGTGCGGATTGCATGTTTCTGCAAAATAGCAATGTTCCGTGACGCCGCAGAAATAGACGGGATTGCCATTGACAAAAATACGCGTATCATTGTGTGACAACGTGCGAGGTGCCCAACGGAGCGACCGTTCGTCCAAAAGCGTCTCGTCGCCATCCCTCAATTCAACGGTCATATCATATAAGAATGGATGGTCATGGCTCCATTTTTCGGGCAGGCCATCCGTCGCAAACGATAATTTGTCCGCCGTACAGACAACACTTCCCTTTTGGATATTTTTGCCGTCATCATCAATCCGCCAGTCGATCCGGCAGTCGTTTGCATCATGCAACTCTATATGCCACAATGGATTGCCATTTTCACTGGACAAAAAGAAATCATCAATGCGGGCCTTTTTTGTCAACCGCAACGACACGCCGCCGCCAATGCCTCCGCGTTCGGACTGATAGCCCTGCGCGGCCAGACCACGATGCTGTCCAGGCCGTGCACCGACGGCTTCGCCGTCGTGGCTACCATCGACACGATGGTACGCCCCACCATCGTCATGCACGTTGCAGACGACGATAATCAGTTCATTCGGTCCATCATGGTTCAGCAAGCCGCCAACATCAAAAGAAACAGGAGCCGAATAACCTGTCGCGATGCCCGCCAGCTGTCTATTGCAGAAGACAGAACAGCCCCACATCGGGCAGACAACGGTCAGAACCGCTTGATTCCAATCATCTTGCGGCAATTCCAACATCTTGCGGTAGAAGCCTGTGCCGACGAGAAACGAACTAGCCGCATGCGGCAACAACGTCACGCCCATCGGAAAATGCGGCTTGCGATAATCTGGATTGAACCGTGCCTCCAGCCCGAAAAAGTCTTCTTCGTCAAACAATTCATAATGGTCATCCCAATAACCAGGCGTAACCATCAGACCCGTAAACTGTTCCGCCTTCGGCAACGATGGCAACAGCGGATTGAACGGCTTTGGCGAATAGAAAAAGTCCCATGTTCCATCAAGGGAGAGCTGAAGTGGCAGATTTGCTTGCATATCGTGTTTTCACTCTTGAAGTTATACTAGAAATGGCTGTTTGTTCATGCGATGCACAATGATTTCATCGACGACTGCGTTGCCTCTGTTCAGGAGGAAAAAAGCGATGATTTCCGCAATGTCCTCAGGCATGATCATACCGTCTGGCGTCAAGTCTGGCCGTGCGATTTTAACCATATCCGTATAGACGCCGCCAGGCGCAATGGCATGAACGCGAATATTATCATTATAATGTTCTGCCGCAAGGCTTTTCGTAAATCCAAGAAGCGCATGTTTGGAAGCGCCGTAGGCGCTTTGTCCAGAATAGCCCGCATGTGCGACGACCGATGCGATGTTGATGACAGTTGCCGCCTGTGACCGTTTCAGATACGGGATGGCCTTCTGCGTCAGGAAGTAAGGCACGCGAACATTGATGGCCATGATGGCGTCGAACTGTTCAACTGTCGTCTCCGCAAATGGTGCGTTCAGCGTCATGCCAGCATTATTGATGAGAACGTCCAGCCCGCCCCATGCATTGATCATTTTGTCGAACATGGCATCCATCGCCTGTAGATCCGTTAGATTGCCAGGCACGGCCAGGCATTCCGTCTGTTGTTCAACAAGCCTGCGTGTTTCATCAAGTTTCGCTAGATTATTTCCGCCGAAGAGGACGATTTTCATCTTCTCCTGCGCAAGACGGACTGCTGTCGCTCGCCCAATGCCGCCACCCGCTCCCGTGACAACCGCTATTTTACCAGTCAAATCTTGTTTCATTTCAAAGATTTCCGTTTTATGAAAAAAAGCACTATCATTCGTTATTTGACCATAACCGCCTGATACAATCTAATCACAGAAATCCTTTTGTCCAATGCCATTCGCATGTGGATTGAATTTTATCATGTATTATAGTATGAAAGTTTTCATCGGGCGGATAAGAGTTCCGCCAGCCATCGGGAATCACAAAATAGGAAAGACGCGATGTATCTTGGAAAGTTGAACGATGCCAAATCACCCGTAACGGTTTCATACACAATCCATAAGGAAGGGACACGGGATGTTCCTGCCATGGCAACGGCGGGCAATCCGTTGAACGGAGAGGAACTGCTTGTCCGGTGGTCGCAGCTCTATCTCTCCAAACTGGCGTTCTCGCTCACATTCTCGAAAACGTGCTTTCTCGACACCGTTCGTCTCACTCTACCAGCCGTCTGCCAAGCGGAGAAGATTTCCGTCTATGATGAAAAAGACGACCAACTTCTCGCCGTTTATGCGGCGGAAACAGGCAAGAAAATCGTTGAAAAGGAGATCCTGCTGACCGTCGCCACAAGTCTGAGAAGTTTCCGCATCGTCATCGATGCACCGTTCTCCGACATCGGTCTCACGTCATTGGATCTTTTCGGCGCATATGGCGATGACCTGCCGCTTTTCCCAACACCGTTGAAATCGTCGCTTTCGTGCGGAACTATTTCTGTTGCAAACTTCAAGGGCTATGTGGCCGATTGTCCAGAAGGTGCTCGCGCAGGTGAGATTCTGGTGGAAAAACTGCTTGAACGGACAGGTCACACCATCGCCGCCCTGCCCGACGGTGCCATTCATTTCCGTAAGGACGCTGCCATCGCGGAAAACGGCTACCGCTTGTCTGTAACAGAAAACGCCATCGACATCGCCGCATCGGATTTGCGCGGCTTTGTCATTGCCGTTGAAACGCTCGTCAAGCTATTGCGCGGCAATGCATTCCAGCTCGGAACCGTGGAAGACGCCCCGCGCTTCAACTTCCGCGGCGTCCACATCCTCCTGCCCCCGCCGGAAGAATGGGCCTTCGCCAGACGTCTCATCAAACATCTCATCTCGCCCATGGGCTACAACGCCGTCATTCTCGAATTCGCAGGCGGCATGCGATTCGACTCCCATCCGGAAATCACGGAAGCCGTCATCCATGCGAAAAAGATGGGGCGCGAAGGCTTATGGCCCGCGTTCCCGCATGGCGAGGCCGGCGGCGCAGGCGTCGTTGAAAAGGCGGATGTCGCCGCTTATATCGACTACATCCGCTCCTTCGGCATCGATGTGATTCCAGAAGTCCAAAGTCTCGGTCATGTCCAGTTCATGACCATCGCTCATCCGGACATCGCCGAGCGCGAAGACACGATCGAAACCGCCGTGGATCAACGCTTTGCGGATGCGAACACAGGCAAATTCTATGCCCACTGCTACTGTCCATCCAACGAAAAGTCATACAAAATCCTCTTCGATTTGATGGACGAAATCATCGATGTCGCAAAGCCGACAAAATACGTCCATGCAGGCCATGACGAAGTCTATCAGATCGGCGTCTGCCCCGTCTGCCGCGAAAAGGATCCCGCCGATCTATACTACAACGACGTCATGCGCATCCACGACCATCTGGCCGCCAAAGGCCTCAAGATGATGATTTGGAGCGACATGCTACAGCCCGTCAGTTCCTACAAGACCGTCTCCGCCATCGACAGACTCCCGAAGGACATTGTCATGATGGATTTCATCTGGTATTTCCATCTCGGAAAAGACATCGAAGAGAATCTGACGGAAAAAGGCTTCCCTGTGCTCATCGGCAACCTTTATTCCAGCCACTTCCCGCGCTTTGAAAAGCGCGTTCAGAATCCAGGCATCCACGGCGGCGAAATGTCCTTCTGGACGCGCGTCTCCGAAGAGGTTCTCGGCCGCGAAGGGAAAATCTACGACCTCTTCTTCACGGCGGAAATGCTGTGGTCGGACACCTATCGCGAAGCGCTCCGCTTCAGCTACGACCGCGTCATCCGCCGTCTGATTCCGCCGCTACGCGATCTGCTCGGCGACCGCCAGTCACCGTCGCAACTTCCTGGACATCAGGAGACTGCGCTTTATGGCATTTCACAGTCGCCTGATCCAGAAAAAGACAAGACAGGTCTGGATATCATGGTGAATGGCCGTTTTGACAGTCTCGTCATCAGCCATACGGCCCAAAGCGAAATGACTCGCATGCCGTGGGTAGCATTGGAGGAAATCGGCGCCTACCATGTGATGTTCGACGATGGCTCGTCGGAACTCATACCTGTCCTATATGGCGGCAACATCGGCTATTGGAACCGCCGCCAAGGCCAGCCACAACCGCAGCCCTACTACCGCCACAATGGCTACATCGGCACGTATTTCGCAGACACGACGGAATCCCGCTTGCGTGATGGCCGTATCGTGACCATCTACCATTACGAATGGCTTGCGCCACAGAACGGCAAGACCATCGTCCGCCTCCGTTACATACCCGCCGAAAACGCCAAGAGCGATGTGGTCGTCTACGGCGTGACGGGGCTGAAAAATACTCAGACTGGCACTTATCTGCCGTAAGAACAGTGTTTTAAGTTACAAACGAGTTATTACATCAGATAACCATATAAAAAGAATTTGATTAATAGCAACTTTGTCATTCTTATTTATATTCAATATCAAAATGAAAAAGTATGTGATGCTTTGATAATTAAAAAAAACATTTACACAAAAAGATGTTTTAAATCGTAAAATTTCATTAAATTGCCGAACAACACTATTAGATAAATAAAGAGTAAAAAAAAGGGGGCTGTTGCAAAACCTCAAAAGGCAAGCAACAGCCCTTTTTTTTGTGTTGTATTCTGCGTCTGAAAGACATCTCCCGCCTGAAGGGCGACATTTGAGGTAACCCCGCCCTTCAGGGCGGGGGATGAGTCTGCAAAAGTCCGTCCGTCTGGAGGACGGCCCTAGTCTGGAAGACGTAACAACAATGGATGACGGTAGTTCCAGAAGTTCCGTCCTCCAGACGGGATTTCTGATTATGATTGCTTCACCCCCGCTCTGAAGAGCGGGGTTACCACAGATGACGCCTTTCAGGCTTGTTGATATTTTGTTTTTCCATTAAGGCGGAAACAAGTCAAGAGGTTTTACAACAGCCCCTTTTTTATCGTAATTCCAGAAACTCTTCATTTGAGTAAATCCTTAGATAAAGTTTCTCTTTCCAGAAGATGTAACCGTCACATGATTGCCGATAATGTTCGCAGAGACTGTTGTGCCATAGTTGAGATGGATAGGCCGAACAGCATTGTGAATAGAATTCGCCACATAAGTGAAAATGTTTCTGTTTTCTTCATTTCTGAAAAGAGTTTATTCTAAAACAATACGGAAACCTGTTCTATTGTTTTTTCCTTCATCTTCTACGGCAGAACGACATGCAGAACGACAGCGCAATGCATTGTCACCATCCCAGGAACCACCACGTGTAACCCTTAAATGAAATATTTCTTTCTTAAAATGCATCACGCCGTTGTCAGGACCATGGGGATCTACTTGTAAATCAGTTGGATATTGGCCGTTCCAATCACGACATATTTCGGCAACATTTCCATGCATATCATACAAATCCCATCTATTGGGAGCAAGTGAACCAACCGCAATATGCTGCTTGTATATATCAGAAGGCTTCCTCTCTGAATATGCGTATCTGCCGATTTGCGACAAATACACGCAGTCGTATACAGAACTTATATCATGTCCAGAGTTCAAGGCAGTCAAGGTTCCGGCACGACAGGCATATTCCCATTGAGCTTCCGTGGGGAGATCAAAATTCAGTCCTGTTTTCGCACGAAGTCGTCCCAGGAATGAATTGGAAGTTACGGTATACTTTGTTTTCGGCCAGTCAATCCCGTCTTCCCTTCCACCTCTGAGGTCTTTATAGGATACACTTTCTACGGGGCGGTCTTCGCCAACATAATAGGATGGATTGTTTCCGGCAACAAGCTCCCATTGAGCCTGTGTTATTTCAAATATGCTGATATAAAATGGCTTGGAAATAGAAACCTGATGCTGTATCTCTTCTGGCAAATGCCCGAGTTCCGATTCGGGACTTCCCATGGAATAATGTCCTGGTTCAATGCGTCGCATCCATAATTTGCCATGACGCGCATCAGGAAAATCCGATGCAGTAGGAGGACGGTCGACTTCCTGGACAGTAATACAGTCAGAATCTCCTTTGTCATCATGCAAGTCAATGACTAGAAATTTTCCTGTAAAGTCGCTGGATGACAAGCATTTCCCTTTAAATACGTCTCTTGTGGATGGATGATTCTGTTTTAATGGCGGTACCTCATTATTTGTTTCTATATGATTTATCATATTCAGCTCGGATGTCTTGATCAGCGCCACACGAAAACCGATGAATGAAAGCTGCTTTTTTGTTTGGGTCATCGCATACGGCCAGATAACAGGAAGGCTTATCAAGACTACAGGGCTTAAGAAACAGAGTGCGGCTGCTGACTTGATACCTTGTGGCTTGAAGAATTCCATGGTGGGATTCCAGTTGAAAGGCAAAACCATGCGAGAAGAAGAACGACAGTGATAAGGGATAGAATCCCACGAACCTCCACGCAAGACGCGAAAGTTGCCCGCGTTCATGCATGGATTCCTGACGGAATGTTCGCCATATTCAGGGAGAATTTTCTGTGAATTATGCGAAGTGCCATAAAAGTTCTCAACATCCACAGCATCCAGGCACCATTCCGATACATTTCCATGCATATCATGCAATCCCCATCTATTTGGAGGATAGCTTCCAACCTCCTTCGTCCTGTGCACTGCCGTTTTTCGATGCAAATTTCCATACAATGCATCATCGTTTACATTTGCTTCCGATGTGTCAATTTCGTTGTCCGAGCCATTGTTGTAGGCCGTCTCCGTGCCGGCACGACAGGCATATTCCCACTGCGCCTCCGTTGGAAGACTGAATGAATAGCCTTCTGGCAGTATGCCTCTTTTTTTACAGATGGTATTTAGTCGTCTGCAGAATTCCATTGCATCCTTCCAGCTGACTACATAATCCACAGGCAGGCGCTCGCCTTTGAAATAGGAGGGATTGTTGCCCATGATATATTCGTATTGAAACTGCGTGACTTCATACTTGCCCAACCAAAAATCAGAGTCCAGTATGACTGGATGCGGCTGCTCGTTTGAAGTTGTTTGATGCTCCGTTTCACGTTTGCTTCCCATTATGAAACGACCACCTTTGACATGAATTAATTCCATGGAGTGTTCATTGTCTTGGCCAAATGTCAATATGCAATTATCATTGGTTTTATGAGTTTCCAATGAAATGTTTTTATCGCTATATGATTTACAAGATACCAAGAAAACACATAATAAACTAAGAATACATAACTTGTAATAGCAAAAACTACAAGAAAAAAGTTTTGTTCTTAAAAAAGAATATTTACCACATGATGGTAATACAATTGTATTTTTTTGTTCGTGTTGCATAGTGCTATTTCTAAAAAACTCTATTTCCATATGTGAGTATTTTCAAGCATAAATTATCATCATTCTCGTCTAAGAACTACCTCCTTCATGTCCTTTATCCTTATAGTGTCCACTTTAGCAAATATGATAATAAATTCAGTTTGAAAATACTCAATAGATGCCACAGGCTTTTTCATGTCATTTTCAAATGTAAATCAACCTTTCTTACGTTTGCGAAGCAGTGCAAATCCTCCGCCAACCAAGACCACCAAGATCACAATCGCCAAAACTATGACTTTTGAATCACACAAAAGCAACAGCCAGTTCTTGTCAGGCTTTGCAACTGTTTTAGGCGCTTTTAACGGACGATCGGGTATCCCTTGCATTTTCGGCGGCCTCGGTTCAGCGTCTTTCGGTGGCTTCAGAAGCCCTTCAAGATCACTTCGCCCTGCGTCTTTGGCATAGTCATACGCCATCTTTCCCGATCTATCACCTGCCAGAATATCCGCACCAACTTTGAGAAAATGCTCAATGCAAGCGTTGGAATAATTACGCTGCACGGCATAGTGCAATGCCGTCATGCCGCTTCGGTTGGCGAGATTGACATCTTTGGCATGGTCCAACAGAAGATTGATTACATTTTCCCTGCTGCCGTTCTGACAGGCGATGATTAATGCCGTGTCGCCGTCATAGTCTGGTAATTCGACCGTGGCACCTGCCTTCAGCAACAATTCCACGCTTTCCGTCGTGCTATTGGCGGAAGCCATTTGAAGCGGCGTGTGGTGGCCATTGTCAACGGCATTCACGTCACAGCCCAGTTCAATCAGGCATTTCAGCATGGTCGGATTGTATTGATAGGCGGCAATATGTATTGGCTGACGTCCTTCTTGCGGTTCAGGACGATTTAATGGGTCGCCCGCGTCTTTGAGTAATTTGATGGTTTCCGGCAAAGAGCCGATACTTGCAAGATAAATCGCCGTCGCCCCTGGATACGCTTCTCCTTCCGAATAATTATAGCCCAGTTTCAGCATTTCAGCTGCAATATCAGGGCAATCCTTCGTCAATGTCAACTGGAAGGCGCTCTTCCATACATAATGATTCCTGCTCTCGTCAAAAAACAAAAAGAATCCGCTTTGTGTCCCCCCTGGAAGTAGCAACCGTCCATACCAATCGACTAGATAGGCACGTATTTCCTTCTCCAATTCATGTATTTTCAGGAAATTCTTCAAACGAGCGGCGGCTTCTGCTGGACGCCCGTCATTCACCGCCAAATGTTCGAGTTCTTGCAGAAATTCGCCATGTTCACCAGTGAAGATAGTATAATGATATGTGAATGGAGAACGATTCCACCATGCCGTTTTCGGATACCAATTTCCAAGCGTCGAGTGCGGATTCCATGCCGGCACCCCTCCCTTATTCACAATTGCATCGACGCCACCGGCCACTTCAATGATTTTTTTCGCCTCGTCATATCGTCCAGCGGCTATCAGGAACATCGCATAGTCCAGTCGCAAATCACGCGGGTATTTACGGGAAATCCGTTCCTTGAAAAGCTCGTCCGCCAATGGTTGCAACCATTCCAAACGGTAGCAACGATTCCATTGGCAAATATCGTCATCCCACGATACCATTCCCAACAGGCAGAAGCCGATAGACGGAATGCACGTATCATAGCGTCTCGTCTCCATGCAGGCCTTCGCCAGCGCCTCCATCTCCGCATGGGAACCGCACCAACGCGGCAGAAGAGTCCAAATCACTGTATCATAAAGATTCGGACAATCGGGACGATACTTGCATATCTGAGCGAAATACTTTAGTATCAACTCATTCTCTCCCAAATTGGCATGGAAGAGCACTTGGTAGCCAACAGTCCAGTCTGGATGGATGGCGATGGCGGCTTCTGCTTCCTTTGTCGCTATTTTCATGCATTCGCCGTAAGTTTCCCATCCACTATTCGTTACGGTATCACTAGTTCCGGCGCCACGCGCAGTCCATCCCTTGTTTAGCGCTTCATAGGCAGTGAGAATATGCCGTAGCCACAGGTCGTATGAGCCTCCTTCAGCCTCAAGGCTCTTCTTCAAAAGCAACCAGGGACCATTTTCATCACTGGAATCAGGAATGTATTCCGAAATATACTGGAACAGGGATGGAAGCGTTTTGTTTTTAGAGACATATTCAGTCAAAGCCCTAATGTATCTTCGCCATCCGGTTTCGTCAGACGACTTCAAGCCAATGCCCACCATCAGCCGTGTCACACTGCCAGAATCTGTCCTGTCATACACCTTTTTTAGTTGCAGAGACCACTGTTTCACATCCTCTTTCGCCTTAATAGTCTGTGCCTTTGCCTGCACAAGCAGACGGCAGAAATCACGAAGAACATCTTCTTCGCCATCCTTTGCCTTACCAAGGGGGGGCGTAGTCATTGATTCCGGCATCGATTCCCAATCAGCCACATAATCGGCAAACAACGGGTCTGATTGCGGATTCTCCTTTTTCAACACCTCCTTAAGTTCGCGATTGTAATTCTTGTTGAATTCCCCCCGAGGCACCGCCTGGCTCATATCTTTGAACAAATAACTGAAATCAGCAGTTGTCTCAGGCTGCAGAAAAATAACACTTTCCATCTCCCGCATGACTAACGCACGTTCATCTTCAGACCACGATTTTGTCAGTTCTCTCAAACGCGAACGATACGCAAGCCCTGCCTGCTGCATGGCATCATACAATGGCTTCACGGCTTCCGCCGAAGTAGCCATGACACGTAGTTGCCGACTAAGGGCGCTCACTTGCCCGCTTTTGACATACACTTCCTTTTCACTGACTTTCGAATCCTTTTCACGGCGTTCCAAAAGTTCTTCATATTCTTTCTCAGATTGCGCCAAACGCTCTTGAAGCTTCTTGTATTCATCAGTTTCCGTCACTTTCAACTGAGCGGCTTCAAAAGCTTCCTCCGCTTTCTCATACGCCTTTCCAAGTTTCTCCAAATCAGGATGCTCCCGTTCTAGATCCATCATCAACTTTCCGCGACGGCGCATATCCTTCTCAGCCTTGTCCACAGCCTGTTTGATTTGCATTTGGCGGAAGACATCTTCCCAACTCTGAACTTTTCGTGTCTGTGTATATCCGACATGGCACGGCAGACATAAGATAATAATGACAGCGATGACAAGCCATTCCAACGTCCATTTCATCTTAATCCTTTCCATGACCTTCTCCTTGATCTTAACTTGCAAATGCTTCTATACTACAACTCTGCCATCTGGACATACATTAATTCTCACAATGACAATGTCAAACATCATCTCCTACGCAATTCTCATCACTATTATAATTTACCACCCTAAGAAAACAAGCCGTGATAATACTTTTTTCAAAATAACACTTGAAACAAAAGATTTTTCCCAAACAATGGTATTATAATCTACAAAGACGACAATTACATCTTCATTACACTGAAAACATCACCAGTCTTGATACCTCCAACCATCCATGTTTGAAAATGATGGGAAATGTTAGTCTATTTCGTTTTTTTTGATAGAAATGCAATGCCATTTCACTTGAAAAACTGCCAGTTCAGATTACAGTTAACTTTCAGGTAATTTACTTTAAAGTTAATTAAAAGGAGAAAATCATGTTCATCGGCAGAGAATCTGAACTGGACGAACTGAATGCCTTGTACCAAGACAACACATTTCAGCTGGTTGTCATGTATGGGCGGCGACGCGTCGGAAAAACAACCTTATTGAATGAATTTTGCAAAGACAAGGCGGCAATTTTCTTTCTTGCTGCAGAAAGTAATAACAAACTGAATCTGGCTGCATTCTCAAATCTTGTCTTCCAACATTACCATGAAGAGAATAAAGTGCCTTTCATGTCATGGGAAAACGCTTTGATGTACATCCATCATAAACAAAAAGATCAACGGCTGATTCTGATCTTTGATGAGTTCCCCTATTTGGTCAAGCAGAACGCAGGCTTTCTTTCCATGCTCCAGAACGCCATCGATCATGTCCTGTGCAATGGACGGCTGTTCATCGTGCTGTGTGGCAGCTACATGAGTTTCAAGGAGAAGGAGGAGTCTAGTTCAAACAGTCCCGTCTTCGGCCGCAGGACAGCGCAGTTCCATTTAAAATCATTCGACTACAGGACAAGCATGCGTTTTCTTGAAGGCTTTTCCGTAGAAGACAAGTTGAAACTGTACGGTGCATATGGCGGCACGGCCATGTATCTTGGTCAGGTCAGAAAAGGGAAAAGCTTCCCAGAAAACATCAAGGACAGTTATCTGCGGCCAACGGCCTATCTCTATGAAGAGCCGTTACTTCTGTTGAGACAGGAAGTGCAGGAGCCCGGAGTTTACAATGCCATCATCGAAGCAATTGCAGGCGGGGCTTCCAAGGCCAATGAAATTGCGACAAAGATTGGTGAAACCACATCAAAATGCCTAAAGTATATCAATACCCTTTGTGGCCTGGGAATCATTTACAAGGAGACACCCTTCGGAGAAAAAGAGTCTTCCCGCAAAACCATCTACCGAATTGCCGATTTCATGTTCCGCTTTTGGTATCGCTATGTCTTTGAAAATCGGATGCTTATTGAAACAGGAGCAAGAGACGCCGTCTGGTCGAGGAAAATTGAGAAAAACTATTCCGACTATATGGGGACAGTCTTTGAACAAATCTGCAGACAGTATTTGCTGAAGAAAAACAGCCTTGGCGAACTGCCCATTTTGTTCACGGAAATCGGCCGTTGGTGGGGAAACAATCCAATGGAACACTGCCAAGAGGAAATCGACATCGTCGCCAAAGATGGAAACGACTATCTTTTCTGCGAGTGCAAATGGCAGAATGAAAAGACTGGCCTTTCAATCTTGGAGGATTTGCAACGCAAAGCAAACTTTGTATCCAACCATAGGAACAACACATGGTATATGCTGTTCTCCAAGAACGGCTTTACGGAAACCGTTCTTGGAGAAGCAACAAAAGATACGCATGTTATTCTGGTGGATATCCCAGAATTAGTCAAATAAGATGGCATAGACATCCTCGCCTTCGCATGGTGTGGCGGAGGCGTCCTCGCCTTCGCATGGTGTGGCGGAGGCGTCCTCGCCTTCGCATCCGACGGCGTGGACGCCGCCGCCACACCGCCTCCCGACGGCGAGGACGCCGTCGTTACAATCTCACGGCTTCGCCGGCGCGGAGCGTCTGATGGACGTCGTGGGCGACGCCGTTGACGCGCAGCGTCTCAAGCTTGACGGAGCCTTCGATGACTGTGAACTTCAGCATGCCGTCCAACACGGCCAGTGTGCCGAAGGCGTTGCCGTTGGACCAGAACCACGTGCCGTCGCCGACCGTGACCGCCATCTCGCCAGTCGTGCCGTCGTAATGGTAGCCAGTCAACGCGAGCACGGACGCCCAGGCGGCCAT
>JAEEGH010017872.1_pt1 | contig 15050 bp, 25 predicted proteins | sample 9134181 | NCBI WGS metagenome assembly JAEEGH01 (sample SAMN16246544, study PRJNA631951) | gut metagenome | biome: gut microbiome; feature: rumen; material: DP-attached | host: Bos | place: Iran: Karaj | collected 2018-10 | reverse complement strand
TATGGAAACAACAGGAACAAAAGTCGTATTATGGGGCAGCATCGGTTCCGAGCTTATCGCCGTGGTCTACGACCTCCGCTACATGGTGCTCTTCTCAATCGTCTTGATACTCGCCGACTTGTGGTGGGGCCGTTCAGCCGCCCGCAAGCGATACTTCGAGGCTCAGGAGCTTGGCAACCATACGCTGATGGACAAGTTCCGCTGGCATAAGTCGCGTGCCGTCCGTCGGACGTGCAACAAGATAGTAGACTACATGACCTACCTTGTCGTGGGCGCACTCTTCGGGCTGGCCATCTTCGAGCCTATGGAGGTGTGCAGCCACGTATGGACTGCCGCCATCGGCCTGCTGATAGGCGGCTGCTGCGAGGTAGCCAGCATCATTGGCCACATGGTGTATGTCAAGATGGGAGTCGACGTGAAGGCCATCGACGTGTGGCGTGCCCTCATCCGCTTCTTCGGGCGCATGATAAAGGCCAAGAGCCAGGAGATAGGCGATGCCGTCGAGGGACTGTCACACGAAGGCCACCACCACCATCATCACGATGGCCCTCCCACGGTCTACGACGATGAGCAGAACATGGAAGATTGACAATTGATAATTGATAATTAAAAACAGCACATATTATTATGAAGATTACAGCACAACAGGTTAGGCGCATCATGCCTAACGTTCACAGCGGACGGGTGGCCGACTTTGTGGCCACGTTCAATGAGTGGGCACCGTTGTTCGGCATCACCACCCAGCTACGTGCCGCCCACTACATAGCGCAGGTGGCCCATGAGACGGGCGAACTGAAATGGCTCGAAGAGATAGCAACCGGCATGCAGTACGAGGGCCGTGCCGACCTCGGCAACACCCAGCCCGGCGACGGCGTGCGCTTCAAGGGACGCGGCCTGCTCCAGACCACTGGCCGGGCCAACTACAAAGCCTACGCCGACTCCGAGTATTGCAACGGCGACCTCATGGCACACCCCGAATGGCTGGCGAGGTTCCCCGGTGCCCAGAAGTCGAGCATGTTCTACTGGATGAAGCGCAACCTCAACAAGTGGGCCGATGCCGACGATGTGAGGGGCGTGACTAAGCGTATTAACGGTGGTTACAACGGCTTGGCGCAGCGTATGTACTACCTGCGGCTGGCGAAAAAAGTATTTGGGCTATGAAGGAGTTTTTAGACAAATTTCTATACAACATCGTGCCGATGATTGTGTGGGCAGCAATCGGCCTGACTATGCTCTACTGCTACAATCATTGTGACGGCGGCAGGGTTGAGCCGAAAGATACTCTCAGTGTACGTGTTGACTCTTTTATCGATACGGTGTACGTTGAGATACATGACTCTTTTCCTGTATTGAAGAAGGAGCGGGTGCTGTGTTATGTTAAGATTCCTGCGATTTGTGAACATGAGGATTCTATCGTGTTACAAAATCCCGATTCCGTTAACATGTCCGTCGTGCAGCGCGAGTACTCCGACGACTCCACATACACCGCCTACGTCAGCGGCCTGCTATACCAGGACTGGCCCAAGCTCGACTCCATCACCGTGCGGCAGCGTACCATTACCAATACCGTAACCCAGACCGTCACGCTGCTGAAACGTCAGTCCCGCTTCACCATCAGCGCAGGCATAGGCTACGGCTACGGCATCCGCTACAAAGGCTTTGAGCCTTACATCGGCATAACATTAGGCTACAGACTTCTACCGCCGTGATGGCGCGAATCGTGTGTTTTTCATATAAGTTTTATAGTTATTGGTTAGTAGTAATTGTGTTACACATTTTCTCTCCGTCAGCGGACGGACCTTCTTTTTTTAATTTTTAGTTATTGGTTTTTTACCAAAGTCCATCCCCAGCCGCCCGTGAGGGTAGCTGGGGATTTCTGAGTGGTTAGAGGTCATTTTCTACCTCTTTCTATTCATCATACTTTGGTGCAGGTACGGCCTTGGTGGTGTCGAGCACGAAGTCATAGACGCGGTTGCAGAAGTCCTGTGACACATAACCCTCGGCACGATGCAAGTCGCACTCAAAGAACTGCTGCTGTGTCAGTCCTGTGATGTGATGCTTCGTGCGTATGTCGCCCATGCCCTTCAGACTGCCCGTCTGGCGGTAGTGTTCACATAGCTCGTTGATGTAGAGCGCGAAGCGTTCCTGACGCTGTTCAAACGGTGTTGGCATATAGTAGTCCACGCTGCCTGCCTTGCGGCTCAACACCTCGTAACCGACGCGCAGTGCTTCGCAGAACGTGTCGAGCTCCGTGTCACCGCCCAATACTATTTCCACCCAGTTGTGCCCAAAGTTATCGCTATGCGCTCTCGGGCGCATGTCGGTACTCGAAAGATTCTTAATCTTGAAGTACGTGCGGCCTCCATGCCCGGTATCACCGCCCATGTGCCCCGTCGTGCCCACCTCGACCTCGATGATGTTACAACTGGTAATTTCCTCCTTGTGAGTAGGAATTTCAATCCCGTCCACCATGACGGAACTGTTCAATTCGATTTCTTCATTCTTTTTCATAATTCACTTTTGTGTTTAGTTGTTTTATACATTGTTTAATAGCCGCCAGAGAAACATAGTCTGCCGAACCTAACCTCGTTGCAAATTCGATCAAGTCAATTACCTTGTTGGCTCCATCCTCGTATGCCTGCTCCACGTCATAGCCGCAAAACACAGGTTGACTCATCTTCACATGGAGAGAATAATCCCTGAATGACTCTGGAATGCCGTTTTCCACGCTCTTCTCGGCATATTCCCGTGCCAGCTGTTCAATAGTCATACTCATTGCCATTTCCTTCCTCAGAGCACTATTTCCTTGTCAATACCGCAGTGTTCATCACTCAATCGCCAACTTGCAATTCTTTTGCTTCCATAATCTTTATAGTGCTTTTAGTTGTTCATAAAGTGAATATAATTCACCTTTAGGATTGTAATGTTCGTTACACGCTTCTTTAAGTGCCTCCATTTGTCCTTTACTCGGCTTCCAATCAACACGACTTTCCCCTTCAAAGGCATCAAGTATATTTTGAAGATGTGCTCCTAACAACGGGAAACTTCTTTCTTTTGTCATTACTTGGATTGCAGTTCGTAAAGCAGCCTTTTCCTGTTCACTCGGCTTCCACCTGTTCTGAGGTCTGATGGATTTGAGCCAATTTTCCAACTTTTGTGCATAATCATAATTTATACCACAATGCGGTGCGTTTGCATACGCCCAAATAACACATATTACCCTGTTTCTTGTAGTTTCGTCTTCTTCACTCCACTCTTGCTTTGTTTCAGACTGCTTCTTGACAATTTCCCCGTTTCTGTATTCCAGTCCTTGGTCAGCAAGTGCCTGCTTATACATACACGGGATTTTGCCCTCTTCTTTGTACGCTGGATATGCTTCAATCATAGAGCATATCCACTTTTCCACGTTAATCTTTTCCATAACTATTTTAATCTAAGTTTAAGTGATTTGAGCCATTTTATAGCCACCTTAAAGTCTAAAGCAAACGAACATTTTAATGCCTCTAATTGTAGAATCAGATCTTTTAGTATTTTCTCATCTTTCTCGCTCCACTCCACAGGGTTTTGCTTTGGCTGGAGACGTAGGGATTCGAGCCAATCAATAATAGTTTGATAATAATCTATTGATGCAATTCTATTTTGTGGCTCTTTTTTCATCTCTGTATATTTTATGCCATCAACAATATTTATTGCTTCAATTAGTTTCTTTTGGTCTTCTTCACTCCACTCTTGTTTTGGTTGAAGTTGTATTCTATTCTTGAGGGATTTAAGAAAATTCATTTGATTATCAGTTAATGCTGCATCCTCTTGTGTAACTTCAAGTTTTACAATTATAGCATCAAAATAATCTTCATCCTCTTTACTCCAAGTAGGATTACGCTCTACAAGATACCATTTATTGCCGTCTTCAATAGTAGTATGACCCAGATTGTTGGCATATATATACTCGTCATTTTCTATCTTTTCGATGGTCATAATAGTACCACAACCTTTTAAGTATTGTATTTTGTCTCCAACCTTGAACTTTGGTTCAACGTTATTAACAGGCTTCTTCTCGCCTTGCTTTTCAAGCCAAGCAACAATATCACCGAATGAAAAGTCAGCATCCCACATATCATTTGGCTTAAATTTAGCAAAGTAAGCAGAAAGTGATTTCCTTATCTTCTCATCCTCACTCTCTTTGAGTTCTGGAATGATGATGAAGAGGTCTTTGGAATCTTCATCACCTTCTACATAGTAACGGCCTTTCGTTGTGAAATTCTTATAAAGTTCTTTTGCGCCATCGTCAATGAGGGCCAAAATAGGATAATGGTCACTTTTCATATCCCAACATACAATCCTTGCTGGTTTATTTTCTCGGGAAACTACTTTGTATTCCCCAGACTCTATCTGAGGACGATACTTAATGTCAAATGGTATCTTCATAATTATTCGTATTTATATTGTTCAGACATCAAATCAGCGGTAACTTTTGCAACTTCTTCGCTGGCAATTTTCAGAGCGAGTTCAAGACGTTCAGCAACTTCATCTCCTATACTGCCAATGGCTGTTTCATTTTGGAGTATATCGACAATCTTACTTCGTAATACGCCATCGTAATAATCACACCACTCGGCACACTTTTTATGCCGAGGCCAAAATACCCAATTGCAGAACTTTATCCAAAGCTCCTTTGGGTTGTAAATTGTAATCTTAATTGTCTTTGCCATAACTCACTCTCCTTTCATATATTTTTCAAAATCCTCAAACATTTCTTCCATACAATTAAAAGTATTATTCTCTACTGCATAATGCAAGTTGTTGAAATAAAACTTTTCGTTTAAGTATGCCAACGCCTTCTCGATGAAGGCGTCAGTACGGGTGTATTCAACGATTTCTTGGCTTGCTCTTGTTTTCAACCACGGTCTAATAAACTCTCTACCACCAATATCGGGGTGTAGGAAAATCTTCTCTGGTGCTTCGTTTGCTTTCATAACCTTATTTCTTTGTTAAATTCACATTTCAACACTATCTCTTCGGTAATATTTCCATATTGAATACATTGTCCAAAACCATCGTAGTAAGGGCATTCAACACAATAAGATTGTAACATTAGCGGTTGCTTCATAACTTATTTTCCTTTAGTTTCTTTAATTGTTCGTATAATGTTCTTAGGTCAAATGAACTATCTTCCCCACAATTCTTTGCAAGACTTAAAGCGTCAGCAAGTGCTTTCATCTGCTCATCACTCGGATTCCACCTGTTCTGAGGCTTGAGTGATTTAAGCCAAGCAATTATGGTTTCTCCTTTGATTCCATTGATGTCTATAACGCTTGCCATATAGTCAATGAGGGTTTTCCTTATCCTCTCGTCCTCACTCTCTTTGAGTTCGGGGAACAGGCCTTCAATGATGTGTTTAATTAGTACATCGTTTTCCTTGTTATAAATCTGTTTTGCTTTATCAAGCAATCCGTCATAGGCCCGTGTTTTTTCTTCCTGTGTCATAGTTATTTCTCTTTTGGTAAATCAATATCAAGCCAGTATTTAACATTAGGTATATTCCAACCGTCTTCATCATAAGTCTTATTTTCAAATGTCTCAATGTTGCCAGTAGTAAGGTTCTTGCCAATATACTTTCCCTTGTATGGTCTATGTGCAAAGACAACCTTACCATTATTAAGCAAGGCTATCACCTCTATCAAAAATTGGAAGGTCATCACCATCAGCAGGTTTCCAAAGGCTTTTCCTCTGCCACTTAGCGCCGGCATTGAAGATTTCAAGGAAGTTGTTCTTATCCGAATCTACAATCTTCTTAAACGCTTCTACAGCTGCCTCTTCCAAGTCCTCGCTCACAGACCCTTCTTTATAATCCTTTCCAATTCTTTCTACATTGGAAAGTTTTTCTTCTGGAAGGGAGTCGATAATGGATAAGACATCATCCACGGCATCTTGATAACCAGCTTCTCCTTCGCCTGTAGAATATCCTTGCTCTACACCTTTCATTCGCCTTACAATCTCGGCTCTAATTTTCTCTTTCTCACTCATATTCAATTCGTTTAATTCGTAGTTTCTGCTTTCATTTTCTCAATCGTATCAAGTATCTGTTGCATACAGCTCTCCACCCGTTCTGCTCGCTTCTTCTTCTCGGAAGCAGAGTTAAGGATGATGTTCACGTTCTTCAGCAGCTCGCCCGCGTAGTTACGGCTCAGCTTCTCCTCCAGCTCCTTGATGTGTTCCTGTAGTACCTCGATGCGCTGATTCGCAAAACTGAGCTTCGTCTGCAACTCGTCGATAAGCGCCACCTCGTCGGCATCCCCGCCACGGGCAGAGCTATGCGACTCTATCAACTCACAGCGCACCCATTCCGGCGCACCGCTGATGAACGCCCTGACGCTCTTCGTGGTGAAGCTCACGCCCAGAACTTTCCCAGGCACGCCGTCTGCCGTCGTAATCGTGTCATACGGACGCCAGATCTGTCTTTGAAACTCTTTCTCTGTCATAATTCAATTCGTTTAATTCGTAGTCTTTAATTATTATCTCACAGGTTTCGGCTTGAAACAGGTCTCTTGTACATAGAATTGCGGATTCGCCTTGACGTACTCCTTGACGCGCCGTGTGCGATTCTTCTTGTAAATACATTGTTCATTTGGTCAGTCCTCCAATTTAATTTCGTTGTCGAACCCACAAAGGCGCATGGCGTTCTGAAGCTCATGGACATTCGTGAAATACATTTCCTCCATACAACCGCCTTTCCCGTTAATGTGAATACCGATAACATCGCCACATGACATTGCATAGCACAAATCGTCATAGATGTAATTATCTGTAAATCCATTCTTCTCCAGCATTTCTTCAGTCAACTGGATTGGATGCAGTATCTCCACGTTGAACGAGTCCACGGGAGCCTTCTTATAGAGCGGGTCACGCTCATCTCTCTTGCAGTCGATGGAATACACATAGCCCAGCGTTTCATCGCCAAAACGTCTAATGGCGTCGACCCTTGTTATATATCCATTGGGCTTGTCGTAGCATACATAGTCACCAATTTGCAGCTCGTATGGTTTCATCATAGGTCATTCCTCCTTTCTCTTTGGGTATTCTTTGAACGTCTCCCCGTCGAGGATGCTGCCGTTCTCTATCTTACTGCGCTTGATACCGTCGGCTCCCCATGCTCCCCACTGCTTGAAGAAAAACGGAGTGTTCCAGCGTCGGCAAGCGTCACGCAAGCCACGGAACCATTCTATCGGGGTACGACGGGCACACGGGCCACTCTCGCCGCCTGTTATCACCCAGTCAATGCCATCAAGATTGATGTCGTTCATTTCGCCAAGCAATGGCTCACAGCTGAGGAATTTCACGTTATTGCCCCTGACATTGCGCAAAGCGTCGATGCGGTCATAGTGTCGGCTGTTCTCGCACGTCGTACCGAGCCACACGTTCTTGGGCAGCGGATGAGTCAGAAAGTATTCCTCCATGCACCACGGACGCTTGGTTAGTATCTGGTAGGTGTGCTGCGGTGTCTTCTCAATGACTCGCATCACAGGGTTTATCCAAGTGTCGGGCACGTCCTCATGGAACAGGTCGCCCATTGAACAGACGAACACCATGCTTGGCTTCTTCCATTCGTAGGGTTCTTTCATCGCGTCGATGTTGCGCGACACCTTGAAACCGTTCTCGTAACTCTTGATGTGGTTGCCTTGCAACCTGCGAGCCATCACCTCTGCATAGCAGTTCTGACAGGCTTCACTTACCTTCGTGCAACCGTGTATGGGGTTCCACGTTTTTTCAGTCCATTCTATCTTTGTCATATCATTACTTTTTTAATTCGTGAAATTCGTGTAATTCGTAGTTTATTTCTTTTCCTTTGCGGCAGCAGCCTGGTCGTCCTTCTCCATTTCCTCCCACATCTTCGGGTTGCTCGAGCGAATGCAGCCGAACGGATGCTTACAGAAATCCCAGTGTTCGCTGTACAGAAATTCATATTCGCAGAGGTCATCGTCGTTGTACTGCTCAAAGTTGAACAGTACGTCGCCGATGGTGTTCCTGATCCAACGCTTGTCCACGTCCAGCTCGCTCACGTTCACATAGTCCTCCAGCTTATTGTCCACGCAGTACACTACGTAGTTGCTGTAGTGGGTGATGCCCTCATGGCGTACCTTCATTATCCCGGACACATAAGTGTTCTCGCCCAGTTCCTTCAGGCGGACACGTGCCCGTGCCACCGTGCCAGGCATAGTGCCCAGCCGATTCTCGTACCTCTCACACTCATACGGGTCGTGGAACCGCGTCCCGTCCTTCGCCTTGTAGATTACGTCAATATCCATAGTGTAGGCTTCTTTTTATTCCCCATCTATTTATCCTTTTGCAAAGCGTTCCCGTGCCTCGTGCTGCTCCTTCGTTCGCATCCATTGTAGGCAAGGACGTTCCTCTGGCATGGTCAGCGACGTAACCACACCCAGCATTTCCTCGTAGCACAGCCAATCAGCCCACTTGTCGCCTTGCTGTACTTTCCAGCCGTGCTCGTCTTTCGTTATTACTATTGCTTCCATAGCTCACTTTCTAATAGTTAATATTTCTTGCCTCCGTGCTTATACGGACGCAGTTCGTTATACTTCATTTTCCAGAGAATATGCTTATCGAGGTCGATGCCAAGTTGTTCGGCCCAGCAATACATGTAATGAATTGCCGATACAGCGTCTATATTCCCAATATCGAGCACGTCCTTTACAAATACATAGGCATTCTCGGCAAACATCCCATGCCGGGGTTTGTCGCCGTAGTGCCCTGACCAGTCCATCTTGTCGCCCCAACGCTCATAACAATAATCGAGGATGCGGATTACGATGTCAGCAAACTCTTCCTCGACACTTCCCTTAACGTACATACGGTAATGCTCGCTGTACCACATATAGTACCATTGAGCCGACAGCCCCTCACCACTTGCGGCTTGTATTCGCATCAGGTCTGCCATTACTTTCGTGTTCGCACGCTTTTCGTTACGGTCTGCTTCAACGGCTTCGGCAACCTCGGTCATAACCAAGCACATGTAAAGACCTTCTGGCTGCTTTTGTTCGTGCCATCCGTGGGCACAGGCTATACCATGTATCTCCTTCGCCCATTTTTGCAACTGTTCTGTGTTTAATGTCATTCTTGTGTTATTTGTTTTGTTCTTTCGAAGAAAAATCTAATTTTCGTAATACCCCAAAGCAATAGTCCATAGTCAAGTGATTGCCTGACCTGAAAGCTTCCCATCACGATACGGTCTCGTTGCAAGACCAGTTCCTTTCTGAAATCATCCAGAGTCATTTCACCTTTTCTGAAATTGCAGCTTCGGCAGGAGGGCATGAGATTATCCATATCATCCGTACCCCGAACCAAGTGATGACGTTCAAGGAATTCGTCAGAATCTCCCCGTCGAAGAGGGATGAGGTGATCTACTTGCATATCCTCGAAAGCGATGGTCTTGCCACAGTAGGCACAGTGACCGCCATACTTCCAATAAACCTGTTTTCTTATGTTTTTGTTCATAACTTATACCGTATCATATTCCGCATGACATCTATTACATCGTCTTGCATTACCCCCATGCGCATTGCCTCGTGACGGATGAACCGTAAAAGGTCTGCTCCTATTTCCTGAATGGTTTCGGCTCGTTTCTTTTCAGCCAGCTTGGCGGCGCAAGACTTGCACATGCCTCTGTTGGATGCAGACGTATTCTCGTCCGTCAGCTCACAATAACATTCTATACAAATTTTCTTCACCATTGTTTCTTACTTTTAGAAAAATGACACCTTTAGATTTTTCTGCGCAACGTATACTGGCTTTCCTGTCGCTTCCTCGATACGACGTTTAAAACCGTCCTCCTTGCTGTTATTATCGGACAAGTGAATGAGAACGACAGCCTTCGTCTCGGAAAGGTCATTTACCTGTAAAGTCGCTATGCACTGACTGAGTGACATGTGGCTTTTTCGGACACGTTCAGCGACCGAAGGGTGAACAATGCCAGTCTTTATGTTTTGTTGCAAGATACTCTCTTCGTAGTTACATTCTATCATAAAGAGATTGACATGAGGAAACTTGTATTTGATGTAGTAAGTGTCCGTCGCAAAGAGAATTCTGTTTCCGTCGGGGCAGTCGATAAGGAAACCGCAAGGCTTTGCAGCATCATGTTCAGTCTCGAAAGGCATGACATGGAATGCCCCAATCTTATAGACGCATTTCCTTGTCATTTGCTCACATCCGTTACTGCCTACATCGTCAAGCAGTCCGAGTTTCATCAACGTTCCGTCAGTGGCGTATACGCGGATGCCTCTTTTCTGGAAATCGGCCATATATTTGGCATGGTCTAAATGCTCATGACTGAGAATTACTCCAGCAATACCCGATAAATCGAATTTTAAGGCCTTCTGGACGCGATTGAACGGCACGCCCGCTTCAATTATCAGTCGCCCGGCGAAACCTTCCTCAGACGTGCTTTCTATGACGTAGCAATTTCCGCTGCTTCCACTATCAACCGTAATCAGACGAATCATATTTTCTTTTTTGTGAGGTATTCGAAGCCAATGTTTCATTTGTTTCGGAGAGTAGGGCGGTCGCCTGTCACCCGACCACCCATTAGCTTTACTACTTATTTCCAAAGATATCGGGCGTCGTCTGCTTGCCGAGAGGCTTCTCATTCTCTGGCTTTCCACCATTAGCTGCCGCAACCGTCGTTTCTTCCTTCTTCGGTGCAGGCTTGCTTGGTTCATCTTGTGGCTTCGGTTCGGGGGCAGTCTTTGCCTCTTCCTTCGGCATATCCAACGTCTCGGCATTGGCATCGTTGGGCACGGGGTCGGCATTATCGGCAGGGACTTCCTCATACTCCGCGAAGTCCTCCAGTTCCTCCTTCGTCTGGAATCCCATTATCACACCGGGGTCTGTCGTTCGGATGAACCATGACGCGGAGCGGTAGCGCAACATCAACTCTGGAGCATTCGTCCACTTAGGGTTATTCTTAACCCATCCTTCTGCTTTTGCTATTGCAATGGTTACCTCTGGGCCTTCACAGACATCACCTGTCGACTTCTCAATGGCATAAGCGATATAACCCCATGAATCCTTTCCTCTTTCGCCAACCTCGCGGTAGCGGATAGGAGAGTACTTGCCAGTGGCATTGAAACAAGCGATGGCAAACTTTGCCTCGAACGTAGGAGTGCCATGTACGACAACGAGATTTTGCATAACCATCAGCGGGTCTGCTTGCATACGCTGTGCCATGTTCAAGGCGATAAGACAATTGGCCTTCTTGCCACGGAAATGCTGTGGAACAAGGTCTGACTCCGCGAGAACGCCAGCCATATTCCATCCTTCTTTGAAAATGTCAACACCACCAAAAAAATTGATGGGCGCTACTTGGTTCTGTGACTGAACCATCATGCTTTTGTTTTCTTCCATAATGAATCTGTAGTTAATGATTAAAAACTATTTGTTGCAAACTCGGCGTATGGAACGTGAGTAAGCTTTATTATCTGGTTATCTGTCTTTATGAGGTCAGCAACCGATTCGGCGCTGTCTATGAATAGCGGTGCTTCGATACCGAAAGCCTTTCCGAGACCAGCAATAATGTCGACACCGAGGTTGATCTTGTCGGCACCGTTGGTTGAGTTGTAGTCTACGCCGTTATGATGGCAGATGCACACCTCTTGCAAGTCATCGTTAGACACATTCTTCTCGAAGAATTTCCAGCGGGCGAGGGAGAAGAAGGAGTTCACCTTTCCTTCGACGGCATCCACCTTCGCCTTGCGGTATTCCTGAATCTGATACAGCGCTTTGTCGCAGTCCGCGACTATCTGAGCCAGTTCTGCTGAACGTTCATTGAGTTTCTGCTTCTCCCTGTCGATTCGGGCATTCGTCTGCTCACCAGAGAGAAGTTCGATAACGGCATCACGTCGTGCCGTGAGTTCCCTCTTCTGTACCGTGATGACATCAACGTCCTTTTTCTCGGTCTGCGGCTGCTGTGCCCTGACCTCTTCAAGTTCATGTTGTAAGGCTATTATCTTCGAATCGAACTCAATTCTCTTTGTATCGTTGGACTTCTGGAGCTCTCGCAAGTCGTTTAACGCCGATTCCTTCGCTCTCAGCGCATTTTCATCCGACGGCCCGATGACTTTTATGTATTCATTGATTGAACCCGTCAGAAACGTTATTCTCTCGTTCAGCTGCTCGGCCTCTTTCTGGAGTTTGGTCAAACGCTTCGACTTATCAGCATTGAAATTGGCAATGGCCTTTGCTCTCGCCTGGTGCTTCTCGTCCTCGGTGAATTGGTGGCCGCACGTCGGACATACGTTCTGCTCACTGAACATCTTATCGAAGTCCTCTTCATTGGTCTTGTTCCATTTCTCCCTGATTTCCTCAAACTGATTTACGAGTTCCATTTTCTTCTGAAGCCTGTCGCTTTGCGCCTTGGAGTTCTTGGAATGGTTATCCATAGCCTTCGAGTAGGCATCGCTTGCCGTCATGATTTCGCGCCTGAGACGTTCAGTTTCCTTGGTATGCTCTGCCCACCACTCATTCTTTCGCTCGGAGATTTTGCTTTCTATGGCAGCGAGCTTTGCCGAATGTTCCTTGACTGATTGCAATTCTTCTGGGCTTGCCTGAAGCTGTCGGTCACAATCGGAAATCTTCATATCGAGTTCCTTCTTCTCCTTGCGGAGTGCGTCAAAGTCCGCTGATGATTTCAATTTATCCTGTGCCACTATCTGGCTCGGAATTGTCTTTAGTTCCTCGTTGGCTCGCTTCTTGGTGGATAGCGTCTGTATGCGCAATTCGTCCACGGTTTTCTTTTCGGCAACCGCTTTCAGCAGGGCAGGGTAGGGAGCCATCAGTTTTGCCTCGTCAACCTCGCCGGCAACGGACATCAGCAGCTTGCGTCTTTCATCCATCTTCAATCCCATGAACTTCGTAATGTCCGAGAGCATCAGCAGCTTCTCGAAGTCGCAGATGGTGTTGAGTTTCGCATTGAACTCCGTCATGGAGAGCGGAATGTCATTGAAGAAACGGCTCTGCTTCGTTCCTTTCAGTTGCTCGTCGGGCTGGCCGAGTGCTTTCCAGTCCTCCGTGAGCTTTCTTTCCAGACGAACCTCATAGCTATCATCGACCAGCAGCGTGACGACTACCGAAGTCTCAATTTTATGAACGACCTCGTTGTTCTCGTCCAGAGTCTGGATGACCTCGTTCGGTTCCATCGTCTTACCTGTCAGACACCAGTAGTAAGCTTTATAAACAGTGGTTTTCCCGCTGCCATTCGCTCCGCTGATGTTCGTATTCTTCCCTACAAGGTTAAGCAGCAAGAACCGCGTTTTCTTGAAGTTCTGAATACAGATGCTTTGTAATCTGATTTTTGTCATTGTTGTACATTGTTTAATTGTTAAACTTTACTATGTCATATAACACACTTATTATCGTTTCGAAGAATTCTGTCAGCTTCTTTGCTTTTGGTCGGAAGTATTCTTCACTACTGATGCAATGTTTTTCCCATTCCCTGCGTTCCCGTTCCCGTTCTCGTTCCCGTAATTCTGATTCATGGCGATGTATTGCATCATGCCGGTCACGGGCGAATTGTCTGAGTGAGCACATTATCACCATTGGAGAAACCGTTCCGTAGAATTGTCCGTACTGACCGATTTTGAACTTGTAGAAGAACAGCATCAACTCAGACAGCTTCATGTAGTAATATTCAGCCGCAATGATTTCGGCACATGAACGTATCTGACCTTCACCGAACAAGGTTTTGCAGTTCGAGAACTCCGCTAAATCCGTCAGCAGCGGTACAAGGAAAGCAACAGCGGCCAGAGGGTCGTATTCATGGTTTATCCTGCCGAGCGTTGGCGAATTGCCGAAATAACATAATTCTTCATTGCGGCAGATGTGCACCAGTTTCTTGGGAGCATAATCAACCAGCAGCTCCATCAGCTCGCTTGTGCTCTTCAATTTCCGTGAAGATGTCGCCAAGGACTTTCTCTCCAACTGTACGAGCGCGTTGCTCATTGCTGTTTCCATTGTTTCCATTTCCAAATGGTGAATTGTTGTCGTATCTTCCTTCAAGTACTTTTATGAAATTCTTCGGGCCGAAAAGCCAAGTGGCATCGGGTGACCAGTTCTTGTCATTGTGGCCGTTCAGAAAATCACTCCTGGCAGCTTTCGTGATCACTTCGTAAACCGCATCAATGCCGTACTGAACGATTCTTGCATGAATGGCCTGCTTTCGGTCTTCGGACAGTCCCCTGATTTGCGCAATCTTCCTTCCATGCATCGACTTGTTGTAGAAGTTCATTATTCCGACATAATCAATTGGCTTCTCTTTTGGTGCGGCGTTTTCAGTGGAAAGCGCCAAAGATGAACTTTGTTCATCTAATATATCTTCTTGCTTTTCATATTTTATTTCTTGCTTTTTATTTTTTATATATATGCCCCCACTGGGTTCTTTGGGTTTTTCAGTAACCGAAATAACCGAGTGGGTTTTCTGGGTTTCAGCAGAACCCGCTGGGTTTTCTGGGTTCTCTTGTGAAAGTGGCCTGCCTCCTTTTAATCCATTCATTTTGTTACGTTTACGCCTCTCTTCCGCTTTTTCCCAATCCCTGAGAATCTGTGGCTTGATTAGCTTCATTGCAATTTTAACGAGTGGAGAAGTGGCCGTTTCCTTGTTATCAAGACCAAGGTCAAAGATTGCTTCCATTAGTTCACGATACAGTTTATCATCGAAATCGTTCAATACTTCACGCCAATCTCTGTAGACCATAAATCCTACTCTCTTATTCATACGCGCGTACCTTTTTTTTATTTAATAACTCGCGCCCCAGAAGCGAAGAATCTCGGAACCGAGATATACAGGCCTGCCGTTACACTTTCGGCGTTCGCACTTGATTTCATTTGCTATGGTATGACGGTACAGCGTCTTTGAATGGATGCCGAGCAGTTCGCACGTTTCCTTGATGCTGTATTTGCCATCCCTGCTGACTTTGGGACGTTCACTAACCATTTCCTGCCTCCTTCCTCTGATTGATGTCCGCAACCCGCCGCCGAGCGTTGTATAT
>JAEEGH010017868.1_pt1 | contig 15053 bp, 11 predicted proteins | sample 9134181 | NCBI WGS metagenome assembly JAEEGH01 (sample SAMN16246544, study PRJNA631951) | gut metagenome | biome: gut microbiome; feature: rumen; material: DP-attached | host: Bos | place: Iran: Karaj | collected 2018-10 | reverse complement strand
AGGGTTGGCTGGGTTGCACTCGAAGAAACTGAACAGCTCCTTTGAAACAGCTACTGCAACTGAGTGATAATGCTCCGTACCACCCTCAGCGATAATCAAATAATAGTAATCTCCTATGTGATAAAGATGTGGTGCCTCTGGTGAGCCTGCGCCTCTAAGTGCACTATTGAAAATAGTGAAAGGCTCACTCTTTAATTTATAGCTTTCAATATCAAATTCTGCTACCCAGATACCTCTTTCCATCTGACCAGCGCCATTATCCCAGCAATCACCTGTGCCCATAATGTAGCACTTGTCATCATCATCAAAGAAAATAGATGCATCAATACCTGGTACATCATCAAGCCAATGAGGCTCAGACCAAGGACCTGCTGGGTCCTTTGCAGTGATAATGTAGTTACCCTTGTCAGCAAAATTTGTATTAATAATGTAATATGTGCCCTTATGGTAACGAATTGTAGGTGCCATAAGACCACCAACACCACTATTTTTCTCCATATGAAGACCATTCTCTGGTCCAATAGCATTAGCTATCTGCTCCCAATTTGCCAAGTCTTTGCTGTGGAAAATAGGAAGTCCTGGGCTCATTTCAAAGCTGGAACAAGCTAAATAAAAATCGTCCTCAACTCGTATAATTGAAGGATCTGGGTAATACCCTGGAATTATCGGATTAGTAAGTTTATAGCTCATAAAAAACCTCCCTAAATTGTTTCCTTAATTAAGTATAAAAACAGGATTCACTATCAACAATATTAGTAATATAATATTCATATAATTATATTAATAAATCGTCTACCTATTTTTAAAAATTTATAGAGGGAATAATTAATGCTTAATTCGATTCAATACAAGAAAAATGAATACAACAGACTTCCTTTGATGGTTGTATTATTGGGACTTGACCATAATCAAGAGCCAGTATATCGTCCCCATGGTGTACCTATGTATCAGGTGCTATATTGTAAAAATGGCCGTGGCGAATTGGTGGTTAATAATCGTAAATACGTTATTGATAAAGGTCAATGCTTCGTTATTCAAAAGGATACTCCCCATGAATATCACAGCACCAGCGATGAATGGATAGTTAATATTGTAGGCTTCACTGGAATAATAGTACCAACTCTTTTACGCAGTCTCAAAATAGAATCATCCGGCGCATACCTGCTTAAAAGTAATGGATTTTTCAATGCTCATGTTCAGAGATTAAATGAGCTTGCAAAAGAAAAAAAGCAGCGCACCAAGCTAGAGCTGTCTCAAGAGCTATATTGTCTGCTTACTGATTTGTCCAACGAACTAACTCAGATTAAATCTAACGCTGCAGACTACGGAAATCCTACCATCACTCAGGTAATCGAATATATCGAATCAAATTACTCAGAGGATATAGCTCTTTCCAAGCTGGCGGAAATATCCTCCCGCACACCAGAATACCTGTGTAGTGTTTTCAAAAAGCACACCGGATTAACAATCGTAAACTATATTAATAACATTCGTTTGCTACATGCTTCCCTTACTTTAATCGAGGACCCTTCTGCTCCAATAAATGAGGTAGCTATTTCCTGCGGTTTTAGAAGTCCTAGCTACTTTGGCAAGCTTTTTCACAGTAGATTTAAAATGACACCACAGCAATATAGGCTAAAACATATCATGTAATAATCATAAGCACAATTTTCGTTCAATTCCTTAATATTGTTATAGTGTACTTATATAAATAATATTTATAAACCTCCAGTTAGACTCTACAATAGAGTTATCAACTAACGGAGGTTTTTATATGTGTAAATCTATAGTAAAAAAAGATGAAAAAGGCATAACCACATTATTTGTTGATGGTAAGCCATTTTTCATGCGTTCTGGAGAGATTCATAATTCCAGCGCATGTACACTTGAAGTTATGGAAAAAGAAATTTGGCCACAGGTTCGCCAGTTAAATCTTAACTCGCTTATAGTGCCAATTTATTGGGAGTGCATTGAAAAAGAGGAAGGAAAATTTGATTTTGCTTTAGTAGACGGAATAATAAATCAGGCTCGCCAAGAAGGATTAAAGCTTGTTTTCCTTTGGTTTGGTCTTTGGAAAAACGCTGAGTCTATGTATGTTCCAGCATGGATTAAAACAGATTCTAACAAATATTTCAGAGCTGAAAAAGTAAATGGAGACAGAATCAATACTGTTTCTCCACTCTGCAAGGAAGCTGTTGAAGCTGACAAAAAGGCTTTCGCTACCATCATGGCTCATATTAAATCCATTGATGAGGACCAGTGCACCGTCATTGGTATGCAGGTAGAAAACGAAATCGGCTTACTTGGAACTCCAAGAGATTATTCTGCAAAGGCAAATGAGCTTTTTGAGTCAAAGGTTCCTGATGAAATCGGAAAACTCTATGATGTAAATAACACATGGAAGGAAGCATTTAAGGATGATGCCGAGGAATTCTTTATGGCATATCATTTTGCAAAGGCTGTTGAGGAAATCACAGAAGCTGGTCAGAAGGAATACAATCTTCCATGCTATGCCAACGCATGGCTCAAGCAATATCCATGGATTGCTGGCACTTATCCATCAGGTGGCCCTAACAAAAGTGTCCACAAAATTTGGAAGGCTATGGCACCATCACTTTTCTCTTTAGCTCCTGATGTTTACGTTCCATTCTGTGCCGATGTTATGGATGAATATGCTTACGAGGACAATGCTTTATTCATTCCTGAAATCAGAAAGGATGCAGTTGCTTCATCATATGCTCTTTATGCTACACTTCATCATAATGCACTTTGCTTCTCTCCATTTGGAATCGAGGAACTGGCACTTGACCCAGAGCTAGTAGACAAACCACCAATGGAGGTTATGATTGCCCTTAACATTGATCCATCTGCATTTGATACTCGTGGTAGCAAAGAAGCTCTTTCAGCAACTTACAAATTGCTAGATGAATTAGAGCCATTATATTTACAGTATCGTGGTACAAACAAGCTTCAGTCCTATGTACGTCACGGCGAATATGACTATGGTTGTCTCGCTCGTTGCAAGGAATATGACTTTAAAATCGGTTACTCACCAAGAACATCCGGTAAGCCGCTTGGAAGCTTCTCAATATTTGAGCTTAGCGATAACAAGTTCTTATTAATCGGTTTAGAGTGCTCTGTAAGCTTTAATGTAAAGGCTGGTGAAAACAAAACAGCTGAAATTGTTAGTCTTCAGGCTGGTCACATTGAAAATGGTCAGTTTGTCTCTGACAAGCTATTGAATGGCGATGAAAAAATGGCCCTTCGCTTTGGCCCTATGCCATCAGTATTTATGCTTGAGTTATTTAAATACTAAAACAAAAACGGATGACATCCCCATGTCATCCGTTTTTTTTACTCAATAGTTAAATTTTTAAGCAATCTCTGTCTTAGCTTTTTCCTTTGTAGATGAGCTGATGCCCTCAGCTTCATACTTTGCTTCCTCTGCTTTTACAAAGCCTGGTTTGCATGCAAATAGATAGAATACAAGTCCTATTGCCATAAGCACACCGCCACAGATATAAGGAATTCTGTAGCTGCCTGTCATTCCATAGAATACAGCAAAGAATGCAGGTCCTACAGCACCTACACACTGGATTACAGGCTGAATAAATCCATAACCCTCAGCGAAGCTGTCACCGAATTCTTCGATGCAAAGAGATGCTGGCCAGTTTGCAGCGCCACCAACTACCATACCAATGCAAACAAGGGAAACCCAAACACCTGCTGTTGTACCTGTAAGGTTTGCAATCATAGCTATAACACCAAATAAATATGATGAACATGCTGCCTTGCGTGCGCCTATTTTTGAATCAATTACACCACACACATATGAACCTGGAAGTGCCATTAATCCTGAAGCAAGCATCATTAGACCTGCTGTATCAGGAGTAAAGCCAATCTCAAGTAATCGTGGGAATAACTGAACCATAATTCCTGATGCGAAAAGTAACTGTAAACCAAGAGCTATGCCATGAGCCCAAACCTGAGGTGTCTTAACAAGCTTTGATGTTGTCCAAATACTATCCTTATGCTGGTGAGTTTCTTCTGCTCCCTCGATTTCCAATCCATTATCTGGAATATAACCACAATCCTCTGGATTCTCCTTAATGAAGAATAACAATAAAAGAAGTGCAACTGCTGCTACTGCAAGAAATGGTAAAAATCCACCAAGTGAACCTGCAATGCTATATCCCTTCTGATAGAACATTGTTGCAACACCTGCACAAAGAGGAATACCCATTGTTACAATGCCCATAACAATTCCTTTTCTCTTAGGGAACCATTTTGCAATCATAACAGGTCCTAATTGATAACCAATACCGCAAGAAATACCACTTGCAAAAATCAAGCAGAATGCGAAAACAGCTAAATTAGTACTGATTCCCATTCCAATAGTCAATACCGCATATACGATAAAACTAATGATACTAAGAGTTTTTGCTGAATACTTAGATGCAAGCTTTCCAAGGACAAAACATGCCACAATATTAGCTATACAGCCTAAGGAAATCATACTTGTAAGTACCGCAGCTTCCCAGCCTCTTAAATCTGCCAGAATGCCGGCAGCTGCATTCATTGAACTACTAACACCTGTTGCTGTAAAAAATCCCAAAAAACCATAGATAATCAACAGCCATCCTTTTCCAAATCCTTTTTTCGCCTTCATAAAATACCCTCTCCTATAATATTTTTTTATTTAAAAAAACAGGAAAGCGGGTTCCATGCAAATTGCCTTCGGCAATGGACCCGCTGTGGCAGACGGGCAACTCCCACTAAAGTGGGCCCCTCCCGTCTGCATTTCCCGTCTTCTTTTAATAATAAGGAAACAATTTCAAGCGGTTATCTCCACTTCTATTTGGTCTTTCAAGTGTAACCTGACCAGAAGCGGCCCACTCTGTTCCTCGAACAAGCATGGTGATGAAGTTAAATCTATCTAATGCTTCCCAGTGACCAATTGAAGTAACAAAAACTCTCCCCTTACCGTACTCATTGGTCCAAATTACTGGTGTATACTCATTTACTCCCGGCATGTTCTCTAATTTTCCATCTGGAATATCTACTGGATGATGCTTTGGTGGCCAACCAGGAATTCTATAGTTTTCCACATTATCATAGATGGAGCAAAGTACATGCATTTTTGCTTCAGGATGAACAATAACCTGTGTAAATAAATCATCAAAAACATTCATCCATTTTTCATCAATGTCCTTGGTAATTGGGCTATTCTTATCAGTAACCTCAACGAAATGATCATCCTTTGGGCAGCGTCTACAGCCTTTATCCATTGCACAATATCCACCAAGGAGCTTTCTCCATTCATCTGGCCAATCTGGATCTACCCAAATAGATGAGTGATAGAAAACAATGCCCTTGCCCTTGGCAACGAAATCATAAATTGCAGCTTCTGTCTGCTCTCCAAATCTCCTTGCATGCTCTGTAGGCCAAAGCTTACCATCATAATTAATAAACAGTGCATCATATGGCTCCAAGTATGCAGGTGTAATGTTTCTCAGCTCTTCTGTGATAACCACATTAAATCTGCCGGTTGCCTCAAGAAGCTCTCTTAGCTTCTGTGCAATAGCGCGGCCCTGGTGCTCTGCAGTCACAAGGCCCGTAACAAATAAAATATTTAGTTTATCCATATTATTTACTCCATACGTAAGGTAAAGTCTCACCAGCCAGGTATGCATTTACGTTTTCTGCCATCTTGCGTCCTGACCAGCCGTCTACATCTGTTGTAAGACCTGCAAAGTGTGGTGAGCAAAGCACATTCTTCATCTTTAGAAGTGGATGATTTGCTGGAACTGGCTCCTGCCAATATACATCAACTGCTGCACCTGCGATTGTTTTGTTCTCAAGAGCCTCTACGAAATCTCTCTGATCAATAACTGCTGCACGAGCTGTATTGATAACAAATGCTGTAGACTTCATCTTTGAGAACCAATCCTTGTTTACAATACCGCGTGTTGATGGAACAACTGGAAGGTGAATACTGATGATATCTGACTCTGCAAGCATAGTATCCAAATCAACAGCCTTTGCTCCTGTCTCCTCAATCTTTGCTGCATCGAGGTATGGATCATAAGCTAAGATTTCCATACCAAATGCCATAGCACGCTTTGCGACCTCACGACCGATTGCGCCATATCCTGCAAGACCAAGCTTCTTTCCATAAAGCTCAAAACCAATGCCGTAATCTGTGTATGGGTGATTCTCATCAAGTGGTCCCCAGATTACATTTTTTACATCGGGAACATCATATATATCATCTACTGGTGCACCAAGATGCTCACCCATAAGAAGTCCTGCAACGGCTCTTGTCATGAAACGAGTTGATGCAATCATCATACCCATGCAGTACTCAGCAACTGCCACTGCATTTCTACCTGGTGTGTATGTAAGCTGAATACCAGCTGCCTTAAGTGCCTCATTATCAACTGTTACTGGAGTGCCCTTTGCAACACCGATAAACTTCATTCCTGACTCAATCCAAGCGTTAATTGTATCTGTACCGGCAACCTCATCACCAAGTACTACAATCTCTGCTCCCATGCACTCTTCGCGAGTCATTTCCTCTGTAACATTACCTTTGCCGTGCTTGAGCTCGCCGCAGATTGTAACGTCGCACTCTTTCTTTATTTTCTCAAGCTCCGCTTCTGGAAGCGAAGTACATAATGCTAATTTTTTCATTTTTATCTCCTCCTAATCCGCTGGTATGTCAACTTGAGTACATGTAACTTATCGGTATCGCTTTCGCTATACTCACCGATAAGCAACATGTACTACAAGTTAAATACCAGCTCATCTAAATGTTTTAAATTCAAGAATGCAGGTTCTCCCCACTCCGTGGGTCCCCCCGTCCAGCGGGAAAGCACAGCCATTTATGATTGCCTACGGCAATGGGGCTGTGCTGTGGCAGACGGGCCACTCCCACAAGTGGGACCCTCCCGTCTGCTTTTTAAACAGCCTTGTCTGCTGCTATTAATTCCTGCATTGCTTCCTCGGCTTCGCGAGGCATTGGCTCGTAGGTGCCTAGAGTCTTTGCGATAACTGTTGTCTGTGCCATTTCTTCTGTGTAGATTGTTGCATGCATTGCCTGCTTCATGTTTTCTCCACAAGAGAACATACCGTGGTTCTTGATGAGGCATACAAGTCCTTTGTCACCAAGTGTTGTAGCAACCTTGTCAGCAACTTCATTTGAGCCAGGCATTGTGAAGCCTACGATTTTAACTGGTGTAAACTCACACTGTGGTGGTGTGATTGGTCTAAGCTCTGGATTCTCACCCATTGCACAGATTGTTGCGTTCATGCTGTGTGTGTGAACAGTTGCATTGATTTCTGGACGTCTTCTAAGAACTTCAGAGTGCATTGGAAGCTCTGATGATGGCTTGAAGTTTCCTTCGATCCACTCGTTCTTTCCATCCTCATGCATTTTTACCACTGCGATGTCTTCTGCAGTCATTCCTGAATATGAAATACCAGATGGTGTGATGCAGCAAATTGTTGGATCCTCTGGTGTTCTCATGCAGATGTTTCCTGATGTTCCGTTGATAAGGCCCTTGTCTACTGCCTCAAGGATTGCCTCTAATACTGTCTGTCTTGTCTTTTCGTAGTTCATTTTTATATCCTCCCTAATACAATTAAAATGCTTGCTTTAAAATATCAATGATGTCTTCTTTTGTGATTCCCTGACGTGGGTTAAAGCCTAATACTGGCTCCTTTAACACGTCCTCGGCTAACATATCAAAGTCGCTTTCTTTGATTCCCTGCTCTGAAAGAGTCTTAATTCCAAGAGCCTTTGTCATATTAAGAAGCTCCTTTGAAAGTGCCAAAATATCTTCATCTTCATTTCCTGTAAGTGGCAAATCGATTGCCTGAGCAAGCTCAAGCATTTCCTTTTTACAGCTTGGTGCGTTAAAAGCAATTACGTATGGAAGCACGCATGCATTTGCCATGCCATGTGGCAATCCGAAATGAGCACTAAGTGTATGTGCAATGCCATGAACAAATCCAAGGTTTGCATTTGAAAAACCAAAGCCTGTAATGATACATCCAAGCATCATCTGCTCTCTAGCTTCCATGTCCTCACCATTTTCTACAGCTCTCTGAAGATACTTGTGGAAAATCTTAAGTCCTTCTATTGAGTTGTACTTTGTAAGTGGGTTGGACATATTTGAAATATATGACTCAACTGCATGTGTGATTGCATCCATACCAGTTGCAGCTGTTACTGACTTTGGCATTGTGCGTGTAAATTCTGGATCAGCAATTACATGTGTTGGTGTAATCTTGTTGTCAATAACTACGTATTTGCATACAGCCTCGGTATCTGTAAGAGCTGTAACGTTTGTTATTTCGCTTGAAGTACCAGCAGTTGTTGGAATTGCGATGAGTGGTAAAACATTTTCCTTTACCAAGCCAATTCCGCCGTACTGACCAATTGGTCCCTCATTTGTCATAAGAACATTTACTGCCTTTGCAGAGTCAATTGATGAACCGCCGCCGATAGCAACAAATCCTTGAACCTCTTCTGCCTTTGCTATTCCGTAAATTTTTTCAATAAGTCCATTTGATGGATTAGGCTCTACACCGTCGAATACAGAAACTGTAAGGCCTTTTACCTTATTCATTTCCTGTAAAACCTTTTGAGCAATTCCAGCTGCCTTTACACCAGCATCATAGATAACAAGTACTTTCTTGATGCCTTCAGTTTCGATTATTTCAGGCAAAGCTTTAATAGCGTCTTTACCGAATGTTAAATCTGTATGTACAAAAAAATTGTATGACATTATTCTTCCTCCAATTCCCTTCTCTTCTGCAAAGCTTTGTTCTGTATCAACATTAACTTTTATAAGGTGCACTATCAATTTGGATATTTCCGCTAGTATGCGGCAATAACGTGTAAAATTCATAATTTTTTCACACTTTTAGAGCCTATTTATTGTGTCTTTTTCTACTATTAATGCAATTGTCAATCTGTTAATATTAGCTTTAGAAGTTTTTTATGGGCTATTTATGTAATATGTCCATATGATTACTAATACAAATTCAATGTATTCTATTTTTGTATAGGAGTTGTTATGAATTATCTTAAAAATTTGATATCTAACTGTAAGCGCAAGAATCACGTTCCAGTTCTTACTCTTGCAGTTCTTTCTCTAAGCACTAACATGCTTACATACTTTGGCACTCGAGTTTTCACTAAATATTTCCAGCATCACGATATGACACTAGAATTTGATACAAATACACCATTCATTCCTTGGACTGTGGCTATTTATTTGGGATGCTACTTGTTTTGGATTGTTAATTACATTCTTGGATGTTTTCAGGATGATGAAGAAACCATGCGCTTCTGGTGTGCAGATTTTTTTGCGAAGTTAGTTTGTTTAGCATTTTTCGTTTTACTACCTACAACTAATATTCGACCAATTATTACAGATACAGATATTTGGAGCAAAGGAATGCTTTGGTTATATAGAAATGATCCAGCAAACAACCTTTTCCCATCTATCCACTGCCTTACTAGCTGGTTCTGTGTTATTGCCATTCGCAAGCAGAAAAACATACCATCTTGGTATCAGGCTGTTTCAGTTATCATAGCATTGTCAATTTGCATCTCTACACTTACTACAAAGCAGCATGTGGTAGTTGATGTATTTGCTGGAATATTCCTTGCTGAATTTGCTTATTGGTTCGTACAAAAAAGCGGCTTCATTAACTTTTACAAGAAAATGATAACCGCTATCAATAATATATTCAGTCCTATTCCATCTCCGTCTCAGCCTTCAGAGTCATAGCAAGCATTACTGTTAGAATCAGTAGCAGCGCAAATACCATATAGGCTGATCTGACTTCACCAAATAGCTTTATACACAAAGCTATTACCAAAAAGGCTGCCTGTCCACACATACATGCCACTGGGAATATTAAACTGTTTACTTTTTTGAAATTATCTCGTCCAAATACAGTGATTTCAAACGCTGGCATGTAAATTTGGAACAATGTAATACACAGTCCAAACATTGGAACTGATAAATACATAAGAGGCAAAACATTTGTAAAATTAAGGATAAACGCTGTTGCAAAAATAATTGCTAGCAGTGAGTATCCTTTTTTTGTGCCCAATTTATTCTCTAGATATCCGGCAACAACACTACCGAATATTCCAACTACGGCACAAATAGACATAAGCATAGCTGCTTTTGTTTCTGAAAAACCACTACTTGTATATCTTACAAGCCATTGAGCCATAAGACCTGTCAGACACATATTACAGATTCCAACAATCAATAGAATTGCCCAGAAATCCTTTTTCTTTAATAACTCTTTGGTTGAAAGTGTTGCTGTTGCTTCAACCTCTTCTATCTTTTCATACTCAGCCACCGGCAAATTATCAGGGGTGCAGCCAACCTCCTCAGGAGTATTCTTTACGGCAAATGCACAAACTACTGCCATAAGAATTAATGCTGCGCAAATAGTATATATTCCACCATTAACTCCATTTTTATTGATTATATGGTTCAAAACAGAAACCATGATAATAGTTGAGGTCGGTGGTCCAATGGTAATGAGTCCCATTGCAAGGCCCTTTTTCTTTGGAAACCAGTTTGCCACTACAGAATTGGCACCAAAAAATGAGATGGACTGACCACAGCTTATTGTACCTATAAGACCGATGACAAATACTCCAAGACTCTTAGAGGTTCCGTAGATATATGCAAAAACTGCTGCGGAAAGTAACCCGAATATAATAGAGAACTTTCCACCGAATTTCTCACATAACTTTCCAAGGATAATATTTCCTATAACAGTACTTACACCGGCAACTGTTGCCAGTGTAAGCACAAGACTGTAATCCCAATTATTTTGAGCTGACAGTTTTGGAAGAATAACATTCTCAGAATCAGTTGTTACTGCTGTAGCAATTAAAAACAACAGATAGCAAAGGAATATTACTCCCCAATGTTTCTTACTAAAATTATATTTATTATTACTCATGTTGCTAATTTAGACCCTTCTAGCTGCGTGATATCCAGCATCCATTGCCTGGTAAATCATTGCGACTTTATTACAATCGCCAATTATATAATACTCATCAACCAAATCACAGAGCTCATCCACCTGAGCAGACTTAGGTCTAAAACCAAGAGCACATACTACGCTATCAGCCTCAACCAAGAAGCTTCCCTTCTCATTTTCAACCATAACGCCCTTATCTGTTATTTCAGTTACCTTCGTATTTACGTATAAAGTTGCACTCTCCTTTACATGTGGCATGAGACCACCTCTGTAGAATGAGTTAACCTCCATTGCCACATCAGGCTTCATTTCGATAATAGAAACTTCATGGCCTTCTGCTTTAAATGAGCAAGCTGCCTCGGCACCTACTAGTCCACCACCCATGATTGCAACCTTCTTTCCAAGCTTTTCTGGATGAAGCTCTGCTTCGATTGCCATAACAACATTATCACCATCAATACCCTTGATTGGTGGACGAAGCTCATTAGAACCAATTGCTACAAAAAGTGCATCTGGAGCGAATTCCTTTACATACTCAGGAGTAACCTCAGTGTTAAGAACAACCTTTACACCAACTTTTTCCACTCTACGCTCAAGAACGCTGCAAAGCTTCTTAATATCCTCCTTGAAGAAAGCAGAACCTGCTGGATGGAGATTTCCACCTAAACGGCCTTCCTTTTCTACAAGAGTTACATCATGACCGCGCTTTGCTGCTGTGATTGCAGCTTCCATACCAGCTGGGCCACCACCGGCAACGAGAATCTTTTTCTTGAATTCTGGCTCTGGATAACCATGCTTTTCCTCAAGCTGCTGACCCTGACATGGGTTAACAGTACATTTAATCATCTCAAGCTGACCTGTGGCTCCAAAGCATTCATAGCATCTCAAGCATGGGCTAATATCATCTGCTCTACCCTCTAAAGCCTTCTTTGGAAGATATGGATCTGCCACAAGAGCACGACCAATTTCAACCATATCAGCCTGACCACTAGCAATAATCTCTTCCATCTGAGCTGGATCATTAAGAGAACCTACACAGGCTACTGGCTTGTTAACATGCTTTTTAATCTCAGCTGCAAGATAAACATTCACACCTCTTGGGAAAAATGAATTTGGATGAGTTCTACAGAACATTGCAGGATCCTCATGATTTCCACATGAGATGTTGAACATATCAACCTTATCCTCAACCATCTTTGCAATTTCCACATAATCCGAAAGTGTAAGTCCACCTTCCTGGAAATCATCACCGTTCATACGAAGCTCAATTGCCACTGTAGGACCAACATTTTTTCTAACAGCATCAAGAGCAAGTGACAAGAAGCGCACTCTATTTTCTAATGAACCACCAAACTCATCTGTTCTGTGGTTGAAAAGTGGCGACATAAACTGGTTGAACAACCAACCATGAGCAGCATGAACCTGAACCATATCATATCCAACGTCCTTGCAAAGAGCTGCTGCCTTACCATAGGATTCAACTATTTCATATATTAATTCCTTTGGCATCTCATAAACATGACCTGCTGGCATTTCCATCTCACTAGGTCCATATGCCTTTTCATCCTTGCCGATATCGCCACCTACTGATGTAAGACCACCGTACATTCCACCATGTGAAAGCTGAATGTTTGCAAGTCCTCCTGCATTGTGAATCATACGAGTTGATTCTGTTAATCCCTGTCTGACACCAAATGCATCCAACTGAAGTTGCTTATTATGGCTCTTTCCTGTTTTGCTATGAGGAATAGCCTCACCATAAGTAACAACTGCGCAGCCACCAAGAGCTTTCTCCTCTAAGTAAGCTGCCATCTCAGGCGTAAACAATCCCTCTGTTGTAATCATGCTTGGGCTTGTTGGTGCTGCGATTATTCTGTTCTTTAATCTAATATTTCCAATTCTAATTGATTTAAATAGGTTTGGATATAAATCCTTTCCTGGAAATCTATCTGACATAAAACTGCCTCCTAACAAATTTTCTACATCAACTTTACCGAGATGCCATTAGCGCCGCAATTTTTTTATTTCCGCTTACTAACGGAAATCCGCTCCATTTTTTTAGGCTATAAAAGGTGAGACAATGTTATCAGAAAAGTCATAGGAAAAATCTATTTGGGAGGTTAATAATGGATTTGAAAGAAAGCTATCTACTTGGCATAGACCTAGGCACAACTAATGTCAAGGGAAACATAATGAATGCTGAAGGTGAGCTGATTGCAACAGCTTCAAGAAGTCTTGGAAAAATATTTCCTGGTCAAAATATGATTGAGCAGGATCCTGAGAGATGGTGGAACAGTACCATTTCTATCTTAAAGTACATGACAGCGCTGGCTGGGGACGAGGTTGTCTCTAAAATAAAAGGAATCTCCATCAGCTCTCAGTGCCCAACATTTTTACCACTTGATGAAAATGGCGTACCTGTACACAACGCTATCATATACGCTGATGGTCGTGCCGTAGCTGAAACTGATGAAATAACAGAAAAATTGGGCTTTGAAAAATTTGTAAACATTGTAGGTGGACAGCCAAGCGTCGCCTTTTTACCAGGCAAATTCCTTTGGTTCAAGCGAAATCTTCCAGAGGAATTCGAAAGAACAGCCACAATCATGCAGGCCAACAGCTACCTAAACTACAAGCTCACAGGAGAGCTTACCATAGATATTGATACTGCTTCCCGCACTCAGCTAATGAATTTAAGCACCCTTAAATGGTCCAAGGAAATTGGTGATGCCATTGGCGTAGACCTAGACTCATTAATGCCACCAGTAAAGAAATGCACTGACATTATCGGAACAGTTACAAAGGCTGCCGCTGAACAAACTGGATTAGCAGAAGGCACACCTGTAGTGGCAGGCTGCTCTGATGCCATGGCCTCTATGTATGCCATCGGACTTTCAAAGCTAGGTGATGCTGGCGAAAGTGCCGGCACCTCATCTCTCATATTTGCCAGTGCACCAAGGGCCAGCGCCAGCGACGTTCCTGTGGTCACACGCCCTGTGGGCCTAGAAACTATGCCATTCGTCTATGATGGCCCTATCGGAACCACCGGTGCCGCCCTCAGGTGGTACGTTGAACAAATGGGTGAAGCCGACATTGCCAGCTCCATCGAAGCCGGCAAAAACATTTACGACTACATGAACAAGGTAGCCCTTACCATAAACCCTGGCTCAGATGGACTATACTTCTTTCCATACATGGCTGGCGGTGAGCGTGCACCAATTTGGAACTCTCACGCCCGAGGCATGTTTATAGGACTAAACCTCACAACCGACAGAGCCCACATCATCCGCTCAATATTCGAAGGCACTGCATTCGCCCTTCGCCATGTTATGGATGCCATCAAGGCCGCTGGCGGCGTAGCCGAAAACCTTCGCATCACCGGAGGCGGCTCAAAATCAATGACCTGGAACAAAATAAAGGCATCTATGCTCCACATGCCGGTCTACGTACTAGACGACATTTCAGGGGACGTACCTTTCGGCGACATCCTTCTTGCCGGACACGCCGTAGGCATCTACCCAGACCTATCAAAAGCCGTAACCAAAATGGTTAAAATCAAAGAAGTCGTAGAGCCTATCCCTGAATGGGAAGAAGCCTACGACAAGCTCTACCCATACTACGTGGAAATGTACAAGCACTTAGATGCCGATTTGAAGGGACTCCAAAGCACCGTTACCTCACTCTGCTCCTAGGCCTGTACTACCCACAGTGCCCTTGGACACCCCAGATGAGCTTGCCACCACCTATCGGCTTAAGCTCCTGGCCGTGGCCCGCCTTGCCTGACTCCGTATTATGAAAACAATTTTGCGAATATCGTAGTTTTCCAATATGCAAAAGGGAGCATCCCGCATGTGTCTTTCTATGGATGAACTATTTTGCAAAATGTATTTTTACTGGGCGGACATATTAGTTTATTTTAATTGGTACAACTCAGGTCTCAAGGGGAAATCGGGTTCATAGTACGTTTGCTAAGAAAATTTAAAAAGCAGGATTATCATATATTGGCACCGTGCTTTATACGACATCGT
>JAEEGH010017866.1_pt1 | contig 15055 bp, 8 predicted proteins | sample 9134181 | NCBI WGS metagenome assembly JAEEGH01 (sample SAMN16246544, study PRJNA631951) | gut metagenome | biome: gut microbiome; feature: rumen; material: DP-attached | host: Bos | place: Iran: Karaj | collected 2018-10 | reverse complement strand
AAAATAGCAGGTACGATATTGGTACGCAGCATCATTTATAATCTGAATCATAATATATGGGAGGGAGAGCACCATGAATAAAAAGCTGTCAGAACTGTACAAAGGTATATTTGATAACGTATCTGAAATGGATGAAGAAGTTAAGGAACTTTCAGACATAATCAGGGATGCGCTTGAGCTGCGCCTGGAGGATAATGCAGACGACGAGCTTGATGACAACAGTCTGCCTAATATCCTGTTAGATGATGAATATCTTACGGAAGAATTGGTGGATAAGCTGTCGCTGGTTAATCTGGTAGAGCAGCCTGCGGAAAAAAAGCTGCCGGATGAAACCATAGAGAATACATATCTTTCCCTTCTTGATACATTCTTTGAGATGTCCAAGACCATTAATCCCCTGGGAGGATTTAACAAGGACAGGCTGACAGCGGCTCTTGAGATTGCAAGGAATTTTGAAGAGCGTTACTGGCCTCTTTCAACGAAGATCACTGCAGACAATATAAACGCTTTTGACACGGTTCTGTCGGAGATGCAGCGTGATGACATCCTTGTGGGAAGGAAACGGGCAATCGGTGCCCTCAGGCATGTGGGGAAAGATGTATATGCTGCCGGTGTGATCTGTTATTCGGTGGACAGGATTGGGAATGATAAAGCTATCCGTATCGAATATATAAATGTTCATGTAACCATGCGGGGTCAGGGAATAGGAAATTTCCTGATGGCCGAGGTTCTTGGAGTGGCAATACAGAACGAAGGCATGAGCGTGACAGTTGATATCCCTGTAAAGCATTATGAGGGAGAAAATGAAGAAATACAGGGCTCAGTGCTGTCCAACTTCCTGGATTCATGGAGGTTTCAGTTCAGTATGGCATACGGACGCTCCTTCGTCCTGCTTTTAAAATACTTAAAGGGCAATAAATACATAGATAAAAAGCCTGAGCTCAGCGTATCACTAAAGAGTTTGGGTGATAAAGGGAAGAAAATGCTCAGGGAATTCTTTTCTGAACGCGAATACGATGCTGATATCGTTGCCCTTCCCTATGGTTTCTTTGATCCTGATGTAAGCTGTGCCATTGTTTCAGGCGGAAAGATCAGATCTGTCTTCCTGGTACACGGATATGGCAATGGAAATTATAAATATGAGGCACTCAGATGTGCCCGTGAATATGCAAAGAATGATTATCTGGATATGCTCCGTTTTGCGTATAAAGCAGCTTCCGGAAAAGTCAGCAGGGGTAAGTTATTACACGGATATTTTGACACCATGGAAGGAAGGGATATACTGGCAGACGTTGTGCCGGACCTTCATCTGCCAATGACATTTTCTGGAATGATCGAGCCGCCGGAAAATGAGATCACCAGTGAAATGTGGGATGAGCTTCGCAGGGAGGCGGGGCTTTCGGATGACAAGCTTCCGGATGATGACGATACAGAACTTTCGGATGAGGAAATGGAAAGGCTTAAAGCAATACTTGCAGGTGAGGCGTCTGAAAACTGAGGCTGTCAGACATCAGGCTGTCAGACTTTTCGCATAGCTGCAGGAAGCGGCAGAAGGAGGAAAAATGGATTTCCAGAATAAAGAAAAAAATAAAGAAATAAACAAAAATGAGATAAACATTGGCATAAAGCAGGATGAACAGGAACAGAAGAAGGATCGGTCAGCAGGCACTGTAAATAATCCTGACAGCATAAACATAATAAAGCAGGATGACATGAATGTCATAAATCTTAAGGAAGTGCCCGGGGCGCAGATAAAACAGTTTCAGCTGGTAACTTCCGTAAGAAAAATGTCAAAAGCTGAGGTTGAAGCCCGTCGTAAACTTTTCACTAAGGAAGAAAAGTCTGTCCATGAAAATGCCATAGTGGGATTTGGATATAAAAAGCCCGTGACCCATGCCCAGGTGGCAGCACTCAGGACTAACCTGAATGTAAAGGTAATGGCGAAAAACGAAAAGGGTGAAGATTATGTGAAGTCTTATAAATGGGCTGATAACGTGAGCCAGGAACTGAGGGACCACATAGACTGGCTTATGGAGTACCACAAGATTCATAATAACACTTTAGATGAATACCGGGAGAAAGACAGTACTGTGCTCCCTCAGGGGAATTATGACGTTTCTGTAGAGGGACTCAATAAGATATATGAGTACCAGGGCAAAACCCTCAACTGCTACGGCTGTGCAGGAACGGCCATGCTCAACCAGTACTTCCGCAATAAGAATAAAGAGGCTGAGCCGAAGCTTCTGTTCAATCAGCATGACCTGAGAAATTACAGACCCAGGATAAAGAAGTATGGAAAAAATATGGAAGGCCTGGCTGATGTGAAAAACTATGACGACCAGGTACGTAATCTGGATACCTATGCAGGCCCCGGAAGGACTGCTGTAGGTAATGTGTTCCAGCTGGGAGATTTCTTCCTTGAGAAGCTTGAAGGACAGAATGCGCAGCTCAACAAGATGTACATACAGAATCCGGTGATTAATTCGACGGATGAGGCGGAGAAAGCCCGGGTTGAAAATAATATAAAAGCAGTATTCAAGGCAAAGCTGAATGAAGTGTTATCCACCGGAAATGTGGTCAGCCTTCTCATGTCCAGTTCAGAGAGCGGGCATTATATCACAATTACGGGACTGCATGGCGACGAGGTTGATGTCCTTGATTCCCTGCATGAGGGTGAAAAGAAGGATACCAGGCCCATAAGCAAGATCATGAAAGGACTTATGACTTCCGGCAGTACTCTTGAGCTGGCATGGATATCTGATATGCAGGATCCCGGTGAAATGACAAGGAAGTATTCGAATCTTACTTACGATGAAGAAAAGGGATACGGCCTGAGGGAAAAGATCACTGATAATGCACTGGCTCCCGGCCAGACCTTGGGTATTGCCGTACGCAGGACCATGGAGGAAATGGGACCCGGAACAGAGGGCATAAGTGAAGTGGCATATATTCCCAATCCTTTAGCTGTTCAGGAAACAGAGACCATTGATGAGTTCCTGAAGAAGTCTGATGAAGCTATTGCAAAGGCAAAGAAAGAAAAAGCTGAAAAGGAGAAGGCAGAAAAAGAGCGTGCTGCAAAAGAAAAATTAGAGAGGGAAAAGCAGGAGAGAGAAAAAGCGGAGAAAGAGAAGGCAGCAACAGATGAAAAGGTGCGCGAAAAAGAAGAATATCGCGAAGTACAGCTTGAAAAAAAGAAAGAAATAATAGAAGAAGATCAAAAGGAAAGTCTTGAGAATGAAGCAGAAGAAAGTGATCTCAAAGCAACAAAAAAACAACTCAAGTGGGAACAGATAGAGGGTAAGCTCAGCAAGGCAGAAAAGAAATACTGGAAGGAAAAAAAGACTGAGGATAAAGAGGCATTAAAGAAATACGAAGAAAAAAATAAGGATTATGCGGCTTTTGGTGTAGGCTTTGATTTAAAGCACGTGAAAGTAAATGCCGCAGACAGCACCTATATGGCTGATATCAAAAATGCTCTGAGCAACTACCTTGAGCTCAGGAAAAGCATATTTGGTAAGAGGCATATAGCCGATATGAACGCTGCAGAGATGCATGTTAAAAGAAATCGTGAAATTGGTTTTGATGCTAAGGCTTCTGAAATGGAGGAAGAATACAGGAAACTGGGGCTTATTTCCAAGGGAAAACCTATCCTTATTCATAATGAAAATGATGAGTTGAATCTGTATGAACTGGGAGATGTGGACAGGCAGGATCTGGGAAGGGCGTATGATGCTGCAATTGAGGCTGTCAATACATATCTGATGGGCAGACAGTGGTTCTTTAAATATGGGCGAGGTAAGGCCAGGCTTAAGCAGGTGGAAGCCATAAAGGATAGTCTTATGATAGATAACATGAGGTTTATGCTGTCAGAGAACCGGAGGGGGCTTCTGAAGAGCCTTGATGCCAAATATGAAAGGAGAAACGGAAAAGAAAGTAAGTGGGAGGATAAGCGTAAGACCTATATGCCTACATGGCTTAATACGGTTAAAGCTTATGATACAGTGGAATTGGGTAGCATAAGTATGAGGAGAAAGCGGGAAGCACAGAAGAGGCTTGGTGTCAAAGTCAGTCTCGGTGAAAGGCTGGGTGATAGTTTCACATATGGGTTCAGAACCGGTTTTAGACTCCCATTTATTGCTATCGGTGGTATCGCGGGTCTGGTGGACAGGGGCTTGGGCCTGGGCACTATGGTCGCAGCCAATTCTTTGGAACTAGCAGGAAAGGTGGTAAAGGCACCTCTTAAGATGCTGTCAGGCATATTCAACTGGGGTTCAAAGAAGCTGGGCTCTAAGAAGCGCTGGAGGATGGACTACAGCCTTAAGACCGGCTGGAAGAGTCTGGATGATGGACGGAAGATTTTCAGAAGATACCTGAAGGGTGCTTGCGTGCTCCCGGCTGCAGTACTTGAATCCGTGCTCAGAGGCGTTCCATATATTTTCGGTCACAAGTTCAAGTCCCCAGTGTACAAGCGTACGCTTAGGTGGTCCAATGATATATTCAATGATGTAGGAAATGTGATCGGCAGCATTACCGGCAGGAAGTATTACATATCTGAGCGCGGCGATGCAGAGCTCAGGGAAGACGGCGGCTGGGCTTCCGACCATAAGGGTAATTTTGAATTTGTGAAGGGAAATTATGACAATGCTGACGAGGACGAGGAACTGGATGATTTCGAGGAAGAGCTGAAGGAAAGAAAGCTAAGAGAGAAAGAGGAGAAGGAAATCAAGGAAGAGCCTAAAGTAGAAGAGAAAGAAGAAGAGGAAGAGAAGAAAGAGAAGAACGGGGCAGAGAAGGAGCATAAAGAAGAACCCGAGGTAGAGGTTCAGGAGAACAAGGACAAGAAGCAGGACGAGCTGGAAGATATTCTTAACAGTTTTGATGAAAATGTGGCTGATGAAAAGGAAATAGAAAAGAAAGAAGAGCCGAAAGAAGAAAAAGAAGAGAAAGAAGAGAACGAAGAGAAAGAAACTGCCCCAAAAGTGGACTTTACTTCACAGCTGTGGGCGAATTACGACAATATGTATAATAATCTCAAGGATAAATCCCATTATAGTGGCAAAGGTGCTAATATGTATCGGGATTCTGCTGCTTTTGTTGAACTGATTGCTATGAAAAAAGGAGACAGCATGATGAAGTCTTCGGAAACCTTTGCTGATTTTATGATAGATACGAAATACGCAACTGCAGAGGAAAAAAACAGGAATGCAATGGCATGGGAACGCATTTTTGAAGTGGTTCTTGAGGTTGATATGAGCAGATTTAAAATCGATAAAGTTTCCGATATAGTGGACGGTAAGTATGATGATATTGTACAGCTGCAGAAGGCAATGTGGGCTATGCATGAGGAAAATCTGGACGCTTACGAAAAAATGATAAAAGATGCCAATGTAGAGACTGCTTTGACAGCAGAACAGCTTAAGGAGGTTCGTGCCAGATGGGATTATATCCATACGGGCTTTCAATTCATTAAAAATATATTCATGATAAAAGATTTGTTCAAAAAGTATAAAATAGATCCGGATAAGGAACTTAAGCGAAGCCACGATGAACTGGATGAAATGAGAGATGAATACTCGATAAGCTATAATAAAGAGGATAGAGAAAAAGGACGGATATATTCGGAACTGGTGTTGATAAAGGATACCTGTAAATTGAATAAAGTGAAAAAAGTATCGTCTCTATCGGGAACCTATAAAACCTATAGAAGTAGATATAAACTCGAAAAGAAGGATTATTCCAAAGATGCCATTGATGCTATCCGTAACAGGCGGGAAGAGGCATTTGTTCATGATATCCAAAATGAGTATAAAGAATTCTACCTAGGTGCAAAAGAAAAAGAACAGGGCCACTATTACGGAATTGGAACAATAGAGTATAGAAAGAGCGCACAATATGTAAAACTGCTTTCTGAAAATAAGGGGGAAAGCAGGGAGAAGTGTTTTGAAATTTACAAGACTTTTCTCATACAGAATCCTACAAAAGAAGAAATGAACAAGAAGGCATATTGCTGGGAGCGTGTATTCGAGGTTATTCTTGAGGCTGATATGAATAAACTTAATATAACGAAACTGTCGGATGTGGTTTCGGGCAGCCTTGATAGCTATAATAAGCTGATTTTCGCAATGTTTGAAATAGAAGAAAGTTTTTTGGATAATTATGAGAAGATGATAGAAGACCCTGAGGTTAAATGTGCTCTGACAAAGGAACAATTAGCTGAAGTAAGGGTAAGGTGGGAATATATCCAGTGCGGACTCGGTTCTGTGAGCAATATTATTGCTTCGCGTGATCTGATAAAGAAGTATAAATTTGATCTTGATAAGGCTGTTATGCTTGATGAGGAAGAACTGGAAAAAAAGATAAAGAAATATGGCGTGGCTTACAGCGTGGGTTTCGATGATGTTAGCAGGGATAAACGAACCCTATATAATCTTGCCAGCTCTATAAAGGACTCTATGGGACTATCAAAAATTGGGAGTTATACAGAATTGCCGGCTTATTATGAAAATCTCAGAAAGAAATATAAGATTACCAAGGATGGAACCGCCGGTGCCCTTAAGGCTATCCGTGCCCGTCAGGCAGGGCTTGCTGAGACAGGGGCTGCATAAGCGGATCATAGGCTGATCGGATTTATGAAATACCGGAAAGCTGCAGGCTGTGGCCTGCAGCTTTTTATGTTATAATATCAGCGTTGTTTTATTCTAGAAAGTCCGGCCCGAAGGATCTGCTTAAAAATATAGAAATTAAACGGAGGGTGCTGGTTATGGCACAGGATGAAAGGAACAGGGATTTAAACGATGGTGAAAGGGAGATCGATCTGATAGAACTCTTAGCTTATCTTGTCAGGCACAGCCGTCTCCTCATTTTTGCCCTGATCGCAGGACTTATAATAGGTACAGGTATTTCTGCAGGAAGCTATTTTTACCGGCAGATTTTTGCAAAGGAAGCCGATGAGGCGCTTATAAATAAGGCAAAAAGCAGCCTGGCCAATGAACGGGAATACCTTCAGAACGGAATACTTCCCAATATAGATCCGTATTCAGAAGGATATGCATCTGCGAATGTGTTTGTGGAAGCTGAGGACGCCGGCTTTTCACTTTCTATCGGTGCAGATAATACTGTTTCTTACTCCAATACTATAGATACACAGATCATGCAGGAATACGGACACTTTATAAATGGGTCCATTGCATTTGACAGTCTGGCGGATGAGATGGATACAAAATCTTCGTATCTTGCCCAGACTGTAAGTTTTTCATCGAATGATACCAGCGGCTACTTCACGGTGAGCGTAAGGCATGTGGATGAGGAATCGGCGGAAAAGGTACTGGACTTCGTTCTTACACAGCTGTTAAATCAGCAGGAGGTATTAAGTGCCAACCTTCCCCCACATACACTCACCGTTTCAGATAAGGTGGTGGTTACCAGGGTAGATTCTTCTCTTTTCCCGGGGGATGATACTACCCAGAAGGAGATCACGGATGCCAGCTTTAAAAATTCATACACAGTAGCATCAGAGGAAAGAATATCAAAGCTAAACGCTTATATTGCAAACAGGCAGAGGAAAATAAGCAAGAAGACTGTTTTAATGGGCGGAGGCATAGGATTGTTTTCTGTACTGATGCTTCTTTCACTTCATGCGATCCTTACGGGAGTGCTGCTCTCTGAAAAGAGTGCGGAATCTTTCCTTGGTACTATGACCATGATCGCATTTCCCCATAGCAGGAATATGAAGAAGCGCAGATGGTTTGACAAAATTGCCGATAATCTTCTCGGAGTATCCTACGGTGTTTCAGACAATCAGATATACCAGGCACTGGCTGAGATTCTATATACCCACTTTATGAAGCCTGACCATGCCCGTCCCGGCGAGAGTATCGGGGAAAAGAAGATGAGGGAGATCTATTCTGAAACCGGAAGCATGAGTGACGTTCGCGATGCCGTCAAAGAAATGAAGGTTAAAAAAAGCCGTTTTCTCATAATGGGTGACAGTCTGCCGGAGGGCGAGGTAAAGCGTCTGGCAAAGTACCTTAATAAGGATGACCTTCCCGGAATGGAGTTTGACTGCATGGAACAGTTTCAGGAACGTTATGAGACCATTGACAAGATCCACGACGCAGATTATGTGATACTGTGCGTTAAGGTTGGCAGCAGCAGCCATATGACACTGAGAAAATTCCTCAATACACTGAAGCTTTACAGAAAATCCGTATTTGGTGTAGTGGTATTCAATTAAATCAAAAAGGAGACGAAGTAATGGGACTTAATGAAAAAATGGAAATGATCGCCTTTCTGGTATATCTGGTACTGGTATTGGCTATTGGCGTCTATTTCTTTATCAAGGGGCGCAAACAGACAGGTGATAAATCCTACTTCTTAGGCGGAAGGGAAATGAACGGATGGGTTGCTGCGCTGTCAGCCGGTGCTTCCGATATGAGTGCATGGGTGCTGATGGGACTTCCGGGATCCATATACCTCTGGGGTATGGGACAGGTATGGATTTCCGTAGGTCTTTTATGCGGGACGCTTCTTGCATGGATATTCATAGCGCCCAGGCTTCGCAGATATTCAATAATAGCGGATGATGCCATCACGATCCCCCAGTTCCTTACAAAGCGTTTCAAATCAGATCACCCAGCGCTTCAGATCGTATGTGCAGTGATCTTTATCGTGGTGTACTGCATATATTCTGCATCAAGCATATATGCCTGCGGCGGATTGTTTAACAAAGTATTCGGAATACCCAACTGGATAGCAATGATCGGCGCCACGGTCATAATACTTCTTTACACTTTCCTTGGCGGATTCAATGCAGTGTGCTGGACTGACTTTTTTCAGGGACTGCTGATGCTGGCTGCTCTTATGACAGCTCCTATTGTGGCACTTCTTGCAATGAGCAAGCCTGATTTTGCACCGGTAGCAGAAGTAGTAACGGATGAAAATTATTACAATCTCTTATCAAGCGGTAAATTCGACTGGAAATCCGTATCGGATATCTTAAGCGGTTTCGGCTGGGGACTTGGCTATTTTGGCATGCCCCACATACTGGTGCGTTACATGTCTATCAGCTCTGAAAAGGAAATGAAGAAATCCCGCATCATCGGTTCATTCTGGACATTCCTCATACTGGCAATGGCAAGTATTGTAGCCCTTGTGGCTCACCAGTATCTGGGAAGCTCACTTCCCGCTGATGACAGAAGCTTTGTATTCATCACCATGGTACGTGCTCTTTTCCCTGCACTTGTTGCAGGCATACTTCTTTCGGCTATACTGGCTGCGTCAATGTCAACAGCGGACTCACAGCTCCTGGCTTCATCATCAGCTTTTGCTTCCGACCTGTATAAGCCGGTTCTTCATAAAGAAGCAAGTGATGCTGAGATGCTCTGGGTAGGAAGGGCAATTGTTGCGGTTGTTGCAATTGTAGCACTGATAATCGCAAGCAATCCCGGATGTGCAGGCATTATGGCTCTGGTTGAGTGTGCGTGGGCAGGCTTCGGTTCAGCCTTTGGACCTGCGATAATTCTTTCACTTTACTGGAAGAGATTCACCTACAAGGGTGCTGTTGCCGGTATCATTTCCGGTTTCGTGGCAGATGCTCTCTGGTATATGTTCTTCTCGGGAAGCGTGGAAGGCCTTACCATAGTAAATACCGGAATGTATGAGATCATACCCGGATTTATCATAAGCCTGATCGTGGCCGTTGCGGTTTCACTTAAGGATGAGGAACCCTCAAAGGAAATTGAAGAGATGTTCGAAAAGGCAAAGAAGCCCATGGAGTAAAATAGAACTATTGGGCGAACTATCGGCGTGGGAAGCGTGAATTGCTCAATGAATGGTTTAGGTAGAGGACCTATTATGGAAGAAATCAGACAGAGAAAATTTACCGGAGAGCGGGCGGCCTATGGCAGCAGGAATGTGAAATTCATTGACTGCGTATTTGAAGACGGCGAATCACCCTTAAAGGAAAGTCGTTCCATTGAGCTCGAAGGTGCTATGTTCAGATGGAAGTATCCTCTCTGGTACTGTCATGATGTGAAAGCTAAAGGATGCACCTGGTTCGATATGGCAAGGGCCGGTGTCTGGTATACTGATAATATAACAGTGGAAGATGCTGTCATACAGGCACCGAAAAATTTCAGAAGATGTACGGATATAGTACTTAAGGATGTGGCTCTTACCGATGCAAAGGAAACCCTTTGGAGCTGCAATGGTGTAAAGCTTTCTTCCATTACTGCCAAGGGTGATTATTTTGCCATGAACAGTTCCGATATGGAAGTAGAGGGACTTAAGCTTGACGGAAACTATTCTTTTGACGGTGTAAAAAATACCGTTGTCCGCAATTCCCGCCTGATCTCCAAAGATGCATTCTGGAACAGCGAAAACGTGACCGTTTACGATTCTTTTATTTCAGGTGAATATCTTGGGTGGAACTCAAAAAATCTCACTTTTATAAACTGTACGATAGAGAGTCTCCAGGGGCTGTGTTATATAGACAGTCTCACATTGAAAAACTGCAGGCTTGTTAATACTACACTTGCATTTGAGTATTCGGTATTGGATGCGGAAGTGACAACATCAATAGACAGCGTGTTCAATCCGAAGGAAGGAACAATAACTGCCCCTCAGATAAAGGAGCTGATCATTGAAAAGGATAAAACCGATACGGCAAGGATAAGTCTGGTGTGTGACGATATAGGAAAGAAGTCAGATAAGCCTGACTGGATGGACTGAGGTTAATATGAAGTACGATTTTGATACAGTAGTAGACCGTCGGGGGACGGACTCACTTAAATGGAAAGTAAAAGAAAACGAACTTCCCATGTGGGTTGCGGATATGGATTTTAAGACTGCGCCGGAGATCATTGATGCAATGGGCAGACGTTTGTCCAACGGAGTATTCGGATATTCGATCGTCCCTGATGAATGGTATGATGCATATATAAACTGGTGGAAGGACAGGCATGGTCTTGAAATCCGCAGGGACTGGCTTATATTCTGTACAGGCGTGATACCTGCCATGTCTTCGACTGTAAGGAAGCTTGCCACTCCGGATGAAAATGTGGTGGTGCAGACGCCGGTATATACGGGATTTTTCACAAGTATAAAAAATAACGGATGCCGGATACTGGAGAGTCCCCTCAGGTATGAGGATGGAAAGTATTCCATGGACCTTGAGGATCTGGAAAAGAAACTGTCGGATCCCCAGACGTCCCTTATGATACTCTGCAATCCCCACAATCCCATAGGGCTTATCTGGAACAGAGATACTCTTGCACACATCGGAATGCTTGCAAAAAAGTATAACGTGACCGTTATATCAGACGAGATACACTGCGATCTTACAGAGCCAGGAGAGGAGTATGTTCCCTTTGCGTCTGTTTCCGATGAATGCAGGGATGTGAGCATTACCTGCATTGCGCCTACCAAGACATTCAATCTGGCAGGTCTTCAGACAGCGGCTGTATGTATTCCCAATACGGTACTGCGGCATAAGGTATGGAGAGCTCTTAATACGGATGAGGTTGCGGAGCCGAACTTTCTTGCGGTTCCTGCGGCAATAGCGGCTTTTGAAAAGGGCGGAGAATGGCTGGACGAATTGCGGGCATACATTTCAGAAAACCGTAAGTTCGTAACTGAGTATGTTAAAGATAATATACCGGAAATATCTGTTATAGAGGGGAAGGCTACTTACCTTCTCTGGCTGGACATAAGTTCCGTATCATCAAAAAGCAGGGAACTTGCAGCCTTTATAAGGGAGAAGACCGGACTTTTCGTTTCGGCCGGCTCGTACTTCGGCAAAGAGGGCGACAGTTTTTTAAGACTCAATATTGCCTGCCCCAGGAGTGTCTGTGAAGACGGAATCCACAGGCTGGAACAGGGGATACAGGAGTACAAAGCAGCTGTGAAGTGATAAAAATGGCAGAAGGAGGAGCTATGGAGAATAAGGATGAAAATAAGCAGCAGAGCGGTTTTAATCCTGCCATCCGTGAGGATGGAAGATTAAATTATCCGGAGTCCGGAATGAGACCCTGCGGATTTTTTGAAGCTGTGGGTGAAGCTACAGGCCTTAAGAATGCCATAAACCATGCATCTGTCTGGAACTGTTCTGCCTGCGGACATACGGGAAATGAGGGGAAATTCTGCGAAGAGTGCGGCGCTGCGAAGCCGCCGGTAGTTATCGTAGGCGGTATCATTTCATGAAAAAAATGATCACCTTTCTGAAAAAGGAGCCTATGCTTACGGTATCCGTGCTGGCAGCGGTGATATCACTTTTTATCACACCGCCGAAGCTTTCTCTTTTTCAGGAATTGGACTGGCATACCCTGGGCACTTTGTTTATGATGCTGAGTGTCCTGGAGGGTTTTAAGCAGGAAAACATCTTTCGTCCTGTAATACGTTTTACAACACATTTCGGGGGGATGGTGACACTGTCCCTTTTTCTTATATTCGGCGTCTTTTTTTCATCCATGTTCGTAACCAATGATGTTTCACTGATCATTTTTGTTCCGCTGACGATCCTTTTATTCAGGGCAGGGGGCAAGGAGCATTACATACTTCCCGTGATAAGCATGGAAAACATAGCCGCGATACGCGGTTCTCTCCTTATGCCCTTTGGAAGCCCGCAGAACCTTTTTCTTTTCCAGCAGTCGGGCGTGAGTGCGGGACGTTTTATCCTGCACATGTCGCCCTTATGTATAGGCTCCGGGATCTTGCTTGTATTATTCGTACTGATACTGTACCGGAAAAATCTGAAGGAAAAGATAGAGATAAATACTGAGCAGGTTGCAGGTGAGTGGGATCCGAAATACAAGAGCAGGAGAATAGGGTATTTTCTTCTGTTTGTGATGATAATACTGACTATCGTGTCCCGAACTGAACTGTGGCCCTATGCGATCCTGGTAGTCATACTGACGATCCTGATACTTAACCGAAGGCTTTTCCTCCAGGTGGATTATGTTCTGATAGTGACATTTTTCTGCTTCTTTGTTTTTTCATCATCCATAGCCGGTAATCCCATGATCTCGGAATTCCTGAAGAAAAGCGTGGCCGGCAATGAATACTGGTGGGCAATTGCTTTGAGCCAGCTGATCTCGAACGTTCCCGCAACGATAGTACTCTATCCCTTCACGGAAAGCTTTGCGGGACTTATTTATGGTGCGGACACTGCCGGACTGTGTTCTCTTATAGGTTCGCTGGCATCCGTTATTAATTACCGTATTTATGTGAGGGAGTATCCGGAAAACGGAAAGAAATTCATCAAAGTATTCACTTTGGTATCATGGGCATTCTTCGTGATAGTTGTGGTGCCGGGATACCTGCTCAGTAAATGGCAGTTCCTGTAGCTATAGGTGTGAGGAATGTTATCATTGGTGTTAAGGCTATTTTTGCGGTATAATGTAAGTTGAACGTCAAAACCATTCTGCTTTGGCGTTTGTTATAAATATTCTGCAGAGGGTGAGTAATAAGTGGGAGAGAAAAGAAAAACCATCATTGGCAGGATGATGATGTACTTTTTGATCATCGCTTTCTTTGCTTGCGTCTTATTCTTCTATTACACAAAGCTTTTTTCAGAAACAAGAGAAAATATAATAAATAAAGGCCGTACAAATGCTGTCGAATCAACTGACAGGATTGACAAGAGTCTGGCGGCCAACATGGATATTATATATCTTTCAGCGTATACTCTGGACAATATGCTGAAGGATAACAGGTCAAACGAAGATATTCTGGACTATCTGGAGAATGAGACTGTTGCCATACAGGGCTCGATCCTTAAGGATTTCACAGGACTGTACGGCTATATAAACGGTGTGTATATGGACGGCTCCGGCTGGGTTCCCGATGAAGGATACGTTCCTACCGAACGCCCCTGGTATATTGAAGGTATGGCAGGTGAGGGCGATATAGTGGTTGTGGATCCTTACGTTGACCAGGAAACCGGTACCGTCATGATAACCATTGTAAAGAAACTCTGTGATGATGAAAGTGTTGTTGCTATTGATTTTACCATGGGTGATCTTCAGCATATTGTTGAGGAACAGGTGAATGACGGGGCTTCCGTCGAAGAATTTATAGTAAGTTCAAAGGGAATCGTAATTGCTCATTCAGATCCGTCGAAGATAGGTACGGATTATTATAACAATGATGATTATATATCAATGTCGGTAACAAATGAGATCCGTAAGGGCATTACCGGAAATCTTTATCTTGAAGATAACAACCGGAATTATATGGTTTATTTTATGCCTCTGTATAACGGCTGGACCTGCATATCGGTGATAGATGCAACAGAAGACTTCAATCAGCTGCGCAATCCGTTAGTGCTTACAATACTGATCGCAGCCGTCATGATTACGACATTTTTGATGCTGATATACCAGTCGGCCCAAAAGGACGCTGAAATAATAAAGTCGGAAATAATGACAGAAAGGGCAATGGCTGCAAGTGAGGCAAAGACCTCATTCCTTTCTAACATGTCACATGAGATCAGAACGCCCATAAACGCAATACTCGGAATGAATGAGATGATCCTCAGGGAATCCGATGATTCTTCAATACTTTCCTATGCGGATAATATACGGGATGCAGGTACTACTCTCCTTGGTCTTATCAATGATATCCTTGATTTTTCAAAGATTGAAGCAGGCAAGATAGATATTATACCGGTTGATTATGACATCGTTTCAATGTCAAATGACTTGGTGACAATGATACACAGCAGGGCTGATGCAAAGGGACTGCAGCTGTATCTGGATTTTGACCCGGAGACACCGCGATACCTTAATGGTGATGAAGTAAGGATAAAACAGATCATCACTAATATCCTGACCAATGCGGTAAAGTATACGGAAAAGGGCAGCATAACATTTCATATAGGATTCAAAAAGATTGAAAATGAGTCGGATAAGGTGCTGCTGAAGGTATCCGTAAAGGATTCGGGTATCGGAATAAAGGATGAAGACATATCGAAGCTGTTCTCAAAATTTGAACGCATAGAAGAAAAAAGGAACCGTAATGTTGAGGGTACCGGCCTTGGAATGAACATAACCCAGAGCCT
>JAEEGH010017865.1_pt1 | contig 15055 bp, 11 predicted proteins | sample 9134181 | NCBI WGS metagenome assembly JAEEGH01 (sample SAMN16246544, study PRJNA631951) | gut metagenome | biome: gut microbiome; feature: rumen; material: DP-attached | host: Bos | place: Iran: Karaj | collected 2018-10 | reverse complement strand
GATAAGTCGCAAGTGCCGTAAGAGCGCAGCTTATGGCCAACAATTCGAATCTTGGCGCCGCTAAGGCTGCCAAGAATGACGAGTTTTACACCCAGTATGCGGACATCCAGAAGGAGATCAACGCTTATCTGGAGTACAACCCGGACACTTTCCGTGACAAGACGGTCCTTTTGCCATGCGATGACCCCGAGTGGAGCAACTTCACGCGGTTCTTCGCCCAGAACTTCGAGCGCCTGGGCCTGAAGAAACTCATCAGCACCTCGTACGCCGTCGAGAGCAAGAAATACAAGGACTACGAGCCGACGTTGTTCGAGACGGAAAGCCCGCTTTTCGACGAGGACAAGACGCGTACGCACGGCAAGATCTTCGTCTTGGAGCGCGATGTCAATGGAAGCGGCCGCATCGATATTGATGACCTAGAGTGGCATTACCTCGACGGTGACGGCGACTTCCGAAGCCCGGAGGTCTGCGCCCTACGCGACGAGGCCGATGTGATCGTGACCAATCCCCCCTTCTCGTTGTTCCGGGAGTTCCTGTCTTGGATTGTCGTGGCAGGGAAGGAATGCCTCATTATCGGCAATATGAACGCAGTCACCTATAAAGAAGTCTTCCCACTGATTATGACGAATAAGTTGTGGTATGGTCCATCAATTTCCAGCGGGGATCGCGAGTTCATGATTCCTGATTCATATCCTATAGAAGCGTCCGGATGGCGTATTGATGAACAAGGGAAGAAGTACATCAGGGTGAAAGGCGTCCGTTGGTTCACCAACCTTGACCATGGCAGACGTCACGAACCGCTACGCCTAATGTCCATGAAGGACAATATGCGTTTCAGCAAGCATAAGATAGTTCGAGAGGCAGGATATCCACATTATTTGAATTACGACGCTATCGAGGTCCCCTATTCTGATTCTATTCCTAGCGACTATGACGGTGCAATGGGGGTGCCGATTTCATTTCTTGACCGTTATTGTCCGGAGCAATTTGAAATCATAGGACATAGTCTTCAACTAGCCGATATGGGCATTATTAAGAAGATGCTCGGCAAGGCAGGTGGTGGCCCCCGTTTCTATATAGAGGAAAACGGTGCGCCTGTTAGGCTCTACGAACGGCTTGTTATCCGCAAAAAGCAGTAATCTATGAACACAACACTCATCCAAACGTGGACCATCGGCGAGATCTGCAAAGGGTTCCAGTACAATGAATACGAAGGCAAGGGCCTCTACGGCCTTTCCGGCAAGCTGACCATCCAGCCGGAGTACCAGCGTCATTACCTGTACGCCGAGAACGGCGGCAAACGGGAGGTGGACGTGATTCAATCTGTCCTGAACGGCTACCCGCTCGGCCTGATCTATTTCACCAAGACCGCCGAGGGGCGCTACGAGGTGCTCGACGGCCAGCAGCGCATCACCGCCCTGGGGCGCTTCCTCACGGAAAAGTTCGCATGGATCGACGATTCCGGACGGCCGTGGTACTTCACGGCCATGGACAAGGACCTTCAGGCGAAGATCCTTGGGACGACGCTCCTCGTCTATGTGTGCGAGGGCACTGAGAGGGAAATCAAGGACTGGTTCCGGACCATCAACATCACCGGCCTGCCTTTGAACGCGCAAGAGATCCTGAATGCCGTGTACTCTGGTCCGTTCGTCACCGCGGCGAAGGAGGAGTTCTCGAACTCGAACAACGGCCAGATGGTCAAGTGGAGCCACTATGTGGCCGGCAGCCCGAAGCGCCAGGACTACCTGGCCACGACGCTCGACTGGGTGAGCCGTGGCCATGCTGAGCAGTATCTGGCGATGCATCGCTACGAGAACTCCATCCAGGAGATGAAGACATACTTCCGCTCGGTCATCGACTGGGTGACGGGCGTGTTCGACTTCGCTCCGGAGAAGGAGATGTGCGGCCTGCCGTGGGGCGAGTTGTACGAGAAGTACCACAAGAACGCTTATGATCCGGCGGCCGTCGCTGCCACGGTGAAGCGTCTGTACGAGGACTTCTTCGTGAAGGAAAAGCGAGGCATCTACGAGTACGTCCTCGGTGGCTGTCAGGAGCCAAGGCTGCTGAATGTCCGTATATTCGATGAGCCCACTAAAAAAGCCATCTACGCAGAACAAACGGCGAAAGCGGAGGGAAAGGGCATTTCGAACTGTCCTTACTGCGCTATCGGCCATGACGCCAACCGTACACGGATCTGGAAGCTGACCGAAATGGATGCCGACCATGTCACCGCCTGGAGCAAAGGTGGTGGCACGGACATCGGCAACTGCCAGATGCTTTGTAAAATGCACAACCGGGCCAAGGGAAATCGTTGACCGCCGCCAAACAGGCGCACCAGAAAGTGCCTTGGAGGTCATCTGAAGGGTGTTTTGTGTGCGCCACAGGCCGATTACCGGGGTCCGCGCCCCGTGACCATCATTATGGCGCGTACAAGGGGCACTAAGGTGCGGCTATTTGGCGAAAATGGTAAAAAACTGGCCGGAAAGCCAAAGATTCTACAAAGCCGAGATAATAATCTCGTCCGCGACCTCTTCCGGAGACAGGCCGTCCGTGTCAATGATGACATGGGCGGTTTCTTCGTAGATGGGTTCGCGGGAGGCGAGTCTTGCGGAGACAGATGCCCGGTCGGGGCCGGGCATGACGATCGAACCCCCGTCATCCCCGACCTGATCGGGGATCTCCTGCAAAAGCGGGCGGCCGGCGGTTTCGCCGGCGAGGCGCGCGAGGAGGGTGTCCAGCGTGGCACGGAGGTAGATGCAGACGGTCTTTTCGCGCAGGAGGGAGGCCGAGGCGGGCGCGAGGACGGCGCCGCCGCCGAGGGCCAGCACAGCCGCGCTTTCCGCGTATTTCGCAACGGTTTTCCGCAGCACCTGGGCCTCCAGCTCCCGGAAGGCCGGTTCCCCGTCCTGCGCAAAAATGTCGGGGATGGACTTCCCCGCCTTCTTCACGACCAGGTCGTCCAGGTCCATGAAGGGACAGCCGAGAAAGTCCGCGAGGACCTTCCCGACCGTCGTCTTTCCGCTTCCCATGAAGCCTGTGAGGGTGACCATCATTCGGACGCAAAGATACTGATTTCTTTCAATAACCCGACCAGACGAACCTTGCTTTTGCTTTCCTAAACAATTATATTTGCATAATAACCACGACGAACGACTTCATCATCCATGGAAACGCTCACTGAATCTTGCGAAAAGCGCCCTTATCCTGCGCCGGCATTCCGCATTATCGACATCTGCGCTGAACGATCTTTTTTGCAGTCCAACACAGAGCCCATCGGCGGTGGCAACGACCCGGACATTGACTGGTAAAACTGACTTGAAATGAAAAAACACTTTGTTTCCCTGGGAATCACGGCCGTTGTCGGCCTTTCCCTCCTTGCCTGCCAGAACAAGGAAATCGACTTCGTCACGCCGCAGGGTGACGGCCCCGTATTCTATGCGTTGATGGAACAGGTCATCGAACCGGACACACGCGTTTACGCCGATGAGAACCTCATGGTCCTCTGGCATGCCGACGACCGGGTCGGCATCTTCAACAAGTATACATACAACCAGCAATATCGCTTCACCGGCGAGACCGGCGCCAACTCGGGAACGTTCACCAAGGTTCCGAGCGAGGATTTCGTGACGGGGAACGCCCTCCCCGCCATCTATGCCGTGTATCCGTACGACGAATCCACGACGATTACGAATGATTGCAAAATACAACTGACGCTCCCGGCCGAACAAGCGTATTCCCCGCTGAACTTCGGCCCCGGCGCCAACACGATGGTCTCCGCTACGGAGGACAACAATCTGCTGTTCAAGAACTTGGGAGGCTATCTCGCCATCAAGCTCTATAATAGTGGAAACGTCGCTGTGTCCAAGGTCACCCTCCGCGGCAACAAGGGCGAGAAACTCGCCGGCAAGGCCACTGTCACCGCCCCTCTGGACGGCGACCCGACGGTCGTGATGACCGATGATGCCACCGAAGAAATCACCGTCAATTGTTCAAAGCCCGTCACCATCGGCACTTCCACGGAGAACTATACCGAATTCTGGTTCGTCCTCCCGCCGACGATCTTCGAGGAGGGATTTACCATCACGGTGACCGATCAGTATGGCGGTCTTTTCGAAAAAAGCACCTCGAAACCCGTTGTCATCACTCGCAACCACCTCTCCCGGATGAGTCCGATTGAAGTCCAGCCGGACTACACAGATCAACTGGCCACCGAACGGGAGGCGCTGGTGGAGTTTTACCAAGCACTTGACGGGGATCATTGGTTCCATCATGATAATTGGTGTTCGGATAAGCAGGTTGATTTCTGGTACGGTGTGGACGTAGACGAAAAAGGGTTCGTCGTCAGAATGGATTTTAATTGCAACAACTTAAGAGGTGAGCTTCCGGAATGCCTGTCTCAGTTCAGCCATCTGCGTTATTTGAGATTGTCTTATAATGACAAACTATCCGGTTCTTTGCCTGACAGCATTCTGAATAGTGATTGGTTCATGTACCAATGGGCTGATTTGCTGGTTGAAACGGATATTCATATAAGTATATCTCAAATTCCTGCACCCTCTTTTTCCATCGTGGATAAAGATGGAAACTTGTTGGAATCGGACGATTTGTATGAGAAGAATCGTCTTCTGGTTTTCTGTGAATGGCCTCAAGGGTGGACGGATTGTTTTGATTATCTGATACCTTTTTATCGTGCTCACAAAGACGATGGTCTTATGATTATTGGGATGGTTCCCAACCATCTTGAGTCGAATTATCAAGAGAACAAGTCTCACTTCCCATGGCCCTGCGCTGTTTTAGATGGGTATGTCAACTATATTAGGCCAGGTAATGAGAGTTATCCGGATAAGATGAATCCGAATGTTACCGTCATTGATTGTGAGACACGACGCCTTGTATTCAGCTCGTGCTATCCCGTCATTGGGGAATGGGACTGCACCTCTTGTATTTTGGACTATTACCCAAATACGGTCAGTCTGGTGGGCTTGGTTCCGCCTGCTAATGAGATTTGGTATATATCATCGACGGGTAATCCAATCGACTCTTTTGATTTGAGCGGATTCGACATGGATATGGTTTCACATATCTCGGAGAATGGGATTTGTAAGATCAAGTTTTCCGGGCCGATACTCTCCATCCCCTCTGGAACGTTCCAAGAGTGTGTTTCTTTGCTGGAGATTTCTTTGCCAAATGGCATCTTGGAAATTGGGAGAAGAGCTTTTTCCGAATGCAAGTATCTTCGAAGAGCGTATCTTCCCGATTCATGTATGGCAATAGGAGAATTCGCTTTTTCCAATTGTGAACGTTTGAGCGCCCTTGATTTCCCCGATTCTTTGGAATCCATTGATCAATGGGCATTTGGAGATTGCCGTTCTCTTGAGACGATTGTATTTCCAGAAGGGATAAAAACCATAGGCTGGTGCTCGTTCTGCGGGTGTATGGGAGTGAAGGGAGTCATCCATATCCCTGAATCTGTAGATAGTTTGAATCCAACAGCCTTCAATGCTTGTCAAGGGATTGAGTTATTCACCGGAAAGTATGCAACAACTGATGGTCTGGGACTTATATTCGAAGAATCTGACATGGTTATCTTCGGCCAGTTTGCGTTAGGGAATAACTCCTGTCTCGATTACATAATACCGGACACAGTGACGCATTTGGCCTCCGATTCATTTGCACATAGTCAATTTGTGAAAAGAGTTGTCGTGCCGGAAGGCGTTCCCAATATTCCTTGGCAGGCATTCTTTTACTCTTCCGTGGAGGAGGTCATCCTGCCTGAGAGCCTGCGAGAGATTGGCTCTGAGGCTTTCTGTGGATCACAGATCAGAACGATTTCCATTCCTAAGGGTGTAACTACACTATATTCTCTGTGCTTTAACAATTGTGTCAACCTCACTCATATTGAAATCGAGGCTCCCATTGAAGAATTGCCCGATTATTCTTTCACGAATTGCATCAACCTCTCGAGTATCCTTCTTCCCAGATCCTTGGTCAGACTCAATATGAATGTTTTCAGCAATTGCCAGCATTTAAAAGATATCTATTGTATGGCTTTGATTCCGCCTAGATTGAAGAATGTAACCAATCTTCGATGGACAGATCAGGAAGATTATGCTTTTCATGTTCCAGTCCAATCGTTGAGCTTCTATAAATCTTCAGTCGAATGGACTTCCATTTCCGATCATATTATGGGATACACCTATGACGATCTGGAACCGATTGACTTTTATGTATCAAGCGATTATTCCCAGGATGGAGTGGTAACCGTGCTGAATACGGGGTCTTCCGGCTCGAAGAATAATCTTGTACTTATGGGGGACGGGTTCTCCGATCGCCAAATCGCGAATGGATCCTATGCCCGTTGTATGGAAGGGGCGATGGAGGCCTTCTTCTCAGAAGAACCCTACCGGTCCTTCCGAAACCATTTCAATGTCTACTCCGTGAATGTAGTATCCGCTACTGAAGGCTATGAACATAGTGGTCAGTCCTTGGAAACAGGCTTTGGAGATGGTACATATGTTTTTGGCAACGACTCCGAAGTTATCGGTTATGCAAAAAAAGCTATCGCAGAGGATTTGCTTGATGATGCCCTTATAATTGTCTTGATGAATAAGGACGCATATGCGGGAACCAACTTCATGTATTCTACACCAGGGGGAGATTATGGTAGAGGTCTTTCGATTGCATATTTCCCGGCGAATAGCAATGAGGAAACCTTCAACGGACTGGTCTTACATGAGGCTGGCGGTCATGGTTTTGCAAAGCTCGCAGATGAGTATGTCTATCCGGGAACATCCCCAACGACATCTGATATTGATGGATATCAAGGAGACCATCGGTATGGGCGGTGGATGAATTTGGATTTTACGACTGACGAGGAACTCATTGTCTGGTCCCGCTTCCTAAAAGATGAGAGATACACATCTGAAAGGATTGGTATTTATGAAGGTGCATTATTTGAATACGGCGCATATCGCCCGACGGAGAACAGCATCATGCGTTACAACACCGGCGGGTTCAACGCGCCGTCGCGGTATGCCATCTGGTACAGAATCAACAAGTTGGCCTATGGCGAGAGCTGGAACGGGACGTACGAGGACTTCGTGGAGTACGACACGGTGAACCGGACGCCGGCGGCCATTGCACGACGGAAAGCGCGGAACTACGTGGAGAAGCCGCTGCCGCCGCTCGCGCCGCCGGTGATCGTGGGACATTCGTGGCGCGAGGAGATGCAGCGCTAGCGACCTGCCTGGACGGGCACGGTCTGTAAGAGATTGGGGCACGGTTTGATTTTGATTGGCAGACCGTGCCCATTGTTTATGCCTTTCAGGGGTCTGGGCGGGCAATAGGGTGGGCACGGTCTGCGCCCTGAAATCAGACTAAGCCCAAAAAGGCTGCAGACCTCGCCCGCAGCCCTGACAGACTTTGCCCAGAAGGCAACCCATCATCATTTCCGGATGGACTTGAGGGCCGCCTCCACGGTGGTGTCCACGGGCAGATAGTACTTGTAGAACGCGTTCTCGTTCAGCTTCGAATACCGGGCGACGAGGGCGTTCAGCTGCGGCTGCAGGTACTCGAGCGTCTCCGCGTATTCCGCGTCGGAAACCGTGATGCCGTCGCGCTGGAGCGCGAACTTCCGGAACTGGCCCGGGATGTCGATGCGGGCGAGGAAGGCGTCCATGTCCGCGTAATTGTCGATGGGCAGGACCTGCTTCGCATACTTGTCGAACATCGCGGCGGCGAACCGCATCTGCGTGGTTTTCCGGTTGCAGGCGATGTAGAAGGCCGATGCGCGGGTCGTATCGACGGGGACGAACACGTCCGGCATGATGCCGCCGCCGCCGTAAACGACGCGGCCGCCCTTCGTATGGTGGACGTCTTCCGTATTCAGTTTCACGCTGTCGGCGGAGAAGACCTCGCCGCCGGTGTACCGGTTGTAGATGTCGTACTCGTAGTCGTCATACGGCTTCTGGATGCAGCGGCCGGACGGCGTGTAGAACCGCGCCACGGTGAGCCGCAGCCCGGATTCGTCCGTGAAGGCGAACTGCTCCTGCACGAGGCCCTTGCCGAAGGAGCGGCGGCCGACGATGGCGCCGCGGTCGTTGTCCTGGATGGCCCCCGCGAAGATCTCGCTGGAGGAAGCGGAGTTCTCGCTGATGAGGACGGTCAGGCCGATGTCCTTGAGCTTGCCGCGCCCGTCGGCCCGGAACACCTCGCGCGGCCGGTGCAGGCCTTCCATATACACGATGGTATCGCCCTTGGACAGAAACTCGTTGGACAGCAGCAGCGCCTGGTCCAGGAAGCCGCCGGAATTGTCCCGGAGGTCCATCATCAGGTGCTTCATCCCCTGCTCCAGCAGGCTCGTGTAAGCCTCGACGAAGTCCTTCCGCGTGGAGGAGGAGAACTTGGCGAGCCGCACATAGCCGGTGGTGTCGTCCACCATGAAGGCGGCGTCGATGCTGTGCAGCGGAATCTTGCCGCGGACGATCTCGAAGGGGATGACGTCCGCGCCGCGGCCCACGGTCACGAGGACCTTGGTCCCGGACGGGCCCTTCATCCGCCGGACCATGCTGTCCTGCGGGAACTTCACGCCGGCGATGACCTTGTCGTCCACCTTCAGGAGCCGGTCGCCGGGCAGCATGCCCGCCTTCTCGGCCGGGCCGCCGGCGATCACCTCCAGCACGATGGCCGTGTCGTTCGGCACGTTGAACTGGATGCCGATGCCCTCGAAATTGCCGGCCAGTTCCTCGTCGGCCTGCTGCCGTTTCACGGGCGGCAGGTACACCGAGTGCGGATCCAGCTGCGCCAGGGCCCCGGCGATGGCGGCGTCCGTCATCCCGGCCTGGTCGATGGTATCGACATAGTTCTTCTCGATCTCGTCGAGGATGAGGTTCAGTTTCCGCCACTCGACGTACTTGGCGCTGAGGATGCGGCGGCTCTCCCGGTAACGGACGACCGTGAGCGTGAGGACCGCGCCGAGCAGCACGCCCAGCAGGACCTCCGCGATGCGGATCCAGCTTTGCTTCTTATTCTCCATACGGGCGTCAGTCCACTCTTTCCACCTCGATGCCGGCGCGGCGGAGCAGGTCGATGCCGTCCGTCAGCCGGTACTCGTCCCGGTACACCACGCGCTTGATGCCGGACTGGATGATGAGCTTGGAGCACTCCAGGCACGGCGACGCCGTCACGTAGAGCGTGGCGCCCTCGCTGCTGTTGCCGGACTTGGCCACCTTCGTGATGGCATTGGCCTCCGCGTGCAGGACATAGGGCTTGGTCACGCCGTCCTCTTCGCAGATGTTCTCGAAGCCGGAGGGGGTGCCGTTGTAACCGTCGGAAATGATCATCCGGTCCTTCACGAGGAGGGCGCCCACCTTGCGGCGCTTGCAATAGGAGTTCTGCGCCCAGATCTCCGCCATTTCCAGGTAGCTGTGGTCGAATTTTTCCATGAGATTCTTTCGCTTCGCTCAGAATGACAACTAGTTTCTCTGATAGAGATAACGCTTGATGCTCTTCTTGGGGGTGCGCTCGAAGTCCTCGGGCATGAACTCGACCTTGCGGACCTGCGCGTATTTCGGGAGCTCGGAGTTGATGTCCGGCAGGACGCTGAGGAGACGCTCCTTGAGGGCGTCGCGGGTCATGCCGTCCAGCTCGCCCTGGTGCCAGTCGGGATAGATGAGGGCCGTGAGGCCGCCGTCATCCTCCACGACGAGGGAATCCACGACGTAGGTGTAGTTGTTGATCACGGCCTCGAGTTCCTCCGGATAGATGTTCTGGCCGGAAGGGCCGAGGATCATGCACTTGGAGCGGCCGCGCAGGAACAGGTAGCCGTCCTCGTCGATGATGCCCATGTCGCCGGTGCGGAACCAGCCGTCCTCGGTGAAGGTGTCGCGGGTGGCCTGCTCGTTCTTGAAGTAGCCCAGGCACACGTTCGGGCCGCTGACCTGCACCTCGCCCGGGATGTTGCGGGGATCCGGGGAGTCGATGCGGATCTGCATGTTCTTGGCCGCGCGGCCGGCGGAGCCCACCTTGACCTTGTCCCAGTGCGCGTAGCCGATGATCGGGGCGCACTCGGTCATGCCGTAGCCCACCGTGTAGTGGAAGCCGATCCGGTGCAGGAACTGCTCCACCTCCGGATTGAAGGCGGCGCCGCCCAGGATCACCTCCTCGAACTGGCCGCCGAAGGCGGTCGTGAGCTCGGTGCAGAAGCGCTTGGCGATCACCTTGTCCAGCACCGGGATGCTCATCAGGAGCTTGATCTTCCGGCGGTCGATGAGCGGCTTGAGCTTGGTCTTGTACACCTTCTCCATCACCAGCGGCACGGCGATGATGATGTCGGGATGGATCTCCGAGAAGGCCTTCATGATGATCTTCGGGCTGGGGACGCGGCTCAGGAAGTGCACGTGCATGCCGCAGGTCATCTCATAGAGGAACTCGAACATCATGCCGTACATGTGGGCCGACGGGAGCATGGACACGCACTGCATGCCGGGTTTCAGCATCGGGCAGGCGTCGTTCTTCGCGAAGTCGATGTTGGAGTACAGGGCCCGGTACGGGATCATCACACCCTTGGAGAAACCGGAAGTGCCGGAAGTATAGTTGATGACCGCCAGTTCCTCGGGGCTGTCCTCGTAGTAATCCAGGTGCTCCGGACCGAAGTAATCGGGATATTTCTTGCCGAAGGACTCGTTCAGGTGCTCGCGCACGTTCTGGCGCTCTTCGGTGTCGGCATACAGGAACTTGAAGGTATTGATCTGGACGACGACGGAGAGGCCGGGCATCTCGTCCTGGGTCAGGCCTTCCCAGATGACCTCGTCCACGAAGAGGACGCGGGCCTCGGAATGGTTCACCAGGTAATGGATGTTGCCGGGCTTGAACTCATGCAGGATGGGCACGGCCACGGCGCCGTAGGTGAGGGCGGCGAGGAAACTCACGCCCCAGTTCGCCTGGTTGCGGGAGCAGATGGCGACTTTGTCGCCCCGCTGGAGCCCGCACTGCTCGAAGGCGATGTGCAGCTTGGCGATCCGGCGCGCAACGTCGCGGTAGTTGAGCGTCACGCCCTGGTAGTTGGAGAGGGCGGGACGGTCCCAGTTTTCCCGGAAGCTGTTCTCGAGGATCTTGTTGACGGATTTGAATTCCATTTTCAGGTTGTTAAGGTCGGTTTCAGTACTTACAGTTTGATGTCCCGGGTCTTGCCGTCGTAGCATTCGACGGAGATGCCGCGGGAGGTAGGAGTGATCTGGGAATCGGGACGGATCATCTTGCCGCCCTCATCCTTGGTGAGCGGGTCGCCGCCGTCGAAGCCGTACACGAGGGTGCGGATGGACGTGCGGACCACCCAGTATTTCTTGTCCTTGACCTCCAGGAGCTCCGGAAGCGCCTTGACCGTCTCGGGGGCGTAGATGCCCTTCCAGGCGTCCGGCTTCCGGCCATGGAGGTTGTACATTTCCAGCGAATTGTCCTGGTGGAGGACCATCACCGTATACCCGTGCGCGCCCGTGAAGTCATAGGCCTTCGGGCCCAGCAGGACCGGCTTGCCGAGGTCCGCCGGGAAGTCCTTCACGAAGCGGCCCAGGCGGTCCAGCAGGTACAGGCCCTGGCCGGCGGCGAACAGGAACTGGATCTTGCCGTTCCCGTAGTAGTCGATGCTCTCCACGTAGCCGCAGATGGGCTGCTTGAACGGGACGCCCCAGAGGCCCTTGCCGTTCTCGTCGTTCAGGCACAGGTAGAGGTTCGCGTTCTGGTAGAAGGAGTTCGTCTTGCCGGTTTCCCCGTTCAGGACCGGGAAGGGGCCGGTGGGAATGACCACGGTGGTGTCCCTTTCAAGCACCTGCACCTTGTTGCCCTTGAGGGCGCGCTTGTCCAGCGAGACGCGGATGTCCGGGTCGCCGGAGGCGAAGTCCACGCCGGCGAGCGCCGGGGCGTAGGCCGATCCGGTCACATAGTCGCCGATGGCGCGGGCGGGCGCGGCCGAGAAGAGGTCCGTAAGGACGGCCGGGAAATCCGTGGCCGAGGCGTAGGCCACGATGCCGGCCGGCATCGAAAGGCCCGCGTCGGACAGCCGCTCCCGGAGCGGATAGTCCAGGAACTTCTTATCCAGGAACGGATCCGTGGCCGAAGCGCTGCCCAGGACGGTCCAGTGACCGGGCAGGGATACGCACACCGTGTCCACGACATCGAACAGCCGGCCGAAGAGGGTGGCCAGGTTGCCCGGATAAGGATTGCTTCCCGACGGGATGTCCCGCCCGGAACGCACCAGGACGACGTCCTGCCGGATGCCGTCCAGCTGATAGGCGGCGCGGACGACTTCCTTGATCCCGTAGTGGAGGGCCCACTGTTCGGGCGCCATGGCGCGTCCGGCCTTGTCTTTCAGCGCTTTGTCATAGGAATTGAGCTTTCCCTTCGCATCCTGGAAGGAGCGGTAGCGCTCCAGGTAGGAGGACACGTCCCCGACGGGGATGGAGATCGCATAATCGGCAAAATAAGGAAGGGCGTCGCCGAAGGTGGCCGCCGGCATCTTGAGCCCGCGGAACGCCCGCAGGAAACTCGTCCCCTTCTCCGGGATGGCGGAGGTCCCTTTCAGGACGATGTGCTTGTCGTCGGTTGCGGCCAGCTCGAAGGCCGTCCAGTCGGCCAGGGTGCGGACGAAGTCCGTGTGCTGGCGGATGCGGGCCGTGGACCAGGTCTGCAGGAGTTTCGGGGTCTGGCGGGCCGACAGGAAGGCCACGGCGGCCCCGCCGATGCGGCCGGTCAGGTCCTCCAGGCCCGGGGCCTCGAGGATGCAGATGCCCTCGTCCAGGTGGCGGCGGGCCGAGCCCAGGAGCGTCTCGGAACGGGAGGCCAGGAGAAGGCCGCCCTGATACGCCGTCTTGAGGCCGGCCTTCGCGGCCAGGGCCTCATAGGGCGCGAGGAGGGTGGAATCGGCCGAGGCGACTTCCGCCGCGACGAGCGGCACCAGCGCGCCGCTGTTGTGCAGGGAGACCAGCATGCGGCTCTCCCCTGCCTTGGCCAGGTAGGCCATCAGCGCGGGCTCGTCCGGCGCGAGGAAGGCCTGGAGCACGCCGACGGAATCGGCCAGGACGCTCCGCGCCTTCGCGCTGCCGTCGAAACAGAACACCGCGGCCGCATCGGCCGGAACGGCCCGCAGGAGCGGATACTCGGTATTGACCGCCGCCTGCCGGGGCTTTTCCTCCCGGTACAGGCGGCTCACCGCCCACGCGATGCCTGCCAGCATCAGCGCGATGGCTACGATCGCTATGATAGTGCCTTTCCTGTTCATTTTTCGCTTCTGACGCACACGGCGCCAGAATATGCAAAGTTAATCAATATTTCCGAATATCTCGTGAATATTCCCAAAAACGCCCTGCAGATATCCACAGTGCCTGTTGAAAACTTTTTGTGGAAAAATTTGGAAAATTGTGGGTGAAAATGGGAGGAATTTCTTAACTTTGCACTCAGCGTGAAAGAAAGATAAGTTCAACCACAAGAAAGCCATGGTCAAGTTCCAAGGAGAAGCGGTCTGCAAGGTGGACGACAAGGGGCGCATCGTGCTCCCTGCCGCCTTCCGCGACGCGTTCACCCGGGCGGGTGAGACGGACATGACCATGGTCGTCAAGAGAAGCGTCCAGGGCACCTGCCTGAACCTGTTCACCGCCGCCGCGTGGGAACAGGAATCGGAAAAGGTCCTGGAAGGGCTCGACACAGAACTCAATCCCGAACACGCCGCGTTCTGGAGCAAGTACAACGCAGGCGTCCATTACGTCACCCCCGACGGAAAACTGAGCCGCCTCAACATTCCTTCAGAACTGCTCTCAAAAGTAGGTATAACCAAGGAAGTTGTGTTTGCGGGCGTCGGGCACAAAATCGAAATCTGGTCCAAGGAAAGGCGGGATGCCGCCTTGATGTCGGACGAAGTGTTCCAGGAAACCGCAGCGAGACTCGCCAGAAAGAGATAGGAGGTCCCGCACATGTCCGAATACCATACCCCCGTAATGCTTGACGAGAGCGTTTCGGCACTCGTTATCAATCCCGACGGCGTTTACGCCGATGCCACTTTCGGAGGCGGTGGCCACACCGCCGAACTTCTTTCACGCTTACACGATGGCGCACGCGTCATCGCCTTCGATCGTGACAGGGACGCCGTGCTGAACGCGCCGGACGACAAGCGTTTGACGATGGTGCACAACAACTTCCGTTTCATCGAGAACTACGCCCGCCACTACGGCGTCCGTTTCGACGGCATCCTGGCGGACCTGGGCGTGTCCTCGCACCAGTTCGACACCGCGGACCGCGGCTTCTCGTTCCGCTACGAGGACGCCCCGCTGGACATGCGGATGAACGCGGACGGCAGGACGACCGCCGCCGACCTCGTGAACGGCGCCGCCGTCGAGGACCTGGAGCGCATCCTCCGCCTGTACGGCGAGGTGGACCAGCCCCGCCGGGTCGCCCAGCTCATCGCCGCCGCGCGGGACGAGCAGGAAATCCGCACCACCGGCGACCTGGACCGCGCCGTCGCCCGCATCCTTCCCAAGGGCGCCGAGCACAAGGTCCTCGCCAAGATCTACCAGGCCCTCCGCATCGAGGTGAACCAGGAGATGCGCTCCCTGGAGAAGTTCCTCGAGGGCGCGACGGCTTCCCTCAAGGAAGGCGGCCGGCTCGTGGTCATCACCTACCATAGCCTGGAGGACCGGATGGTCAAGAACTGGATCAAGACCGGCAACGTGGAAGGCCGGGAAGAGAAGGACCTGTACGGACGCGCCGTCACGCCGCTCGTCGCCGTGAACCGGAAGCCCGTCCTGCCGCAGGAGGAAGAAATCGCCGGAAACACCCGCGCCCGCAGCGCGAAGCTCCGGATAGCCGAAAGGAGGACCGCGGAATGAGCCTGCAGGGAATCGGCCGGAGCTTCAAGAATTTCTGGCGCGCGCTGGGCAAGGGAGAGCTGCTCCTTTCCATCGGCGCCCATAAGTACTACATGCACATCCTCTACCTGTTCGTGCTCGCCTGGATCTCCATCCTGCTGAGCCTGAAGGTGGACGGAACCCTCACCCGGGTGGAGGAGAAC
>JAEEGH010017863.1_pt1 | contig 15056 bp, 9 predicted proteins | sample 9134181 | NCBI WGS metagenome assembly JAEEGH01 (sample SAMN16246544, study PRJNA631951) | gut metagenome | biome: gut microbiome; feature: rumen; material: DP-attached | host: Bos | place: Iran: Karaj | collected 2018-10 | reverse complement strand
TTCGTTGACCATGTCGCCCACCAGCATCTTGAACGGCTGCATGGCCATGTTGATACTGGTATCGAGAAACATCAGGGCAATGAGGCCGAACATCATGGCGGCCCCCACCGTCAGTCCGAACGAGCCGGAATTAGGCAGCAGGCACATCACCAGCACGGCCACGGCGGCACCTATAAATAAATAAGGTATGCGACGGCCGAAGCGCGTCCATGTACGGTCGCTCAGCGTACCCACGATAGGCTGCACCAGGATGCCCATCAGCGGGGGCAGAATCCAGAAATAGCTCAGCGAGTGCGGGTCAGCACCCAGCGTGGCAAAGATGCGTGAGATGTTAGCCGACTGCAAGGCGTAGGCTATCTGCACGCCGAAGAAGCCAAAACTCAGATTCCAAAGGCTCCAAAACGGTAAATTCGGTTTTGTTTTCATATACTACAACATGTTATTTTTTATATTTTAAAGACAACTTAGACAACTTGGACAACTTATAATAATTCTTTTACTTTACCGTCAGCACCGACAATATTGTTGCATTCTTTGTCGTAAAAAAAGCGTTCTATCGACGCATACTTTGGAGCAAAATTGACAAGTATTCCACAAGGGCATTTTGTTAGGCGCATGTAATTGAAAAGTTGAGCACGATGTATGTTTATAAGGTCATTGACAGCCTTACATTCTACTATAATATCATCTTTGCACAAGAAATCAATACGATAGGTAGCATCCAGAAGTTGCCCATGATATTCAGGATGGAACGTCTATTCGCGTTGGAACGGAATGCCTTGTTCCGTCAATTGCACCCGAAGCCCCTCCTGATAACAGATTTCATTCAATCCAGGTCCCAATTCCCTGTGAACCTCATGGATAGCCCCAATCACATCATATATGTGTTTTTTATATTTAGTAACGTCAATCATCATTCAAAATGTTGTCTGAGTTGTCCAAGTTGTCTTTTAATAGACTGCCTCACTGTCCAAGTTGTATGTTGTCGTCAAGCCCCCTACCTTGTTGTCCCTCTTATAACGAGGCGGGTGCGGACGATGCGGCGTTCGGCTTTGTCCAATGGGATGATGCCTTCCACATGACCTATCAAGATGTCGGCAGCCTCTTCGCCGACCTTCACGCCGCGCTGCTCGACGGTGGTCAGCATCGGGTCGCAGGCAATGGCGCGGTAACCGTTGGTGAAACCGCATACCGACACGTCGTCAGGGACCTTCAGCCCCATGCGCTTGGCGGTATACATAATACCGATGGCCGTGTCGTCGTTGATGGCAAAGAAGGCATCAGGACGATCGTCGCGCTTCAACAGTTCCGGCGTGACGGACTCGGCGTCGGCACGGTTGTCACAGATGCGTGTCAGCGTCTCGTCAAACGTCAGTCCATGCTTCAGCAGGGCATCCTTATAGCCGTTAAAGCGGTTCTTCGATATCTCCAGCGTCGGTGCAGAACCATAGAATGCAATGCGGTGACAACCCGTCTCTATGAGATGCGTCACGGCATTGAACGCCCCCATGTAGTCGTCGACGACCACACGGCTGGCATTGACACCCGTGCAGATGCGGTCGTAGAACACCAGAGGTACACCGGCATCTATCAGCCGCTGGAAGTGGTCGTACTTCTGTGTATCCTTGGCTTGCGACACGATGACGCCGCACACCTTGTTCTCAAAGAACGACTGACAGATGCGCACCTCGCGCTCATAATTCTCCTGGCTGGTAGCCACCAGCAGACGGTAGCCTTGTGACGTAGCCTCCTCCTCAATGCCGCTGAGCACCGAAGCAAAGTAATAATGTACGAAATTAGGAACGATGACGCCAATCAGCTTCTGCGGCTTCACCTTCGAGTTGCGCAGGCTCTCGGCAATAACATTCGGCGTGAAGTTATGCTCGCGTGCATACTGCTGGATGGCGGCCCGACGCTCTGCCGAGATACGGGAAGAATCCTTCAGCGCACGCGATACCGTTGCCACCGAGATACCAAACTCGCGGGCAATGTCCTTCATCGTCAATGTCGCATTTTCTTTCATCGTTTTTAGTTATTCGATGGCAAAGGTAGTAAAAAGTTCCATTCGGTGTTTTCACACCTTATTTATTTTTGTACAGCCATACGTGCAAACGTTTGCATTGCCATAATAACGGATTTATCTTAAAAAAAGTATAACGAAAGAAAACAATTCCTATCTTTGCAACACCAACTCAGTTGATTTACAACAAGCTCTGTGATTATCGAGAACTTAAAACAGTATATAACTAACATTAAAAATTACATTGATGAAGCAGGTAAACATTAAGATTCCGTTTAGGATGCTCGTCCTCGTGTTAGGACTTTTCCTATCGGTAGGAGCCTTTGCGCAGATTGACGTCAAAGGACATGTTAAGGATGCTCAGGGTGAACCGGTCATCGGAGCCACCGTACGTGTAGTAGGCACACAGGTTGCCACTGTGACGGACTTCGACGGCGACTTCACGCTGAAAGCCAATCAGGGTGCCGACATCAGCATCAGCTATATCGGCTATCAGACAGCTACCGTCAAGGCAGCCCCCTCTGTAGAGGTAACGCTGCAGGACGACGCCGCTGTTCTGGAGAATGTGGTGGTTATCGGTTACGGCCGCGCCAAGAAGTCTGACTTGACAGGTTCGGTGACAGCCATCAAACCTGATGAGATGAACCACGGTTTGCAGGTCAGTGCCCAGGACATGCTGCAAGGTAAGGTTGCAGGTGTCAACATCACCAACGGTGGTGGTCAGGCAGGTGGCGGCGCTACTATCCGTATTCGTGGCGGCTCGTCGCTGAACGCCTCCAACGACCCGTTGATTGTCATCGACGGTCTGACTATGGACAGCTATGGCAAGGAAGGTACATCCAATCCCCTTTCGCTGGTCAACCCGAACGATATCGAGTCGTTCACGGTATTGAAGGATGCTTCGGCCACCGCCATCTATGGTAGCCGTGCATCTAACGGTGTTATTATCATCACGACCAAGAAGGGTCGTGCAGGTACAGCCCCGAAGATCAGCTACAATGGCAATGTATCTGTGTCTACCGTCAAGAAGACACTGGACGTGATGAACACCTCTGAATATCTGCCATACATCAAGAACCTGGTGATGAATGCACGCGGCTACTCAGAAGAAGAGTATCTTGCCAGCCCCGAATACAGGAACTTGGGTTATTTTGACGAGCAGGGTAACCACTTGTTCGCCGACACCGACTGGCAGAAGGAAATCTACCGCACAGCAGTATCTACCGACCACAACATCACAGTGACTGGTGGTCTGCAGAACATGCCGTATCGTGTCAGCCTCGGCTATACAAACCAAAACGGTATTGTCAAGAAGAACAACTACCAGCGTTATACCGCCAGTATCAACGTGTCGCCGACCTTGCTTGACAAGCACTTGACATTCAACATCAACGCCAAGGGTATGTATTCCAAGACAGAATGGAACAATGGCGGTGCCATATACAATGCTCTGTCGATGGATCCCACCAAGCCCGTTTATGCAGTCACCAGCGAGATGAAGAAAAACTACGCTGGCTTTTGGCAGTGGCCCAGCTCTGCTACTTGGGCAGACACGGAGTGGACATCCAACGTGAACTCGCTGGCCCCACAGAACCCCGTCGCTGCTTTAGAGCTGTACGATAATACGGGTAAGACCAAGTCGCTCGTAGGCAACATTGAGGCAGTCTATAAAGTTCACGGACTGGAAGACCTTCAGTTCCATGTCAATGCCGGTATGGACTTGACAAGCGGTAAGTCTGTTTCAGAGCAGAGCCCCTATAGCTTTGACAACTATTACTATGGCCACTACTCAAACGGCAAGACAGACACCTATAACCTCTCCCTCAATGCATACGCCGACTACATGAAGGAGATTGACGTTCACAACATCACTGCTATGGTGGGTTACGAGTGGCAGCATTTCCACAAGAAGAACACCTGGCATTCTTACGGACTCTATCCCGCTACCAACACTGAAACGCCGGGTGAGTATTACAACGAGGAGAACAATCCGCCTTACAAGACTGAGAACTATCTTGTATCGTTCTTCGGACGTTTCAACTATACGCTTTTGGATCGTTACATGCTGACGGCTACTGTACGTGCCGACGGTTCTTCACGCTTCAACTGGCTGAAGACTGCCGACAACCAGCAGTGGGGCGTATTCCCCTCTGCAGCCTTTGCATGGAAAATCAATGAGGAGCCATTCCTGAAGAACGCCAACTGGCTGTCAGACTTCAAACTCCGCTTAGGATGGGGTATCACTGGTCAGCAGGAAGGTATCGGTGACTTCAGCTATATCCCCACGTACACACCTAACATCCAGGGTGCCTACTACTATCTCTTCGGCGATGGTTCAACCACACGTCCCGACGGTTTCTATCAGGCTCTGACATGGGAGAAGACCACCACGTGGAATGCCGGTATCGACTTCGGCATTCTGAACGACCGTCTGACCTTCGCCATCGATGTCTACCATCGCAAGACCAAGGATTTGATCAACAGCGTGGTACTGCCCGTCGGTACAAACTTCACCAACAAGATTGACAAGAACATCGGTTCGTTGCATAACACCGGTATTGAGTTCGCCACCAACTGGCGCGCCATCCAGACCAAGGACCTCTCCTGGCAGCTGGGCTACAACTTCACTTGGAACAAGAACGAGATTGACGAGCTTGTCGACGGCACTAACCCCGACTATATGATTCTCCATGGCGGAGCAGCCTATGGTGTCGGTGGCAACGTCAAGTCCTGGCACGTCGGTTCGCCCGTCGAGGCATTCTATGTTTACCAGCAGGTTTACGACCAGAACGGCCAGCCCATCTACGGACAGTTTGTTGACCGTAATGGCGACGGCACCGTCACGGCAGCCGACCGCTACTTCTACAAGAAGTCTAACCCCGACGTGATGATGGGATTAACCTCCAAGGTGATGTGGAAGAAGTGGGACTTCAGCTTCTCCATGCGTGCCAACATCAACAACTACGTTTACAATGGTGTTGAGGCTGGCGGTATTTCTAACGTATCCATCACCGGTCTATATACTGGTAGCGCATGGCACAATGTCTATAAGGACGCTGCCATCAAAGGCTGGATGGGTATTAGCGAGAAGACAACACTCTCTGACTACTTCATCCAGAACGCCTCATTCCTAAAGATGGACAACATCACCTTAGGCTACTCTTTTGACAAGCTGTTCAATACCAACATCAACGGTCGTGTTTACCTGACTGCTCAGAACGTGTTCACCATCACGAAGTACAAAGGCATCGACCCCGAAATCGATGGCGGCTATGACGGCAGCATCTATCCACGCCCATTTACTGGAATCTTCGGTTTAAGTCTGAACTTCTAAGCGGGCGTTGCCCTAATTGAAAATTGATAATTGATAATTGACAATTGAAGTTTATGAAAAAGAATATATTTAAGCAAATTATCCCTGCTGCAGTCCTGGTCTGCTCATTAGGCTTCACGGCCTGTGTCAACGACCTGCATGTGGAGAACATCAACCCGCAGCAGAATCCTAACTATACCGAAGAGGCACTGCTGAACAAGATTTACAGCAGCTTTGTACTCACAGGTCAGCAAGGCCCTGCAGGAAAGGGTGACATTCAAGGTGTTGACGAAGGCTTCTCTGACTACTACCGCAACGTGTGGGAGTTACAGGAGTTCACCACCGACGAGGCCAGCTGGGTATGGATTGGTGACCCCGGTATCCCCGAACTGCTGCATAACACCTACGATGCCAGCAACTCGTGTTCCTCTGGACTTTACTATCGTCTCTTCTTTACCATCACACTGTGTAACTACTATCTCGACCAGTTCCCCGCTGACGGTAGTGAGGAGAACACCAAGCGCCGCGCTGAAGTACGCTTCGTACGCGCCTTTACCTACTATCAGGTGATGGACCTCTACGGCAGCGCCACGTTCACCGAGCATGTTGTGGCAGAACCGGGTGAGCGCTATACTCGCGACCAGTACTTCACCTACATTGAGAAAGAGCTGAAGGAGATTGAGGACGAATTAGGTGCAGCCGGTACGATGACCTACGGACGTGTCGACAAGGTCGCTGCCCAGTTGCTGCTGGCCCGTCTCTATCTGAATGCCGAGGTTTATACAGGTACACCCAGGTGGGGCGACGCCAAGGCGTATGCCGAGAAGGTCATCAACAACGGCTACTACCACCTGAACACCAAGACGGCAGTCAATCCCGTTACCGGCGAGAAGTATTCTGCCTATCAGCTGCTGTTCCTGGCCGACAACGACACCAACGGTGCCCAGTATGAGGACATCTTCCCCATCCTGCACGACGGTGTAAACACGCAGAGCTATGGTGGTATGCACTACCTTATTCTTTCCTCATACGCCAAGCCGACAGAGAGCGACATGGATAAATACATCCCCTCTGGCACCACTTGTAGATGGGGTAAGTGTATGCGCGTCATGGGTAAACTCATCGACAACTTCTTCGGAACAGAGACCGAGCTTCCCGCAGAGCCCACTTCACAGGAAGAGATTACCAAGATTGCCGGTGACGACCGCGCCCTGTTCTACACAGGTAAAGGCTATACCAAGTACATCGTCGACGAGACCGACGCCACTCACGGCTACGCCTGCTCGAAGTTCCGCAATGTCCGCTCTGACGGTGGAACAACCAGCATCGTTGACCAGTATGTAGACACCGACCTGCCGCTGATGCGTATCGCAGAGGCCTATCTGACCTATGCCGAGGCCGAGACCCGTCAGAATGGTGCAACGGCTGACGCTGCCAACAAGATCAATGAACTGCGTAAGCGCGCCAATGCCGCTACCCAGAACAGCTATACACTCGCAGACATCTGTACAGAGTGGTCGAAAGAGTTCTGGAACGAAGGACGTCGCCGTATGGACCTGATCCGTTTCAACAGCTATGGCGGACAGTCTGTCTACACTTGGGAGTACATGGGCGGTGCAGCCAATGGCTCACAGTTCCCCTCGTTCCGCAACATCTTTGCCATTCCTCTGAACGACCTGACCAACAATCCGAACCTCGTTCAGAATCCGGGCTACTAATGCGAGCTACGCTCTAATTGATAATTGATAATTGATAATTGAAAATTGAAACATGAAGGTTATGAAAAAGATATATAAAAGCATGCTCTTCCTGGCTATTGCAGCCGTGCCCTTCCTTACTTCCTGTAAGGATGACAACGACAGCAATCCCACTTTGAGCATCCCCGACAGTTTTGTGCTGAACATACCTGAAATGGCAGACAACAATATCTACGATTTGCCTTACGGTACGGTCAACGTGACAGCATCGCAGCCCGACTACGGTGGCTGGCCCGCAGCAGTAACCTACGCCATACAGGTGTCACTCAACGGTAGTGATTGGACAGAGCTGCCCACCACCTATCCCATTCCGGATATGAGTATCGACGGTTCTGAGATCAACGATGTGGTATTACCGCTCTATCGTGAGACTCACAATGATGAGGATCCTGCAAGTGGTCTGCTCGTCTATATGCGTTCACGTGCTTTCCTGGGTGACACAGGCCCCAACTATGCAGAAGTGTTCTCAAACACAGTCAACATCAAGGTTTATGCCTGGGAGGCTCCGAAGGATCTGTCACTGCCCACCAACGTCTTCGTTTGCGGCGGTAGCATTGGCGACGCTTGGAGCACATGGAAGCCCGTGCCTCTGATCTGGACGAAGGAAGGCCAGTTCTATACCATGGTCTATAACAATGCTGACGGATTCAAGTGGGGTAACAAGCCTAACGACTGGTTCGGCTATGACATGATTGACGAATATGACAATCAGGTTGACGGCATGACCATCTCTACTGACAACGATGGCAACATTGTCTTCGACAAGGCTGGATGGTATGTACTGAAGTTCGTTGCATCCATTGAGGGCAAGAAGATTAAGTACAAACTGACCGTTGCCGAGGGTAAGGCATGCCTCATTGGCGCTGCTGTCGACGGTGGTAGCTGGAGTGGCTTAGAGATGACTGCTCCTGCCGGCAAGGATGGTAACTGGACATTCAGCGACTTCACCGGTTCTGGTGAGATGCGTGCATACATCGTCGTTCCTGGTGTTGACTGGTGGCAGACTGAGTTCACCATCCTCAACGGCAACGGAGAATTGGTATGGCGTGATGCTGAGCACAACAGCGACTCCAACTGGAAAGACGACGTTGGCGAGGAGTACTCTGTCACGGTAGGTCCTGGTAAGCAGGTTAACGTGAACTTCGACCGCAGTACTGGTTTTGTAGAAGATCTTTAATGCGGGCGTTGCCCTAATTAAAATTGATAATTGATAATTGATAATTGAAGTTTATGAAAAAGAATATATTGTTCGGTGGAATGCTGCTCCTTGCAGCAGCATTCACCGGTTGCTCGGAAGACTTCAAGGACTGGGCCAACCCCATCACCAATCCCCAGCCGGAAGCCATCACCATTCCCGGTGTGTCAGCCTCAGCTGCCGCTACCAACATCGACTTGGCCGAAGCTGAAGACGACGTCAAACTGATTTCCCTCAGCACAGCCACCTTCCCCGCAGGAACCACGCTTGACAAGATGCGTATTGTCCTGACGCCTACTGACGTAGAGGAAGCTGAACCGAAGACCCTCCAAGCCATTTCCACGACCGAAGGAACCTTCTCAAAGGAGGCCCTGCAGGAAATTATCGTAGATAACTATGGCAGAAGGCCCGATGTGCGTTCCTTCGATGCCCAGGTCTATCTTGACGGCATCTATAACGGACAGGCTGCCTATATCGATGCCGGCACCGTCAATCTGACGCTCATCCCCGAGGCTCCGTACATCGCCCCCGCCTACTACATCATCGGCGGTCCTAACGACTGGCAGGCTTCGGCCATCAACCGCACCATCAAGTTCAACCACAGTAGCGAGGACGTCTATGTCGATCCCATCTTCACCGTTGTCTTCGACGCTGCTGCCGGCGACACATGGTTTGCCATTGGTGACGACCAGGCTTGCGACGCCATCGAAGCAGGCGACTGGAACCAGCTCTACGGCATCGTAGGTGGCGAGAGCGAGGCCAAGGAGGGTAAGATTGCCCGCCGCAGCGAACTGGGTGGCGAAAACTCGTTCTGCGTGAAGGGTGCCAAGAAGATCCGCGTCACCATCGACATGATGGAGCAGACCTTCAAGGTCGAGGCTGTCAACATTGCCGAGGCATACTACCTCATTGGCGGTCCGATCAGCGACTGGGCTGCATCAGCTACAGGACGCCTGCAGAAATTCTCACACAGCGACAAGGATGTCTTCGACGATCCCGTATTCACCTATGTCTTTGAAGGTTCTGGCAGCGACATGTGGTTTGCTTTCGGCGACGACGAGTCGTGCGACGGCATTGCCAACGGTGACTGGTCAAAGGTCTTCGGTACAACACTGGGTGATGGCAATAGCGGATTCTCCGGCACTTATGCACGCCGCACACAGCTGAGCGACAACGGTTCATTCAAGGTCGATGGAAAAGCTAAGTTCTACCGCTTCACCATCAACGCACTGGAGCAGACCTACGAGATTACCCCGCTCAACTTCGAGCCGTACATCTACTTCATCGGCGCCACCGACGGCTGGGCCAATGCTGAGCAGAAGCTGGCTCTGACCGACGACAGCGGCATCTACACAGGCTACCTCTATTGCGCTGACCCGAACGGCTGGGGCAATGAGTTCAAGTTCCAGAAGACGCCCGGCAACTGGGATACCCAGGTGAATGCCGACATGATGACTGGTGGCATCACGGGCGACTTCGTTGCTGGTGGCGGCGGCAACTTCAAGGCCAATGCCGGAGAAAGCGTCTATTATGTCACACTGAACATGGCTGATATGAGCATCAACGGTGTGAAGGTAGACAAGATGGGTATCATCGGCGACTTCAACGGTTGGGGCACCGACCTGGAGATGACGTGGAATGCCAATGACTACTGCTACGAAGTCACAGGTGCTACCGTCAATGCCAATGGCTGGAAGTTCCGCGTCAACGGCGACTGGGGCATCAACCTCGGTGGTAACGACAGCGTAGAGCCCTCTACCGTTATCGATGACCTGGTAGCCAACGGCAAGAACCTCGGTGTCGTGGGTGCAACCATCAAGCTCTACCCGACACGTAAGACAACTGACAAAATTTACTGTACCGTGGAATAACCCCACGACAAACAGTAAACACGCATCAGGCGGACACCCAAACAGTGCCCGCCTGTTGTTTTTTATTTACTACAGACAACTTGGACAACATTTTTATAACAATCGTCGGCGTTGCAATAAGTTGTCTTAGTTGTATCAGTTGTATTAAATGAAAAAGCATGTTGTCTGAGGTGACGTCGCAAAAAGCTGCATTTCTTGCATTTCCTGCACCAAAGACGGCATTATAGAAAAATTAACAAAAGTATCAAAAAACAATACCCAACCTTGATACTCAGAATATCCGGCCTTGATACTCAGAGTATCCAGCCTTGATACTCAGAGTATCAGGGTTGGATATAAAAACTACACTACATACTGGTGCAGGAAATGCAGGAAAAGCAAGAAATACAGGAAAGTTCAAGACAACAAAGACAACAAAAGACAACATGCTGTAGCAAGACTATTGTACTTTAACTTCTTTAACTTCACTACTCGTGAATAATGTTGTCCAAGTTGTCTGAGTTGTCTTTAATAACACCCCCGTTGTCGTTAATAATAATCCGAGTTGTAGTAAAATCTGTGGGATCTGTGAGATCTGTGTGAGTTTTTGTCTTAAACATTTGGAATATAGCTATATTATTCGTATCTTTGCGCCCGAGAGGGGTATGGACTGTTGCGTCCATGCCCGATGATGCGTGTTTACTATGGCAGAATAGAACAATAATAATAACTAACTAAAAAATACATGAATATGAAAAAACTATTACAAATGAAATTCATGCTCCTGCTGTGTGCTCTCATAGTGGGAAGCGGAACAATGTGGAGCCAGTCAGACTATTCTACTGATTTCACGGGCAATGTAACACTGTCAACATCAGGCGGAACGAATGCTTCTACGTGTATAGTTAATATTAACAACACTGATTATGATGGCATTAAAGCTGGTACAAGTAAAAATGCTGGTGCTGTAAAGATTACGGTTCCTTCAAAAACAAAATACCTTCATCTGCATCTAGCTGCCTGGAATGGTGAAACTGTTTCTTTGGCAGTAACCCCAGCTGGATATTCGAATAATATTGCATTAACCAGCCATAGTGCTGTTTCTGGTAGTGGAACAACTTATACTTTAAGTGGCACTCTTTCTTCAAGTGATTACTACAAAATCATCACATTCTCTTCTGCATTGACGGAAGATACTGATTTGACTTTTACCGCATCAAGCGGTAAGCGCTTTGTTGTATGGGGTGTAACTGCAGAAGAAGAAGGTAGTTCTCCTTCTTTACTTGAAGACTCTGACCTTGCATTGACAAATGATCCTGTTGCGCTCAGTTTTGACCTTTACAATAACAGCAGCGCACAAACTGTTAGTTTCACGACGTCCAGTACGGGCGCAGTGACCGTAAGTGGAGGTGATGGGTATGTAACGACATCTGTTAGCGGCAACACTATCACCGTCACACCGGTAGCTGTTACGCCCAACGCTCAGACCATTACTGTCAACCAGGCTGCTGATGACACTTATAAAGCAGGAAGCGCAACCTTCACTGTTACAATCACTGATTCTACACCTGGTTTCACAGTTACTCTTGGTGATGACAACACAGCATTAACAGAGGCAACGATTGGCGCAGGTGTAACACTTCCCGAACGAGCAACCACTGTTACAGGCTATACTTTCGCTGGATGGTCAGAAACAAATGTCGAAAATGAGACAACAGAGGCTCCAACCATTATCCCTGCAGGTGCTTATTCTCCCACGTCAAACGTCACCTTATATCCTGTATTCACAAAGACAGAAGGCGGTGGCGGTCAACAGAATAACTCTGTCAGCGTAAATATTGGAACTTACGCAACTACTAATAACTGGGAAAATTCTATAAAATACACATCCATTACCCTTGATGAGAATGTAACAGCTTCAGTAAGTTACGGAGGTACTAATACTGGTAAATACTACTCAAACAACAACAGTTGGCGCTTTTATGCTAATGAAAGTGGCAGATTAACCGTATCCACAACAAGTGGTGAACTGACAAGTGTAACAATTACCTATACGGGCAATACACTTACATATGGCGGGAATAATATAACGAGCGGAACTGCCGTAAGCGTTTCTGGTTCATCTGCCGAGTTCTCTGTAAGCGGCAGTAGCGGCAATACTCAAATTACCGCCATTTCCGTCGACTACACCATTACTGGCACCGGTACTACCTACTATTGGAGTACTCCTGTAGCAGCTGCAGTAGAAAAGCCTGTGATAACCATTGCAGAGAACCCGTTCTTGTTCTCAACTACAGCAGAAATAACATGTGCTACATCGGGGGCAACTATCATGTATAGCTACGACGGTGTGAATTGGCTTGAATACTCAGAAGCCCTGACTATCACAGAAACTAAGACCATTTATGCCAAGGCTGTGGTAGGTACTGACGAAAGCGCAGTTGCCAGTGTAACCGCTACAAAGAACTTGGCAGAGCCAACCGTTACCATTGATGCAACTGGCATCACGAACACCGACGTTTATGTTGGTACTGCCGCTGGTAGCCTCTCTGCTTCTGTTACCTATAATAATACTTCTATTACGGAGGCATCGATTACATGGAGTGGTGATAACGACGACGTTGCTACCATCGATGCTGCCACTGGTGCCGTTACCCTTGTTGCAGCTGGTTCAGTAACCTTCACTGCCGCCTATGCTGGCAACGCAGATTACAGCGCAAAGACAGCTACCTATGAAATGACAGTCACCGACTCCTACGCTCCTGGCACGGTGAACAATCCTTATACTGTAGCTCTGGCTCGTGATGCTATTGATGCGGGTACAGGTGTTACAGAAGTTTATGCTAGAGGTATTGTTTCTCAGACAGGAACCTTAAGTAATGGAGCCATATCCTATTACATTTCCGATGATGGCACGACAACAGACCAGTTGCAGGCCTATAAGGGCAAGGGCATTGGTGGAGCCAACTTCACCAGTGCTGACGACATTCAGCTTGGCGACATTGTAGTAATCAAAGGTAATCTGAAGAAGTATAACTCTATTTATGAGTTTGACTCTGGCAACCAGCTCGTTTCTTTAGATCGTCCTATTGTACCGACTATTATCGTGGCTTATGCAACCATCAACGTTAATGCAAGTTCCCAGAGTATCACCAGAGGCATAACCGTAAATAACCTTACCATTTCTGATGCGGACAACTTCCACATCAAGTATTATAATGCTAATGATGAAGAAATTAGTGATCCAGATTGGATAGAAGCCACGGTTACCGTGGAGAATTCCGCTTATGTCCTGTCTTGTACCGTTGCTGCTAACGATGTTGAAGCGCGCACGGCCTATCTGAAGGTCTATGCTATGAATGGCGACGAGACCATTTACTCCAACCTCGTGACCATCACTCAGGCTCAATATGTGCCAGACTATGCTACGCTGCCGTTTGAGTTTGACGGTGGTCGAGCTGATATTGAGGAAACTAACGGCTTGACACAAGATGGTCTTGATTCTGACTATGGATCTTCTCCTTATTTGAAGTTTAATAGTACTAACGATTACGTGATTCTGAAAATCAATGAGGTTCCTGGCACGCTGACCTTTGACATTAAAGGTAACACTTTCTCAGGTGGTACATTTACGGTACAAACTTCTGCTGACGGTGAAAATTATACTGATTTGCAAACATACACGGAACTTGGCAGCACTCAGAGCGAGGAGTTTGACATTGCAGCTAATGTAAGGTTTATCAAATGGATTTACACAGAGAAGTCAAGCGGTAACGTTGGCTTAGGCAATATCACTCTTGATAATACCAGTATGGCGGTTACTATTGCTGCTGCATGTAACGATGGTAAGAATACGCCTACGTATTACGGAACCTTTAGCTCGTCATCAGCCTTTGTGGTACCTGAAAACTTAACGGTATCTGAGATTGGCATTGACGATGACGGTAAGATGGATGTCCGCAACTATGAAAGCGGTGCTGTTGTTCCCGCCAATACGGGTGTAATGGTCTCTGCTACTACACCTGGTAACTTTAAGCTCATCAAGTCTTCTGCCGAGGGTAAGTCTGTCCTCGGTGCTGAAAACCGTCTGCGTCCTACAGGTGATGGCGGTATCACAGCAGAAGGCATGGTAGCCGAGCCCGTAGTATGCAAGTACTACCGCTTGACAATGCACGACGGCACAAAGCTCGGCTTCTGGTGGGGTAATGAGAACGGTACTTCCTTTGCAGTGGGTTCCAACAAGGCTTATATGGCTGTGCCTGCCGGGCAGGCTGCTCGTGAGGGCTTTGCTTTCGATGACGACAGTACGACGGGCATTAGCAACGTGAACGTCAACGAGAACGTCAACGGTAACGTCTTCGACCTGCAGGGCCGTAAGGTCAACAAGCCTGGCAAGGGTCTCTACATCGTGAACGGCAAGAAAGTCGTGATTAAGTAAGAGAGATGAGAGCTCGCTCACACCTCCAAGTGTGAGGGAGCTTCAATAGAATTGAAGATAAAATAAAGATTTATACTATGAATAAGAAAATGTATATCGATCCCACCATGAGGGTGGTCTTGATGAAGCCTGCAAAAGTATTGAGTGACTCTGGCGGCGTAAGCACCGGCAGCAAACCAGGTGACGAGTACAATCCAACTGATCCCACATACTCCCGCCAAGACGGCTGGGACATTGACGAGGATTAAATGTCTCCCCATTAACACAAAGTTAATGCGAGACTACAAAGAAAAACATCAAACAAAGGCATTGTTTTTGTAAACAATGCCTTGTTTTTTTGTGAATTGCTCCGGCTCGGAGCTAGACACCCTCCAGCCCGAAGCTCAACGCCCGCCAGCCCGGAGCCAGACACCCTCCAGCCCGGAGCTCAACATATATGCACAATTCGGGGGCTTTGTGCTTACTTTTCTGCATCCTCAAGGT
>JAEEGH010017862.1_pt1 | contig 15057 bp, 13 predicted proteins | sample 9134181 | NCBI WGS metagenome assembly JAEEGH01 (sample SAMN16246544, study PRJNA631951) | gut metagenome | biome: gut microbiome; feature: rumen; material: DP-attached | host: Bos | place: Iran: Karaj | collected 2018-10 | reverse complement strand
GCTCTCGTTACAGAGAAGGTAAGATCTGTAGGTGCACAGCTCGTTAATGCTAACGGTGAGGCTTACATTCACCCTCTCGAGACACGTGACGTTAATGCTTCCGGTGTTATCCGTGAGTGCCGTGAGGGAAGAGGCGTTGATATCCCGGGCGGACTCCAGGGCGTATGGCTCGACACACCTATGATCGAGATCTTAGGCGGTGAGGGCACAATCGAGAAGAGAATCCCTGCTATGTTCCGTATGTACATGAACTACGGCATCGATATGCGTAAGGTTCCGATCCTCATCTATCCTACACTCCACTATCAGAACGGTGGTGTTGAGATCAACGGTGACGGCTTCACAGAGGCTATCCCGAACCTCCTCGTTGCAGGTGAGGCTGCAGGCGGTATCCACGGTACAAACAGACTTATGGGTAACTCCCTCCTCGACGTTATCGTATTCGGTAGAAATGCTGGTAAGAAGGCAGCTGCTAAGTACGCTTCCGTTGAGCTCGGCAGCATGAACCTCGACCACGTTGCAGCTTACGATAAGGAGCTCAAGGACGCTGGCCTTGAGACTGGTGAGGTTTCACCTAAGCTCCTGCCTAAGTACGCAAGACACGAGAGAACAGCGGAGTAATCTTCGCGAAAAGAAAACGTACAACAAGCCCCGTCGGTACTCCGGCGGGGTTTTCTGCAAAAAGGAGTTTGTTATGAAGAAGAGATTATTAAGCATGGCTTTGGCTGCAGCTGTCCTTACAGGCTGCGCAGGGGACTCAACAGATACAACACAGCCGTCGGATGTACCGGCACCTCCGGCACAGGAGGTTGACCGTGAGCGTGATACACTCTGCCAGATATCACTGCTGCAGGGATTGCTCTCAGGAGACTTTCAAGGCAGTATAAGTATCGGCGAGCTTAAGACTTACGGTGATATGGGTATAGGAACATTCGACGGCGTTGACGGCGAACTCATCATGCTCGACGGCGTTGTTTATCAGGCGAAGGGCGACGGCACTGTAGCTCAGCCTGACGACAGCCTTACGATACCTTTTGCCAATGTCACTTTTTTCGAGCCGGATGAGCAGGTTACATATACGGATGTAGAGAGTTTTGAGGCTCTTACGGAGCTTCTTGACGGCGAGGTAGAGCGTCTCGGTGAGAACAGATTCTACATGGTAAGGATCGACGGTACGTTCACTGAGATGCATGCCAGAAGCGAGTATGCCCAGGAAGAGCCGTACAGGACCCTTGTAGAGGCTCTGGCGGAAGATCAGACATACTTTGACTATGAGGACGTGGAAGGCACCGTAGTGGCGCTGTATTGCCCTGTATACATGTCTGAGCTTAATAATGCAGGCTGGCATTTGCATTTCATATCTGCTGACAGAACTCAGGGCGGTCATGTGCTGGATCTTGCGTCTGACGAATTGACCGTTACGATCGACTGTACGGACAGCTTCGAGATGCTGCTTCCGGACAGCGAATACTTTGTAAATGCTGATTTCTCATTGGATAGAAGTGAGGACGTAAGGCGCGCCGAAACCAACGAGTAAGACTTGTTGGGATTAACTTTTTTCTTTGTTAATATTTAAGACACATCTGACCTCTACAATGTAAGTTATCAAAGTATGTTGATAATAAGGAGGTATTCACATGTTTTGCCAGAATTGCGGATCTCCCGTAAAAGAGAACACCAAGTTCTGTGCCAACTGCGGAGCCGCCATTACGCAGGCATCATCGCCGCCTCAGCCACAGGAGGCTCAGCAGCCTCAGGCGGTGACACCACAGCCTGCTCCGGCCCAGGTTCAGCAACCGGTTCAACAGACTGCGCCCGCTCCTGCTCCTGCACCTGCACAGCAGAAGCCTGCGAAGGTAAAGAAAGAGAAAGTTAAGAAGGAAAAGGCACCTAAGGCCAAGAAGAGTAAAGCCCGCGTGATCGTTCCCATTGTTGCAGTAACTACAGTAGCTGCACTGGGCGTCGGCGGGTTCTTTTTCTTGAACAGCACAAAGACGAAGAAGGTAAGAGAATCCTATAATCAGCTTTGTGACATGACGACTCTCGGTACTCAGAGCTATCTGTATGCACGTGTCCTCACAGAGAGAATCCTTGAGGCAGATGTAGTAACTACAGATCCTGATGAGATGGATAAGCTCTTTAACGAGTGTATCGAGGCATGGGAAGCTACAAGCGCGGTTACTGAAGACATGACTTCAATGGCTGAAGAACTTCAGGATTCAAATGATACACAGCGTCTTGAGTTAGTCGCCAGAGCAGGATTCATCAATGAGCTGATCTTCGGCCGTACTGTAATGGCAAGAAGCAATGACAGTGAGCTCGGTGAGATGATGTCCCCTGAAGAGAGTATCGATGAGTGCGTTGTTCTTGCTGATCACATTAGTGCAGACGCTTCTGTTGCGGTAAGAAGAGTTCAGCAGCTTCAGGAAGTCTATGAGGGAAGATCCACTAACATGGAGACATGGAATGAATGCGTTGTTCAGACATCCACATGTTTTACGAACGCCGTATTCCTTTCAGGTGAAGTAATTCCCGGTACAGATACTGCCACATTCAACGGACAGCCTGTCAGTATGTATCAGATCTCGACAGAGCCTAAGCCCGGTTCAACAACTATCGACAACACGGATATCCTGGTTGACGTAGGAGCTACGAGCAGTACGTTCGTAATGAGCAGCACGAACAGCATCACGATCAATCCCGACGATATGCAGGGAAGGATCATTTCTGAAGGTTCGACAATCTCAATCTCAACTCATACGACTACTGTTTCTGAAGTCGGTATCACATTCCACAGCACGAGTTTTACAAACTGGTTCATCATCGATTCTGTCGGAGGCTATCAGATCACAAGATCCGACAAGTATGGTGACGGTGCGCTTACTCCTCCGGTTATCGTAGAAGCAGACATTACGCCTGACCCTGTAAGCTGCACTATCGTTGAGTGGATCCCTCCTACGGGTTCAGTTGATATCATCAATTCAAGAGAGGTTATCGTCGGCCGTACTATCGAGGAAGACGAGTACGAAGTCAGAGTTACTACTGAGACTCTTGAAGAGCAGATAGAGATACTTGAAGCAGGTCAGGGAGAGATCACTGTATCCATGATCTGGAGCACACATGATGACTTGGATCTTCATGTAATCACTCCTAATGATAACCGCATCTACTACGCTAACAGAACAGCAGACGGCGGTACACTCGATGTCGACATGAATGCAAGTTCTTATGACCTCGCAGATTTCCCTGTGGAGAATATCTATTTCCCGACTCCTATGAGCGGTCACTATGAAGTCTATGTAAGGGATTACAGAGACAGAACAGAAGATATGTCCACGTTCTATATCGTACGTGTTCAGATTGGTGACGACGTTCAGGAATTCGAAGGTGAGATTGATCTTACAGATACAGAGGACTTCATCATCGAGTTCGATTATGACGGCGGATCTTCGAGAAGTTCATCATTCAGCAGCTCGAGAACTGAGACTTCCGTTACGCTTACAGAGACTGTTCTCGAAGAGCGTATCGTCGAGTACAGCTCAGGCGTTGGTGAGATCACAGTATCCCTTATCTGGGATTCCTGGGATGACCTCGACCTGCACGTACTGACACCGGACGGAAGCCACGTACATTATGCAGCTCCTTACGGAGGCGGAGGCGTGCTCGATCACGATGCGAATGCAGGCACTGAACGAACGCTCGAGCCGATGGAGAATATTTACTTCGCCGCGCCACAAAGCGGCCAGTATACGATCTGGATAGAAGAGTTCAATGACCGTACAGAAGGTTATGATACTAACTACTATCTGAGAATCACTATCGGCAGCGAGGTTCTGTATTACGAAGGTACGATCAATACTACAGGAACACAGATTTCCATCTATGAGTCCGAGTATGTAGCTTCCTACTACATGAGCCAGGTGTTCTATACAGGCCATTCATACGCATACATCGATTCACAGATGACATGGATGCAGGCAAGAGACTTCGCTGAATCCTACGGCGGACATCTCGTTACTATCAACAGCGCTGAGGAAAGAGACTTCCTGATTGGAAGCTTCCCTGAGACATACGGCTGGATTGGTCTTATCGCACCGGGCGGTGAGTATTACTGGGTAACAGGCGAGCCCGTTACATTCACTGATGTATGTGCGGATCAGCCTAATAACTACAGTGATTACGGCTACTACGGATTCCTGTATAACTACGGTCAGTGGGGCTTTACAGAGTTCGACGATGTCGAGTATCACAGAGGCTTCTACATCGAGTGGGATCAGCCTGTAAATGAGGATACTCTGACAGCCATCCTCGCATCACTGGATGCAGGTAACGGAGACATCACGATCTCGATGCTTTGGGACAGCGAAGATGACCTCGATCTGCATGTATTCACACCTGACGGATCTGAGATCTATTACAACAACAGAGAAGCTCAGAACGGCTATCTTGATGTTGATGCGAACACATACAACAACATGATGGATAACCCGGTAGAGAACGTATACTTCATCAGCCCTGTTAACGGTGATTACTGGATCTATGTAAACGACTACGAAGACAGATCCAACGGTGCTACTAACTTCATCGTAAGGATCACGATCAACGGCGAGTCGCAGATCTATTCCGGTACTATCGAAGGAACTACGACGACACTTGAGATCGCAGGATTCACATACACAGGAAGCACGGTAAGTGAGACTACACTCGAGTCCGTTCTTAACTCTATCCAGGCGGGTACAGGCGAGATCACCGTATCGATGCTCTGGGATACAGATGATGACCTTGATCTGCATATGATCACTCCTGACGGTTCTGAGATCTACTACAGTAACAGAAGCGCTCAGGGCGGTGAACTTGATGTTGATGCCAACGTTGGCGGACGTACAATGGATAACCCGATCGAGAATATCTACTTCTCAGATCCGGAACCCGGTACATACACAGTCTTCATCAAGGATTATTCCGACAGGTCTGACGGACCGACGGATTACATCGTAAGAGTAACTGTAGGCGGCGAATCACAGACGTTCACAGGAACGATCGACGGTTCCGGTACAGAGATAAATATCGTAACATTTGTCTACGGCGGAAGCTCCGGCGAAGGTGCTGAACCTGATGAGTCAAGTCTCGACAGCGTTCTTGATTCTCTCAACGCAGGCACAGGTGAGATCACGATCTCAATGCTGTGGGACAGCGATGACGACCTTGATCTTCACGTTGAAACACCTGACGGATCTGAGATCTACTACGGCAACATAGAGGATGCCGGCGGTTACCTTGATGTCGATGCCAACGTAGGCGGAAGAACGATGGATAATCCGGTTGAGAACATCTACTTCGATGAACCTGCCTCAGGCACCTATAGTGTCTCGATCGTTGATTATTCAGACCGTTCGGACGGCCCGACCAGCTATCTTGTAAGAGTTACGGTCGGAAACGAATCGCAGACGTTCTCAGGAACTATCGACGGTTCTTCAAACGAAGTATCGATCATATCGTTTAATTACGGATGATCTTTGAGTTCGGGTAAGTGAGGATGCCCCGTCTGTCAGTTGACAGGCGGGGCTTTCTTTATTCTTAAAAATCCTTGATGAAGCCCTCTCTATATATTAAAATCTACCGTGGAGTTCTTTTTAATAAAGGAAGATAGATATGGCTTACGGTAATTATGGCAAGATTAAGAGTTTCGCTTCGGAGATGCAGGATTTTCAGAATCCTCATCATGACCATGCGGAAGAAATTGCTACTGATGTTCAGACTAAGGTAAATAAGCTTGAGATAATCGTTCAGGCGATGTGGGAGATTCTGCAGGATCAGGGCGTTACTGTCGAGCAGCTTCACAATAAGATTGATGAGCTCGTTGCAGACCCTGAGAAGAAGGTAAAGCACGCCTATGAGAATATAAGGAAAGTCAATTGCCCTCAGTGCGGTAAGGCAATCCAGGAGGCACGTAACACGCCTCTTCGCGGAAGGTGCCTTTTCTGCGGTGCGCAGGTGACGTTCTATCCGTTTATGAACGCTGAGGAAGAAGCAGCTGATCAGACCCAACAGTCAAACGAAGAGGAGTTCTTCTGATACCATATGATCCAGTTACACAGACAAAAGAATACAAGAGTATTCGCATCGGGAGTATGTCTCTCGTTGGTATTCATCTTCTTTTTCTGTTTCATGGGAATATACGGAGCCGTTTCTGATTCAACACACGACAATGCCATCGATTATGACAATTACTGGCTCGTCGCCAGAGGCTACGATAATGCATCGGTAAAGAACTTCCATGATGAAGCCGAGTTCTATACATATATAACCGAAGAGCAGGTTGCCGGAAGAAGTCTTTGCTTCCTCGCTAAGAACGTTGAGTTTGATGTTCTGATCGACGGTGAGACTGTTTACAGTTTCCATCCTGAAATACCCACGATATACGGTAAGTTCTACGGAACATATCCTCATCAGATCGAGTTAAGCTCCGTCGATGAGATGAGCGAAGTAAGAATAGTTGCAGATACTATCGACGGCTCTACGGGAAGCTTTACTGAGATCACACTTCAGAGCGCGACTTCCTACATAACGGAGATTTTCAGAACTTCGATGTTCCCTTACTGCATCTCCATCGTTATCGCCTTTATGGGATTTGCTCTCGTTATCGGCGGCCTCACTTTGCTCAAGAATGCAAGTGCGGGAAAAGAGATCGCAGCTATGGGCCTTTTCGCGCTGGATTCCGGTATATGGACGGCATGCAGCTCAGGTATAGTAGGAATGGTTCTCGGCAACCCCGTTACGATGCACTTTGTAAACTACATAAGTCTCATCGTGCTGCCCGCTATCGCAGTAATGTTTGTCTACCTTCTTACGGGAAAGAAGTACCAGCTGTTCTCGAATACGATCATATTAGTTACACTGCTGACATTGATCTTCGATGTAGTGATGACGGCGCTCGGTCTGTCCACATATCATGACCTTCTCATCACGACTCATGTCGAGTGTATATCAGTGGTTGTATATTCGTTCCTTTGCATATTCAAGTCCATGAAGGAAGGGCAGGAGTCTATCAGTACGAGAGTAACTGTCATGGGGGCTTTCGTTGCGGTTGTCATCGGCGGTCTCATCGATCTTACACGTTACTTTGCAGGTAACTCGGGACTTGATTCCGCATACTTCTTCCGTTTGGGTCTCATGGCTTTCGTTCTCATCATGGGTATCAACGAGATCTATGCGCTGATGTTCTACAGAAAGTACGAGTCAGAGGCGGAGGAGCTTAGTAAGATCGCTTATACAGACGCCCTCACAGGACTTAAGAACAGAATGGCATTTACGGATAAGGAAGACATCTACAGCATGAAGCCTAAGGGTGCCGGAATCGTTATCCAGCTCGATATCAATAACCTCAAGAAGGTTAACGACACATACGGCCATAAGGAAGGCGACAGACACATCAAGGCTGCAGCTGATGTCATCAGCCAGAGCTTCGGTCAGATTGGCGACTGCTACAGAACGGGAGGAGACGAGTTCATCGTTGTTGTTGAGAGCGTTGATTATTCTGCGTTCGAGGCTGCCAAGGAGAAGTTCATTAAGCTCATTGATGAGTATAACGAGAAACATAAGCCTAGAGTCAAGCTCGAGATCCCTTACGGTGTAGAGGAATACGATCTCAAGTCTGTTGACGTCGAGAAGGCACTTCGTCTTGCTGATGGTAAGATGTATGTTATGAAGAAGCAGATGAAGGAAACATAAGCAGAAGTTATGCAGGAAGTAGCAACACTCACTAAGAAGCGCCCAGCGAAGACAAAGATCACAGCAGCATACGTTTTTCTGTTTGCGCTCATGGTGCTGATGTTCAGCCCGTTCGAGGGCATCACTTCCATGATTGGCATGGTCGGCGATACTGCTATACAGATCAGGATCGGTCTTGATGATCTCGCGCAGGGCAGGCTCATAACTGATGAGATCTACAGCTGGCATGACGGCCTCGTATTCACGGCCCACGAGAGTGGCTGGTATCTGCTTCTTGGCATCGCTTACAAGCTCCTTAAGCTGTGGGGCGTCATCCTCGTCGGCACGGCATTCACATACGCTACAGGCTTTACTGCGGTTAACTACATGAAGAACAAAGCAAACCCTTTCGTAGCTGCTGCTGTCATCGCGCTTACTCCGCTTCTCGGAGGCTTTCCTGATTACAATGTCCGTCCTGCGGTTACATCCATATTCGCAGTGACACTTCTTATCGTAACTTGCATCGGCGACCGCAAGCCTTTGTTCAAGGCAGCAGTCTTCTCCGGCTGCGCGTTCTTCTTAGGCTGGCTTCAGGGCGGTATCCTGCCTTTGTTCTTCGTGACATATATAGTCTTCATCGTGATGGAACTTATCACAAGAAACTTCCGCGATGCAGGGAAGATGGCTATCGGAATTGCATCAGGCTTCGTGCTCTCTCTTCTTAACCCGATGGGAATCAGAGCATATACATTCGGTCTCAAGCAGTCCGCAGCATCCGACATCTGGGCGTGGGTTGATGAGTGGAATCCGATGAGATTCAACTTACTTCAGATCACCCTCATACTTATCGTCTTCATCGCATTCATGGCGGGCGACGGCCTTCGAAAGTTCGAGAAGAAGACTCTTACAAAGCTTGCACTTCTTTGCATGTTCTTCATTATGACATGCGTATACAAAAGATTCGTTGTCTACTACTCCATCGCGTTCCTGCTGTTCGCGCCGGAGCTTCTCGACGGCCTTCTTAAGTGGTTCATAAAAATGGTCATTAAGCCTAAGAAGACCAAAGAGATTAAGCTGTCTGATGTGTTCTACTATGTGCTTACAGTGGCATGTGCGGCGCTTCTTATAGGCCTTGCATGCGTATACGTTCCGCTCTTCCTTCCTACGGGCACGATGGCGGATATCGAGGCTATGGCAGCTTACGATCCGCAGGCTGTGGAGTTTATACAAGAGCGCGGATACGAGAAAGTATTTAACACCTTCGACACGGGCTCCTGGCTCGCGTTCCACGGCGTTAAGGTTCACATCGATAACAGAATAGATCCGTTCATGAGTGAGTTCTCAGGTGAGGATCACATCAGAGGTCAGATGAATATGAGCTCTCTTGCAGACCTCGATGCGTTCAGGGACAGATACGACAACGATGCGTTCCTCATCAACACCGGTGAGGGCTATCCGTACCTCCTGTACGAGATCGAGACTTATGCATCTGACCGTTATGCGGTAGTATATGATAACGTTGTGCCCTCGAGTGTTCCCGGCGTGTCTCCCGTGCAGTGGATCATCATCGAGTGCAGATAAGGAAGCGCGAGTATGGACATAAGACAACTTGAGACGAAAGACGCACCCTTCATGCTTGAGTGGATGCACGATGCAGACCTTACGAAGGACCTTAAGAAGGACTTCGCCTCCACGACTTTGGAGGACGCGGAGGGCTTCATAACATATGCGCGCCAAGCTTCCGAAAAGGACCTTCACATGGCCATCGTAAGCGACGAGGACGAGTACATGGGTACCGTCAGTCTTAAGCATATACACGATGGTATGGCAGAGTTCGGCATCGCCGTCAGAAGATGCGCTACAGGAAAGGGGTATTCCATATTCGGTATGCGTAAGATCTTGGAGTATGGCTTGGAGGAGCTCGGACTTAACAATATCTTCTGGTGCGTAGATCCCGTCAATGCGCGTGCGGTAAGGTTCTACGATAAGAATGAATTCGAGCGTGTATCACCTGATACTTTGAATCTTGAAGGCCTCGGATATGAAGAGGATGAAATCTCAAGATATGTGTGGTACAGTTACCACAGATAAATCGACGAAAGGGGCGTAACTCATGTTCTGGATAACACCTAACATTCAGCTTATGAACGGTTTCAGAAAAGACTCCGACAGGGTTAGTGCGCCCTTTTTCGGGAAATAACAACAAGAATCCACTTCTGAAAAAGACGCTCTAACTCCTTGAATTCATTGAATTAGAAGGAGTTTTTTTATGGATATTTGTAAGAAACAATTACGCAAGCTGTATGCTATGAACTTTCTCGGGAACATCTCCATCGCGGGTGCCGCGTGGGTGCTTCTCCTCGTTTCCTGCGGCTACAGCATAATCGAGATAGGTATATTAGAGACAGTCTTTCATCTTGTAAGTCTTACTGCCGAGATACCGTCAGGCGTGTTCGCGGATGTGTTCGGCAGAAAGAAGAGTTTGCTTTTGTCCTGTGTGTGCTCTGTGATAGCAGCAGTCACCAGAATTCTTTGGATTGGAAGCTTCGCAGGTGTAGCGGTGTCTATCGGGTTTAACGCGTTAAGCTACAACTTCGCAAGCGGCTCAGACTCAGCCATTGCTTACGATACCTTGAAGGAGAACAACAAGCAGGACGATTACGACAGATACATATCGACTCAGACCATGATCTACCGAATCTCCAATGGTGCCGCTACGCTCGCTGCAGGTGTTGCCGTTATGCTCGGCAATACCAAGGCGCATATCATCAGCATCATACTTGCAGTGATTCAGATCCTGGTCGCAGTTACTCTTAAGGAGAACAAAGTAATCTCCGATAATGCGGACAAGGAATTCACGACGCGAGTTAAAGAGACTGTAGGGGAGAGCTTCTCGTTCCTTAAGGGAAACCGCAAGGTCACAGGCCTTATCTTCCGTAACGCGTTGATCGGAGGCATCGATGTTTTGCTTCTATTCTTCCTGCAGGCGAAGCTTCCCATGACGGGTATTCCGGACTGGGTGTTGGGACCTCTGCTTTTCGCGATGAGCCTTGGCGGCCTTATAGGTGCTGTGCTCTCAGTCAAGGTTCGTAACTGGCCTTTCAGACGTATCTTCATGATGTGTCTTGCTGTCGTCACGGCGGGCTTCTTCGCGAACTTCACGGGAGTCGCGTGGATAATGACTGCAGGCGGCTTTATGGCGGCTTTCGCGGATGAGCTGATACAGATAAGAGCCGATGTCGAGCTCAATGCGCTCGTACCTTCTGAGCAGCGCGCGACACTGATCTCGGTCAACTCCTGGTGCTACTCGTTCGTTATGATCTTTATGTCACCCTTGGCGGGATTTCTATTCTCGCTTTAACATAGAATATATGTAGGATTATGTGTAAAATCATAGTGTATCCGTATGAGTACAGGAGGTTGTTGTATGGGGCATAGACCGTTTATTACTCCGGCGGGAGTAGTTATCGTTGTACTTGCAATCGGGTTTTGTATCGTTGCGGCAGTATTGGGTGCTAAGCACCGAGCGAAGCTTCTTCAGAAGGGCAGCATAATCCACAGGGAGAAGGGGTTCTGGGATTACTCGGAAACCTTCACTGTTAAGGTCGTCACGTTGGAAGCTGTTTACAACAGATTTCAGAAAGTGCTTCCGGAGAAGACGGGTATCGTTCACGAGCTTCAGCCTGAGAATAATCGAATCGTCTTCGTCTTCAACGGCTATGATGACAGCTTCAAAGGAACGATAAAGCTTGTCTCTTCGGAGGACGATGTCAACACATACAGACTGCTCGTCAACGAATACAAGACCAAGGGAAACAGCGATCCGAATGAGACGGCATTGAACCTTCTTTATACGGCTGTTGAGAAGACTTTCCTGGGATTTGATCCTAACATCAAGGTTAAGACCGAGTATGTGGATCGCAAGACAAGCAGAAGCTTTTTCTGAGGTGCGTGAATGATCGGATTTTGGATCTTATGTGCGATAGTGGCGGTTCTGATGTTAGTCTGCGCTTGTGTATGGTTTGTCATAGGCAAGGTGTCTGACAAAGCTAGTGACGATAAGAAGCGCCAAACGGCTGTAAACAAAGAAGAGAATCTGATGGACAGATTCAAGTAATAAGGAGTCATATATGCGAAGAACGTGGGCCTATAACGGCATATTTATCGGATTGATTCTTGGTATTACCCTTGCGGTTGTAACTGATAGCTGGGTTGTCGGTATTATCGCAGCTATCGTCGGTTCTGTAGGATGTTTCCTCGGAATCCGTGCGCTTGAGAATCTGTTGCACAAGGGTGTAGTTAAAGCTGAGGATGCGATCAAGAATAAGATCGACAGTTCGAATAAGAATTCATCTGCAGGTGATACTGTGGCAGAGGGAAGCAGGCTTTGTCCTTACTGTGGTGAGGAGATACCTGCTGTCTCTTCCACATGCCCGTTCTGCTCCAAGAGTCTGGAGTCAGTTCCTTCGGTTGCAGCGACAGTAAGTTCCGTTGCATCTGACGAAGAGCCGCCCATTGAGATCAAGAGTGCTCCTGTATCTGAAGCGCCTGTTCAATTAAATTCGTACGCGAAGCCTCCTAAGCCTAAGAAGAACGGCAAGGCTACAGCTTCAAGATTCTTCGGTAAGTTCTTCGCAGTGATGGGTGCACTTGCAAATATCTTCGCGCTCTTGGTTCTTCCCAAGTATCTTGAGCCCTCTTATGTCGGATGGTTTGAGGACCTTTTGTACTATGTCGCTGCAGGCATGATGGTCTTTACATTGGTAGGTTGTGCGTTTGTAGTGTTCAACCCGAGAAGAGGTTCGCTTAAGGGAAGCTTCATCGCACCTTTGGTGATGATGTTCCTTGCAGGCTACGGCGCTCTCTACAGCTTTGCATACGAGTATTACTATCACACGACGTTCAATATGGCACTCGCGATAGTCGGAGGATCGCTGGTTGTTCTTTCTGCGCTTCTTCTCGTTATAGCTGTTTTCACTAAGAAGAATGCACTTAACTTTATCGCTCTCATTGTTAATCTTATGGGCGCTCTTGCGATTTACTTCTTCTACGGTTACTGCATGATCAACAATTACTACTACGCCGAGCTCTACTTCCTTCTCGGATGTCTTGATCTGACTGGTCTTGCAGTCGTTATGCTGCTGATGCAGGGCGCATATAACAGCGATAAGAAGTTTGATGCTCCCGCTAAGCCTGAGACTATGGAGGTGACAGAAAATGAATAAGCTTAAGAAGATAATCTGTATAGCTCTGAGTCTTGTCTTAGTTCTATGTATGACATCATGTACTGATATTAACGAAGCCACGCGTGAGGCCGCACTCGAAGACTGTCAGGAAATAGCGACACAATATTTTGAAGCACTGAAAGACGGCGACTATGACACATGTGCTGAGTTGTCATTCTACGAAGAGGATTACAGTGATCTGCATGATTACAGAAACCTTCGATATGAACTTGGTGATTCGCTTAGTAATTCAGGTGACAGCTACAACGGGTATTACATATACACAAGTGTCTACATCAACGGAAGACAATCCAGTATTATGTTGTATTTCGCATATTGTAAAGCTGAGGGTGAGTGGCAGATTAATGCCATCAGAAGCGAGTACAATACAGTAACCAGCCAGCTCGAGAATCACCTGTTCGAAGAAAACTACAATTAAGACGCTTCAGCTTCCAGTTCGCAGAACTCTTCGTAGTAGCGGTCGTTGGTTCCGAAGACGACTGCTTCTGCGTAGCCTTCTTCGAGGAGAATCCTCTCGAGCATTATGACTTCACCTTCATAATCGATATAGACATATGCGAGGGTTCTGTCGTACTGATCGTAGAGTTCGTTATCGTATTCAAGCCAGACTTCGTAGCCGGCTTCGTCCATTAATGTCTTAACATAGTCGGAGGCGATAACGCCTTCTTCTGTGTTACGCTCTTCCTCTTGAGCTACGGACTCAGGCGTGTTGATGCCGATAAGGCGGACACGGGTTCTCTGACCGTCTATATCGACGATCAGCGTATCGCCGTCTACAACGCGCTCTACATCGTAAGGTCCTTCGAGGTCGACATCCTCGGGAAGACTCTCGGAAGCTGTCGAATACTCGTAATTCTCATAGAGGATATACTCGCATCCTGTTGATAATGCCGCTATGGATATTGCACTAATTGAAGCGAGAAGAATTATAAATATTCTGTGATATGTGTTACTCATGAATACATTATAATCTAAACCGTGTGAAGTGATTCGCATATTCTTTGACAATTATATATAGGAGGACTTTGTCATGAAGAGAAAGTTATTGGCAGTGGCACTTTGCCTGTCTGTAACAGCAGCTGCTTTCACAGCTTGTTCGGATGCTAATTCCGAGGAGTCCGAGACTTCCCAGGCAGCAGAAACTGCTGTAGAGACGGAAGCAGACGAGACAACTGCTGACACAGAAGAAACAGTTGAGACATTTGTTGTAGAGGATGATGCATTCTCATATCCTCTCACAATCGAAGATGCTTACGGTAATGAAGTAACAGTTGAGGAAGAACCTGAGACTGTAGTAAGCGTTTCACCCGCAATCACAGAGATTATTTTCGCTTTGGGCGGTGAGGACAAGCTCATCGGCAGATCCGATTACTGCGATTATCCTGATGCAGTATTTGATATCCAGAGCGTAGGTCCTATCGACCTTCCTGACACAGAGCTCATCGTATCTTTGGATCCTGATGTTGTTCTTGCATCTTCCATCTTCAGTGAGGAAGCTTACAACGCACTTACAGATGCTGGTATCACAGTAGTTATCGTTAAGGACGAGACATCCCTCGACGGTATGATCTATACAGTTGAGACTGTAGCTGACGTTATCGGTCTCCACGAAGAGGGCGACATGCTCGCTATGGGTCTTTCTGATGAGATCGCTGAGATCTATGCACAGGCACTCGATACAATCGCTGACGACGAGATCACAGTTTATTACTGCATGAGCTACGGTGAGTACGGCGATTACACTGCAGGACCTGACACATTCATCAACGACATCATCACATATGCAGGTTGCGTTAATGCAGCAAGCGACGCTGACGGGTGGTCTTACTCCACAGAGCAGCTCCTCGCAGCTGATCCTTACATCATCCTCGTACCTGACTGGGGTTATGATGCATTCCTCGAGACAGAGCCTTACACAGAACTCACAGCAGTTCAGGAAGGCAGAGTTCTTGCTGTAGATGCTAACATCTTCGAGAGAGTTGGTCCTCGTAATGTTGAGGCTGTAAGAACTTTGTTCGAGTACGCACTTGATGCGAATGCTGTCGCACATGCGGGAGCATAAAAGCTCATCTGACAGATTTGTAATTAAATTCGCGATTGC
>JAEEGH010017861.1_pt1 | contig 15059 bp, 11 predicted proteins | sample 9134181 | NCBI WGS metagenome assembly JAEEGH01 (sample SAMN16246544, study PRJNA631951) | gut metagenome | biome: gut microbiome; feature: rumen; material: DP-attached | host: Bos | place: Iran: Karaj | collected 2018-10 | reverse complement strand
AAAAACCATTTCTGTCCACAAATATATATACATTGTTGAAAATGTAGAAGCCTATGATGTAGCATACACAGAAGACGGTCACACTTTGATTTATAGAAATGACTCTGTAGGAAATTTCATTGTATATTATGCAAAATTTGATGATAATGCAGGGAAACATGGGTATGACAGAGTAAAAGAAAAGGCTATCAGAGCAGAAATGGATTCTTCTTTGAAAACGTTGAAGAGTATATCGTCTATCTATGGAGGAGCCTTTTGTAAAAGAAATGATAATACTGGATATGCTGCTTTTTATTTTGATGAAGAAATGAAAGGTAATAGTATAGATCAAATAGCCATTCCTTTAGATGATGCACAATCTGAAAAAACAAGTAAGGAGCAAGAGATTAAGCACATTCTCTCGTTACTTAATGTGGCATATATACTTGCACATTCAATCAACGACAATAATGTTAGTGGCTGGAATAATATGGCTCTTGCCTTAGAACCTGTTCAAGACATATTAACCTATGACGTAATAAAAAATGACACTGTTTATGATCCTAAAATCAAAGCTCATATTTCAAAATTAACAAACTCAGCGAAAGGACTAACGCATTTTTGTAACTTGTTACGAGAAAAACATATCAGTCAAAAAGCCAAAGAAGCATTGGCTTTGACTTCTGATTCCCCCTAACAAATAAGGCATCGGGAGTCTGCCGCCGAATCGCCAACATCGGACTCCCGAATTACCCTAATCTCACCCCGAATATCCAATAGTGCAGATTTTTATCGAATAATTTGGCTTTTTCAAAAATTATGTCTAAATTTGCAGTCGTGACGGAAAATTCGTCACAGATATGGCAATGTAAGCATTTAGGTAAAATATATCCGATGAGTATTATAAGATTATGTTGTATTGTGTTAAGCATGCTATTCTGTTTGAATATCACACAGAATATGGCAGGTGTACCAGGCAAGAAAGGTAACCTGAAAAAAGAATGCCGACAATATTACAAGAAGCTCAAGGCAGAAGGATGGGAAGGATGGAGCAATCCGCAGTTGTTGCAGGATGACGTAAATGCCTATTTCTCGCTTTTGGAGGATGGCGACGACATGTTGTCTATTATAGGGCAAGGTACGGATAAGGACAAGGACAAGGCCAGACGTAAAGCTGAAATCAATGCCAAGTCGCAATATGCTCACAACAAAGGTGGAACGGAAAGCAGCCATTTCTCATCAGGTGAAAAGACCAACAGTGCCGGTTTGGATAGTACAACGCTGGTTTTAGGCACACAATCCAATGTCAGCAGGAAAGTGGAACTTCCCCAACCGTCGCTAAGCATTCTTCGCAAGCGCCCTGATGGCCTTGTTGATGTACAACTCTACTATTTGATAAAACCCTAACGTGAATTATTCACAGCAAAATATATTATTATCAAAGAACTAAAAACATATATTACAAAACATGATTCGAAATACAGTTCTTCTCGTCGTGGCTCTGATAGCCTTTCCTTCAATATTGTGTGCGCAACGTACTGAAGAGGTCAATGGAAAATACACTTATACAATAGGTGATAATGACCACATCACCCTGCGTGAGGCTAAACACAAATGCATCGAACTGGCAAAAGCTGAAGCTATCAAGAAGGTGTTCGGCGAAATCGTTACCTCCGACGTCATTGACAGCAATGCTGAAACCAATGGTGAGGCCACGAGCTCATTCTTCTGGGAAAATACCGTTGCAATGGCAAAGGGCGACTGGATAATGGATACTCAAGAGCCTAAGATAGAAGTGGAATATGATGACGGCAAACTGACCTTCAAGGCTGAAGTCTGGGGGAAGGTACGCGAGATTATTCCACCCTCGACCGAACTGAAATGGACGGTCATGAAGGATGGAGATGATGGTAAAGAGGAGACCACTCTGTTTAATAGCGGTGAGCGTGTCTACGTCAATTTTCAGTCGCCTGCCGACGGTTTCGTAGCCATATATCTGGTGCTTGGCGACAACGAGACATGCTGTCTGTTGCCCTATCGGCATGATCCTTCTGGACGTTACCCGGTGAGAAGCGGCAAAATATACGAATTCTTTGATAAAGAGGTGAACCACACGGCAGTGAACTACAATCTCAAGACCAAACAACCCTTGGAGTACAACCAATTAGTGGTTATTTATTCGCCGTTTCCGTTTACAAAGTGTATTGACAACGTAGGCGATCGACGTCATCCCAACTCGCTGAACACACGTGAGTTCCAGAAATGGCTGCTCAACTGTCAGCGGAAGGATCGCGACATGGTGGTGCAGAAGAAATGGATAGAGATACGCAGCACACAGCCTGCCAATTAGCAAAAACAATTAACCCAAACAATTATAACAATGAGAAAAAAACTAATTTTATTAATTACTACTATGTCATTCACGAGTGCCTTTGCGCAAAACGTGAATGGTGATGAACAGCAACAGTACATTGACTGGGCTGAGGATTCTACAGAAGTTACTACTATTAGCGACATCATCAAGGAACAGCAGGAGATAAACTCGCGCAACAGCAGCTACCGTCACTTTGAGGAGGTGTGGTCGCGTAGGGGCTACTTCAATATAGCCTTCTGCAATTCTACCCTGGATCCGGATGGCCAAATTCTGACTGGCATTGACGGTGGAGTCGTATCAAAATTTAAGTCTGACTGGGGAGCATCTATTCAGCTGGGGCGTAGCTACCGCCTTCATAAGAAAGCCATTGCCAACACCCTGCAATTCAATATCGACTACACTTATATTGATCTTGGCATCAACCACTTCAAGGCAGAAGACGGCCAGTATCTCTATGACAGCAGCAACAAGAAGACTGTGACTAGCGGTGGGAAGAGCGAGACCTACTACTATCTGCCTTGGAACCTCGAAAAGTATGAAGCCAACTACAGCATGAGCTTAGGTCCCTCAGTGACCATTGCTCCTTTCAACTACGTCAGAGCCAAAGAACTACACCATCTGAAGCTTAACTTTTACTACCACATTGGATATGGTGTATCATTCCTTTACATGAAGAATAAGAAAGAGGCCGACAAAAACCAGACGGACGATTCAGACTATAAGGAGATGAGCGACAACCTAAAGCTCTGTTGGGGACACGGCCTTACTAACAGCTTCGGTTTCAGCCTTTCATGGAAGGTAATCGGTATCGGTTATGAGCACCGTTCAGCCACATGGAAGTATAAATCAATGAATACTAAAGAGTTTGAAGACGATAGCAACAAATTCAAATCGGCTACAAACCGCTTTTTCATCCAGTTCAGAATGTAATATTCAACAGCTCTATTTTTCAATTACAAGCATTTAAGTATTATCCATTTTAAAAACAAATATCTTATGATGAAAAGAAATATAGCAGTAGTCCTGATGACCATTATATGCTTTCCGGCAGCCTTTGCTCAGTCGGCTGTTTATAAATTAGACGGCACCTGTGGTGAAGACACGAAATGGGTGTTCGACGGCTATACTCTTACAATCCAGAATGTCAACAAACGTGGAGAGAGTGTGGCCATTGACGACTACGACCTGAACATTCAGAAAGCTCCTTGGATAACAAAGAAACTCAACGTGAAGAAGATTGAGATAGGAGCGAATATTAAGCGTATTGGCTCTTGTGCTTTTGCCAACTGCACAGAACTGCAAGAGGTATTATTTAAGGGTACTGATCTGACTGAGATTGGTTGGGGCGCTTTCCTCAACTGCAACCGACTGCGCAACATTTCCTTGCCCCGTCAACTACGAAGTATTGAGACCATTGCCTTTGCCGATTGCTCGTCGTTGACAGCCATCAGCATTCCTTCACAATGCCGTGTGGGCAATCAGGCATTCGCCTCGTGTACCAATATCAAGACTATCGAACTTGGCCCAACTACAATTCTGGGACAACACATCTTCGCAAGTGAGGTAAAGGTTGGTGACAAAGTACGCCACTCACTCTACAGCGGTGAGATTCGTTCACTTCCCTCCTATATCAACAAAGAAAACTGCCATGAGTTCGGACTGTCAATGCCGTCGGTAGCCAAGTTGTTGGAAAACCAAACTGCCAAGGTGAATTATGACCAAAAAACATCGTCGGTAGACTCCATGATTCCCAACACCGTCAGAACGCGTCAGGACACCTACGTACTCATCATCGGCAACCAGAACTATCGCTTTGTGGCTGATGTGCCTTACGCCATTCACGATGCACGCGTCTTTGCCGAATACTGCAAGAATACGCTCGGCATTCCTACCGGCAACATTCACCTTTCAGAGGACGCCACCAAACAAATGATTCTGGAAGAGGAACTCGAGGACTGGATGAAGTCAATCAGTGATCGTGAAGAAAAAGATTTGATAGTATATTATGCTGGACACGGTGTTCCCGATATTAAGAACAAGAATAAGGCTTATATTCTACCCACTGACGTACGCGGAACAAATCCTCACAGGGGTATAGCCCTTGACGACTTCTATGCCAAGATAGGCGACCTGGCCTTCAATCGCGTATCAGTGTTCATGGACGCCTGCTTCAGTGGTATCAACCGCGATAATGAAGGCGTGTCTGAGGGACTGCGTGGTGTGGAAATCGAAGCTGAAGAAGCCGCTGTTGGCAATGGACGTATGGTGGTATTCTCTGCAGCTCAGGGCAACGAGACTGCTCAAGGTTATCCCGAGCAGGGACACGGCCTATTCACTTACTATCTGCTGAAAGAACTTCAGAATTCTAACGGCGATATCAAGCTGGGTGACCTGTCAGACAGACTGAGATACAACGTATCGCAACAGGCCATGCAGATGAAGATGAGAAAGAAGCAGACTCCAGCTACAAGCGCATCGGGCGAGATTGCAGACTCATGGCGCTATATGGATTTCTAAAGTTCAAGCTTCAGGAAGACAATCTGGGGGTCTACTGTAAAATATGAAACGAAATCGTCAAATACGGCTATGGTTGACGGCATTGGCTGCCGTTGTTGTGATGACCCTTACTGGTTGTCAGAAGACACAGAAAGTAGAGAGCATACAGACTGATGAGGAGACGGAGACAAGCCAGTTTGGCGGTGGCGAGAATCTGTCTGCTATCAAGAAGAACTGCATCAAGGGACTTGCCCATTATCAGCATAATGAAATGGAACCAGCAGTGAACTACTTCAGTCGAGTCATAGCTGTGAAAGACGTACCTGCCGAGGATTTCGACTCGTACATTCAGGCTGGCGTACTACTGATGGACATATATGCCGACCAGTATGACAACGAAGGCGCTCTGCGTACCGCAATGCTGCTGATAGACAAACTGAGTGGTGCAGAGGGTGAAAGGCTGAACGAGTTGAAGTCAATATACACCACCATTGGACGCTGTCAGCTCCGCCTGAACCGTGAGGCTGAGGCTGAGGAGAGTTTCAAGAAGGCTTCGGAATATGTAAAAAGGCTGGTTGGGAAAGAAAATGCGAGTGCTATCGATATATATAATGGTTATGTGTCGTACTCCCAGATTGTTACGGACTACTTCAATGCTAACAAAATTGTGGAAAGCGAGCCTTGGTTGGACCTTGCTGAACTGCTCTTCGGCGTCTACAAGACAATGCCTGGGGCAGACCCTTCAGAGATTGACCTGCTGCACTCCGACATTCTGCTGAACCATGCTATGATAGCTGTGACAAAAGGCGAGAAAGAAAAGGCAGCCCGCTATTTCGATGCGTACAAAGCAACTGAGTCAAGCCAAACGGTTGCTGGCAGAATTAATGGTAGCGAATATCTGGCCAAGGCTCACCGCTATGCTGAGTCGGCTGATGCTTTGACCTGTCTTGACGAGTTGTTAAGCAATAGTCACATGACGATTGACTTCGAAGTCATCAAAACCTTCCTGTTGCCCAAGCTGAACGTGAACTATCAGGCAGGACGCAAGGATTCTGCCCTGCGTGTGGCTATGCAGATATACGACGTCTTCGACTCAGCCTATACGCAACAGAAGAAGAGCGAAGCAGCCAAGCTGGCCACCATCTACGACACTGAGGGAAAGGAACGACGCATAGCAGAACAGCAGGCAGAGATCTCACAACAGCGTGTCATTGGTCTCGTCATTGCCATCATATTGCTAACCCTCTTTTTCGTTATCTATACGCTGTTGCGCCGTCGTGCTGCCAAGCGTCTGGCAGAGATGAAGGCAGCCCAGGAGCGCATAGAATCGGAACTCCGCATTGCACGCGATATTCAGATGTCGATGGTGCCCAGTGTCTTCCCTGAACGCGAGGGACTCGACATGTATGCCTCCATGACGCCAGCCAAAGAGGTGGGAGGCGACTTGTATGGCTATCTGCTGGAGGGCGATAAACTCTATTTTGCCTTAGGCGATGTGTCAGGAAAGGGCGTGCCTGCCTCACTCTTCATGGCGCAAGCCACAAGACTGTTCCTCACCCTTGCCAAACAGGGCATGATGCCAGCAGAAATCTGCAGTCGCATTAACAATGCACTTTCTGGCGACGACAACGAGAACAGCATGTTCGTCACGTTTTGGCTCGGACTGGTAGACTTGACAACAGGACATCTCGACTTCTGTAACGCAGGACATAACCCTCCCATTATTGGTGATGGTGAGAACGGAGGAGAATTCCTTGACATGATTCCGAACGCACCTATCGGCCTCCTGCCTGGACTGGAGTATGAAGGCGAAGAGATTGACAGCATCAAGGGACGTCCGCTCTTCATCTATACCGATGGTCTGAACGAAGCCGAGAATCCAGAACAGGAGCAGTTTGGCGACGACCACTTGCTCGACATATTAAGAAGCACCCACTTCGACAACACACAACAGGTGATAGAAACCCTCAAGACTGAGGTTGAGAAACATCGCAATGGGGCTGAGCCCAACGACGACCTGACCATGATGTGCCTGCGGGTGATGTAATATCGAACGGGCTGCCTCCGTCTCATCGGAAAGGCAGCCCGTTCACCGTTAGTATGTTATGAAAAATTTGAGAGAAATCGACCGCTTCTTTTATCATTAGTCTGGGTCGAATTGTGGGGAAATCTGGCTTCACAGCTGTAACCCCTGTGTTTTACTAAACATGATGTTAATATAGAGAAAGCATAGAAAAATCTTAGTCCTTAGGCTGATCAGCCTGCATCACGCCTGTACTGTCGGATGCTACAGCACTGATGTTTTCAGCCTGCACAGGAATGACATTCATCGTGTCAGCCTGCTGGATGGCGGCATAGTCCTCAGGTGTGTTCCAGGTGCTATCCCATGGAGCCTGCAGGGCACCGCCCAAAGTCAGGAATATGGCAACGACAGCAGCAGCCTTGAAGAGTGGCATCAGACGCTGGGTGAGCGACACCTCGCGAGCCTTCACCACCTGCTCCTCAGCGTGAGACTTCTCAGCCTCGACACCAATGGCCTGCAGAATGCGTGCATCAAAGTTCTCGTCCAACGTTTCACCAACAGCCTCGTCAGTGAACAAGGGGCGCAGATGCTCCATCTCAGCCGGAAGTTCCTTCTGGCTGAAGAAAGTGCGCAGGATGCTTTCCTCCTCAAGAGAGGTTTCAGCGGCCCAATAGCGCTCCAAGAGTTGTTCGATGTACTTGTAATCCATACCTGATTTTGTTGTTCTCTATAAGGAAGACGTTTGTAAAACAGGAAAGTTACAGACTATCTCAATTTTTTTTCTCAATCTTTAAAAATTTCTCACGTACGCTCTGTCGGGCACGGAAGATGTTTACCTTTACTTGCTGTTCAGTGATGTCGAGAACAGCAGCAATATCGCGATAGCTCTTGCCCTCAATGTCGCGTAACTGCATACAGGTACGCAGGCGCTCAGGCAGTTCACTAATGAGCTGGCGAACCATCTGCGTACGGTCGTTCTGGATAGTCACCTGTTCAGGATTGGAGCCATGACTTTGGTCGAGGGGATCGATATCGTCACTGAGGCTCTGCACCTGATTGTCCATTCGACGCAGCTTGTCGAGAGCCAGATTACGACAGATAGTTAGGCAAAAGGCTTCTATCGACTCCAGTTGTGACCACTGTTCACGACGGTTCCACACCTTGATCATCGTTTCCTGTACAACATCCTCAGCCTCTTCGCGATTCTGTGTGATGCGAAGGGCCATGCGGAAGAGTTCGTTCTTCAGCGGCAGAATGTCGGACTGGAAACTAATGGTCTTCATCTATCGTCTATAAACTATAAACTATAAACTATAAACTAATCACCGTTCCATGCTTTCCGTCAATAGCTGTCGCGAGGGTAATAATGACCTTCGAAACACCAGCCTCGACAGCACTGAGCGCATTTTCTATCTTGGGCAGCATGCCACCAGAAATAGTACCGTAAGCTTTATATTGACTAAATAATGTACGCGTGATAGTAGGTATCACACTGTCGTCGTCGTCAGGATTGGAGAGTACGCCTTTCTTTTCGAACGAGAAGATGAGTGTGACATCATAATTGTTTGCCAAAGCCTTTGCAGCCTCAGAAGCAATGGTGTCGGCATTAGTGTTGAGGATATGTCCCTCGCCATCGTGGGTCAGAGGGGCCAAGACGGGTGTGATGCCAGCCTCGATAAGATGAGCGAGCGTCGTGTTTGCGACATTGTCAACATCACCAACGAAGCCATAATCTATACCATCCTTTAGAGGGCGCTTATGACTGCGAATGACATCAGCATCAGCACCTGTCAGTCCGATGGCATTAATACCATTGGCTTGCAGACGTGCTACGAGGTTTTTGTTGACCAACCCACCATACACCATCGTCACCACTTCCAGCATATCACTATCAGTGATGCGACGTCCGTTGACCATCTGTGTCTCAATACCCAGTCGCTCAGCCATCTTCGTGGCCTTGCGACCTCCGCCATGTACCAACACCTTGCGACCCTCAATGGCAGAGAAGTCGCGTAACAACTGAGAGAGCTGCAGTTCGTCCTCGACCACAGCTCCTCCTACTTTTACTATTGTCAGCTTTTCTTTCATATTCTAGTTGTTCTAGATGATCTAGATATTCTAGTTATTCTAGATAAGTGTAACCATAAAGGCCGCTACGATAATTGCTTAAGAACTCCTTGCCCTCCTCAAGTGTGATCTTGCCTTGCTTCACACTCTTGGTCACCCAGATTTCCAACTGACGAACCAGTTTCTTAGGATTATACTGCACATATTCCAATACTTCCTCTACCGTCTCGCCATCAAATATCTGGTCGATATGATACGAACCATCCTTGACGGAGATATGGACTGCGGTGGTGTCGCCAAAGAGGTTGTGCATATCACCCAAAATCTCCTGATAGGCGCCCACCAGGAAGACACCCAGATAGTAGTTCTCGTTCTTCTTCAACGAATGAACAGGCAGCGAGTGGGAATTATGTCGATTGGTGGCGAAGTTCGCTATCTTACCATCTGAATCGCAGGTAATGTCCTGAATAGTGGCATTACGCGTGGGGCGCTCGTTCAATCGCTGGATAGGCATAATGGGGAAAATCTGGTCGATAGCCCATGAGTCAGGCAACGACTGGAACAGCGAGAAGTTGCAGAAATACTTGTCTGCCAACAGCTTGTCGATGTTCATCAGCTCTTCAGGCACATGCTTCAGGTTCTTGGCCAACGCATGAATCTCGTGACACACACTCCAATACATGGCCTCAATCTCAGCACGTGTCTTCAGGTCAACGATACCATGTGCAAAGAGGTCGAGTACCTCTTCACGAATCTGTTCCGCATCGTGCCAATCCTCGAGTACATTGCGAGGCGACAGGTTGTCCCAAATCTCATAGAGGTCCTTTACTAACTGGTGAGAGTTCTCATCAGGTTCAAACTCCTCAGGCATCTCAGGCAATGACGCTGTCTCCAGCACATCAATCACCAAGACAGAATGGTGAGCAGCCAGCGAACGACCACTCTCCGTAATCAGATTGGGATGAGGAATCTCGTTGCGATTGGCGGCATCAACGAAAGTATAGATACAGTCGTTGACATACTCCTGAATGCTATAGTTGACGCTACTCTCGCTCGAAGGAGAACGCGTGCCGTCATAGTCGACACCCAATCCTCCACCACAATCCACGAAGTCAACGTTATAGCCCATCTTGTGCAGTTGCACATAGAATTGAGAGGCTTCGCGCAAAGCCGTCTGGATACGACGAATTTTGGTAATCTGAGAACCTATATGGAAATGGATCAGACGTAAGCAGTCACGCATATCCTTCTTGTCCAGCATTTCCAAAGCTTCCAGAAGTTCAGCACTGGTCAGTCCGAATTTCGAAGCGTCACCACCACTCTCTTCCCACTTACCGCTACCACTGGAGGCCAACTTGATGCGGATGCCGATGTTGGGACGTACACCCAACTTCTTAGCCTCACGGGCAATAATCTCCAATTCGTTGAGTTTCTCAACAACAATGAAAATGCGTTTGCCCATTTTCTGTGCCAACAGAGCCAGCTCGATGTACGACTGATCCTTGTAGCCATTACAGATGATGATAGAGTCGCTCTGACACTGTACGGCAATGACTGCATGCAACTCAGGCTTAGAACCAGCCTCAATACCCAAATTAAACTTGCGTCCGTGCGAGATAATTTCCTCGACGACAGGTTGCATCTGGTTCACCTTGATAGGGAATACCACATAATTCTCGCCCTTATACTCATACTCCTCGGCAGCCTTCTTAAAGCAGCTCCACGTCTTCTCGATACGGTTGTCAAGAATATCTGGAAAACGCAAAAGGACTGGTGAGGTGACGTCACGCAACGACAATTCGTCCATCACTTCACGGAGGTCTATCTGTGTGCCGTCCTTACAAGGGGTCACATAGACATTGCCCTCATCGTTGATGCCGAAATAGCTGGTACCCCAGCCGTTGATGTTGTAGAGCTCCTTGGAGTCATCAATGGTCCATTTTTTCATATCGTTTTGAGTTGAGAGTTTTAAAGTTTAGAGATGTTTAGATATTCAGCATTGTGCACAGGGATGCTACGCTTGTCTTGATTTTATCGTATTCGTCGAGCACGTTGACATCCAACACATGTTTCGCTTTCTCGTAGAACGGAGCACGCCCTTTCAGGTGTTCTGTAATGTAGGCTATCAGCTCTTCAGGGCTCTTGTCCTTCAGCAACGGACGCTCTACCTTTGCCATCAGCAGATGTTTATAAAGCGTCTCAGGGGTGGCTTTCAGATACACCACATCGCCCTGTTGATTGAGATAGTCCATATTATCAAAGAAACAAGGTGTGCCACCACCACAGCTGATGATGACATCCTCGAATTCAGCCACCTCGTGCAACATGTTGTACTCTATCTTGCGGAAGCCTTCTTCACCCTTTTCGGCAAAGATCTGAGACACCGATTTGCGCATACGACTCTCGATATACCAGTCGAGGTCGTAGAACATCATGCCTGTCTCCTTTGAAAGAGCTTTGCCCACGGTGGTCTTCCCTGAGCCCATGTAACCTACAAGAATAATCCTACGCATTTACCCAATTACGATTTACAGATTTATTTCTTTTGTTTCTCGATGATTGCCATACACTCTTCATAGGTCATCTCAGCAGCCTTAGCCTGCTGTGATTTGAGCAGACGATAGTTTTTGCCATCGTATGCCAGATAGGGACCGTAACGGCCATTCAGCACCTCCAACTTTGGATCTTCTTCGAAAGACTTCATGTGCTTCTGGCTCTCCTGAAGACGTTTTTCCAGAATCAGACGGATAGACTCATCGAGCGTGATGGTCATGGGGTCAGACTCCTTAGGCAGCGAAGTGTACTTCTTCTGGTGTAGGATATAGGGACCGAAACGACCTGCACCAATCACCACAGGTTCGCCTTCAAACTCACCCACCGTACGAGGCAGTTTGAACAACTCCAAAGCCTCGTCGAGTGTTATCGTTTCCATACTCTTGTCAGCAGGCAACTGGGCAAACAAGGGCTTTTCAGCGTCTTCAGCCGTACCTATCTGCACAACAGGACCAAAGCGGCCAATTTTTACATATACAGGTTTGCCTGTCTTGGAATCCTTGCCTAACAATCGTTCACCAGCCTTACGCTCCTGACGATCATTCATCGTGTTCTCTACCGTTGGTTCAAAGTCACGATAGAAAGACTTCATCATCTTTGTCCACTGCTCACCGCCCTCAGCAATCTTATCGAAGTCCTGCTCAACCTTAGCAGTGAAGTTATAATCCATAATTTCAGTGAAGTGCTTCATCAGGAAGTCATTGACCACAACACCAATATCGGTAGGTAACAGCTTTCCCTTATCAGAGCCAACGATTTCCTTACGTTCCTTTTGGGTAATAATCTTTCCCTTCAGGATGTCAACCGTATAGCTGCGCTCCTCACCTTTCTGGTCACCCTTATGCACGTATTCACGCTGCTGGATAGTAGATATGGTAGGTGCATATGTTGAAGGACGACCGATGCCCAGTTCCTCAAGTTTATGAACCAGCGAGGCTTCAGTATATCGCTGAGGAGCCTGACTGAAACGTTCAGTAGCTTGAATTTCACGACGCGTCAGTTCCATACCCTTCTTCAAAGGAGGCAACAGATGGCTTTCTTCTTCCTGCTGGTCGTCATCATCATAACTCTCACGATAAACCTTGATGAAACCATCGAACTTAACCACCTCGCCTTGAGCAACGAACTGTTCGTCAGCACCACTGATTGAAATATTAACAGTAGTACGCTCCATCACGGCATCAGCCATCTGACTGGCAACAGTACGCTTCCAAATCAGTTCATAGAGCTTACGCTCCTGAGCAGTTCCCTCAATGGTCTGCTTGTCCATATAGGTGGGACGAATGGCTTCGTGAGCCTCTTGAGCACCCTTTGAACTGGTGTGATACTTACGGACCTTTGAATACTCCTCACCATAGAGGTTCTTGATTTCCTCCTTGGCAGCATTGATACACAGACTGGAGAGGTTGACAGAGTCGGTACGCATATAAGTAATCTGTCCGTGCTCATACAAGTGCTGAGCAACCATCATCGTCTGGCTGACAGTAAAGCCTAACTTACGGGCAGCCTCCTGCTGGAGTGTAGACGTAGTAAAAGGAGGTGCTGGCGTACGCTTCATGGGCTTTTTGCTAACACTTTCCACAGTATATTTAGCATCCACGCACTTCTGAAGGAATTGCTCTACCTCTTCATGGGTCTTCAGACGCTGAGCCAACGTAGCTCTTACCTCTGTCTGTGAGCCATCGGCATTCGTAATGGCAAAGATACCCACCACGCTATAGAACGGCTCACTTTGGAAAGCCTGTATCTCACGCTCACGCTCGACTATCAAACGCACAGCCACACTCTGTACACGACCGGCAGAAAGGGCTGGCTTTACCTTACGCCAAAGGACTGGTGACAGTTTAAAGCCAACCAAACGGTCGAGCACACGACGAGCCTGCTGAGCGTTCACTAGATTCATATCCAAATGACGGGGATGTTCGATGGCCTGCAGAATGGCTGGCTTAGTGATTTCGTGGAACACGATACGATTGGTCTTTGCCTCATCCAAACCGAGAACCTCACAAAGATGCCATGAGATGGCTTCTCCCTCACGGTCCTCATCGGATGCGAGCCAAACCTTATCAGCCTTCTCTGCATTCTGCTTGAGTTCCTTTACCAACTTCATCTTCTCCTCAGGAATCTCATATTCTGGCTGAAGCGTATTGGTATCAATGCTCATCTCCTTTTTCTTCAAGTCACGGATATGACCATAGCTCGACATAACTTTATAATCCTTGCCGAGGAACTTCTCGATGGTCTTTGCCTTTGCTGGTGACTCAACAATTACTAAATTCTTTTGCATATTATATATACTTCTATCAACTTTCGGGCTGCAAAAGTAGGCAAAAGTTTTGGTTACACCTTATTTATATAGAAGATTTTTTGTTTTCTTAACGTTTTACCTCAAATTAATTTGGTTTTTTGCTCACTTCTTCGTACCTTTGCACAAAACATAATTCTAACATCATAATGAAAAAATCATTCTTATTATCATTGTTAATGATGGCTACCGCTCTTTGCGCTTCTGCAGAAGACGGTCATCAGTTGTGGCTGCGCTATCAGCCTGTGAACAAAGCTAAGGTTACCACACCCAAGCAGACGCCTGTCATCAATACAGCTCAGAAGGAGTTGGAGACGTACTATCAGGGCGAAAGTGTTACCTTGAAGTTAGATGCCTCGTTGCCTGATGACGATGGGTTTAGTATTGACATCAAGGATGGAAATACCACTATTACAGCCTATCAGGAAAGCGGTTTGCTGTATGGTGCTTACGATTTGCTGCGCCGACAGGCTATCAATCCCATCACGACTTTAAAGGTTCACAGTGATCCTGCCTTTGCCTTGCGCCTGCTGAACCATTGGGACAATCCTGATGGTAGCATTGAGCGTGGCTATGCTGGTGAGAGCATCTTCGAGTGGTTTAAGTTGGACGAGCAATTGATTCGTGAATATGCCCGTGCCAATGCCTCAATAGGTATCAATGGCTCTGTACTGAACAACGTGAATGCTTCGCCCAAGATGTTGACAAAACCCTATCTGAAGGAAGTCAAGAAGATTGCCGATATACTGCGCCCCTACAATATCAAGGTCTTTCTCTCTATCAATTTTGGCTCACCAGTAGCCCTGAAAGAGACTAAGACAGCCGACCCCTTGGATAAGAGCGTCGTCAAGTGGTGGCAGAAGAAAGCCAAGGAAATCTATAAACTCATCCCTGACTTTGGCGGTTTCCTCGTCAAGGCGAATAGTGAAGGACAGCCTGGTCCTGGCGACTATAAGCGTACTCATGCCGATGGTGCCAACATGTTGGCAGACGCATTGAAACCTTACAAAGGTATCGTCATGTGGCGCTGTTTCGTATATGGTGCCAACCATAAGGGTGAGGACCGTGTGAAGCAGGCTGTATCGGAATTCAAGCCTTTGGACGGACAGTTCCGCGACAATGTCATCTTGCAGACTAAGAACGGTCCGCTCGACTTCCAGCCTCGTGAGCCCTATAGTCCTATCTTCGACCAAATCAAGCAGACGCCTAACATGGTAGAACTGCAGATTACCCAAGAATATCTGGGACAGAGCCGCCATCTG
>JAEEGH010017860.1_pt1 | contig 15059 bp, 8 predicted proteins | sample 9134181 | NCBI WGS metagenome assembly JAEEGH01 (sample SAMN16246544, study PRJNA631951) | gut metagenome | biome: gut microbiome; feature: rumen; material: DP-attached | host: Bos | place: Iran: Karaj | collected 2018-10 | reverse complement strand
GCTGATCACAGGCCTCAACGGATTTATCTGTGAGGACTGTGCACAGCAGGCATACAGCATCGTGAAGGTGCAGGGCCTGGCTGATGGGCAGCATGGCCGTGAGGAAGACCCGTCACCGCTCGACCTGAAGAAAGTACCCAAACCCAAAGAGATAAAAGATTATCTCGACCAATATGTCATCGGGCAGGACGAGGCCAAACGGTTCCTCTCCGTGGCTGTTTATAACCACTATAAGCGTTTGCAGCAGCCCGACGATGACGACGGCGTGGAGATTGAGAAGAGTAATATCATCATGGTGGGCAGCACAGGAACAGGAAAGACCCTGCTGGCGCGCACCATTGCCAAACTGTTGAAGGTGCCCTTTACCATCGTCGATGCCACCGTCTTCACCGAGGCGGGATATGTGGGCGAAGATGTTGAGAGCATCCTGTCGCGCCTGTTGCAAGTGGCCGATTACAATGTGCCGGCTGCTGAGCGCGGTATCGTCTTCATCGACGAGATTGACAAGATAGCACGCAAAAGCGACAATCCCTCCATCACCCGCGACGTGAGCGGCGAGGGTGTGCAGCAGGGGTTGCTCAAACTGCTCGAGGGCACGATGGTCAATGTGCCGCCGCAGGGCGGGCGCAAACATCCCGACCAGGAGTATATCCATGTCAACACGCGCAATATACTTTTCATCTGTGGTGGGGCTTTCGACGGCATCGAGCGCAAGATAGCCCAGCGCCTTAACACCCATGTGGTGGGATACAACTCCGTGCAGAACGTAAGAAATATCGACAAGGGCGACATGATGAAATATATCTTGCCGCAAGACCTCAAGTCGTTCGGGCTCATTCCCGAAATCATCGGGCGTCTGCCTGTGCTCACTTATCTCAGCCCGCTCGACAGAGAGGCTCTGAGCAAAATACTTGTTGAACCGAAAAACTCCATCGTCAGACAATATCAGAAACTTTTTGAGATGGACGGTATCAAACTCACCTTCGACAAGGAGGCGCTTGAAGCCATCGTCGATAAGGCCATGGAGTATAAACTCGGAGCGCGCGGACTGCGTAGCATCGTCGAGAGCGTGATGATGGATGCCATGTTTGAAAAACCCTCGCAGCGCACTAAAAAATTCAATGTGACTGCAGAATACGTCGAACAGCAACTCAGCAAGGCGCACCTCGCAAAACTCGACAACCGATGAGGTAATATACACACCCCGGCCAAGAGAAGGAGAAAGAAGCAAAAGTGTATATCTCTATTTGCGTAGTGTTATCCTTTAACTTCTTTCACTTTCTCTCCCCAAGGTAAATCTGACCATTTAGACACACCCCAATATGACAAAAGACCTGAATCTAACCCGAAAACTGAAGCAATATTTCGGCTTTGACAAGTTCAAAGGCGATCAAGAGGCTATTATCAAAAACGTACTGGCGGGTAACGACACCTTTGTGCTCATGCCCACAGGAGGAGGAAAGTCACTTTGCTACCAGTTGCCTTCACTCATCATGGAAGGCACGGCTATCGTCATATCTCCACTCATCGCACTGATGAAAAACCAGGTGGATGCGATAAACGGTATCAGCGAGCACGACGGATTGGCCCATTGCCTTAACTCGTCAATGAACAAGGCGGCAATAGAACAAGTGAAGACTGACGTGCTTAACGGTACTACGAAACTGCTTTACCTCGCACCGGAATCACTTACGAAAGAGGAAAACGTAAACTTCCTGCGTAACGTGAACATTTCATTCTATGCCATCGACGAGGCACACTGTATATCAGAATGGGGACACGACTTCCGTCCTGAATACAGACGCATACGTCCTATAGTAAACGATATAGGTAAGGCTCCGTTAATAGCACTGACGGCGACAGCGACGGAGAAGGTAAGGGCTGACATCAAGAAGAACCTCGACATAGTGGACGCAAAGGACTTTCAGAGTTCCTTCAACCGCCCTAACCTTTATTATGAGGTACGCTCGAAAACGGCTGACGTTGACAAGCAGATAATAAAATTCATAAAACAGCATGACGGACAGAGCGGTATAGTATATTGTCTGTCAAGAAAGAAGGCTGAGGAACTGGCTGAGGTTCTGAAAGCCAACGACATAAAGGCTGCGGCATATCATGCCGGACTAGATCCTGCAGTACGCAACAGTACGCAGGACGATTTCTTGATGGAACGCATAGAGGTTATATGCGCTACCATAGCATTCGGTATGGGAATAGACAAGCCGGATGTACGCTTCGTAATACATTACGACATACCCAAATCGCTCGAAGGATACTATCAGGAGACTGGCAGGGCTGGACGAGATGGCGGTGAGGGTATATGCATAGCATTCTACTCGCACAGAGACCTTCAGAAACTTGAGAAGTTCATGGACAGCAAGCAGGTGGCTGAACAAGAGATAGGCAAACACCTGCTGCAGGAAACAGAGGCGTATGCAGAGTCTTCTATCTGCAGAAGAAAGATGTTGCTGAAATACTTTGGCGAGGAATACCCAAAGGACAATTGTGGCAATTGCGACAACTGCCGTCACCCAAAGACTAAGATCGAAGCAACGGAAGGACTGAAGGCAGTACTGACCGCAGTATTGGCGGTAAAGGAGAATTTCCGTTCTAACTATGTCATTGACTTCGTAAAAGGCAGAGCCACTGACGACATCGAGTCGCACCACCATGACACACATCCGGAATTCGGATGCGGAGAAGGTATGAACGACAAATTGTGGAGCCCTATCATACGTCAAGCTATCGTAGAGGGACTATTGCGCAAGGATATTGAATCATACGGATTACTAAAGATAACAGCTGCAGGAAAACGCTGGCTCAAGAACCCACAGCCTTTCTACGCAACAGAAGACAACACGTTCACAGAGGATTCTACAGAGAGCGTAACCACAGGATGCGCACTTGACGAACAATTGTACTCCATACTGAAGGAGCTTCGACGCAACGAAGCACGAAAGAGAGGAGTACAACCATACATCGTGTTCATGGAGGCATCACTGGAACAAATGGCTACCATGTATCCTACCACGATGGAAGAACTACAGAAGATACAAGGGGTAGGACAAGGCAAGGCACGCAAATTCGGCCAGCCTTTCATCGACCAGATAAAGCAATATTGCGAAGAAAACGACATCATACGACCTGAAGACATTCGAGTGCGAAGCGTAGCAAACAAGTCTGCAGGAAAGGTGAAAATGATAAACTGCATTGACCGTAAGATGCCACTTGACGAAATAGCATCATCAATGCACATCAAATTCTCGGAACTACTTGACGAGCTGGAAGCTATAGTTTTCAGCGGAACACGTCTTGACATCCGCTACTATGTGGAAAGCACCATGGACGAAGAACAATTCGATGACATCTACGACTATTTCGCAGAGGCAGAGACTGATTCTTTAGACGATGCATTCGAAGAATTCGACGGCGATTATTCTGATGAAGACATTCGCCTCGTCCGTCTGCTATACATTTCAGAGAATGCAAACTAATAAATATGCACTATAAAACAAAATCAGGCAATTGACTTTTAAATTTTGTTAAATTATATTATATTTTGGTTTTATTTGCAAAATTATGAGTACCTTTGCTTATAAAATTCATATTTTTAGTAAATTGAGCGTATTAAAATAACAGGATAACGCGACAAAAAACGAACAGAATCCTAATACGAAAATTTCATTACAAAGCAAAGATAATTTAACATGGCACCTTATACAAAAGCAGACAAAAACATACGTATGAAAAAAACATTATACACATTTATTCTGCTCACGTTCTGCACCATTGCAACGTGGGGTAAGACTTCAACTAAAACAATCTTTTTTGAAGATGCCACAAGTGGAGCTTTTAATTATGAGTACGACGGAGTCATGGACGAAGAAGTAATAGGTACCTTCAATTGGGATTTCGCTATTGACTCGAATGAAGGTGGAGGTATCGGTATCGGAATACCTGGCATCGGAACCGGTTCGGGCACTACAACAGACAAGCACATACAGTGTTACTCTAATGGTCTTCATAGCACGTACATGAAATTCGGCTATGACGAAAGTCTCATAGGTGACAATTGGACTTTCTCATTCAGAGCAAAAATAAACCCTTATGATGCTGCAGGAATACAACAGATGGCTGTATTTGGTTCAAATGCAGACTTAAGTAAATGTGAGACGTTGACTGCCAACTCATACTTTTCTATAGTAAATACAGAGATGCAGTCATATGACTACTTTGCAAAGGTTGGCAATAAACTGTTAGATGATATTTACTCATTTCAACCTGAATATTTTTTTTATGTTACCATCACATGTCAAAATGCAAGATCCCAAAATGCTACGCTGACAGTAACCGTAAGGGATTATGAGGACTATGAGATAATCAACGAAACAGTCAACATTGACGCTGTGGCAATGGGACTGCCAGAAGGTTTCTATGTATATAATGGTGGACAAGAAGGTAATCAGTGGTTTGACGATCTTAAGTTAACGAAAGATGTAGAAATAGAAGACGTAACATGTGCCAATCCTACTTATACTATCACCGGCGCATATAACAACGCACGCAATATAGAACTATCATGTGCTTCCGAAAACGCTGTCATTTATTGGGCAGAAGAATCTCTTGAAATTGGTGATGAAGGTTGGGAAGAATACGATGGTGAAATCTCTACATTGTCATCTACAGTATATGCATACGCAGAAATCAAAGAATACGAGGCTGTTTCTGAAATAAAAAGTTTCGAAACAGGCGCTGGTAGCACCATACAATTCGAAATGCCTAAAATCAACGTAATAGAATATGTTGAAGACAAAGGCTATGCTTTCACTGTTGACGCTTGTCTTGACGAGCTACCTGTCAAGCCATCAGTATATTCTATCAAATACAATTTCGACGGAGGAACAGAAGCAACTATACAAGAGGGAGAAATTGCATACATACCTGAAGGTAGTCTCTTACGAGTATACACAACTGCTTATGGATATACCAAATCATGGGTTGCTACCAAGCAAACAAGTGCGTTCCCGAAAATGCCAGAGGTTTGGGGACAAGATTTCATCTCACTTGTTAACTACAATAATTACGGCACAGACAAACTGGCCCTGAAACTGTCTGCCAACCCAACCTTTGCCTACGACACAAAGAACATATACAGCATACAGCAGTTTATCGCAAACGGAACCGCTGTCAATGTTAGTATTGATCCTAGAATCGGTGTAAGCACCAACGAGTTCATCTACTTACAAAGGTCTGATGACGAGAACGGTGGACTCATTAGCTACAAAGAAGAGTCGGAAGGTACCGAATACGAAGAAGGTGAAGAGTTTGACTACCTCCAGGATCTTGACGGATTGGGCGTAAACGGCATTGCACCAGGTCAGTATATCATAATAAACACAAATGGCTACGCACCGTCAGCAATAGGCGGATGCTCATTGATCGATGGAGCATCTACCAACTATAATTATGTATTCGAGGCAACAGACAACGTTGCGCTATTGGAACTGCCAGTAGGAGGATATGTCAAGGGAATGCATGTCTTGGCAAACACTGTTCCTATTACAATGAGCAATACAGGCGTAATGACATACGTCACAGAGAATCCTCTTAGTTTTGAAGATATAGAAGGACTTGAAGCACGCGTTGTAACAGAAGAAGTACGCAGCGGTGTATTCAATGACCAGAAAGTATTGGAAGTTCCTGCAAAAACAGCTTTCATACTGATAGGCGAACCTTACAAAACATACAACGTACCTCTCAGCTCATGCTCTACATTACCATGTAACAACATGCTGACAGGCTCCATAAACGAATCGTATGACCCTAGCACCAGTGAGTTGCCTGTATATGTAATTTCATCAGAAAACGGCAATATAATATATGTAAAGGCTGACAAGACTGAGGAAATCCCTGCAGGTGTAGGCTATATTAAGTCAGAACTGCCTGAGGCAGAGTATAAAGACATAAACTTCGGAGAGAATGGAACTGTTGCAATAGTATGCGACAAGGCTCTTGACTTCACTGATACAGAAGGAATACATGCATACGTAGTAAACAATGAGTCTTTGATTAGCGGCTTCACCAGAAAAGAAATTACTAAAGCACCAGCTGGCGCCGCAATAATCATTACAGGTACACCGAACACAACAGTTTCCATACCTGTAGGAGTGTGCGACGAACTTGAGTACAACAACATACTTAAGGGTTCGTTAACCGACCCCTATTACACTGCAGACACACTGAATTTCATCTATGTATATTCTAATACAACAGATGAATTCAACCCTGTTGACAAGAACACTACGAGCACCATTGATCCTGGCCAGGTATATATCATCTCTAAGTACCAGGGATTTGAGGAAATCACCACAAATGCTGCAGGCGCAGCACAACACATCAGCGAACATGACCTGAACTTCACAGAAACACCTCTTACAGCATGGATTGCTGTCGGTGAGACAGAAACAAGCGTCACACTGAAAAATGTTTCAGGAGTTTATGCAAACAGTGCATTCATCGTTAAAAACGGTGAACCGAACACTGTTTACAAAGTCCCATACGGAAAATGTACGATAACTGACGAAAACAAATTCAAGGGTTCACGTACTACTGGTTTTGATGCGACTACAGAAAATCACTACATCTATGTATTCGCAGAAGGCACTGACGGACTTGTACAGTTGGAAGAGAACACCTTTATTACATCTGGTAACATCTATTACATCTCAGAGAAAGAAATAATCCAACCTATTGAAACAGAGGCAATAACGACAAATGCCTTTGGTAATGCTGCACATATTTCAGTTAATGCACTTGACTTCTCTACTGTCGAAGGCATTACCGCATATATTGCATACAAAGAAACCATCGACGATGGAATAATGTACAAAAAGGTAACAGAAGTACCGGAAGGAACTGCTTTCTTTGTTGAAGGCAAGGCAGATACTACATACCAGATTCCGCTCGGAACATGCACTGCACTAAGTGACAACAACCTTATACAAGGTTCAAATGAAACTGGTCACTATATTGGAAACGTGGATACGTATGTTTACACTTTGTCAAATACAACTGGCAAGTGGGAGCCCGTGGCAATTACGTCAGAAACCATTGGTAAAGGCATACCATACATCATTTCTAAATATAGAGGATTCGAAACTATCAAGACCAATGCTATTGGTGTAACGTCTTATGTAACCGAAAAAGCATTAGACATCAGAGAAATTAGCGACAAGATATTGTTCTACGTAATCGATTATGAAACACCTGACGGTTTCCATATGACACCTGTAACACAGGTTCCTGCTAATGAAGCAATACTCGTCAAAGGTGAACCTGACACCGAATACAAGATACCTGTAGGAACACTTACAACACGCATTATTCCTAACAGACTCACAGGTTCAAGAACTGAAAGCACACCTGTCAGCAATTACTCTACATATGTTTATGCATTGTCAGGAAAAACAGGTAACATGGCAAGGGTTTCCGTATCCGCAACCATACCGGCTGGAAAGGCTTTCCTCATATCCAAGTATTCTGGATTTGAGAAAATCACGACAAACGAATATGGAAATCTTTCGTATGTATGCGAACACAACCTTGACTTTACAGAATACTACGACCGTCTTGAAGTCCTGATTGCTACAGAAGAAACCATTGCGGGCATTAATATGAATCGTATTGTCAAGGTTCCTGCTGGAACTGCATTTATGATAACAGGTACACCGAATACAACATTCAATGTACCAATTATCGAAACATGCGAACCTCTCGATACCAATCTTCTCAAGGGTTCAAGAGAAGAGGTATTCGATGTCAGCACTGTTGACACGTATGTATATGCATTGTCAAAATCAAAGAGTAGACTATCAAGAGTTGACCCAAACACTATAATAGAAGCTGGAAAAGCTTATATGATTTCAAAATACAGAGGTTTTGAATCTATAAAACTAAACAGCATCGGTGTTGCGTCATATGTCTGCGAAAATCCTTTGGACTTCACAGAATTGAAGGATGAACTCTCTGCATTCATCGTTATAGAAGAAACAGAAGCAGGATTCACTATGAAGGGCGTAAACGAAGTTCCTGCAGGAGAAGCTTTCTTCCTCAAGGGAACTGCAGATAGCACATATCAAGTACCTATAGGCACATGTGAAAGAGAAACATGGACATGGAAAGACAGAAACCTTGCTACAGGTTCTTTGACAGAGAGTTTCCCCGTAAACTCTGTTACAAATAAAGTATATGCTCTTTCTGGCAAGACCGGAAACCTTGCACCTGTTTCAAAAAATACTGTAATAGGTCCAAAGAAAGCTTATGTAATATCACAACTTTACACCAATACTGCTTCTGCAAAAAGAACATTTGGATTTACTGATGACACACTGGATACCACAAACATCGAAAATGTGACAACACATGAGGACGATGAAGATGATATCTTAGTGAATCTCTCTGGCCAAAAAGTAGACAGCAATTATAAAGGAATAGTAATAGACAAACACGGAAAAAAATATCTCAAAAAATAATAAAATACGTTTCCGACACTATTAGTGTTAAATTTCGTAAAAAATATCACAAAATATTTTTCCATTTAATAAATTATATGTAACTTTGCATCGTAAATTATAAACTAACATCTGACATACTATTATGACAAAGAAGTTTTATATATCCCCAGAAATTGAGAAACTGGAATGCAACATATCAAATCTTCTAATTGGCACAGGACAGCAACCACCAGATGATGATATAATTGGTGGTGAGGACATCGGTGCAAAAGGATGGGGCGGTGATTTCTTCAACGCTGATGAAGACGAAGAATAATAACCATACAATCTTCAGAGTAAAATAAAACTCACTGAACACACAATACGACATTGTTAATGACACCTTAAATAAAGAATCATTACAATACTACAAATAGAATAGCGCAACGTTGATTGAATACAACGTTGCGCTATTTACATAATTGTTTTTTACTATTCTCTATTCTATCAAACCAATTCTATTCCGTTCTCAGTAATACGTATTAACCTGCGTTTATACAAATCGCCTACAGCCTGCTTATAGGTACGTTTGCTTACCCCAAACTGTTCCTTGATTTCCTCAGCATCGCTCCTATCTCCTAAACGACATCTCCCCCCCTGAGTTTCAAGGTATCTGAGCAACTGTGCAGAGAAGTCTTCCGTATGCTGACGATGCTGGCCATAACGCTGCAGAGAGCAATCTATCTTACCATCCGAACGAATATTCGAGATGTATCCCTTTACCCGGTCACCCGTGTGAATATTACGGAACACCTGTGTATCATAAAGTAAACCTGCATAACGATTATTAATAATCACCTTAAAACCAAGGTCAGTCTTCTGCCAAATAAGCAGTTCTACCTCTTGGTCAATATGCAGTCCACCTTCCTCAGCAGACAGTCTGCGTGGAGGAGTAGGAGCAAGGAACTTCTCTACCTTAGCCGAAGCCATAATACGGTAACTCTCTTCATCCACATGAACATGTACTATATATGAGCGTCCCTTCTCCATACGACGTTTCTGCTCACGGAACGGGCAGAATAAATCCTTCATTAATCCCCAATCAAGGAATGCGCCATACTCATTGACCCAAGCAACCTCCAGATATGCGAAATCACCCACCATCGCCTTTGGTTCCAACGTAGTCGCAACCAAACGCTCTTCGTTGTCAAGATAAAGGAAAACATCTATCTCGTCACCGATTTCCAGATCTTCTGGTACATAACGTTCCGGAAGAAGAATCTTACCATCATATCCTCCTCCTTCAAGATACATACCAAAATCCACCTTCCAGGTAGCCTTCAGTTTATTCCACTGTCCTAGTTTCAGTTTCTCCATCAATGATTTCCTCCTTTGTTATTATACCATCACTATGCACCATACCATCCTTAATATGTATGGTACGATCTGTTATCTTAGCCAGTTCCTCGTCATGAGTTACTATTACGAATGTCTGACCATATTTTTCTCTTAAGTCAAAAAACAGTTGGTGCAATTCCTGCTTGTTCTTGGTATCAAGCGAACCAGAAGGTTCATCGGCAAATACCACCACAGGATTATTTATAAGCGCACGTGCAACTGCCACACGTTGTTTCTCACCGCCAGACAGCTCTGCAGGCTTATGCCCTGCCCTATCCTCCAAACCGAGAAACGCCAGTAATTCCTTGCAACGCGCTTTTGCTTCACTACGCTTTGTACCTGCTATCAGAGCAGGAATCATTACATTCTCCTCTGCAGTAAACTCTGGCAAAAGCTGATGGAACTGAAATACAAAACCTATATTCCTATTTCTAAAATCTGCAAGTCTGTTGCTTGACAAAGCTGTGATATCCACGCCGTCAATCTCGATGTTTCCGCTATCAGCACTATCCAACGTACCCATTATCTGCAGCAGTGTAGTCTTACCTGCGCCACTTGGTCCGACGATGCTGACCACCTCACCCTTGTCTATATGCAAGTCTATGCCCTTTAGCACCTGTAACTTACCAAAGGATTTTGTTATATTACTTACTGTTATCATAATTCATTGTTTAATCATTTTGCAAAGTTACGAAAAAACGAGATAAGAACAAAACAAACTCGTTTGTTTTTTCCACCAAGTATTAGTAACTCTACGGTTTTAACCGCAAAGTTACTAAAATTAGAGAGAAATCCCAAAATATTTCAAGGTTTTAAATTCCAAAACGCTTTCTGTTAACACCTTTTACAATCTCTCCAGGCACCAGAAAGCCAATATCGCGAATCAATAGACCCCCTATATAACTCTACTCACCATCTACCGTAATATAGCGTGAGAAAAACAGCGTCGCACCTATCACCGCTATGAAAGCAGCGAATATCACACCCATTCCTACCAGATGATTCATCGGATCAGTCCATATCTCATTGAAAAAGCCATTACGTGCAGCTATCTCAACAAAAGACCAGAACACTATTACCGTTGCTAAGGCAAAGCGCATGTTCCTACCCCATGAAGATATATGCAACTGCTTCTTCAACATCAGAATCGATCCCACAAGACATACAAGAGCGAATATCAAAGTAACAGGATGGCTTTGACCAAGGAATACCGGATCATAGCAAAACATCAAGACAAGATATACACCCCACATCATCACATTCCACTCCATAAAGACAACTATGGACGAATGATGTGCAATGGGCCTCAACTCTACGCTCTCTCCTGCCCTGTTACGCAGACAATGCTTTTGTATCCAATTAATAAAGTCACATCCCGTCTTGGTGCAGAAGATGTAAAGCATCATTATAGTCATCCACATGCCAAATGTTGCCGGCATAATTAGATATTCAGGACGTGAGCCTCGTATCATCTTAAGTTCCGCCCTGCTATATTCTTCAAGTTCCTTGCCGTTTATCAGATACTCCTGATTAGAAATCATTCCGTTTACATACTCTGTAGTAGTCTGTATAATACCTGAGCCTTGCAGGTCGCAATGCACTCCATAACGCTGCGCATAATACACGAACAAGAATTCCACCCATCCTGTCCAAAACAGCATAGCACCTGTCAAACCAAACACCGTCTGTCTGGTATCACCCTTGACAAACACACCTGCTATCGTCAGAACAAGGCCTATGAAGCCCATCATGAATGCGCTATAATGCAGCGTGGTCGGCTCCATAAAATGCTCCATCATTGCCATCAAGGCATGCCCGAGTGGCATAAGCAAGAGAACAATCACAAAACTACCCAACGTCTTTCCTATGTAAATTCTTGATTTCATATAATTACCTGTCTTTAAAATAAAATATTAAGAACCTATTCCTTATCATTTAGGTATATATAGCTACAAAAGTAGTAAAAAATATCAACATACGCAACATATCACCCAAAGTATTTTCATTTCCTGCACAATAAAAAAGAAGAAGCGACATAATCACATGCCACTTCTTCCTAAAGAATTTACCTTACGTTTTCTAAAACGCAAAATTACTAATAAATCGCTACATAATATTATTATTTCGCATAGAGTGCAACGATAGCCTCATAGAGCTCCTGCTTGCCAGAAGTCTGCTTTGGCTCGTTCACCTTCTTGCCATATTCATATACCTGCTCCAGCGTCAGCTTGCCATCCTCGAAGTCCTTACCCATGCCGCTGTCAAATGAAGCATAGCGCTCTTTCAGCATCTGTGGGATTGGTGACTTCTCCAGTATCTCAACAGCGTTGAGCAGTGCACGTGCACATGCGTCCATACCAGAGATGTGCGCGATGAAGATATCCTCAAGGTCGGTAGAGTTACGACGTGTCTTAGCGTCGAAGTTCGTACCTCCTGTGCCGAGACCTCCGTTACGTACGATCTGCATCCAAGCCTGTGTCAGCTCGAAGTTATCGATTGGGAACTGGTCTGTATCCCATCCATTCTGAGCGTCGCCACGGTTTGCGTCGATAGAACCAAGCATACCGTTGTCAACAGCCACTGCAAGCTCATGCTCAAATGTGTGACCTGCCAGAGTAGCGTGGTTCACCTCGATGTTAACCTTGAAGTCCTTGTCAAGTCCATGAGTCTTGAGGAATCCGATGACTGTCTCTGTATCTACGTCATACTGGTGCTTTGAAGGCTCCATTGGCTTTGGCTCAATGAGGAAAGTGCCCTTGAAGCCCTTACCGCGTGCATAGTCGCGAGCCATACCGAGCATTGTAGCCATGTGCTCTTTCTCACGCTTCTGGTCTGTATTGAGAAGGCTCATGTAACCCTCACGACCGCCCCAGAACACATAGTTCTCAGCGCCGAGCTTGATACCGGCGTCAATAGCATTCTTGATCTGCACGATAGCGCGAGCCACCACGTCGAAGTCCGGATTGGTTGAAGCACCGTTCATATAGCGTGCGTTACCAAACACGTTAGCGGTTGACCACAACAGTTTGATGCCTGTTTCCTTCATCTTCTCCTGCAGATAGTCAGTAATAGCCTTAAGGTTTGCCTCATACTCCTCTACGCTGCTACCCTCTGACACGAGGTCAACATCGTGGAAGCAGAAGTAAGGAACACCCAGTTTCTGCATGATTTCAAAGCCTGCATCGGCCTTGTTCTTTGCTATCTCAACTGCGTCTGCGCCCTGGTTCCAAGGGAAAGTCTTTGTGCCGCCACCAAACTGGTCAGCTCCCTCTGCGCACAGTGTGTGCCACCATGCCATAGCGAAACGCATCCAATCTTTCATCTTCTTGCCTGCCACTACACGCTCTGCGTCATAGTAGTGGAAAGCCATAGGGTTCTTTGAATCAGGACCCTCATACTTGATTTTACCAATCTCTGGGAAATACTCTTTTGCCATTGTTTAATTATTTACGTTAATATACTTATTGATTTATTGCTCTTCGTTTTTTATTCCCGATGCCTTACAGCGTTTACAGATTCTCCTTCCAGCGCTCGTAAGCCTCTTTGTATTGCTGTGCCTTTGCAGCATCCGGTTCTATCGTCGCGATGCGCTTGAGCGTAGAGAATGCCTCCACGTTGTCCTTGTATATGCCAGCTCCCATGCCTGCACCCTTGGCTGCTCCTACAGAGCCGTCGGTCTCAAGCAGTTCTATCGTAGCGCCCGACGTTGAAGCCAGAGTGTCGCGGAACAATGGTGAGAGGAACATGTTTGCCTTGCCGGCATGTATTTTCTTTATGTCCATACCCATCTGCTGCATTATCTCCATGCCATAGCAGAATGAGAACACGATGCCTTCCTGTGCCGCCCTTACTATATGCGTGCGGTTGTGCTTGTTGAAGTTTATGCCTTTTATCTGGCATCCTACTTCTTTATTCTCAAGCACACGCTCAGCACCGTTGCCGAACGGTGAGATCGTCACGCCGTCAGAACCTATCGGAGCCTGCGCAGCGAGTTCGTTCATCTCTGCGTATGACAGGTCTGGCGTTATGTTGCGGTGTACCCATGCGTTGAGTATGCCGGTGCCGTTGATGCACAGCAGCACGCCAAGGCGGTCAAGCTCTTTAGTATAGTTTACGTGCGCGAAGGTGTTGACACGGCTCTTCGGATCATAGTTCACATCACCCAGGACGCCATACACAACGCCTGACGTGCCTGCCGTCGATGCTATCTCTCCCGGATTAAACACGTTCAGCGACAAGGCATTGTTTGGCTGGTCACCTGCCCTATAGCTTATCGGAGTACCCTCTGCCAATCCGGTCTCCTCTGCCGCAGCCTTGCTTACCACGCTCTGCACGGCGAAGGACGGAACGATGTCGGCTATGGTATCTTCTGCAAATCCGTAGTAATCGAACAAGAACTTTGCCGGACGTTTCTCCTTAAAGTCCCACATTATACCTTCTGACAGTCCGCTGATGGTAGTGTTTATCTCGCCGCTGAGTTTCATGGCAAGATAATCACCTGGTAGCATCACCTTATATATATCAGAGAACAGTTCCGGTTCGTTCTCCTTAACCCATGCAAGTTTTGCTGCCGTGAAGTTACCCGGAGAATTAAGCAAGTGAGAAAGACACTTCTCGCTGCCCAGGTCCTTGAAAGCCTTTTCGCCATAAGGCACTGCACGCGAGTCACACCATATAATAGAATCGCGAAGCACTTTCTGCTGTTTGTCAACACAAACCAGTCCATGCATCTGATATGATATTCCTATTGCCTTGATGTCGCTGCCTTTCGCGTCAGCCTCAGCCATTATCTTACTCAGCGCCAACTTTGCGTTAGTCCACCACATCTCAGGGTCTTGCTCTGCCCATCCAGCCTTAACAGCCTTTATAGGTGCTTCCTTTTCCGGATAGAACGCCGTAGCTACCATCTGTCCGTTGTCAACGTCAACAAGCGAAGCCTTTACACTTGATGAACCAACATCAAATCCTAATAAATATTGTCTTGCCATTGTTTTGGTTTGTTAATCGTTTAAGGTGGGTTCTATTAATTCCCACCGTAATTTTAAACTTCAAACGTGGGTTGACGTTTTGTCATCTTTTCGTTTTCTTTCGGTGCATACTATCAGTTCTTTCGGTCACATAGCCCGCTATGCTCCCTCAACAACTGACACTCTGCCCTCGAAACAAATT
>JAEEGH010017856.1_pt1 | contig 15060 bp, 18 predicted proteins | sample 9134181 | NCBI WGS metagenome assembly JAEEGH01 (sample SAMN16246544, study PRJNA631951) | gut metagenome | biome: gut microbiome; feature: rumen; material: DP-attached | host: Bos | place: Iran: Karaj | collected 2018-10 | reverse complement strand
AGTTGTCACATTGTTAATTCAATTTGTTTGTGTATTTACTTTATTGTAAAGTTGTTAAATTTGTTGTTGACTTATACAATAAATGGGTTAAAATATAATTAGTACTTAAGTAGTTACTTAAGTAACTACTTAAGTATATTAGGAGGTTACAAAATGAATAAATTATTTGATTTTTTAGGTATAATAGTATTTATTAATGAAGTAATTATAGCTTGTTTAATGTTAGTATTTGTTAGTTTTAGAGGTGATATTAGTGAATTAACTGAAACTGAAGAAAAAGTTGAAATGGTAACTGGTTTACTTGCAATGTTTCTTATGTGTATTGAAGTTATTATTATAATTGTATCAATAATTTTGAATATTTTTTATTAATAGGAGGTTAACAAATGAATAAATACGAATTTACATTTGAATTTGAAAATAAAGAAATAACATGTACTATCTATATCAATCCAGGAAGCAAAAGAGAACTGGAAAGAAATATTACTAATTGTGTTCGTGAAAATTATGGATCTGATTTCAAATTAAAATCAATTAAACAGATTGCTTAATAACTTAATTAATGATATACTTTAATAGGTTCAGTTTTGTCAGGCAGATGCAATTTCTAGCATATGAGTGAAAAAAGAAGGAATGGTAAAAATTACCATTCCTTCTTTTTTGATTTTTACTTGATTATGTTGGAGAAGGTGAAAGTATAACAGCTTTCTAACAAAAATTGAAGAGTCCAGCATAAGAAAAAGACTAACGTCTTTTGTGCTGGCTCCTACATAGCAATTATTATCATAATTGCTACACTAATTATAATAAAATAATTTGACATTAGCAATATTTAATATTAATCTAGAATTAGAAAACTTATCAACAATATTAAATTTATCTTGTTGATAACTTAATATATCACATCATGTATCATCTACTAAATAAATTAAATAGGAGGGTTTAAAATGGCTAAACTATCTAAAGAAGAACTAATAGCTAAAGTCAATGGAAGAATTGAAGATGTAGATCTTGCAATTGAATTAATTGAAGATATTACTGATTCAATGGAAGAAGTTACAGTTGATGAAGCTGAAGTTAATGCTTTAAAAGAAAAAGTTGATGAATTAAATTGGCAATTAGGAGATTTAAAAGAAAGATACAAGAACAGATTTTTAGGAATTCCTGAAGAACCTGGAGAACCTGGAGAACCTGAAAATGTACCAGAACTAGAAACTAAAGAAGTTGTCGATATTAAAGAGATTTAGGAGGTTTAAACATGGCTAAGAAATTAAATGAAACTTTAAAAGTCAATAATTCAGTAGAATTATTAAGTTACATTATTAATGTAACACCAGAACTTTCAGCAAATATTGATTTGCCAGTACAAGGCCAATCAATTAAAGAAATTGGTCGTATTATTTGTGATAATGAAAGATATAGAAACGCTTTTATTAACACAATTAACTTAATTGGTTTAACAATTATCAAGCGTAACCACTGGGAAAACCCATGGCTTTCATTTACTAGCCAGGGTAACTTAAATTATGGCCAGCAGATCAGGGAAGTTATAAACGATCTATGTGATGTTTACGACTATAACGAAAATGCTAACAATGTAACTAGATTCTTAACTAATGTGGTACCTAATATGTACCAGTATCTACATGAGTTAAATTTTCAGAAGTTCTATGAAACTTCTACTTCAGATAATCAGCTTAGAATGGCTTTTGAAACTGAAGATCTATTTACATATGTAGAAGATTCAATTGTTATGCTTTATGAGTCATGGACTTATGATAAGTACTGTGTTGATAAATACCAGTTATGTCGTCGTATCTTAGAAGGTACTATTACAAGTACTGAAATAGCTGATTTTGATACTATTTCAACTCGTGAAAGAGTATCAGCAATGAAGGACGTTTCTAATAAGTTTACATTTAGAAATAGAAAGTATAATCCAGCTGGTGTATCACGTGCTACTTCTTTTGATGATCAGATTCTTATTATTAATACTGAATTTGATGCTAAATTATCAACTGAAGTTCTTGCAACTAGCTTCTTTAGAGATGAGGCAGATTTTAAAATGCGTCATGCTTTAATTGATGGTTTTGATAATCATGATTCAGATAGATTAACAGAAGTGTTGGGTGATGCTTTTATTCCATTTACAGAAGCTGAACTAGCTGAACTTGCTAAAATTCCAGCTGTTTTAATTGCTAATGATTTTTATATGGATTATCTATATAGCTTAGATGGTTCTGGATCAGGAACTAAAGCAACACAATTCTATAATCCAACAACACTTAAAGACAATCATTATTTACATGTATGGTCAGTATTTAGTACTTCTCCTTTTGCTCAGGCAAATGTATTTACAGCTGACGTAACACCAGCAGTTTCAAGCGTAACTGTTTCACCTAGTACAGCAACTTTATCTCCAGGACTTGAAATAAAGCTAAGTGCTAGTGTAGTTACAACTGGTTTTGCAAATAAGGCTGTTACCTGGTCTGTAAATAGTGAAGCTGTTACAATTTCTGAAGCTGGTTTACTAAAAGTTCCTTCAACTGTTACTTCAGGAACTACAATTACAGTTACAGCAACATCAATTTTTGATTCAACTAAATCAGGTACAGCTACTATAACAGTTGCTTAATATATCCTTCTTTCGTTTGGGAATAGGAAAGTTTATATTCCTATTCCCTCTTTTTAAACGTGTGCTAACTTCTTTAGAAGTTAGTGCTAAGTATTGAACTTTAGTTCAATACAGAATACTAATAGAAGGGAGGTTTAAATTTGAGTAGAAAAAGAACTATTAGCCAGATTAATAATTATAATACTTTCAATATGTTCAAACGTCAGTTACTTACACTAGCTGAAAATGTTTACATATATAAATATTTACCAAAATATATTGATGTGGCCTATATGAATAAAAAACTAGTTCGGTCTGGTGCTATTGCTTTTTATTTTGAAGAAGCTGTTGGTTCTGTAATTGCATTACCTTTTGAAGAATTAGGAACTAAAGATATGTATGGACGGCCTACAACAATACAATGTATTAACGCTTTAGGAATTAGGAGTAAAACTTTATATCCTAATGAATATGTTATTATGTATGATAACTATTCTAAACGTCCTATCTGGCTAGATCTTGAACAGTATGCTGAAAGACTTGCATTAATTACCAGAACTATGGATGTTAATATTATGCAACAAAAAACACCTAGAATTTATCAAGTTCCGCAAAATTTAAAAAGTAGTGTTGAAGATTTAACTTCTGATATAGATGCTGGTGTTGAAACAATTCTAACTTATGATAATTTAAATATTGATTCAGTTAATGTTTTACTAACTCCAGCTCCTTTAGTAGTTCCTGAACTACGTGAAGAATTCAATAATTTATGGTCAGAAGCCTTAAGAATTATTGGTATTTCAAACGTTTCTATTCAGAAAAAAGAAAGACTAATTAGAGATGAAATGAGTGCTTTAAATGGTGGTACTATTGCAAGTCGTTTTTCTAGGTGGGAACCTAGGAAAAAAGCAATAGAAGAAATTAATGAAAAATTTGCTGATTTTCTTGAGAAACCTATTGAAGTTGAATTCTATGATAAGACACCAGATTCAGAAAATGCTGATAATAATGATAATTTAGAATTAGATCTAACAAGTGTGGGAGGTGGTCAAAATGTTTTATAATATATTCATGAATAAAGCTAATTTAAAACCCCTAACACTTTTAAGCGTTTTACAAATGTTTGATACTTCAGCTGGTTTAAATAGTAAAATTAGTGATTTACCTGAGTTGTACCATGATAGAATTTTTGATTTTAACTATCCTTTATCAACTAATGTTAATAAAGATGATTTTGAAATTAAGATTTTAAAGCACTTTATCTTAAGAAGAATAGGTTTTGAAACAATCCAGGCTTTTCAGTTGATGTTAGATGATAAGTTAAATACGATAATGCCTAAATACAATGTAATGCTTGATAACTATTATCACAATTTAAATTTATATTCTAAGACTGATACAGAAGTTGAAGAATATGAAGCTTCAGGAAGCAATTCAGGAACGAATTCGAATAATACTACAAATAGTTCTACATCAAGTACTACTAGTGATAATCGTGCTTCAGATACGCCACAAAATGCAATAGCTGATGTACAATCTGGTACATATGTTAGTGAGTATAGTTATAACGTAGATTCTGGTTCTAATTCAGATACTAGTGTATCAAGTGGAACAAATAGCAATCAATCTGAAGATGAATATACCAGGACTAGAAACACAACAACTAATATTTATGGTAAAGATATTTTAGAGATAACACAAAATATCGAAAATGTTTATCAATTAATTTTTGATGATTTAGACGAGTTGTTTTATCAATTATTCTAGAAGGGAGGTTAAAACATGAGTGAATATCATAAGATACCATTACTAAATATATGTAGCTTGAATAATTTTCCATTTATAGAAGCTGATTTTGATGCTGTTACATATTACCAGTTACTATGTAAAATCGTAGAATCTGTTAATTCTACCATTACACTAACAAATAGTTTGTTAGATGAATATAATGAAATGGAAGATGAATATACTAGATTAATAGCTTTAGTTAATGAACTACAAACAAGGCTTGATACTATCCAGGAAGAATTAACTGAATATATTGATGCCAAGTCAGCAGAAACTAAAGCTGAACTTGAAGCTGAAATAAATTCTCTAGCTACTGAATTAAGAACTGAAGTTGCTGGAGCTATTCAGTTAGTAAATACTACTCTAGAAGAATTTAGAGCTGAAGTTACTGAACTTGAAGATTATGTAAATGATCAGATCTTGAATTTTAAAAATTACACAGATTCTAAATTTAGTTTATTAGATGCTAAATATACACTAATAACTAATGATTTACAAAATCAAATTGATAATTTGCCTGATTCAATGCCTACAGTTTATAACCCAGCAACGGGACTAAATGAAAGTTTACAAAAAGCCTTATATGATTATTGGCGTTTATTACGTGAACCTTATTCAATTACTGCTGGAGAATATCAGCAATTAGAATTAACTGCTGGAGCTTACCAGCAATTAAATATTAAAGCGATTGACTATGATTTAAAAGCAAAGCAAATTTTAACTTAAATTTAAGGAGGTAAAATATATGCAAACAACAACTAATATAGGTTTAAAAACATATGAAGCTGGAGATCCTACAGATTGGTTAGGGGAATTCAATTATAACATGAATAAAATTGATACAGCTGTTGGTGCTCAAAATGATGCAATTGATGTAATTGAAGAAACTGCTGGAACTGCTGTTAGTACTGCTAATACAGCTAGTGCTACAGCTACAGAAGCTTTAAATACAGCTGAATCTAAAACTAGTATTAATGATAATGTAGCTAGTGCTTCTACTACTTATTCAAGTAATAAGATTAATGAATTAATTTCTGGTATTGAACCAGGAACTGAAATTGACGATACTACAACTAGTACTACTAAAACATGGTCAAGTTCTAAAATTAATAATGAAATTGATGCTGTTGAAACTATAGCTAATTCTAAAGCTAGTATTAATGATACTACAGCTAGTAATACAACTACATATTCTAGCAATAAAATTGATAGTTTAATTAGTGGTGCTGGTGGTGATTTTCCAGATTATTCTAATGTTTCGCAAGTTGCTTCTTCTAATACAGTTACTAATAATAGAATAAAATTAACTTATACAGCTACAGAAGATTGTTATTTATTAATGAGGTTGCAATTTACACCTACAGCCTCTAGTTATATATTAATTGCCATTAATACTTCTAGTTTTGTATACACAATAAATTTTGAAAATCATGCTTATGATAATTTAGAATCTCAAATATTTAAAGTAAAAGCTGGTTCAACTTTTGATGTAACTGTATTTGATGTTAATGGAAGTGCTGGTAAAAATTTACAAATTTATAAAATACCTATCACAAATTAAAAGGGGGTGTTAATATGTCAGAAACTAAAAATGAATGCGAAATTGTCAACAGACTATCCAGGAAAGTTGAAAAAGAACTTGCTGAAAATATGGATAAAGTCAATGAAAATATAGCTGAAATTAATGAAAAATTAGAAGATGTCGCTTTAATTGATGATACTACAGTTAGTACAACAACTACATATTCTTCTGATAAGATTGAAGATTTAATTAGTGATATTCCTACTGGTGCTGAAATTGATGATTCTACAGAAACTACTACAACAACCTGGTCAAGTTCTAAAATTAAAACTGAAATTGATGCTGGTGGAGGTGGTGGATCTGGTTTTGAACCAAAATACACAATGACTAAACAATTTAATACATTATCAACTTCATATTTAGAAAAAATTAATACTTTAACTGATTTTCCAGAAGTTAATATTGAAGCTGGTAAAATGTATTTAGTTTGTTGGGGTGTATTTAAACGTGGTACTGGTGGAGTTGATTCCATGAATGCTAATTTTAAACTAGAAATATTATCAAATAATTATGTTCAAAGAAGCATTGAAGTAAATCAACCTAATGGAAGTAATGAACCTATTTTTGGAACTTCTATACAGCCATTTACATTACTTGTTAATTCAAGTGCTACTAATATAGGTTTTAAATTGTATGGTAATAATTCAAATGGTGAAAAATCAACATGGTTTGATTTTGTAATGAATATTTACGAATTAGGAAGTATTAATTAATAATTATTTTGTTACTGGTTCTGTATTGAACTAACGTTCAATACTTAGCACTAACTTCTAAAGAAGTTAGCACACCAATTGACTTTTTATCAAAATTATATATAATGATATAGAAATTATTTATTTTATTTTGTTACTAGGTGTCGCAATTCTATTGAATTGTGACTAAATAAAGGAACTTGTCTACTCCCAAAATTTATTGACAAGTTCCTTTTTTATTACTATAATTTAATTGAAATAGATTTTTCCCCCCTCATCAAAATCTATTTGAGCCCAGTTTCATCATGCAAAAAACAATTAACAATTTTATTATGTCTAAAAAGCACTAGATTAGTTGGTTAGTCGTTCCGTGTCGACTTTACCTTAATACTAGTGCTTTTTTCTTAGAAGAAAAATCCATATTTTATATATTTTTTCATTAATGAATTAACAATAGTTCTTGAAGGAACTGGACCAGGTCCAGGAGGTTCTCCAGTAATAATTTCATAACAAGTAGAAGCTGAAGCGTAACGAATAGCAAAGTCGGCTCTTTGCCTTGCTTCATCACGACTTAAAACAACACCATTTCCTTCATAATTATATAAAAAAGCCATTGTAGCATCATATAAATTATTAACGCTTTTAAATGCTGAAAAATTTTCAAAACTAGATAAGTCATACCACAAATTATAAGAACTTCTGTCAGTCCATTTATCCATACTATCATTACGCAATACGTCACATTGGCAAGCACCATCTTCAGGCCTTGCACCAGCTGTTATTTCACTAGTTGATAAATTAGCATAATTTGTAAACCCGTTAATATATCCGCTTGCTGGTGTAAATTGAACAAGTCCATATCCCATATTATAAGCAACTTCATCATTTTGCCATCTCCAGGGATTGAAGGCCGATTCATTTGCAATATTTCCCAATGCTCCAGCTATTGCGTAAATAGTCCAATCTGAAATTAAACTATCTTTAAATTCAAACATGTTAGCTTTAGCTTCATCACTAGTTGTTTCATATCCTCCACTAGGTTTAGCATACCACATAATTTACACCTACCTTATACTATTACGGTCTACTAGGTTACCACGATTTAATTCTGATATACTATGCCAGATTCTAATTCCTGAATTTGCTACACTATTTAATCTATCAATTGCAAGGTTAGGAACTCCAGCACCTTCAGACTTACGTCTAAAGATATTACCAGCTGTTTCTACATAATCAAATCTAGTTCTTGAAGGACTAAAATAGCTAACTTTATTAATAGCGTAACCATAAGCGTTAAAATAGTTATCAATTAATTCAGCTTGCTTAGCTTTTATAGTTTGTACATAAGTAATAGCTCCAAAAGTATCAGTTGCTACGTCAATACCTAAATTAGATCCTTTATGTATTGTCTGGTCATTAGTTACTTTAGCTGTTTCATTTTCTACATACCTATTAATTAACGTTTGGCCAGCTTCAACTAGTGCTGGTATATAATTTTTTGAAGCTATACCATATCCTAATTTGCCACCAATTACAATATTTTGTAAATCTCTAGCGGGCTTATTTCTAGCAAGCCATGCTCTATAATTATCACTAGACCATGTAACCTGAGGGAATCCAGTAATAAATAACCTATCTAATTTATTATTACTTGCAGTATATCCTGAATATTGGCCAACAGTAATAACAATTTGTTCAATAGGTACAACCATAACATCTTTTCTATATTGAATACGGCCTTGTACATCAGTTGATAGTTCTGGTTTTAACTCTAAAGAATCACCATCACTTGTAACAATTAAGCATCTTACATAAGGAAAATTAAAAAGCTTATTATTCTTAGGAACGTAACCATCAATATTAGAAGGCATGTTTATATATTTAACGTCAACGGCTCTATGTATATCATTACCTCCAACAGTATCACCACATTCACGAGGATATTGCACTACATCACAAACATTATCAATTTTATCATTTGAATTATATAATTGAAGTGATTCTGTTACAGCTCCATAACTTGAATATCCAGAAAATTCAGCTACACTATAAACTTTATCATATACTTTACCAGATTTAGGTGTACCAGTAACATCAGTTACAGCACTGTAACCATAATTCCAATCAACAGTATAATCTTCTAAAGTTGAATTAATTACATAATCACCAGCCGTTAAATTTTCATCTTGAAGCCATAAGTATTTTCTATCATTATTAACTGTCATACGTTTAATATAGCAATCCTGGTAATCTAACGTCTGGCAATAAGTGGAAAATAAATCAATTTTAAATAGTACTTCTGTAACTGTATCAGCTATGTAATTTAAATTAGTAATAAAAGCAAAAATAGGACTTCTATCATTTGAATTATTAATAATTGCTATATAATTTATAAAGCTTAAGTCATTAATATTACGATTAATTCTAAATGATCCAGTTTCTATATCGTGAGTGATAACACTAATATTTGTGTCCGTAAAAACCAAATATGGTTGTAAGTTAGATAAATCAATACCATCACATACATTAGAATAATCATCTGATAAATTGATATTTTTATAATAATTTATAGTACTTGTTATTCTTGCCATGTTTAAACCTCCCTTTTAAAGTCTAATACTAAAGTCTATTAATTGCCTAAATTCTGTACCAGTTCTATTATCACTAAAGAAAATATTAGATTCCCTCATGCTGGCAAACAATTCACGCAAGTTTTTATTCCTACATCTAAAATCATAAATATTTTTCTGGTAGTAAATACTAGTAGAATTTATATCACCAAAAACGACTGTTTTTGGTTTTATCTCATTATATTTAGGACGTATAAAAAATAGTGTATCGTTATCTTTTGAAAGATATTCACATAAGAATTTGAAACCCTTATAACAAAAAACAAATTTATAATTTGATTTATAATCTTTATAGCTTCCTGGAAGTAATGGTTGCTTATTAGTAATATAATCACCACTATCAAACATATCTGTAAATGAATTAGATTTACCACCAGCATCGTTAGAACATCGCTCAATAGCTATTAATTTAGTAGTTTCTTTATCAGCAGTTAAACTTTCAGTAGTTACTAAATCACCTGGTTTTAATTTAAAGAAAACGCTTCTAATATTCCAGCCGTCTATGTATGGACAAATTCTTGAAATAGCGTTACCTACTAACCACATCCTAACGACGTGCCTATTTCTATCTACAGTACTATAAATAGAATCTAGCTTCATAACTTCATTACTTAAGTAAAGTGTATTAGTCATAAATTCCTCAAAAATTATATTTCCTACATCTAAATAAGAACCAGATTTATAATTTTGATAATGTACTAAAGTCCAGATATAACCGATTTTATCACCTAATTTAATTTTAAAATCTTCTGTTATATTGGCCAGAAAAAACTTATTACCCTTTACTACAATAGCGTTATACTTGCCATCACTCCAATCAATAATATCAAAATCATCAAAATAACTTTCACATACATCTTTTTTAATTTCGTTTACAGATCGTCTTAAGTAAATAAATCTTTTATGATTTTCAAAATAATCTGTTAGAACTGTTTTCTTGATCTGGTATGATTTACCATTATTTCGACGACCGAAAATAATATTATAATTGGCATTTTTAGCTTTTAAATTAGTCATATCATAATGTTTTATATTAGACATTTTAATCAACCTCTTTATATAATTTATAATCTTTACTATTATAATAATCTAAATTATATCAATATACAAATTGATTGTTTTTAACAACACCTAAATTAAACTTATAAAATACTCTATGACTACTAACCAAATCAGCATAATCTTCTTTTTTTCCTAAAACATAAGTAGTCGGAACTAAACAACAACCACTTCTGTCATTTACAGTAAATTCGTTACCCTGGTAATCTTTTATTGTAATTGGTTCTTGATTATCTACGTAACTTAATAAATTCTTGTTAGTGTATTTATAATCAAATACAAAACCATCTTTAAATTCTTCAAGTGAAGTTAATGCCCTAGCTCCTGACTTAGGAACTCCAGCAACAGTAATTTTAATTTCTTCTTTACCAGTCTTTTTATTAATTTGTTTGACTACATACTTTTTTGCCCCTTCAGTCTTAAATTCCAAATATTGCCCTTCATAATCAAATACACCTAATAAATGCTTTTCACCTTTAGAATCTTCTGGTTGAAATCTATTAAAATCAATCTTTCTATCCCCAGATACTTTATATAATGTACGCTTAACTTCATTATTGTAATCAATAATAACTTGTTTGTTATAGCCTGGATGTAATTTTAATGAATCAGTATCAGAATAAATATTATATTTATCTAGCTTCATGATACAACTAATTAAATTACGTCTTGCATAAGAAGTGATCCAAACACCCCAGGCAAAGGACAAGAAACCATTCTCACCCTGGTAATTTAGCTTTTCAACAATTTCTTCATTTGATAGATCTTCTTCAGGTAGCCAATCAAGCTCATTATCATATTGAACCATAGCACGAATTATATTAGTAACGCACATTCCATACAATGAATTAAATAAAGCTTTAGCGATAGCATATTCTATTTCCTTACCTTCTACGTCTTTATATTTTGTTTTGTCCTCATAACAATCTAGTATGAAATTAACAAATTCTTTTGGTAGATAAGCCGATTTAGCATAGTAACTTTCTAGTATCTCTACCTCAAAATCTTCATTTGCTGAATAAGCATCTATTAAATATTTAGCATCCACATCAGTCATTACATAACAAGCTGTTTTAAATTCTAGTAAACGGCCGTTATCATACCTGGCACCAGATAAAGTATTTTTTAAACATTTACTAGCTGATAAAAATGTATTTTGATATTTACATCTACCATTTTTCATTTTAACGACTAGCAAATAACTAAATCTATCATTTAATTCACTAAGCTTATTAATAAAGCACTTTTTAAATTTGCTCATTGGATACTTGAAAGCTACCATACAATAAGGGTAACTAGAAGTAAAATCCCAACTATCAACCAACTTAATTATACTATCAGTTAAATAATAATTAGCATGTGTATAGCCACCAGCGAAAGCCAATTGAAGCAAATTAAAAATATATGGATCTGTATTTATAGCGTTGTGAACTTTATCTCTATAATATCTTCTAATATAGTAAACTTCATTTTTAAACTTTCTTCTAATCTTACCAGTGGCCGTTATTGGGATACTATGCAAGTGTTTATATTGCTTTAATTCTAACTTAATATAGTAGTAAAGAACTAAACAATCATTTTCACAGTACTTTAATTCTTTTTTAGATAAACCAGTAATACTAGTTCTGATTTTATTATAATCTAAGTCACCAGAAAGTTTTTTAACTGGTAAATCATATAAATCTGGTAAATACTTTAAACCCAAATTAGTCATTGAATACGTGCAATGTATTTCTATATCGAATTCAGGTATTTCAGCTTGAATAACCTTATGTGTTTTTCTTGCGAAAACCTTATCAAACTTAAAATAAGATTTTAAATACTGGAATTCAAAACTAAAATTATGAATGTACATATATTTTTTATTAGGAGAATTTTTATCTATCATTTGTAAAAATTCTCTTAATTCTTCCCAGGTACGGCCAAAATATACATTTTCATTTATTCCCAACATCCAAATATACATGGTAGATTTAAATTCTATACTTGATAAATCTTTTCCATATTTATTTTTAAGTTTAAGGTATTTACTCCCTGGATAATATCTATCGGTTAAGTTGTCATATAAAAAAGATGTAGTTTCTATATCGAACGTGTAAATAGTTTTATCGTAGGTGAAACCAGAACCACCCTTTTTACAATCAAGCTCCACATCATGACCATTATAATTTTTATAATAAAGCATGTTTTCTATCCCCTTATTTTAAAAGAAACTTTCCCCAGAAAATTCTTCCCATTCTCTTATATCTTCTTTTAGTTCTTCAGAAGCTTCACCAAAGAAGTAATAAATAAATGTGTATAATGCTTTTTTAAAATCAACATTGTTAGTAATGTCATAATATCGTTTAACGACTACTAGAAAATTATCAGCTTCATTTCCTGGCATTTCTTTAGCTTCATCAACTAAAGCCCATAATTCACTAGGATCTATATATTTATAAATTTCATTAATTGCTTCATTTGATAACATTTCATATAACATTTCAGCTTCTTCAGCATTAAAATTATAATCAGTTTCAAGCATCCCTTTAGTTTCTTCTTCTCTACGTTTCATAACAGAAACTTTAGAATATTCTGAATTAAGAAATTTATCTAAAGCTTTAATAAGTGCTTTTAAAGTCATTACATCTAGCTTGTTTAAAAATTTTTCTCCCAATTTAACTTTACCAGCTGGAGTAACAACACCTAAATTTCTTAGTCTGGCCACTAGCTCTTTACCAGCGTAGTGTTCTGTAGAATCACCAAAATATTTTTTAATCTGTCCTAGTCTATAATTAGCAGTTCTTCCTTTAGATTGAACTTTAGCAACTAATCTTAATTTTTGCTTTTCTTCTTCAGTTCTAATAACTCTTTTAGATTTTATTCTTTTGTTTTGTCTGGCCTTCTTTTTAGCTTCTCTATATTTAAATTTAACATTTGACTTTTTAGGATTCTTTACTTTTGATTTAGTCTTATCATTTATTTTAGACTTTTTTGGTTTATTAATTTTCTTTGAAATACGTTTTTTCATTTTGTTACCTCCCAAAATTAAAAAAATAGCTGATCAAGAAACTTGATCAGCCACTTTTTTTAAATTTTAATATTACTTACTTGTTTAATAGATCCATCCAGGCAATATAATAATCACGAGTATTTTTTCTATTACGCTTCTTTTCCATATATAATAATACATTTCCCTTAGATAATGTATTTTCAACATCTTCTTCAGTAATTGTATTAAATACATCCATAGAAGTTACTGGAATACCAACATAAGCTAGTTCACCATCCATTGTAGTGACGAGTGCTGTTAAAAATTCTTCGTTATTGTCTGGATTGTTACCATGTAATACATCTTCTAATATACATGGATTTTCACAAACATAATCTTTTTCAAGTTTCTTTCTACCTTCTAATAGTTCTGAATTGCTTTTTGACTTTCCTAATTTTAACATAATTTCTTTGTCTCCTTTTTGCTTAAAATTATTAGGTAGCTAAATTATTTAATTGTATTTTGTTACTTGTCGCAATTCTTTGAATTGTGACTAATTCCCAATATCTAAGCTTAATACAACTAATATTAAAGCTGTCCTAACTTAAATTATAAATTTTATATTTATAGAAATCAATTATTATTTTTCAATTTCTACAAATTCTGAATTAATTCCGTCTGGAACTCTAATTTTTATCTTTGCATCTTTTTTAATAAAATATCTTCCAGCAATCTTTTCAGCTTCCAGACGTTCATTTCTAATATAGCCAATAATAGTAAAGTATGAAGCTCCAACCATATTAGCATATTCTTCAACAGTCATATAATCATCCATTGTCTTTACCTCCTATTTTATAATAAGAACCCATTAAACAATTTATTATTGTACTAGCATCTAAACCTTTCTTTAAATCATTATCTAATAATTTTAAAAATTCTTTTATTGTATTAATTGTTTCTGGATTATCACCAGCTAATTTAACAATAGTTATACATAATTCAACCATTACTTTAGATTGTTTACCATCAACTAAAATTGAAACACTATTATCATATAGATCAACATTAATCATTATTACTCCTCCTTTAATGTTTTACGATATTGACAAACAAACATATCTTGTAATTTATCAACATCAATACCATCATCAATTGAATCATTAATAATTTCCATAGCTTTTACAATATCTAAATAAACTTTATCATCATTTTCTTTAATTCTCATTAATATTAATGATAGCTCTAAAATAATTTTATTAGTTTCACCTTTAATTTCAATATCAGTTTTACCCATGTTACCAATAATTTCAAAATTTGATTTAACCAACTTTATCACCTCTTTTCAATTTTCTATTTGTACTACGCTTATAATTATAATTACATTATAATTATAAGTCAACAACAAATTTAACAACTTTACAATAAAGTAAATACACAAACAAATTGAATTAACAATGTGACAACTATTTTACTTAAATACTATGCACGTTTATTAAATTGGCAAATAGGCCTATATGAACGGTTTTCGGGATAGTGGTATTAGTTATCCTTTTTAGTTAGAAAGTCGCTATGTGACGAATATAAAACGTCGATTTTTTTAATTTCTATGATTCAGGTTTTGTGCTTGTTTGCAAACTTTTCTTCCTGGATGATCCAGTTGATCAGATAACATTTTATTAAAAAATTTATTTTACATTTATTGACTAATTAAATATATTAGCATG
>JAEEGH010017854.1_pt1 | contig 15062 bp, 15 predicted proteins | sample 9134181 | NCBI WGS metagenome assembly JAEEGH01 (sample SAMN16246544, study PRJNA631951) | gut metagenome | biome: gut microbiome; feature: rumen; material: DP-attached | host: Bos | place: Iran: Karaj | collected 2018-10 | reverse complement strand
ATATACCTTTGCCATATTATAAGGAGAGATGCCGTCCAAATCTTTTCGAGGGTCGATTCGACGCTCCACTTCCTTTTCATCGATCTGCTTCGGAAGGGGTTTCAAAAGAAGGATTCCATCCACAGAAGGATCATTATTAATCTTTTTGAACTCCTGCAAAAATTCTTCGTTGGAAATATCTTCCTTATATATATAGGAAGAAACTAAAAATCCAACCTTTTCCATTTTCTTCATGGCGCCACGTTCATAGGCCATATCATCCGGCTTTTCTCCCACACGAATAATGGCTAGTTTAGGAAGAGGTTTTTCTCCCCAAGTAGTCATTTCATTTTTGATTTCTTCGTTAATGGCCTTCGCCACTTCAATTCCTTTTAAAACTGTCATGTCGTTTCCTTTTTCTCTTTGTATAATCTAACCGCGAATTTTACCCATTACGTTTTTGTAGGTACGAGCCAAAATATGGGCACCTTCCAAAAGATAAGCATCTGCCTCTCCTTCAAAACGTGCAGCTGTAATACGGTCTTTCATAAGCTTTGTATTAATATAAACATTTAAGGATGCAGAATTCAATGCTGCTCCGCAAAACTGAATTGCCACACCGGCATCGGAAATCGCCAAAGTACTTCCAATTTCCGCAACCCGCTCTGTAAGTTTCATAGACTCTAAAATCACCTCCATCATTTCAAGGGGTGCTTTGGCAGCATCAAACAAAGCCTCTTCCATAACCTTGTTTCGATAATCTACTTCCTCAAAGGTTTCCTTTGGAAGACCATACGCCTTAGACAAGGGTTCAAAGGCTTCTGCATCCTTATCCATAGCATCTAAAAGATTAGCCTGAAGTTCATCTGCCTTTTTCTGAAGTTCTTCAATTTCACTCTGATACTGAGCATACTTTTTCTTCCCTGTGGTTAAGGAAAGCACCATATCGGAAAGAGCTGTACCAACAGCCGCCACCAAGCCTGCTGCTCCACCGCCACCGGGAGTAGGTGCATCCGAGCTTAACTCCTGTAAAAATTCATCTATCTTTTGTTCTTTCATTTTCATAATTTTCACCTCACTGTCCAATATTATAGGCAACGTTATAATAGTATACCATCTTTTTTATAATATCCTGCATCTCTTTTTCATTTTCCTGCACAAAGGCTTCCGTGTCTACAGACAGTTTTTCATAGGAAACATTGCCCCTTGCATCCACACTTCCCTCGATGGAATGTTCCAACCCGTATCGAAGCAAAAATGTGTAGACATCATCTTCATAATTCAGATAAAGCGAGCATGGCTCATCACCGAGGATTGTACTACCGGATATGATAGAATTATAAAACTCATTTCTCCAAAAGGGCATTACCTGATTTGGGAGTTCAAAAGTGCTGCTTCCCTCTCTTTTTACCCAGATCTTATTTTCAAAAGTAAATTCGGCTTCTTCTACCCTTGTCCAAAATTCCTCTGTTTCTTTTATCGTTATCTGGTATCGGGCAAATCCCACTACTAACAGAACCACACACAAAACAGCCAGCGGAATTAAGATTTTTTTCATCCACCTTAGTCCCTTTTTTAATACATCCATCCGGTTCACATATTTTGCATCTTCATTTAAAAGCACATCCAAAGATATGTGATAGGTATTGCATATGAGAATCAGCATTTCCAAATCGGGAATACTCTTATCATTTTCCCAGCTGGACACCGTCTGTCTGGTTACTCCAAACTTATCACCATACTCCTCCTGTGTCATATGATGACTCACTCGGGTCTCCCGTATCATTTCAGCAACTGTCATACTTTATCTCCTTATTATTTCTCCCTAAGTATTCTAATTTCTCTACCAAAATAAGTAAAGAAAAAGCCGCGCAAAGAACACTTTACATCCCTTTTTTTCAATGTGTAAAAGGCTCTTTGCTTGTTTCTTTATGGAAGCGGATTTCATAATGGATTCGAAAGGAGAACAAACCGCAACGGTAAAATCTGTTGCAACAAAAAGCAAAAGGAGAATACTATGGAATACATTATTACAACCAAAAACCTGTCAAAAAAATATGGAAACCTGCCAGCCTTATCCAATGTATCGATTTCCATTCCAAAAGGAAGCATCTACGGACTGATTGGAAATAACGGCGCCGGTAAAACTACTCTTATGAGACTGCTCTTAGGACTGCAGACTCCATCTGCCGGCTCCATTCAAACTTCCCATTCATTTACCACCGGAGCCATTTTGGAAAAACCTTCCTTCTATCCTTATTGGAGTGCAAAGAAAAATCTATCCTATCAGCTCTCCCTCATAGATCATCCCGTTTACTCTGAAAAAGAGCTACTGGATATGGTGGGATTAAAAGACACCCGCACTCCTGTCCTTCACTACTCTTTGGGAATGAAGCAACGCTTAGGCATTGCGCTGGCGCTGGCCAGTCAGCCGGAGGTCTTAGTCTTAGACGAACCCTTAAATGGTTTAGATCCCTTTGGCATCAGAGAAATTCGCGAGCTACTTCACAAATTAAACGAAGAAAACCATACCACCATTATCCTCTCCAGTCACATCCTGGATGAAATGGAAAAAACCATCACCCATGTGGGATTTATTAAATCCGGTTCACTGCTTTTGGAATGTCCTATTTCCGAAATCAAAAATACCTCACTGGAAAACTTTTATTTTGAAGAATTTAAAAAAGGAGAAGCCACACTATGAAAAAAATATTAACTGCAGAAACAAAACGACGACTCACCTTCCCCCTGCTATGGTTGGAAGTCTTAACGATTATCCTGCTAAATTACTATAACATCCTGCAAAGTGGATTCGGATTCACCGTAACTTCATACTCTTTCCTATATGAAAATGCTATCGTTCTTTGCATATTGATTACATTAAACTGTACACTCCACCTTCGTGGAGAAAGAGAGTACGGAACCCTGTCCGCTAAAATGTATTTGGGATATTCAAAAAAGTCCGTCTATTTGGCAGAAGCTATTATTTCTATTTTTGAATGTCTGCTTCTTTGGATGACGGATATAGCCGCCACTTTTATTTGCTGCACTATTGCTCACTATGACTTTGAAATAACTCCAAAGCTGTTTATTACTGCCTTTTCTTATCTGGCGCTTTTATGCTCTGTCAGTCAGCTGACAAATGCTCTCTCCATGACCTTATCCTCCCATGCTCTGGCCCTTCTCATCATAGTGGCTGTCACCGCCCTTTTGATCTATTATGGTACCGAAATTACACATGGAATTATTCAGCCGAAACGCACCGACGTATTTTTTATGGATGGGAAAATGCACGACAATCCTCTGTATATTAGCGGTGCAAAAAGATTCTGGTACAAGCTGGAACTGATGTTATCGCCCTATACGCAGGCCTGCTATTTACCCCATCTCCTGAATCAAAGTAAAGGAGAAATCACTGCCACATCTTTTCGATTTTTTTCAAATCTTCTCCCATATCACATGGAGTTGATTTTTATAAATGTCTTAGAGTGTTTTTTGTTTACTTTTATTGGAAAAAAAGTTTTTCAAAAAAGGGATTTGCAGTAAATCTTTATCCTGCTCCTTCAAAGATGAAATATTAACAAAAATATCCATTCTATGATATGATATGGGTGTTTGTTAAAAAAAGGAGTATATTATGTGGATTGCCAATAATTGGAAAGATTACGAAGTCATCGACTGCACTTGTGGAGAAAAGCTGGAACGTTGGAAGAAATACATTCTTCTTCGTCCGGATCCCCAGGTCATTTGGAATACAAAAAGAAACAACAAAAACTGGAAGCATTTAAATGCACATTATCACCGCTCATCTAAAGGCGGTGGTGAATGGGAATTTTTCGATTTGCCGGAGGAGTGGACTATTAAATACACCCTTCCTATCGAAAAAACACTTACCTTCCATCTTAAACCGTTTTCCTTTAAGCACACCGGACTCTTTCCGGAGCAGGCTGCAAACTGGGACTGGTTTTCACAGCTAATTGCAAAGGAAGTAGAAAAGCGAGGCAAGGCTGCCATTGGAAAAGATGCAAGCAACCCCGTTAAGGTTTTAAATCTCTTTGCCTACACCGGCGGCGCTACCGTAAGTGCTGCTGCAGCAGGCGCTCATGTAACTCACGTAGATGCTTCCAAAGGAATGGTAAACTGGGCAAAAGAAAACGCTGTATCCTCCGGATTAGAGGATGCACCCATTCGCTGGTTGGTAGACGATTGTAAAAAATTCGTGGAAAGAGAAATCCGTCGTGGCAATCACTATGATGCCATTATCATGGATCCTCCTTCCTACGGAAGAGGTCCCAAAGGAGAAATCTGGAAAATAGAAGAAGCCATCTATCCATTAATCGAGCTTTGTGCTCAGTTACTGACAGATAACCCACTGTTTTTCCTGGTAAACTCTTACACTACCGGATTACAGCCGGCGGTACTTCACTATATGATTTCCACCGCATTAAAAAAATATGGCGGTGTAGTGGAAGCAGATGAAATCGGACTTCCCGTTTCCGATAGCGGGCTATATTTACCCTGCGGTGCCAGCGGAAGATTTTGGAGAGAATAATTTCATATCCTTTGGCAAATCTGCTACAAATTTCATTGATTCAAAGGTAATCGGGTGCAAAAACTCCAACGAGTAGGAATGTAATGGCACCCGATTTATTTTTTCATAAACCGGATGATACAAATAGTCCCCAGGTAACGGGTGTCCTATGTAACCCATATGAATTCGAATCTGATGGGTACGTCCCGTATCTAGTTTTAACTTTAATAGAGAATATCCCTCCTTTGCATCCAACACCTGATAGTGGGTGCACGCCGGCTTTCCTTCCTCGCTTACGCATCGCAAAATAGCCGAACCTTCCACTCGGCCAATAGGAGCATCCACACTATGCCACTTTTCGTCCACTTCCATCTCTCCACACACAAGCGCCCGATACTCCCTCTTGATTTCACGATTCTTTACTTCTTCGGAAAGAACGGCTCCGGACAGCATATTCTTTGCCACAATGGTAAGGCCGGAAGTCTCTTTGTCTAAACGGTTTACACAGCGAAAAACAATTTCCTCCCCCTTGCTTTGTAAATAAAAAAGAATGGCATTTGCCAAGGAATCCTCATAGTGTTTGGGCGAAGGATGAATGGACATCCCCGAAGGTTTATTCACCACAAGAATATCCTCATCTTCATATACCACGTCTATGGGCACAGACAAAGGTTTTAAATTAATGGAAGGCGTTTGAGTTTCTTTAATCACAATCTCCAGTTCATCGCCCACTTGAAGGGATTGAGAAAGAGGAATACTCTCCCCATTTTTCTTCACGTGATTTGGATTCTGTTTTAGTTGAGAGCGCACCGCTTTGGGATAGCGCTTTTCTTTTAAAAGGGTGCGCACATCCTTATATTCTTTTTCTATTTGATACGTAATTGTTCTATTCATAAATTCACCGGCTCTGAAATAAAATGAACTATCCGGTTATCCCGAATAGTTCATTGAAATACTGTTATAACATCTTTCTCTTTCGTAACACTACCATTGCCACAATACAAAGCACAAATGTTGCCACGCAAATGATTCCGAAACCATGAGGCGTTGCAGAAAGAGGCATCCACTTTCCGGATACATTCATTCCCCAAAGGCCTGAGATAATGGTAGGAATACTCATTACAATGGTGATGGCTGCCAAGTACTTCATGGCATTGTTCAAACGGTTATTGATTACTGTGGAAAGGAGCTCTCTGGTACCGTTGATAATGTCTCGATAAATCTGAGTCATTTCAATCGCCTGTCGATTCTCGATAATGACATCTTCCAAAAGTTCCTGATCTTCTTCATACTGACGAAGACGACCATATCTGGTCAAACGATCCAACACTACTCCGTTTGCTCTAAGAGACGTTGCGAAGTAAACTAAATTGGATTCCAATTCGTGAAGATCTACCAAATCCACATCTTCTGTATCCTGATCGATACGTTCTTCAATCTCGGTACGCTTTCTGTCAATGGAACGAAGCAAACTCTGATATACCATACTGGCGTTAAACAAAATCTGATAAGTAAAACGCATCTGCTTCTTGGTAGAAAACTCTCTGACTCTTTGATCAATAAAAGAACGAAGCACTGCCGTCTCCTCGGAACAAACCGTAATCAAAACATCTTCCTTTACCAAAATACCTAAAGGGATGGTGGTATAGGTGTGTCGATTGTTACGAACTTCCGCTGTAGGAATATCCACGATGATTAGCGTATAATCATCTTCCAAACTCATACGGGAACTTTCTTCATCATCCAAAGGCGCCCGCAAGTCGGCGATATCAATATGATGTGCTTCTGCCACATTGGCACATTCCTCCAAGGTAGGATCTGTAAGCTTTATCCAGCATCCTTCCTCATAGGATTCAATTTCACGGATTACTCTGTCATCCGTCTTGTACATATTTAACATAGTTTCACCTCTTCATTTCTTCAGAAGAAGTGAACTATAATTCATCGCAATTTTTACACAAAAATAGCGCCGTTACTCCCGGCGCCAAAAACACTTAACGGAATAACAGTTCACTTCCACTGATGGTATTTACTTTTGTCCCTCGTATATGCCCGTCACTATCCATGAACTGTTCACCGCCTTTCTTATCTTTTTGTGGCATGCCACTTATATTCCAATAATAATTTATAGGGATTTTCCCCATGTGTCAACCCATCTTTCCCATTTTATCCACAAGAAATCAGATAAATTGGTACAACTCCTTGGGTGTATCAATAATGGCAATATGGTCTTCTTTTTCCAAAACATCTCTGCCTCGGAAGCCCCAGGTTACTAACACACAATCTAATCCTGCATTTTTTGCAGTCTGACCATCCACATCGGAATCTCCCACATAAAGTGTCGTCTCGGCTTCTGCACCCAAGCGCTTAAGGGCCTCCATAGGGGCATCCTTTGCCGGCTTCACGCAACGACCTTCCCCATCTCCGATAGCAGCCTGTGTCAATCCAGGGAAATAATACTCTGCCAGTTCTGTCACTGCGGGCTGTTGCTTGTTAGATACAATACCCACTTTTACTCCCTGACGCTTACACTCCTCCATAAACTCTACAATCCCATCATAGGGCTTGGTCTTAATTCTAGAATGAGGCGGGTAATAATCCTGATACTCCTGAAACTGTTTTTCAAATGTAGGATTTTCCTGTCCACCGGGAATAGCGCGGGTCATAAGCATCTTCATACCATTTCCCACAAAGCTTCGAATAGCTTCCATATCATGCTCCGGTTCATTGTTGGTTCGAAGCACATAGTTCACCGCATCCTTTAAATCCTCTAAGGTATCCAAAACGGTACCATCCATATCAAAAAGAATCGTCTTATACTTTTTCATGTTAATTTCCTTCCGTCAAATTCACTGCCCAAGTTCCACTTCGCATCATCAAATATCCGATAACGCATTTGATTACTTCCGTGGAATTTACAAGAATGTACATGTAAATCATAGGCAAGCTGGTAAAATATGCAAGGGCCAATGCAAGAGGAATATTTATAATCCACACAAAGCAGGAATCAAAAATAAAAGTTATACCTGTCCGTCCACCGGAACGAAGTGTGAAATAACTGGCATTGGTATACGCATAAAAAGGAGAGAATACCCCCGCAGCCATAATCAGATATTTTGCCAAGGTTCGAATCTGATCTGTGGTGTTATAGATTAAAGGGAAGAACCCGGATGACGCAAACAAAAGCGCTCCCGTGCCTACACAGACCAATACGGAAAATGTAGCCAAACGTGTCGCATCCGCTTTTGCCTTTTCAATCTTACCGGCTCCCAAAAGCTGTCCTAAAATAATGGCGATAGCGCTTCCCATAGCAATAAAAGCCACATTAAATACATTGGCTATGGTGTTTGCAATATTTAATGCCGTAACGGAAGACAATCCACGAAGAGAATAGCTTCGCACCAGCATAGTTTGTCCTGCCGCCCACAAAGTTTCATTTAACAAAAGGGGAATCGCCTTAGGTACAATGGTAAACACCATTTCCATTGGCACATCAAAAACATTGGCATAGGCTCCCACAATGAATTTGTTTCGTTCCACATGTTTGTGGGTCCAAATACACACTACCAAAAACTCCACGCAGCGAGCCGCTACTGTAGCAAGGGCCGCTCCCCGAACGCCCATGGCAGGTGCTCCGAATTTTCCGTAAATCAAAACATAGTTGCCCACCAGATTCACTACTACAGCAGCAAGACCTGCCACCATAGGCACAAAGGTTTCTCCGGTGTTTCTAAGGGTGTTGGCATACACCTGTACCGCCACAAAAGGTATCATTTCAAACATCATTACCCAAAGATATGCATGGGCAAAGGCAAGGGTCCCTTCTACAGAACCGCCGCCGGAATCCTGGGTGAGAAAGCGAATCACTATGGAATCTCCCAATGTAATAAACACAAAAAATCCCACTGCGATAACCGCAACGCCAACAATCAACTGCATGCGAAAGGTTTGACGCACACCCTTGGTATCGCCTTTTCCATAATACTGGGCGGTGAAAATACCGATTCCCGACAAGGCGCCAAACACACAAAGATTAAATACAAACATCAACTGATTCACAATGGCAACTCCGGAAATAGGGTCCGTTCCCAGCTGTCCCACCATGATATTGTCCAACATATTAACGAAGTTGGTAATCCCATTTTGAATCATAATGGGAATTGCCACTACCAATAGTTTGCTATAAAATTTTCTGTCTCCAAAATATTTATTCATTATACTGTCCCACGTATCTGCTTAAGCAGTCTTATAAAGTCATTTTTTCCGTAAATCTTCGGACAGGGATACAAGGGATTTGCCTCTTTCGCAGCCCACCCTGCCATAGTAGGGAAATCCTTTTCCTGCAATTGTGAAAAATTGGAAGGAATTTCCATACGTTCATTCATCTTTTTGATTTCTTCAATGAAGGCTTCTGCCTTTTCCTTTTGAGAACCCTCTTCCTTTACTCTAGTAATCTCCGCAAGTCGAGCCAAAGGTCCATATACCTTCGCACCGTAGTCATAAAGTACATAAGGAAGAACCACGGCATTTGCCAGTCCATGAGGAACATGATAAAGACCTCCTATAGTATGGGCAATGGCATGGACATTTCCTACGCAAGAAACCGTAAATGCCTGTCCCGCCTTAAAGGAAGCAATCAACATTTCCTCCCTTGCTTCCATATCGTTTCCATCTTCATAGGCCTTAGGCAAAAACTCAAAAATTGCCTGTACGGCATCTTCGCAAAGTTCTTTGGTATCCTTTGTATGGTAGGTCTTATTTAAATAGGCCTCTACAGCATGAGTTAGTGCGTCCATTCCTGTTTGTGCCGTAAGTGCCGGCGGCAATGAAACGGTAAGATTAGGATCCAAAACCGCATAATCCGGGCAGAGATTTCCATCATTAATAGAATACTTTCTTCCTGTTTCATCATCTGTCACAACAGCCGCTACTGTAGTCTCCGAACCGGTTCCCGATGTGGTAGGTACCGCAATAAACAAAGGAATCTTTTTCCCAACCTTCATCAAACCACCTAGTTCGCTGATTTTTTTATCCGGACGGGCGACCCCCGCTGCTGCCGCTTTTGCAGCATCCATGTTGGAGCCCCCACCAATAGCAATGAAGCTGTCACAATGGTTCTGTTCATACATCTCCATCATTTCCACAGCCTGAGAAACCTTCGGATCCGGTTCTACCTTGTCATAGACACTGTATTCCCCCTCCATGTTATGAATCATCGCAGAAAAGAATTCACTTTTCGCAATACGGGGTCCCGTCACAATCAACGGATGCTTCGCACCCTTTTGTTCCAAAATCTCCGGAATTGACAAAAAGGCGTCCACTCCCTCAATTCGTTCGGGAAATGCAATTTTCATATTCTTGATGACAGGGGCCATTACCCCCTGTGCAATTCGATTTCCAATTGTTCCAAATAAATTCATAAAACCCTCTACTGTTTCTTCTTTTTACGAAATGTTATTTTACCGTAAGCCGTCTGTTCTTTTACAATCTCATAGGCCTCTTCCGGAGCCTGCTTTTCCTTTTCATACTCACCAATTACCTTTTGGACATCCTCTTCGGATGCCGGGAACAACAACTGCGCTTTGATTTCTTCCACATCATATCCCAAATCATAAAGATGTCGAATGGCTCCACCGTTTGCCGAATCCTTCATGAAATTGTGCAGCGCATTTTGAAAATGTTCTTCTGACATATCCGCACCTATCACCTGTAACGATCACTATCCCTTTAAGCAGTCTTCCAACACCGCCAAATCTTCTTCTGTGGTAGACCAACTGGTCACAAAACGAAGTACGGTGTGTTCTTTGTCCGGTTTGCTCCAAACCGTATAAACCACTTTATCCTCAAATCGTTTCAACATCTCATTTTCCACAACAACAAACTGCTGATTGGTAGGCGAATCAATAAAAAACTCCAGCCCGTATCGCAAAAACATCTCTTTTAATTTTTCTGCCATCTCCATTGCATGACGACTGATTTCAAAGTATAAATCCTCCGTAAACAAAGTATCAAACTGAATTCCAAGAAGTCGTCCCTTTGCAAGAAGAGCCCCATGTTGTTTGATATGTGTCACAAAGTGTTTTGGTTTCTTTCCTTTTGCAAAGACTACCGCCTCACCGCAAAGAGCACCCACTTTTGTTCCACCAATATAAAACACATCACAATAGTTTGCAATGTCATTCAGTGTTACATCCGTCCCCTTGCTCATCAAACCATATCCAAGTCTGGCTCCATCCATAAACAATGAAAGACCGTGCTTTTTACAAACCTCAGAAAGCGCCTTTAATTCTTCGTTTTTGTAAAGGGTACCATATTCTGTAGGATGGGAAATATACACCATACCGGGAATCACCATATGCTCATAGGATTCATCATTATAAAAAGCTTCCATATAAGCATCCAACTCTTTTGCCTTTATTTTTCCATCATGTTCCGAAAGTGTAATCACCTTGTGTCCTGTATATTCCACCGCTCCGGATTCATGGACGTTAATATGCCCCGTTTCAGCGGCAATCACCCCTTCATAGGACTGCAACATTGAGGAAATAATCAATGCGTTGGTTTGGGTTCCTCCAACCAAAAATTCCACGTCTACATCATCTCTGCCAATGGCCTTTTTGATTTTTTCTTTGGCACTTTGGCAATAAACATCCTCGCCATACCCCGGCAAAGGTTCTAAATTTGTCTCTCCCAACCGTTTCAAAATCTCCGGGTGCGCTCCCGTTGTATAATCACTTGCAAATGATACCATATACTTCCTCACATTCTATTTCATAATTAAAATAATGATAGCATGAAATTAAATTTTGTAAACAAAAAAGAAGAGATTGTCTAGATAGACAATCCCTTCTTAAATTTAAATCTTTTTATGCTTCTACTACATCATCTTTATGACGCTCACGAAGTTCATCTGCCAACTCAATGGTCTCTTTCTTTCCTAAGGTGTATCCGAAGTGCATCAAAAGTGCCATTGCAAGATACATAATGAAAGGAACCAAAGTTGCCAAAGTATATATACCGTTATTTACAGAATCACTCTGAACAATAACCTCTGTTGCATCCTTAGAAGATACATAACCAATTCCTGCAAGAAGTGCATTGAATCCTACACCGGCAACGGTCTGACCCATCTTTCTAAAGAAAGAGAAGATCGCATAAGAGGTTCCCTCTTCTCGTTTTGCAGTAAGTTTTTCCTGATAATCAATGGCATCGGAAACGATTGCCCATACTTCCATTGTAAAGAAGGTTAATCCAATTCCAGTGATAAACAAACATGCCAAAAACAGATTTGGAGTGGGAATCTTTACAAGGTACATAATCAAATAAGTAGCTGCTGCAAGATATGCACCAAAGGCACATAATTCTTTTTTACCAAACTTCAATACCAGCTTATTCAAAAATGGAATAAACAATGCCATAGGCAAATAAGTACATACAGCAACCAATGCCTGCTTTCCGGGAGTTCCGTAATAGTTCTTGAACAAATATCCGTTGGCAGTGTTGGTAAACATATTACCTGCAATCAAAAGCATACTTGCCAGTGAGAGAGTAATAAAGGGACGGTTTCTCAATAAAGAACCCAAAACCTTCCATACGCTCTCGCCTTTTTCCTTTGCCGGAGCAATGACAGTTTCGCGAGTTAAACGATAGTTTAACTGATATGCCAAAATCTGGAACAATACAATTACTAAGATTCCGGCAAACAATTTGTGGCCATCCAAGTACTTTGCTCCGTTATCCGCAACAGAGTAAACCACCAAGGGAAGGATAACGCTTCCTGCCATCTGCCCGATTCCTGCACCAAAGGTACGGGCCATGGAAAGTGTGGAACGCTCTTTGATATCCTGAGTCATTACAGTTGCCATAGAACCATAAGGAATGTTTACACCGGTATACATCATTCCATAGAAGATGTAGGTAATGTAGGCATAAATCAAAAGCTGACTCTGATTCAATCCCGGGAAGAAATCATAGATTGGTAAAAACAGTAAAATCAATGAAATAATCATTGGGAATGAGAAAAAGTAAATCCAAGGACGAAATCTTCCTTTTGGATTAGGTTTTCTCGAATCTACAAATGCTCCCATCATAGGATCGTTAATGGCATCCCAAAGTCTTGCCACCAAGAATAAAATAGTAAGCTTTGCTGCATCAATTCCGAATACGTCTGTATAGTACATATTCAAGAATGATCCAATTACACCGAAGGCCAATACTCCACCGGTGTCACCCATTGCATAGCCGAATACATTTTTCGCCGTAAGTTTCTTTGTGTTCGTTTCGCTCATTTTGCTACCCCTTTTCTAGTTTGTTAACCTTATCCTAAAACCTTCTTAGTCAAATCCGTTGTAGTCACTGGGAATGTAGTCCTCTTTTGCCCATCCGTAAGAATAGCGAACTGCTTTATTCCAGCCTTTACGCTTGGTATTTCTTTCTTCATCAGACATTTCCGGCAAGAATACCTTGTCCAGCTGAACATTTTTTACTACTTCCATTACACTGTCCCAATACCCTACAGCAAGTCCTGCCAAATATGCAGCACCCAATGCTGTTGATTCAATGGAAGCCGGACGGTTTACCGGGCGATTCAACATATCAGCCTGGAACTGCATCAGGAAGTTATTTGCTGATGCGCCACCGTCTACCTTTAAGGTACGAAGTTCAATTCCGGAATCTGCTTTCATGGCATCGATTACGTCGCATACCTGATAAGCGATAGATTCCAATGTTGCACGAATAATATGATTCTTATTGGTACCACGGGTGATTCCCACAATACATCCTCTCGCGTACTGATCCCAATGAGGCGCACCCAAACCGGTGAAGGCAGGTACCACATAAGTTCCGTGAGTTCCCTTTGCTTTTGAAGCCCAGTATTCAGAATCTTCTGCAGAATCAATCATACGAACTCCGTCACGCAACCACTGCAATGCAGCTCCCGCTACGAAGATAGAACCTTCCAAAGCATAATTTACTTTTCCATCAATTCCCCATGCAATAGTGGTAAGCAATCCGTTTTTGGAAAGTACGGGCTTTTCACCTGTATTCATAAGTAAGAAACCACCGGTTCCGTAAGTATTCTTTGCTTCACCTTCTGCAAAACAGGTCTGGCCAAAAAGTGCAGCCTGCTGATCACCTGCAGCTCCGGCAATGGGAATTTCCCCGCCGAAGTAACTGGGGTCTGCATAACCGTAAATGCAGCTAGAAGGCTTTGCTTCCGGAAGCATGCTTTCGGGAATGTTTAATTTCTCTAAGATTTCCTTATCCCATTCCAAGGTGTTAATGTTAAACAACATGGTTCGGCTGGCATTGGAATAATCTGTAACATGGGCCTCACCCTTTGTTAATTTCCAAATCAACCAAGTCTCTACAGTACCAAATAACAACTCGCCTCTTTCTGCTCGTTCTCTGGCACCTTCCACATTATCCAAAATCCATTTCACTTTTGTTGCAGAGAAGTATGCATCAATAATCAATCCGGTTTTCTGACGGAAGAAATCTGTCAAACCTTCCTGCTTTAATTCATCTGCAATCTTTGATGTACGACGACACTGCCATACAATAGCGTGATACACCGGTTCTCCTGTGTTCTTATCCCAGACAATAACGGTTTCACGCTGGTTGGTAATACCGATTCCGGCAATATCGGAAGCCTGAGCTCCCACCTTTAACATAGCCTCCACAGCTACACCCAACTGAGTAGACCAGATTTCATTTGCATCATGCTCCACCCAGCCCGGATTGGGGAAATACTGTTTAAATTCCTTTTGTGCCATAGACACGATGTTTCCCTCATGATCAAATAAAATACAACGATTGCTGGTGGTTCCAGCGTCCAATGCCATAATATACTTTGACATTTTTAACCCCTCCTAAAATTAATCATTTCCTACGTCATTTCACTAAAAAAGGGTGCAAGAAAAAAACATTTCTCTTACACCCGAATCTCCATAAGAAATTTAATCATACTCAATATCTTTCACAAGAATATATTAACGCAATTAATTAATTCGGTCAATATGTATTAGGTGAATATGTATAAAAAATCCCTTACTTTATTCTTTTTTATGTGAATTTTTTCACAAAATGCCCTACTGTTGATAATTTTACCAAAAGTTATTTTTTTTCTAAGCTACACTTTATATAACAAAAGCTTTTGTTCGAGCCATCACATCCTGCAGCACCAGAATATTTTGCTCTACATCATCGCACTCCAAAGAATGATTGCATCTTGGATAGTTGTAAAGAGATATTTCCATCTTGGAAACTTTCTCCCTAATCACATCTAAATCAGACCAAGGGTCTGCATCTCCGATAAACGCCAACACATTTTTGGAGTCAAAGGAAAAGGTGGCTTCCACCGGTGTATACCAAATCTGCTTCGCCTGGATTTTATGCGTTGCCACATACTTTGCTAATGCCACTGTTCCAATACTTTTCCCAATAAATAAAACATCTTCGTAAGCCGAAAAATCCACCACTGACAACTGATCTTCGGTTTGTGCATAGGCAATCTCAGCCGCCCGACGCATCATGGATGCATCTCCTTGAA
>JAEEGH010017851.1_pt1 | contig 15063 bp, 9 predicted proteins | sample 9134181 | NCBI WGS metagenome assembly JAEEGH01 (sample SAMN16246544, study PRJNA631951) | gut metagenome | biome: gut microbiome; feature: rumen; material: DP-attached | host: Bos | place: Iran: Karaj | collected 2018-10 | reverse complement strand
TCATATGGTATTATCATAATAATTTTAGGCAATGGTCAAAGAATGTTCAACCAATGTTCATAGGAATGTTCATTTATGACCATTCCTATGACTATTCCTTCAGTTTCCATTCAGCATCCTTCTTGCTATAATTGAGATTAACAGACTTTTTTATTTCCTGAATCTCTCTGCGGACTGTACTGGTGGAAAGATTCATTTTTCTTTCAATATCATCGTATTGAACATTGGAATCTTTACGTATAAGATCCAATATCTCATTTTGCCTAGCCGTTAAGCCATACCTGTTAGCTTTTCCATTCTCATCAGTCTTTAAAGGCACAAATATCTTGAATATATCGCCCTCTTCAAGTTCTGGCTCGCCGTTACAATATATCTTCGTATACTTATAAAGATTTCTCGTGCCTGATCCCAAAGTATCAGCACGTCCTATATTCATAAAAAATTTGGCAAGAATCGGATTCTTAGGGTACGGAGTAAATGCTTCCGGATCAATTTTCCCAGGGAAAAGTGCCCTGTTCCAGTTTTCTGTAGTAATTTTATCCGGCTCTATTAAAAGTTTCGCAGGGAATGCATTTGAATACTCCCTATGAACAAGAATATTGCTGACAATCTCTCTTGCAATAAGGTCTCTAATGCTTGTATTTACATTATTGATAAGGAAGAACTTATCATCGGTATGCTTTGAAATAAATCCCATCAAAAGATCATAGCTATCAATAAGGTTCGTTTCTACTATCAGGCGGTCATCATATCTGTCAGGATTATCCTTGCGATATATGGCATCCGTTTTGTATCCGGGGCAAACCGACTGAATCACTTCATCTTTCCCGAGAAGCAATACTGCTGCAAGATTAAACCCTTTTTCTCCTGTCAGTATGTTTTCTTCATAGAGACCGGCACTCTTTAAAAGAGCCATATCATTCATTTCTTTCCATGGGTGGTCCGGATTTTTAGCTAATGCCATATTCCGGATACGAGGCAGCATTTCCATATGCAGGTGATCTACAGTAGCATACGGAAATATCTTTCTCTCATAGTAAGATGTTGATTTCCTGTTATAAAGGTTTGCAACCCTATCAACCGAGTTAGTGATATCCTGATCAGCATCCCCGTTTCTGTCATAAATTTTCTTATTGCAAAACTCAACCTGTGAGCTGACTGGAATATAAACCCAAAGCACCAGTTTCCCGTCTACCTCGATTTCTTCAAATGACAGATATAGAGAAGGCGATATTTTTTTAGGATCATTAAGGATATTTATGAAGTTCTTTTTCATAGACACCACAACATTAGGATTGACTCCGATTATCGCTCCTTTATTATCTACCTCTTGAACACCTAGTAATATGTATCCGCCATAGCGGTTAGAGAATGAAGCCACCGTCTCAAACACCGAATCATTAAGACCGTTCACGCATTCCTTATATTCTACCGTAAAGCCTTCTCCTTCATTGCATAATTCCTTTATTTTTTCTGCTGTCATAAAACAATTATCTCCAATCAACAACTGCCACACTAAATGTTTACTTTCTGCTTAGCAAGTATAACATATTTATTTAAAAATGTAAAATCCGAATAGTCAAAACACAATCTACATCAAAAAAGCACAGCTATCCTTATCTGGGGTTATGCTCATGTGTACCCCTCCAATAATAACTGTGCTAAACTTTTTGTCTTACTTAATTCTTACTTAAATAATCTGTTCATACTATCCCAGCACCATCATTTTACTGTAACCTTTATCTTCTTTGCATATCCGTTCTGCGCATATACATAGATGTAACAGGTTCCTTTACCCTTAGCTGTGATAGTGCCATCTTTACTGACTGTTGCTACACTGCTGTTTGATGTAGCATAGCGGAATTCTGCAGTATGAAGGAGCATCTTCTTTGAGCTGTCCTTAAGTACTGCAGTAGGATCAAGCTTGATATCAGCAGGTGCAGCTGTATTATCATCAAGTGAAAGGGTGATCTTTGTACTCTCAACCTTTATACCCTTTACATTAGAGTACTTCTTGCTGCCGCTGCCTACGATATGTGCGGTGATACTGCTTGTGATCTTCTTATACTTTCCGTTTACTTTTCTGTAAGCTACTACATATAACTTGATATTCTTCTTGGTATTTATAGCCTTGCCGTTAAGCTCACTGAATATATAAGTATTTGCATCGCCGTCAAGTGTTGCTATCTTAGCACACTTCCTGCCCTTCTTGCAGTATGCTGCATATATGACATATCTGTCAGCGTTGTCTACCTTGCCCCACTTTACTACAACATCAGAATCATTAGGATATACCTTAAGTCCTGCATTTAACTTGATAGCTCCCCTAGCAGCTTCTTCTGCGGTAATGGAATCCTTAACCGGTGCAGGAGTAACTGTAGGTACTACGGTAGGTGCAGGTGTTACGGTAGGCGTAGGTGTTACGGTAGGCGTAGGTGTTGCGGTAGGTGTTTCAATAGGTGTTGAAGGAACATAAGGTACTGTGTTCTGTATCCACAGAGCATATATTTTGATATCTGCTGAAACTGTATCATTTACATTCCATACCTTTGTACAAGCCTCATCACTAAACCAGCCGGCAAATGTGTATCCGTTCTTTGAAAGGCCTGTAGGAAGATCAACCTTACTGCCTTCTGCTACTGTCTTCGAAAGATTGGATCCGGTGTTTGTGATGATGTCTACATTGTATGTCTTTACTGTTGTATAGATAATAGCATAATCCGAAAAATACCTTGAGTAGATATAAATCACTCCATCGCCTACATAATAGGTTGCATCCTTATAATCAGCATTTGCAGGTCTTGCACTCAGCTTGCTAAATTCCACTGTTTCACCGTTATGAGTTCTTACAACAACCGGATCAAACATTTTAGCCGGATCATATTTAAGCGCTATCTCTATAGGTGAACCTGTGTCTGATATATTATCTTGTTTAACTTCATCTACATACTTTGTAAGGTCTATATCAAAATATTCTGTTACTATCTTTTCGCTATCAAGTCCAACAAACAGACCTTCAGCTATCTGTTTTGTTCCGTCATCAGAAGTCTGAGCGATATCTTCTTCCTTCTTAGGTGTTATCTCAAGCTCAACCTTTACTTCCTTGCCTTCCTCTTTCTGAGTTTCAGCAAACTCTGTAAGGTCAGATGATTCAACACTCTCAACTACTGTCTTCGGAGTTTCATCACTGCCTTCACCCTTATTGAATGTTACTTCACCTTCTGTTGATTCCTTATGTACATATGTATATGTATATGTTGTAGCTGCTGTAATAGCTGTCTCAGTATCAGGTGTTATATCCCAGCTGCCTGCCTCATATGCATCATCGGGCTTATTTCCTACTGCAGGTATATCTGTTGCAGCAAGTTTCAGTGTATCTCCCTCGTAACCGTTCAGGATTACTGTCTTATCTGCTGTGGTTCCATCATCCCAAGAACCGTTTACAACCTTGAATGTTACAGTCTGGCTGATTTCACCACGGATAGTTGAAGTTACATATGCAGAAACACTGTCGTTATGATTATCATCACCAACTACCTTGTACCATACATAGTAGGTTCCGGCGGTGGTTCCTATGGGGATGGATGTGGTATAAGGTTGTGTTGCTTCGGTTGCGGTGCCGAGGGCGTACTGCATTTCGCCGCCCGTGGCTTCGCCTGCTATCACAAGTTCTTGTGCTGATCCATTGTAGGTCAGTGTCTTCGCTTCAGGTGCTTTGGTTACAACGGATGCTTCCTTTGCTACATAAGTATACGTGTAGGTGGTTGCCACCGTAATCGCTGTGTCAGTGCTCGGCGTCACATCCCAGCTTCCTGCCTTATAGGTGTCGTTCGGCTTCGTGCCGACCGTCGGAATCTGGTCTGCCGCCAGTTTGAGGGTATCGCCCTCATAACCCGTCAGGGTCACGGTCTTATCTGTCGTGGTTTCATCGTTCCAGGAACCGTTCACTACTTTGAAGGTCACGGTCTGGCTGATGCTGTCCTTCTGTGCATAAGTATAAGTATAGGTTGTATCTGCTGTTATAGCTGTGTCCGTGCTCGGCGTCGTATCCCAGCTTCCGGCCTTGTAGGTGTCGTTCGGCTTGCTGCCAACTGCCGGAATCTGGTCTGCGGTCAGTTTCAAGGTATCGCCATCATGTCCGGTAAGGGTCACAGTCTTGTCTGCTGTTGCAGCATCGCCTTCGCCCTCATTCCATTTTCCGTTCACTACCTTAAAGGTCACCGTGTACGAAATAAATCCCTTGATCGTCAGTTCTTGATTTGCAGACTCATTTGTCGTTTCGGTTGCCTTTACACGCACATAGTAGGTTCCGGGAACGAGACCTGTGATATCGCTGCCTGTTCCAGCAGTCCAATTAGCCGCATCTGATTTCTTATACTCCATTGCAGTCGTAACGCCGGTGAGCTTTCCGTCATTGTTGTCTGCGGTCGTGCAGTCTGTTGCGGTGGCTGTAGGTGCGTCCGGTGTTGTTTTTGCCGTCGGCGCGGTCAGCGCGATCGTTGCATCAGCAGTCGGTGTTCCGGAAACCGTGATCTGCGTGTAGCTGTCGCGGGTCACTTTTATCCCGCTAACCTCGGCAACGCTGTAATCTGTCGGAAAATAATACCCGTTGTCTGCGGTATAAACCACATCTGTCATAGCGCCGGTCAGTCCGGTCTGTTCTGCATCGCCGGAACCCGTGGTCTTGGTCATGTTGTCGCCCGCGGTGATGGTCACACTATATGAAGTCGCAGGCGTAGCATAACCATATACTTCAATTTTTTTAATACCTTTAGACTGATTTGCCAAAATTGGGACGCCATTTACTTTCGGTGTCTTATCCTCTTCCGTAGTTTCCACTACAAATGGCGCTTCGCTGTCTGTTGCTGCACGGTCTTTGTCATCATAGAATACGCATTTGGTGATGGTATATCCTTCGGCAGGGACAACGGTTGCTGTCCAACCATAGCCCCACCATCCCCAGATAGCGATGTATGATGAGCTACCGTATGGCGAATAACTGAACGAAACGGTTGCTACATTCGCTGTGCTGTAGCTAGCCTGTTCCTGACCTGTTGCCGTAATGGTAGTGAGTAATTCTTCAGTAGGTGCTGCATATGCCGTCAGGCTAATTCCTGACATCAATCCGACAACCATCGCCATCGTCAGCAAAAAACTTATAATTATCTTACTTATTTTTCGTTTCATGTAACACTCTCCTTCTGTTATATATTATAAAAACCGCCGAATTTAACAAGGCTTATTAAGCCTATTAAATCCGACGGTTATCCATCATAATTATAAATAGTTATCTCCGAAAAAAGGACATAGTAATAGCTTATGCGATGCGATGCGATGCGATGCGATGCGATGCGATGCGATGCGATGCGATGCGATGCGATGCGATTAAGTATGTCCATTTTCCGCATAGTTGTCAAGTCCCTTTCCTACATTTTCTTATTAATTCAGCTATTATAAATCTCATAAATCAATCATTAAGTCATCATAAAATTACACTACAAGTGTATCAAATTTTAGGCAATTTTTCAATGAAACGTACCATGATATTTATCTGATTTTTATCAAATATCTTTAATAATCATCTTATTTAACTGCTACAAATATACAAACCAAAATCATATCAAATAAATTTCATAAAACGATTTACACACTTTCCTCTACCTTTGAAAAGAACCGCTTTAATTCCATTATAGGAATAGGTTTAGAATACTTATATCCCTGCAGATATGAGGCCGACATATCAATACACTTCTTTTCATCTTCCTCATTTTCAACACCCTCATATAATACAGAATAGTCAAGTCCCGAAAACATACTGGCCATACTTTCAACCATCTTTTCCGATCTTAAATCACTGCCACTCGCAAGTACCAGAGACCTGTCAAACTTGATGATATCAAAAGGAAGTTCCATGATTCTCTCCATATTTGAATATCCTGTTCCAAAATCATCCAGATAGAACTTAATACCTTTTTCTTTAAGTTCCTCTATCTTATTTTTCATAATTATAAAGTCACTCTCTGTCTGTGATTCAGTAATCTCTATGGCAACTTTCTCCTCTGGAATTCCACTTTCGCATATGATCTTATGAATATCCTGCGTAAATGATTCTTCCTTCAGCTCTGAGACAGCTACATTAACAGATATTCTATTTACCTCGTAACCTTCCTTTAACAGATACCTGATCTCATCACATGTTTTTTGAAGAATTATCTCTGTTAAAACATGTATATATCCATTTTCTTCTGCTAACGGAATAAATTGATCCGGAAAGATAAGCCCAATCCCTGGAATCTTAAGTCTCATCAAAGCTTCCGCTGTATCATATTTCCCTGTTTTTATGTTATAAACAGGCTGACAATAAGCAAGGACTCTCGGATCACGCAAATTTTTCCCTTTATATATGTCAGCAATTTCACTTAAAATCTTTTCATATCTTTCAAACTGTTCCACATCTTCATATCCAACCATATGGATTTCATTAGCTTCCATATTTCGATGGATACTTTTAATAAAACTAACAAACTCATTATTTTTGCTTATCTCATCAAAACACTCGCCCATTACAACTTTATAATCAAATCCATATTTATCATATTCACCTGAGAGATAATTTAGAATTCTGTTAATCTTATTTTCATAATCCGGATTGGTCTTTTTCTTAGCTATTAGAATAATATGTGCATTTGAAACCTGAAACAAAACAGCATTATGGAAATACTCAGTGGAAAACTTTCTGATTGAATCCTGAAGTGTTTTAGGCAAGACTGCTCCTTCAGAATCATATTCAGGAATATATAAGCTAAAGAATAATAATTCTACCTTTCGTCGATAATTATATTCAACCATATCCTTGAGAGCTGCAACATTAATTGCACCTAATTCTATATCATATGGAGTTGAATGAACCAAATATAGCATTCCAATCGTCGGAAACATAAAGGAAACTACTGTAAAAGATGACTGACCATGTTTTCCTTGGAGAAATAATATCAGAAATGCAACAATCATGGTTCCATAAAAACCATACATTACATATTTATATACTCTATCCCTATATGCCACCATCAAAAATATAATAACCGCAACAAAGGCAAGATATCCATATAGAAAAATATTGTATCCGGTTATAGCCGTTCCATCTTTATTAAGCCTGAATCCTGTTCCACTAACTGTCGTAATTATATCCGTTAATATAATAGATATATATATCCCACTGGAAATTATCATTGTCGGAATCTTCTTTTCTCTTTCCAAATGCTGCAATTCAACAATATATACCACATATAGCAGTAAATTAGAAAAAAGGAATCCATGATATAAACACCTTATTACATATACTGCAGTGTATTTACCATCTGTAATACCTGAATATATATGATGATAAATCACATCAGAAAAAGCAGCCAGCATAAGATAGGCCACTATGTTAAGATAAAGATAAAAGCTTCGGGTCTTATTTACATACGAAGTAAATATTAAAATCAGAATCACAAAACATGTTGCAATGACTGTAATATCTCCAACCGGCGAATAGTTGTCGAAATATAGTTGCCCAGCAACCCCTCCCATTCATGTATCCTCCAATTTTTTATTTTCCCCCATACCTTCACTGCAAACAAAAATAAAGAAACAGTATTTAACAGGACTCACGCCCTGTTAAATACTGTTTCTTAGTGTTTTTGTATTCATCACAAAAAGAACAGATCACTGCTGTCTGCTGTCTGCTGTCTGCTGTCTGCTGTCTGCTGTCTGCTGTCTGCTGTCTGCTGTCTGCTGTCTGCTGTCTAAAGATTGTCTTAAACTATTTTTCATCTGTCAAGTCCTTTCTTAGATCTGTTCTCTAGTCGTCATATCATCTTTTTTCAACAAGTCCAACATATGTAGCACGTTCAGCTTGTGGAATATTTAAAAGATCTATAGCCTGATCAGCAGTATATTTTAATTTTTCCATTATATCGATTATGTGACTAGTGGTTGTCTGTTCTTTCGTCTTCTTTGCTGTCTCATTTCGCATATCTTCCATAACTCTACACATTTCAGCCACCCCTTTCTCATCTTCTTTATAAAACCTGACTTTTTCTGCCAGTTCCCTAAAATTCATATCATCTGCATCTGTACAGAAGAAATCATGCATAAGCTTTCCGAGTTCTGTAGATGCATTTTTATCTGCTCCATTAACATAGATGATATGTTCACCATCATCAAACGATTTTCCTGTATTTGTTATCTTTCGTTCGATCTTATATAGCGGAAGTCCTTCCCCAATAACATCATTCTCTGTAATAAATATAACAAATGTTTCCGGCAGATCTGAATAATCTTCTCCTGACTTTAGCAAATGTGCATCAAGGATACTTGAGTGATATCTTGCCCTTTTTCTGTCTGCACCTTTATCCGATCGTTGAACCTCAATGTTATACTTCTTACCAGAATCATCATCTGCATCAATATCTAAACAGATATCTCTACCAAGTAAGTTCTTCATCTGTCTTTGTGTTGTCACACTCTTAACTCGTATATCCGGCTTATCAAGAATGATTCTGAGAAGAAGCTCAGCACCTTCAATATAGCCATCAAAACATGCATTCATAAAATCATCATCTATCAGCCTAAGTCCTCTAAGACGTTGTAAATCTTCCTGATGTAGTCTTTCCTTTTCAGCTGAATCTATTTCTACATCTGAATATACTGATGCTTTATTCTTTCGAACCTCTTCAAGTTTTCTATTTAGTTCTTCTATTTGATTAAGTATTTCCTGTTCTGTCATCGTCGCTCCTAATTTTATAATATCATATTAGGTATAATAGGTATCGATTTGTTTCTACAAATCGATGCTCCAACCAAAGGGAGGACACGCTACCCAAAGGGGAGCAATTTTATGAAATATAATCTTGGTACAATCATCTGAATCACCATAGATACAGTTGATAAACAGATTAAAATATAGCTTTTCAGAATGATTATACCAAAAAAACCACCGTCTCTCAATGAAAACACACGATTTACATATCCCTTATTGAGTCAATAAATATGTGATATCTCATCATCTTCTGATTTTTTAATAATACCCCCTGTTCCTCTTACAACTTCTTACATATGCTCGCCCGGCACTGTATATAAGGTGAACTATAATGTTTAACCAAATTAGGTTGATAGATAAGATGGATGTGATTTCTTCTGCAAAGAAGATTGTTATAGCAAGTGCGATTACTGCAACCCACATGGATATATGGTCAGCTATTTCTTCTTTGTACCATTTGATGTATTTCTTTCCGGCAAAGTAGATTATCATCCCAGGGACACCGCATATCAAGGTCATAATGATCACTATAATCATGTAGTGTAGTATCTGCTGCATAACATAAACTTCGACTTCATTTGCAGCTCTGGCACACCACATTCCAGCTGAGAATGCGCTAGTTGCAAGTGATTTTATTACCTTAGCAATTCCTGTAAAAAAGTTTATCAAGTTCTCGGTGAAGCGCTCTGACTTAGCAGCCATAAACAATGTTATTATTACTGCATATAAGACCGTGCTCCAAAGTTCAGACTGAATAGCAGCTATCATTGCTTTGTATTTAGCATCGGACTTTTTGATTCTTCCTCTATGCTCCTTTTCCAATGCTGTTTTATACTTATTAAACATGATAGTGGCACCTCTGACGATTATGTCATCCTGCTCCCTTATCTTTACATCAAGTTCCGCTTTGGAAGATTTATATTTTTCCTTTTGACTAATAAGATCATTATTTTTTTCTTCATAGTCCTCCTTAACGGCTGTGATCTCTTCTTCGCTTTTTCGCCTTATCTCGCTCAGCTCGTTCTCTCTCTGCCTGTCTCTCTCTTTCAGCTTCTCGTTCTCTTTCTCTATCAAGTCTGACTTGCTCTGCCTCACGAGCTTCTCGCTCTTTATCTGCAATTCCCTCGTTAGCTCTCGCACTGCTGATTGCAGCTCTGACTTCTCTGAGGAAAGAGTCCTGTTCTGTGTCTTCAGCTTGTTGTTCTCTTCCAAAAGGTTGTCGTTCTCCTTCTGCATCAGTTCCAACTGTGACACCAGTTCCTCTACGTTCCATAATGGCTCTGATTCTGTCATGTAATTCCTGCTCCTTTTCAGTTTTTATTCTTTTAAGTTCTGCAATTCGGATATCTGTTTCTTCAATATCTCTATCTGTCTGTTCGATTTTTTCGTCTGTGAAAAGAGTTTCTGATTCTCTTTGTTCAAGTTCTCGTTTAATTTTTCCAGCTCGTCTATCTCTTCCTCTTTCTCCTGAAGAGTTAGTTTCTGTTCTGTTATGATATTCTCCAATTTGGATATTCGGCTCTGCAGAGTCTGGTTCGTTATATTCAGATCCTCGTTCTCCTTCTCCAACTCTTCCATAAGAGCTGTAAGCTCGTCCTGGATTTCCAGAACCGATATCATTTCTTCCAGATTTTCTATTTTCAAATAATTTTGTAATTCTTTCATATATTCGTCTCACTTTCTTTGTAATTAGTTCAGATAATTCCTTAAAGCCTTTTACAATTTCATCTCTTAAGAGATTTCTCTTTTTGATATCTCTATTTATTTCACATCGTTCGGATGTCTTCCCCTCTTTTTCCATCTGTCTTGCTGTCACACCTTCATGGATGGTTGGTTCAATCTCCAGTCCCTGTCTTTCATAAGACCTGTGATCAATATGTAGTTCAGGTGGAAGATATCTGTTACAATGTTCAGCCCATGATTTTCTCCACTGCTCGCATTTACTGTGTTCATTCCAGTCATTTGCCGGAATAGAGATCCTTTCCCAGAGATATTCCGTTCCTTTACCTTTTCTAACACGGGTTTTCTGATTACCATTTTCATCCAGTGCCGGAATTCGATATTGGGAAGTATGTTCTCTATCTTTAGGATCATAGGAAGGCTTTGATGGATCATATATAGCTTTTCCATTTTTATCTCTATCATTTGCAAAAACGGAAGTCTGTTTCGACTGCCAGCCTTCTTCTTCATTTATTTCTCTTACTGTAAGCATTATATGAGCATGCGGATTTCCATCACCTTTATCATGAAGTGCCCAGTCTGCAATCATTCCTTTCGAAGTGAAGTTCTCTTTTATGAATTCTCTGATACATTCAATCTGTTCTTCCCTGGATAATTCATTTGGAAAAGCAACTTCAACCTCTCTTGCAAACTGTGCATCGGCTCTTTTTTCTACTTGCTGTACTTCGTTCCATAAAACTTCGCGATCCAGTAAACGGTCGGGCGCATTATCCGGAAGGATAATCTCATTCATGATCACTCCGCCTTTTCGGGTGTAATCATGAATGATGCCCGTTTCCTCGCTTGTAAGCTTTTCGCCTGAGCGATAAGCTGCTGCGGAAACGGCAGAGCGTCCACCGTTACGACCAATGATTTTTATAGAACAGTGATATATAGACATTTAACATCACCTTCTTTTTCATAAACATTTGTTAAATGGCGGGCGGATTGTTAAGGTGGCAAACCTTAACTCCCTCCAGGTGAAACCTGGCAGGAAGCCACCTGCGGCATGGACAGCGTCCATTGAGCATAGCAGTATATATGCAAAACCAAATCTGCAAACCTAGTGTAAGTTTTAACTGTGCAGATTCAGTTTTGGTAATGTACTGCGGGTGGGAGTCAAGGGGGCAAAGCCCCTTGCGGGTTATCCAAAAGGGCGGTGCCCTTTGGTGTCGTCTGCACAAGACCGCTCTCCGCGCAGGAGTGCTGCCTGCATAAGGCCCGCCGACGGAACGCGCCCGGCAGACTCTTTAAAGTCTGACCGGTTCGACCGCAGGGAGAAACTTATACAATATGGGCTCCGCCCATATATAAGTGCGCCCTTGTCGGGAAGAGGAATCACTCACCCGGGCTTCCCTCTGATTTATCATCTGCCTCCTTTTCAGGCGGTAAGTCTTTCTCCATTGCCTTACTGAAATACTTTCCATTTCTTTCCTGCATCTTTAGGAAATAACTGAGTCTTCTGAAATCATCATCTACGAAATCTCTTCCCAGTTCTTTTTCCACTATTGCACCGATCTGGATAAGCCTCTTGGTTCTGGCTTTCCTATCAGCCTCCTTTTGCTGTTTTTCAAGTTGCTTAACCTGAGCTTCGTATTGTCTGGCCTTCTCAAGCGCTTTTTCCATCATTTCATTTTTTTCATTTATTCTTTCTTCTAAAGTTCTTTTTGACGCCATACTTATTTCCTCCTGTGTGTTTTTGATTTTATGTTTCAATTGATAACCACCGGAGTCTGTGATAAACTTATCTTGCGTGTAGGTATATCAGGACTTCGGTCTGGTTACCAATTGGAGTGGCTGCTTAGTCACTCCTTTTTTAGTTGGTCACTGCTTTCGTCTCATTTCTGATCCTTAAATTGCAGCCTTCGTTAATAGCGATAAATCTTTCAAGTGCATCTCTTCTTATTACAATCTTTCTTCCGATTCGGAGTACCGGAAGCTTTTCCCATTCGATAAGTTTTCGGATTGTATTTCTTCCTATCCCTGTGTAATCAGATGCTTCTTCTATCGACATCGCATATTTGATTTCCTGCATACTGTTCGCCTCCTTTCTTTATGTTGCATACTGCAACCTCGTTTTGTTGCTATTATATATTTTAACTTTTTCTTTGTCAAGCATTTCGCATTTTATTATAATTGCATATTGCAATTTATTAAATGTTATGTTATTATCTTTTCAGATTCAAAAATGTATTTTCAAAATCAGCATTTAAGAAATCATAAAATTTAAAACAGCCATTTCAAAATAATGGCATACACCGGTAGAGGAGGTCTTAACAATGGTAGATAAAAAACTGCGTAAGACTATTGGGGAGAGAGCAAAATCCCGAAGAAAAGAACTTGGACTCACGATGGATTATGTGGCCGAGAGAATGGATGTCAACAAATCAACTATCCAGAGATATGAAAGCGGAACAATAGATAATTCAAAAAAACTCGTTATCGAGGGACTCGCAGCCGCACTTCATGTCACACCTGAGTGGTTAAGAGGCGAAACTGATGAACTGTCATCCGATAAAACAGACGGTACATTTATCAAGATTGAAGATTCAATGAAAAAGATTTTGGGAAGCTATCCCTTAAATGTTAGCTCCGATGAAAATGATTTTTCAGAAAAGATACTACTTCTCTTTTTAAAAGAGTACGAATTATTTAATGATTCATTTACAAATGCCGTGAATGAAACTTCTAAAGATAATTCAAAGCTCGCATCGATGGTAGGATTCGAATCTGAAGAAGAATATAATAATATGATATTTCTCAGGGAAATCACACATACAATCAACACATTAAATGACATAAGTGATATACTGAGACTGTATTCAAAAGATCCGGAGCGTGCGAAAGACCGCGTTAACAATCTACTAAGTTACCTCCTATAGGTTAGGCAGGCAGACGGAGTTTTGATATATCTACACGCAATAAAGATATATATAACATTGAGCCAAACCTTCGCAGCATAGCTGCTTGGCTCAATGCTACACGGATATCCTTCAGTTCCGATTGCCAGCCAGAAAGGAGAAGAAATAAATGGCAAAAGGATCTGTCAGAAAAAAAGGAAAGAAATGGTACTATCGATTTTATGTTGAGGATGAAAGCGGAAATCTCATCCAGAAGGAATTTGCCGGCACTGAAAGCAAATCTGAAACCGAGAAGCTTCTGAGAAACGCAATGGATAATTATGAAAAAAAGAAATTCATTGCAAAAGCGGATAATATAACCTTCGCTGAACTTCTCGACAAATGGGTTGAAGAAGATCTGAAAACCGGAACACTCAGTAATGGAACTGTTCATCACTACCAGTATTTAGCAAGCAGATTAAAAAAACATCCATTAGGGAAAAGAAAGCTTAAGACTATAACTTCTGAACATCTTCAGGATCTTGTTGATCTGCTGACTTTCGGTGGAGAATGTGGTGATTTCAAATCAAAAGGGTATGTGAAAGATGCAGTAACATCTTATACCTCCGTTTTGAATCATGCATTTAAGTTTGCAGTTTTCCCAAAGAGGTTTCTTACAGATAATCCAATGCAGTATGTCACTCGCCATAACAGAAATGATACCGCTGATATCTTCGAGGAAAGTGTATCTCCGAATGAATCAGCCACTTACCTGACATACGAGAAATTCACTGAACTTATTGAGTATCTTAAGAAGCACCACCCTTCAATAGTTCTCCCGGTACAGATATCATATTTTACCGGTCTGAGACTTGGCGAAGTGTGTGGGCTCACATGGCAGGACATCAATCTGGATGAACAATATCTCACTGTAAAGAGAAGCATTTCCTACAAATCAGTAAGACGTAAATTTGAGATAGGGCCAACAAAAAGAAGTAAAATCAGAGTGGTTGACTTTGGAGATGTACTAACCGGAATACTTAAAAAGGCAAAAACTGATCAACTAAAAAATAGACTTAAGTATGGTCAGCTCTTCAGCCGAAACTACTATTATGAAAGCATAGAAAAGAACAGAACATATTACGATATGGTCAGTTTTAGGGCTGATGAAAAAGTACCGGACGGGTTTACAGAGATAGACCTTGTATGTACCAAGGACGATGGTTCCCACTTAACAAACAGTGGTATAGACTGTGCTTGCAGAAGGGTTTCAAAGAAAATCCCAGGACTCGCCGGCTTTCACTTCCACTTACTGAGACACTCTTATACAACTAATCTTCTATTAAATGGTGCTCAGCCTAAGGAAGTACAGGAACTGCTTGGACACTCTGATATAAGAACCACAATGAACATATATGCACATGCATCCAGAGAAGCAAAGCGCAGCTCTGCAAGACTCATGGATAAAGTAGCAAATGGAAACTTGTAAATGTTCCATACCCTTATATAAAAAACTTTCCCTTGTAAAATCCCCATAAGGGAAAATACAAGGGAAAATGATATAATTTGATAACTGAAAGTGCCTATAAACGGCTAAATTTAAGGCAATTCTCGGAATCAGTATATTATATTCCGATATAACTCGCTATTCGATTGCGAAGATTTCCGCCTTCAAATCGCAATAGTATCTTCTACTTTCGG
>JAEEGH010017850.1_pt1 | contig 15065 bp, 15 predicted proteins | sample 9134181 | NCBI WGS metagenome assembly JAEEGH01 (sample SAMN16246544, study PRJNA631951) | gut metagenome | biome: gut microbiome; feature: rumen; material: DP-attached | host: Bos | place: Iran: Karaj | collected 2018-10 | reverse complement strand
GTCTCTTCTCTGCACAGGATCGTGGTACCCTCTTCATCGGACCTGGTGAGAAGGTTTATGCCGGTATGATTATCGGTTCTTCTTCCCGTTCCGAGGACATCGAGTTGAATGTCTGCAAGAAGAAGCACTTAACCAATACCCGTTCTTCTTCCGCTGATGAGGCTTTGACCTTAGTTCCACCGAAGATTCTTTCCTTGGAGCAGGCTTTGGACTTCATCGAGACCGACGAGCTTCTTGAGGTTACTCCGGAGCACTTACGTATCCGTAAGCGTATCCTGGATCCTACCCAGCGTAAGCGTTTCAACATCAATCGTCAGCAGAATATGTAATATTTAAGGCAACGTCCATTGGGCGTTGCCTTTTATTTTAAAAAATCTCTATTAGCGATTCGTTGGTACGACGATTGATTTGTAGGTCTTCGTCGCTTGGATTGTCTTTCTTCTCTCCACAGATATCCACACCTATGATACGATAATCTGCAAGTAATCCACGAAGATGCTCCTCCAATTCCACCAACGTCATACTGCCTTGGCTCCAGTCTGTTCTGGCATATTCTTCCATCATCACATCCTTATCCAAGGAGATATAGATTGGCAACGCTTCGTCTTGTGGAAGGCCTCTCACCACTTGTGATGGCAGGGGTTCCAACTCTTCCAATAACGTCTCATCCACTCCCACCATATACACTCGTTTCAGATGTGGCAATGTCTCTATTGCTTCCTTTACCCATCCGCCACAGCTGGTAATATCTCCGAAGCTCGGTGGCTGCATATCCGGATGGTTATCAAACAGCACCAGCGCGAAGTCCTCTTCTACTTTCTCTAACCAGAGAAGACTGACATAGTGATAGTTCCCGGAATCGAAGAAGTGGACTCCCTCCGGGCCGAATGATGCGATCTTCTGCCTTAGTTCTTCTTTGGCAATATCGTCACAGTAACAATTGGTGCCTTGCATACTACGGCAATCCACGTATTCCCCGTCACAGCCCTCGTACTGACCCGAAAAATCCATATAGACCATTATTCTACCACCTCCCGTTTTTTCATCAGGAACATGGTAAGCGATGCAACCCCGATGAAGGCATATCCCAAGAAGCTCCAGCCGTCCGGCAACTCTCCGAAGAAGAGAATTCCAAAGATGGTGGCAAAAATAATCTGCACGTAATCGAAGACGGAGATTTCTCTGGCCGGCGCATGGGAGTACGCCGCCGTTATGGAGAACTGTCCTCCCGTGGCGCAAAGTCCCGCTCCACACAGCAGCAAAACCTGTTGGAAAGATGGCATCTTGAAGTTGATAAACAGTAGCGGAATGCAGCACAGTGTGGAAAAGGTAGAGAAGAAAAATACCACGTACGGTCCCGGCACGCCCTCGCCCGTCGCTTTACGCAGGAAGGTATAGGCCAATCCTGCCCCTAATCCGCCCAATAAGCCAACAAATGCCGCAAAGGTAAACAATCCCTCTCCCGACGGTTTCATAATGCATAATGCCCCGATAAAGGCCAATAACAAGCATCCGAATTGATACGGCTTAATCTTCTCTTTTAACAGGAAGTAGGAGAACAATACCGCAAAAAACGGCGACAGCTTATTCAGCATGTTGGCATCCGCAATGTAGAGTCGATCAATGGCATAGAAGTTACACAGCATGCCAAGGAAGCCTGCCGTGGCGCGACCGATCAAGTACCAGCGCACCTTGCCCTGTGGTGGCACGAAGGAGATTCCCCGCTTTTTTAGCGTCGCTGCCGCAAAAAAGATGGCAATGGCATTCCGCCAGAAGACCTTCTCCGTAGAAGGCAAGTCTCCCGAGAGCTTTACAAAGGCCGTCATTCCGGCAAAAAACAAGCCCGCCAAAATAATGTATAAAATTCCGATATATTTTTGTTTTCCTTGATTTACATTCTGCATGATTTTCTCTTCTTTCTTTATGGGGGATATTATAGCACTTTTGCCGCCGTGTACAATTGTTTGACAATTCCCCTACGGAATTCTAAAATTAAAGTAGATATAGGGGTTGTGCCGCAAGGCACCATCGTGAAGGAGGGAACGTTATGTATCCAGTAATTACAATCAGCAGACAATTTGGCAGCGGTGGTCATAGCATTGGTGAGAAAATTGCCAAGAAATTGAATATCCCATTCTTGGATAGTGAGATTGTGGATCGTGTTGCAATCGAAAGCGGATATGCGAAAGAGCTCATCGAAGAGCAGGGCGAGGACACTTCTTCTGCCAACAAGTGGTTCGATATTTCCGCAGCAAGTGCCATGTACTTCCAGAGTCCTCAGGATGAGATTTTCCTGGCACAGCGAAAAGTTATCTTAGAGAACGCCAGAAAAGGGCCATGTGTCATCGTTGGCCGTTGCTCCGATTATATTCTTCGTAACGCAGAAATCAATTGCTTAAACGTTCTGATCCATGCAGATATGGAACATCGCATTCAGCGTGTTTTGCAGCGTTACGGTGATATCAAGAACGTAGATGTTCGCAAACGTATCCAGAAGAAGGATAAGCAGCGTCGTACCTACTACCGCTACTATACCGACCAGCATTGGGGCGAGTATTCCAATTATGACTTAGCATTAGACAGCGGAACACTTGGGGAAGATACCTGTGTCCATCTGGTATGCGAGTTAGCGGAACAAATGAATCAACAGCAATAAAACGGCAAAAGGCTTCGGATAATTCCGAAGCCTTTTCTTATTTTGCAATCTGTTCCTGCCAGAATTCTACGGCCGTCTCCAACCAATGTTCTGCCTTGGTATGAACGCCAAGTCCGACACCGTGGGGAACTCCGAAGAATTTCTCATATTTGTAAGGACCCTCATATTCCTTCAATGCCTTCTCTAAGACATCCGTATGCGCTCCGGAAGGAACCAGGATATCATTGCCTCCCGCAAACATATACACCGGAGGGAAGTTCTTCGTAATCCACTTCTGTACACAGATGGAATCCCGATTCTCCCGGTTAAAATGATGCAAACGGAACATCCAGAAGTTGCCCCGCTCAGACAGCCATACGCCCATCAAGCCGACCCAGATATTCCAATACGGATGCTCGAACCAGTGGTTCACGTTGGTCCATGGATAGCCCATCAAAAGCGCTCCCGGTCTAGCTACACCGTAATGCTCATAGCCATATTCTTCACTACCGAAGATTCCGGCCATGTTACCGCCGGCAGAAAATCCTACGATGGCATAATCCTTCATATCCACGTTGAATTCTTCCTGGTGTTCGGTAATATAGGATACCGCCCGTGCCAAGTCATGCATCGGTGCGTGATAAGAACAATGACGTCCCACACGATACTCCAATACAAATGCATTGATACCCATCTCATTCAGCTTCGCAGCAATGGGATATCCCTCATACTTCTCTACCAAATGATCATAACCGCCGCCGGGACATACAATGGCAACCTTACCTCGTTCCACGCCGTCCGCCGGGAAGAATGTTACACGAACCGCCCCGCGGGACTTCCGTGACTTAATCTCTTCCATGGTATAGATTGGGAACTGGCGCAGGCGATGCTCTTCCGCCAGACGCGTCTTCCTGGCCTTACCGTACTTGGCAGCTCCGGCGCGAAAACGGATACGATACATGCGCAGAACACTTACCACCGTAAGTACGAAGGTCAAAATCAAATAATATTGAATGACATGAATGATAATCTCTTTTACCATTTCTCCTAACAAGCCTCAATCTCTTTGATCATAAATTCATTCCCCTGTAACAGGTAGGTATGCTCACTGCCGCAATGCGGGCAGGTCTTCCCATGCTTAATGGTGTCATACTCCTGCTTACAGTCTTCACAGAAGGTAATTGCTTCGATTGGCTCATTGACCAATTCGCAATCCTTCATCAGCTCTTCACGATTCACTGCCCACTTCCAGCAATCCTTCAGATAGGACGGAATAACGGCAGAGACCTTACCCAGCTGTATTGTAACGGAAGATACCTGTGTCAATTCGTTCTCTGCACAGACTTCCTTCACGTTATCGATGACGTGAAAAACCACTCCTAATTCATGCATAAATCATATACTCCTATCAAAAACTTTAGCCCTCTTGATTATAGAGGGCTAAAGGTAAAAAGTCTATATACAGTCAGCTTATGCGTCCAGTCTTGGATCGCCCTTCGGGCCACCAAACTTAATCTTGATTGCCTGCTTCAATCCGTTTGGAAGGATGTACTTCAACTTGTCCTCAGAAGGAACCATGTTGGAAGCATCCGGCAACTCACGATGCAAGTGGATAGCGTCGAACTTACACTGTACGGTACATAATCCACATCCGATACACTTATTCGGATCTACCCAAGAAGCACCACAGCTTAAGCAGCGGGAAGTCTCCTTCTTAACCTGCTCTTCGGTAAATACCAACTTCGCATCACGGAAGGACTTCTTGTCGATGCTGTCGTTATGTCCAGGAATCTGACGGCTGGAAGTATCGTAGTTCTCTGGGAACTGGATATCATCCTTGTTCAGCTCCTTATAGTAGTTCTGGTTACGTCCGATGATAAGTGTTGATCCCGGCTGAACAAATCTATGGATAGATGTTGCTGCTTCCTTACCTGCTGCGATTGCGTCGATTGCGAACTTCGGTCCGGTATAAACATCACCACCAACGAAGATGTCCGGCTCAGCGGTCTGGTAGGTGTATGCATCAGCAACTGCACCGTTACCACGTCCAAGCTCAACCTTAGATCCCTTTAAGAGATCGCCCCAAACGATTGCCTGACCAACTGCAAGTACAACGTGCTTACAATCGATTGTCATAATATCGTTTTCATCGTACTGCGGATTGAATCTTCCGTCAGCATCCTTAACCTGAGTACATCTCTTGAATGAGATACCCTTAACATGGCCGTTTTCGTCGAGGACGATTTCCTTCGGTCCCCAACCACCATGGAATTTAACGCCATCTTCTTCTGCTTCAGCGATTTCTTCGTCTGCTGCAGGCATGATGTCTCTGGTCTCAAGAGAAACCTGAGTAACCTGTGGAGCACCAACACGAACTGCATCACGTGAGCAGTCGATTGCTACGTTACCACCACCGACAACTACAACGTCACCCTGGATGTCATACTTCTCGGTTCCGTTAATCTCACGTAAGAAATCAACAGCTGTTGTAACTTCAGGAGCATCTTCACCCGGAACACCGACTTTACGTCCGCCTGAGCATCCGATTGCGATGTAGAATGCTTTGTAGCCCTGAGCACGTAACTCATCTAATGTAATATCCTTACCAACTTCTATGCCGGTCTTGATTTCAACACCCATCTCTTTGATGATGTCGATTTCAGCCTGAACAACGTTCTTTTCCAACTTGAAGGATGGAATACCGTAAACAAGCATACCACCTGCACGCTCGTTCTTCTCGAACAAGGTTGGCTTATATCCTTTTTCTGCAAGGTAGAATGCACAAGAAAGACCTGCAGGACCACCACCGATGATTGCGATCTTCTCATCGAATTCGCCATCAACCTTCGGGCACATCTTCTTAGGAATAAATCTTGTATCTGCATTCAAATCGCGCATTGCGATAAACTTCTTAACCTCATCGATAGCGATGGCACGATCAAGGTTACCACGTGTACAAGCGTCCTCACAACGACGGTTACAAATGTGACCGCAGATTGCAGGAAGCGGATTGTTTTTCTTAATTAATTCAAGTGCTTCGGTGTAACGTCCCTGAGCAGCTAATTTCAAATAACCCTGAACAGCGATGTGAGCCGGGCAAGCTACCTTACATGGAGCGGTACCTGCATCGTAAGACTCTTTACGGTTGTCGTTACGATAGTTATTAGCCCACTTGTCCGGACCCCATTTTGCCTGAGAAGGAAGTAATGCCTTCGGATATTCCTGAACACTTCCGTCAGCGTGGCAAAGCTTCTGTCCAAGCTTAACAGCACCTGCAGGACAAACCTCTACACAGCGTCCACAAGCAACGCAGTCCTGTTTCTCAACACGAGCAACGTATGCGGAACGTGACATGTTTGGTGTATTAAATAACTGTGATGTACGAAGTGCGTAGCACACGTTAACGTTACAGTTACAAATAGCAAAGATCTTATCTTTACCATCAATATTGGTAATCTGATGTACAAATCCCAATTCTTCTGCTCTTCTGAAGATATCAAGAGCTTCTTCCTTAGTGATGTACTCGCCACCTTTTCCGGTCTGTACAACGTAGTCAGCCATATCACCGACTGCGATACACCATCCGAGTTCATCATCACCACAGCCTTCGTCATAGGTCTTACGTGAACGACGGCAAGAACATGGGCTCTTTGCATACTTTCCTTCGTACTTTGCTAACCAGTGAGAAATATGCTCAACGTCAACGGATTCATTTTCCATTTCGATTGCCTTCTCAACCGGGATAACATGCATACCGATTCCGGCTCCACCCAAAGGAACCATAGGAGTTACCTTTTCAAGCGGAAGCTTTGTCATTAAGTGGAAGAACATACCCATTTCAGGCTTTTCTTCAATAATGTTCGCATTCATGTTTGTGAACTCAGCAGAACCCGGTACATACATCGGTACTAAGTAACGGCGAGCGCCTTCCGGATTCTTTCCGTCCAAGTTTTCGTTGTTCCACTCAACAACACCAACATAAGACAAATGGTCCAATAATTCCTGAACCTTTTCTTTTGGAAGCTGAGGATTTCTTTCGCAAACCTGCTCAACAGTAAGGGGCTGACGAATTCCACCAAATGTCAAAGCAAGCTCTGCTTCTTCATCGGTAAGAACTGCAGCAAGTGCCCAGTACTCCGGATCATCCAATGTGATCTTCTTAAGACCTGTCTTCTGAAGCGGACGGTCAGTAATCATTTTGCCGAGCTTTAAAATCGGCTCACGAAGCTCGGTATCGTTTACAGACGAAAAATAAGGTCTGGTCGGATAGGTCACTTCAGTGTTTTCTCTGGTTGGTGTTGGCCAATCAGCTGGTTTTTTGAAACCCATCTTTTCATAATCTGGCATAACTTTTCCCTCCATCATGCACTAAATATATAACATACTTTCTTCATACCCCACACTCGCGAGAATCGCATAAAAAAGGATGGACATGTGACTCGGCGCACAAAAACACCGACCGTTTTGGTAGCGCATGTTCATCTTTGTTAAAAAATTGACAAGTGTGTATTTAGGTATAATCATTTTACTTTGTGGCATATGCCCCTGTCAATACACAAAGCCATCCCATGTGTGTAATATCCCCGTACGGGGGATAAAAAAAGACAGGGAACCGTCCCTGTCTTTTTATTCTATTTATTATTTATCCACTCTTGGATTTTTTTTACTGACAGCTTTTGCTGGTCTTCGTGGGTAAGGGTGGCTTTTCCGTCACCCTCCTGTTTTCCGTAATCACCGAACCAGGCGTGGTTGCCGCCTTCGATACTGTAGACTTCGCTTTTTTCAAAATCGATTTTCGACAAATCCAAATTAGTATCGTTAGTTCCGTAAATGATTAATGTGTTGGTGGAATCATATCCGCCGTAATCGTAGGCTCCTAAAAGCATTAAGCCTTCCACTTCCTCCGGGAAGTCTGCCGCAAACTTGGATGCTGCAACTCCACCCAGCGAATGGCCTAAGATGTACCAGTTTTTTACTTCCGGCAAATCATACTTCATATCCGTAATGACTTCATCCGCTACATTCATATCAAAAAATGCCAGATTAAAGGGCATCTTTATCAATACTACATCATAGCCCTGCTTGCGCAACCGTTCCATAAGCGGGGCATATGCGATGTATTCCACTTTGCCTCCGGGGTAAAACAAAATCCCGGTGTCGGTTTCGGTATCGGATTTAAAAATTAAGTTTTTATCATTTTGAGAAGAACGAAGGATGGTTCCGTTTGCAACTCCTTCATTTACCACTTTACATGCATTCTCTTTGGCGGGGTAATACTCTGTCAGATAGTGATAGATATTTATCCCAACTAAAACTGCAAGAAGCAGAGCCACAATTCTTAAGGAATGAATCCGAAATTCCTGTCTCGGTGTAAGATCTTTTTTACGACTCATGTTAGCCTTTCAAATCTCTGTACTGACGATCCATATCTTCCACTACGATGTCATAAATCTCGCCAAATGATCTGCAGTAAGAAAGCACATCCCAAGGCTCGTTGGTATGATAGTGAAGTTTGATAATGGCCTTTTCTCCGTTTTCATCTTCTCCGGAATCTCCGGCGATTACCATGGAGTCTCCCTTGATATTGGACAAAAGATACTCTCTGATTTCATCGGTCAAATCATCTGCCACATCATCGGCATCATCACCGTCTTCCACATACTGATCTAATAAAAGCTGGGTGTCATAACGAAACTCAATTGACTGTTCTGGCATTGGCATAACTGCACCTCCTAATTATGAAAACAAATTGCTGCGAAGCCAGTTTTCAAAGGCTTCCATTCCTTCCCCGGTCTTTGCGGAAACCGGGAAAATTTCTACATCAGGGTTTAACTTTTTCACGTGATCCATGCATAAATCAAGGTCAAAAGTAAAGTATTCTTTGGTATCCATCTTGGTGATTACAAGGGCATCCACCATAGAAAACATCAGGGGATACTTTAACGGCTTATCGTCTCCTTCCGGCACGGATAAAATCATAATGTTTTTATGAGCACCGGTGTCAAACTCTGCAGGGCAAATCAGGTTTCCCACATTTTCAAGGAATGCCAACTGCACCCCGTCTAAATCCATTCCAAAAAGTCCGCTTCTGGTCATGCCCGCATCCATATGGCACATGCCGTCGGTGTGCACCTGAACAGCGGTGGCACCAAGATTTTCAATTTTTATGGCATCCACATCGGATTCAATGTCCGCTTCGCAAACCGCAATCTTTACATCTTTCATATCCGTAATGGTACGGGATAAAAGGGTGGTCTTTCCGGATCCCGGAGAGCTCATAAGATTAACTAAGCAAAGTCCTTTTTCCTTTAATTCCTGACGGAGGTTTTCAGCGTCACGGTCGTTAGACTCGGTAACACTTTTATGAAGTTCGATTACTCTTGCCATCTTTAAGCCTCCTTCCAGGTTTTGATTTCATTCTTTAACCACGAAATCCATTCTTCAAATCCGTCTCCCTTTAAAGAGGAAACAGGATAAATCGGCATGGTCGGGTTTAATTTCCCAACATATTTACGGAGCAAATCCATGTCAAAATCAAATACCGGTGCGGTATCGATTTTATTGATCAAAAGACAATCGCTGATGGTAAACATAAGCGGATATTTTAAAGGCTTGTCATGTCCTTCCGGAACAGAAAGAATCATCACCTTTTTTGCGGCTCCGATATCAAACTCTGCCGGGCAAACCAAATTTCCGATGTTTTCCAAGAAAACCACATCCAAATCGTCAATGCCCAAAGAGTCCAAGCCACGCTCTGTCATATCCGCATCCATGTGGCAGCTTCCGCCGGTGTGGAGCTGAATCACTTTTGCTCCGGTCTTTTGAATGGTTTCCGCATCTACCTGGGAATCCACATCCGCTTCCATAACCCCAACCTTGTACTCATCCTTCAATGCTTCGATGGTACGCACCAAGGTGGTGGTTTTTCCTGCTCCCGGAGAAGCCATTAAATTTACGAGAAATACGTTTTTCTTTTTTAATTTATCACGAAGGTCATTTGCCACCGCATCATTGTCTGCGATAACCCGTTCCTTCACTTCTTTTACTGCAATTGCACTCATCTTTATTCTCCTTTTACATCTTCGGAGATTATAACAAAATTCCCTAAAAAAACAAGAGGAGACAGGGGACGGTTCTGTGTCTCCTCCCTCATCCCACACACGAAAACACCACTTAGAACTGAGAACCTGTCAGTCCTAAATGGTGTTCTTTTAAATCCTTTGTTAAGAGAGGGGGAGAGGGAAAGGGGGGTAACAAAGGGGTTATTCTCATTCTTAATAAATAAAAGTTTTTTTCTTTGGTGGCGCATATGTGATTGGCTGCGATGCATCTTCATGAACGTAAACTGCACCAAACTGTTCTTGGAAGGTCTCTTCTTTTTTTAATTTCTTCGCTTTGGTTTTGGCGTCTACTTTTTTACGTTCGTCCTTTTCACCCTGATACAAAGTAGTCATCATAACCGGTGCGACCATGCTAGTGAATCCATCCATGCTTCACACCTCCTTGTTGTTGCTTTTGCTATTTCCTCGAAACAAATGCTTGTAACGGTGTACCGGTTTTACTTTTCTACTTCTATTATCGGAGGAGTTTTCAGAAAATTAACCCTACTCGCGTAAAATTTCTGATAAATTGTTTTTAAAAATGAGGATTGGTATAATGTTTACCGAAAATGAGTTTTATATTAAAACTCAGGCGTAAGGAGGAAATATACTATGTACGACGCTTATACTTATGCATATGGATTTGACTGGACCTATTTGCTGGTAATTGTGGCAGCGATTTTTTCATTGATTGCTCAGGCAAAGGTAAAGTCAACCTACAATAAATATTCAAAAGTAAGAAGTATGACCGGCATGACCGGCCGCGAAGCGGCTGAGCGAATTTTGGCTCATGCAGGAATTCGAAATGTGGAAATCCGCCATGTCAGCGGAACCTTAACAGATCATTATAATCCGGCAAACAATACCGTAAACCTTTCCGATGCGGTTTATGATTCCGCTTCCGTTGCTGCGGTTTCCGTTGCAGCTCACGAGTGTGGACATGTGATGCAGCATCATGAAGACTATACCCCAATTTTGATTCGTTCCAAATTGGTACCAATTGCAAACTTCGGTTCCTACGCTGCATGGCCACTGATTTTGCTGGGACTTTTCTTCGGAGGAAGCACCTCCACACTGCTTATTGAGATTGGTATTATTTTATTCTCCGCATCCGTTTTGTTCCAGCTTGTGACTCTTCCGGTGGAATTTGATGCATCTGCCAGAGCAGATCGTACCTTGCAGGAACTTGGGATTTTAAGTCACGAAGAAGCAAAGATGACAAAGAAGGTTTTGGGTGCAGCTGCTTTAACCTATGTAGCTGCCGCTGCCACCGCCATCATTCAGTTGTTAAGACTGCTTCTTATTCTAAACCGTCGCAGAGACTGATAACTATTCGATTGAAACGAGGAAACTTTTATGACACCAAAAGTAGTGGTATTAATGTCCACTTACAACGGCGAAAAATATTTACGCCATCAGATAGATACCATCTTAAACCAGACCTGGGAAAACTTGGAACTGTTTGTCCGGGATGACGGATCCAAAGATTCTACTTTGGATATTTTGGAAGAGTACAGCACAAAGTATCCAAATGTCACTTATGTTAAGGGCGAGAATGTTGGTTCCAACCAAAGCTTTTTGGAATCCCTAAAAATTGCACCGGAAGCAGACTATTATTCCCTGGCGGATCAGGATGATGACTGGATGCCGGAAAAGATTGCTCACGCAGTAAAAAAGATACAGTCCGGAAACTACTTGATTTATTGCGGAAACAAACGACAGGTGGATAATGATTTAGAGCCATTACCAAACCAGACATATGCCACACATCGACCGGCATTTCAAAATGCGGTGATTGAAAATATCTGTACCGGATGTACCATGTTGATCACAAAAGAATTGCGAGATCTCATAAAAGATAAACTTCCGAAGCATCCTATCTATCACGATTGGTGGATGTATTTGGTTGCCACTTATTATGGAGATGTGTTCTTTGACACAGAGCCTTTTATCAATTATCGCCAGCACGGCGGCAATCAGGTAGGTGCCACCGTTGGACTTATGGCCCGCTTAAAAGTTGAAATTGAGTTCTTCAAAAAACAAAAAGGACAGCTTCGTGCACAACTTACAGAATTCCATGAATACTATCAGGGGAATACCGAAAAAGATGCGTTGGTAGAAAGCTTATTAAAGGATACCAAGCGATTCGGCGGAAGTTTCAAATATGTCTTCGGAAACAAAGTCTTCCGTCAGAGTTCTTTTGAAGGACTTGCAGTAAGAGTATTGTTTTTATTCCATCAGATGATTTAATAATAAAAAAAAGACAGGGAACCGTCCCCTGTCTTTCTATTTATTATACTTCATTGGACTTCTGACTATCCTTATAGAAGAACAGCAAAAATTTGGCAATGGGCTTCGGCCAGAACTTGCAAAACATTTCATAGTCTTCCACCGCACGCTTATTCATGCTAAAGGCCAATGTCGTCGTGGACTCCGCATGAATTCTGTGGTAAGACAAAATCTGCTTATCATACAAGAACTCTCCATCTAGCTTGGAAAGCATCTCCAAAGTCTCCCAATCTTCACAAGCCAGAAAGTGATTGTTAAATACCACCTTCGGGCAGTTGGACTTTGCAAAGGTAATAGACGGGCAAAGCACCGGGTCGCCCATGGAAAGCACCCTTCTTCTCCACCAAATACTCTTGGCATGTTTGAAATCCTCTAACGGGCGAAGAAGCATTCTCTTGATGCGAAGAATCTTATTATTCTCCACCACTTCTCCGTTTCGAATCTCCGCATAGTTGGTAAAGTAAATCAATGGATGCTCCGCTTTTTCCATGGCCTCAATCATGCACTTGGAATAATCCGGTGCGTACTTATCATCCTGATGGGCAATGGTAACATACTCGGTAGTAGTCTGGGCATATCCGTAGTTCCAGTCCTGAGTGATTCCGCCCTCTCCCTCGTTTACGTACACAGGGATGTTATGCTTTTTTCCCATGTTAAAAATAAAATCATTGGGAGTGGAGGTCTCCATAATAATGGTGCTCTTATAAGTCTGGTTTTCCAAAGACTCAATCAGTTCCTCCAAATAATCGCATTCCTTGTAGGCGCAAATCACAAAGGTATGAAGATTTGAAATATCTCTCATCTTACTTATTTTCTCTTTCTTTTAAATCTTTGAGTCGATCTGCAAAGTGATTCAACTGAATTTCAAAATCCTGGCGATTCTTTAAGGTCATAGTCTGAAGCATGATACCCGTAAACCAGGAAATAATTGCAGCAATAAAAGTAAAGCCTGCCACAATCAAGGTCGGGAACTTGCCCACCAAACCGGTCTGTAAATAGGTAGCAAATACCGGAATAAAGAAGATGGCGGATATAATCATAAGTACCAAAGCCACCAATCCGAAAAATCCTGCCGGCTTATAGGTACGATATAGTCTTGCAATGGTCATAAGCACCTTCATTCCATCGGAATAAGTGGAAAGCTTGGACTCAGATCCTTCCGGACGATCACGATATTCGATGATTACATTAGCCACATGCATGTTTTTATCTGCGGCATGAATACTCATCTCCGTCTCGATTTCAAATCCCTTGGACAATACCGGGAAGGTCTTTACAAACTGATAACTGAAAGCTCTGTACCCCGTCATAATATCCTTAATTTCCGTATGGAACAGCTGATTGATGGTCCAACGTACCAAAGAGTTTCCAAAGTTATGGAAAGGTCTTTTATTCTCTTCAAAGTAAGTAGAAGAAAGTCTATCTCCCACAACCATATCTGCATGGTTCTCAAATACCTCATTGGCAAGGGCTCTTGCATGCTCTGCCGGATATGTATCATCTCCGTCAATCATGATGTAGCACTCTGCATCAATATCCCGAAACATGGAACGAATAACATTCCCCTTACCCTGCTGACGCTCATAACGAACCTCTGCTCCTGCTTTTCTTGCAATCTCATCCGTACCATCGGAAGAATTGTTGTCATATACATAAATAGTAGCTTCCGGAAGTTCACGTTTAAAATCCGTTACTACCTTTTCAATTGTTTTGCTCTCGTTATAACACGGAATTAAAACAGCAATTTTATCCATGAATTACTCCTCAAAATTATTTATTTATACTGATATGCTCAGTCTTCTTACACTGTCGTATTGTAACATAAACCGTAATCATAGCAAAGGGAATATAGAGAGCGTAGGCCAAAATCTGAGCATAGCTTCCTCCGTTTGCCCCGAAGCTTCCGATCAATGGTTTGATGGACAGCATCAAAATGAAAAAGTCCACCACCATTCCAATGGTCATAAGCCATATCTTTCGAATGGCCACCAAGATTCCCTGCATCACTAAAACAATAGCATTCATAATGGTCACCAGCACCACCGGCATAAAAAATTCATAGTGATCCAAAATATTATCCGGATACAAAAGTGCCAGTCCCCAGCGACCAAGCAGTGCCGCACCGATTAAAACCACCACTGCCATGCCCACAAAGGCACCGTAGATTTTTAGAAGCTTTCGATTGAACTTGTCGTAGTCCTTTTCCGCCAGATTCACGGACAGTCCCGGCAAGAAAGGTGCAAACATGGCGGCCGCAATCATCTGAACCGCAATGGTAGGCGACGCGATGGACGCATAGATTCCAAGGATATCATTGCCGCATAAAGTCTGAATCATCTCCTTGGTGTAGTTATTTTGATTGCTCATAAAGAAAGCAAAAATCACCAGTGGCAGACAATCCCGATATAGTTTCAGCAAATCCTTATCCAAAATCTTCAGCTTTATCTTTGTTAAGGAAAAGGTCTTTTTGCAGTCAAAGAAAAGGGAAATGCAAAGCTGATAAACGGCGGTCAAAAGAAGTACCACTGCCAGTTTCTTTAATACAATAAGACCTACGGAAAAGACTCCCACCATTCCGATACCACGTAAGATAAAGGACTTTCCGATATAGTCATAGCGTTCTTTTTTCTGATTGATACCATGGCACACATCGGATACTGCTTCCGCAATTCGAATGGGCATGTAGGCGATGATACAAAGGGCCTGATACAGACCGCTTCCCGTCAGCGCCGCCAGCACCAACATGGCAAAGGCCACCGTACAGGTAATCACTCGACTGGATACATACTGACTGTCGGTGAACCGTCCTGCCGCATCCGTCACCTGATAATTTCTCATATTAAACCAGGCAATCTGCTCATAGGTATTTGTCATAGAAATGGCCAAAGCCAAATATCCCGCCTCATTGTAGTCCGTCAAATGCACCACCAGAATCGTAATAATCCAGGTGCAAATCCCATAGAATAGATTTCCTGCCGTATTCCATAAAATGTTCTTTTTCATAAGAATAATATTAGCATACCTGTGTAAAAAAAGAAAAG
>JAEEGH010017849.1_pt1 | contig 15065 bp, 13 predicted proteins | sample 9134181 | NCBI WGS metagenome assembly JAEEGH01 (sample SAMN16246544, study PRJNA631951) | gut metagenome | biome: gut microbiome; feature: rumen; material: DP-attached | host: Bos | place: Iran: Karaj | collected 2018-10 | reverse complement strand
TTTAACACGTAAATTATTGATATAAAACAATATACAAATACGGCACATGCACAGGCCTGACGAGCATCGAGATTTCAGGCAGCGTAACAAGCGTCGGTGTCAGTGCGTTCCGTGGCTGTACAGGCCTGACGAGCATCGAGATTCCGAGCAGTGTGACGAGCATCGGCAGCAATGCGTTCTATGGCTGCACTGGTTTGATTGCCATTTATCTTAATTCGCTTGTCCCTCCTACGATTGATTATTTCGCTTTTAATGGCTTGGATATGAGCCAATGCACGCTTTATGTGCCTGAAGGTTTTGAAAGCCAATACCAGTCATGGGGCTTCCAGAATATTGCTGTCAATCCATACGTCAAGGTTGAAAAGAAAGCCGTCATCTATGTGGTCGATGGCGAGGAATATCACCGTGATTCCGTGGCTGTTACGGCGGCAATCACCGCTATTGAAGCCCCGACTCGCGAGGGCTACACGTTCTCGGGCTGGAGTGAGATTCCTGCCACGATGCCGGACAACGACGTGACCGTGACGGGAACGTTCACAGTCAACCGCTATGCCGTGATTTACATGGTGGATGGCGAGGAATACCGCCGCGACAGCGTGGAGTATGGCGCGACCATCACATTGGCCGAAAACCCAACCAAAGAGAGCCATGACTTCTCGGGTTGGAGCGGTTATCCGGAAGACCTGACGATGCCTGCGGGGGATGTCATCATCACGGGCGGATTCCAGTTCAATGGCTTGGCTGGCGTCGCTGCCCCAACGACTGGCGACGAATATTTCGACCTGACCGGCAAGCTGTTGTCGCAGCCACAACGCGGCATCAACCTCGTCCGCAAGGCCGATGGAACGACACGAAAGATCATCGTGAGATAAATATTTTACGATATAAGATATATGGAAATCCCGCTGTCAGTAATGGCAGCGGGATTTTTGCATGGAGGCGATGCTTCCAGCGTCGCTGTTTTTTTCGTGGATGTTTTTATAGCGACGTTGGAAACGTCGCTTCCTTGACCGCCTCCTTGAAAAAATAAATAGAGGCGCCGTACATGACGTCTCTACCTGTTTATTCTTCTAATTCTCAAATTCTTGAGGTATTTAGCGACGTTGGAAACGTCGCCTCCTTGAGTTTTAGCGACGCTGGAAGCATCACCTCCTTGATGGAAACGTCGCTTCCTTGACCCCCTTGTTACATCTCCTTCACCAGATAGACGATGGTGGGCAGGTGGTCCGAGAATCCGTTGAGCCAGGTGCCGCCGGCGGTGGTGCGCAGGGGCGAGCCCTTGTATTTGCCTTCCTGCTGGATGAGGTAGTCGCGCATGAAGATTTCGTGCGACTTGTAGGTCAGCGTCGAGTAGTCGTTGCCGTTGATGAGGTTGCCCGAGATGATAATCTGGTCGAACAGGTTCCATTGGCCCTGATACATCAATGTGCCCTGACCTTTCTTGTAGAGCATGTTGTACCACGGGTTGTAGAGGCTGTGCGGGTCGGAGTTCTTGATGTCCGATGTCTCGGAAACGGCCTTCAGACCCTCGGTCACAGACTTGTTGTTCGGGTCGTCGTTCAGGTCGCCCTCGATGACAATCTTGATGCCCGGATAGCGGCGCAGGAGGGCCTCCTTCAGCTCATAGACCTGACGACCGGTCTCCTCGCGGGTCTCGCTGGGGGAGAAGCGGCTGGGCCAGTGGTTGACGATGATGGCCATCTTCTCATTGGCCAATGTCCCGATGCCGACCAGGAATCCGCGCGTGATGCGCATCGTGTCGCCGTAGAGCGGCGTGGGGTGGATGACGTTGTCGGCGTCCTGGGTGAAGCCCACGGGAGTCGGTCCGGTCGAGTCGTTGGGGAAGATGCAGGGGACGTAGAGCGAGTCTTCGAGCGTGAAGAAACGCGGGTTGTAGAACAGGCCGCAGCCCACGCCACGGCGGTCCGGGCTGGGGAAGTGCATCACGCGCCAGCCGCGGTTGCGCAGCGACTCCTGCTTGAGCAGTTCCTCAAGGACGAAACGGTTTTCCACCTCGCTCACGCCGCAGACGGCCAGTCCGGCCTTGATGCGGTCGGTGCCCATCTCGGCGAGGACCATCGACATGTTTTTCAGCTTGGATTCGTATTTCAGCGTGTTCCACTTGTACGATCCGTCGGGCAGGAAATCCTGGTCCTTCTTGCCCACGGCGTGGATGGTGTCGAAGAGGTTCTCCAGGTTGTAGAATCCGACGGCATAGGCCGCAATGCGCTTTTCGGCGGCGGCAGGCTGGCCCTTCTTCTTCTGGGCCGAGGCCGGTGTCATTGTGGCCAATAGCAGGGCTGCGGCCACTATCCAATTCATTTTTTTCATAATCGGGAAACAGGTTTTTTTGATTTTTTCGGGGGTGGCCAATGCCATTCGGGCCATCCGCAGGCGCAAAGGTACGTGAAAAGTGTTAAATCTGCAAGCCTTGAGACAGAAATTTAGGATTTTTTTTTGATTGTTCATTAAAAATGTATAATTTTGCATTCCTTTTTTTGAACCGCGTATTATCCGTTATTTAATCAGCTAATAGTTACGATGAACAAATTCTCGTTCACAGGGTCATCGGCCATCTTGATGCTCGTCGCCCTCGCCGCCACATCGGCGGTGGGAGTGGATGCGCAGGCTGCGACCCGTCCCATTGGCCAACAGCCTGACAGACAAGGGGCATCGGCCAATGAAACAGCGCCATCGGACACCACCCAGGCCCAGCCGGGCAGCGAGTGGGACGATGCCAGCGACTTTACCTTCACCGAGTCGCAGCTGGATGAAGACCTCGATGCGGCCCAGACCATTTCGAGCATCTCGTCGGCCGCGAGTGACCCCTACCGCTCCAACGTCGGCTTTACGTGGAGTGCCATGCGTTTCCGCGTGCGCGCACTTGACAACATGTACGCGGAGTCTTACCTCAACGGCTTGGCCTTCAACGACCTGGAGACGGGCCGCTTCAGCTACAGCCTGATGGGCGGCATGAACGACGCGACGCGTAACCGCGAGGGTGCATCGGCCTACGACTTCAACACCTTCGGCATCGTGGGTGTGGCCGGCGGCGAGAACACGAACCTGCGCGCCAGTCGTTTCCAGCAGGGCCAGAAGGTGACCGTCTCGCTGTGTAACCGCAACTACAGGTACCGCACCGTCTATACGTTCGGTACGGGATTGTTGGCCAATGGATGGGCCTTCGGCGGCACCGTCGGCTATCGTGGCGCCAAGGAGGGCGTCATCGAGGGCACGTTCTACAACTCGCTGAGTTTCCTGCTTTCGGCCGAGAAGCGCATAGCCGACCACGCCATCAGCCTGGTTGCATTCGGTGCCCCGACCGAGCGTGCCCAGCAGGGTGCCTCGACCGAAGAGGCCTATTGGTTGGCCAATTCCCACTACTATAACCCGAACTGGGGCTACCAGAACGGCAAGAAGCGCAATGCGCGCGTGGTGAACGACTTCGAGCCGACTGCCATCCTGACGTGGGACTGGAACATCGACGCCAACAGCACATTGGTCACCAACCTGGGCTTCAAGTATGCCAACTACAGCAGCACGGCGCTCGGATTTGCCGGCGAGGCCTATGACCCGCGTCCCGACTACTACAAGAACCTGCCGTCGAGCGTCTTCAACGTCTATGACCCGAACACGAACAACTACGATTATCTGAGCACGAACCCGTTCCTCGTCGAGCAGTACAATGCGCTCTACGACCGCTGGACATCGGCCAAGGCCAACCGCCAGATTGACTGGGACCGCCTCTACTACATCAACCGCCAGAGTGAGGCGGCAGGCGGCGAGGCGCTCTACTATCAGGAGCGCCGCCATAATGACCAGCGCGTATGGGCATTGGCCACAACCTACAACCACTCGTTCAACCAGAGCCACCGCATCGCCGCCGGCCTTCAGCTGAATGCGACGAAGGGTATGCACTACAAGACGATGGCCGACCTGCTGGGCGCAACCCGCTATACGGACATCGACAAGTATGCCGCCGGAGACTTCGGCTTGAACTCCATTCAGGCGCAGAACGACCTGCGTCACCCGAACCGTCAGATTGACGAGGGCGACCGTTTCGGCTACGACTACGAGACGCAGGTGCATCGCGCGCAGGCATGGGCGCAATACCTTTACAATCGCGGTCCGCTGAACCTGAACGTCCAGGGTCACGTCGAGGGCACGCAGATGCAGCGCAATGGCCTGATGCAAGATGGTGATGGTCAGATACTTTTGGCCGATGGTACCTACTACGACAACTCGTACGGCAAGTCGGGCTGGGCCCGCTTCCTGGGCGGCGGTGCTAAGGCTCAGGTGGCCTATCGCCCGATGGCGCAAAGCCGTTTCACCGTGTCGGCCGGTTGGGAGAAGAAGGCTCCGCTGGTGCGCAATGCCTTCGTCGCTCCGCGCGTGCAGAACAACTACGTCGATAACTTGACGCTTGAAGATATTCTTTCGGCCGATGCAAGTTGGCAGTTCCGCTTCGGCGACTTCAGCGGCAAGGCAACGGCCTACTACATCGAGATGCGCAATCAGGTGGAGCAGACTGCATTCTACAACGATGCGAACTCGGCCTTCACCTGCCTCACAATGAGCAAGGTGAACAAGCGTCACTACGGCATCGAACTCGCCTTGGAATATCAGATTTTGTCCAATCTCTCGGCTCACGCCATGGGCACGTGGAGCCAGGCGCTCTATACCAACAATCCATACGCTCAACTTGCTACCGAGGGTATGATGGAGAGCGGCAACAGCGCGTCGAACAAGTGGACGAACCCCGTGACGGGCCAGAACGAAAAGCTGCGTGTTGCGGCCGATGGCATGCACGTGGGCAGCACTCCGTTGACGGCGATGAACATTGGCCTTGAATATAATGTGAACAGCTATTTCTTCGAGGTCAACCTGAACTGGTACGACCGCGTCTATGTCGGCTTCTCGCAGTACCGCCGCCTGACCAACATCATGGAGAACAGCGTCAACATCGGCATCGACAAGGAGTCGGAACTGCCGGTCTATAGCGTCAAGGAGCAGGAAATCCGCGAGAACGGTGCCGTGCTCTGGAATTCTTCGACGGGCGAGCTGGAGCGTATTTACACGGCCCAGCAGGAGAAGTTCCACCCCGGCTTCATGCTGGACGCCTCCATCGGCCGATATATTCGCATGAAGAACGGCCGCTCGATGAGCATCAACCTCTCGTTGCAGAACATCACGAACAACACGAACCTGCGTACGGGCGGCTATGAGCAGAACCGCGACGACAACTACTACAACTCGTATGGTACGGGCGACGGTTCCAAGGGATTGGCCAAGGCATATAAGTTCTCACGGAACTCGAAATACTATTATGCCAATGCCTTCAACGCATTCCTGAATGTCAACTATAAATGGTAATCACGATGATGAACAGATATTTGCAGATTGGGGCATTGGCCATCACCACGATGGTCGGTTTCGCCTCATGTTATGACGATTTGGACGATCCCGACACGTCCCGCTTCCGCGACGAGGAGCTGCAGGTCGAGATTGCCGAGCCGAACATCACCATCGGCGAAATCAAGAACAAGTATTGCAGCAACAACGGGAAGGTCGGTCTGCCGTCCGGTTTCGCCAGCGACAGCCTCCGCTACAGCCGCAACAGTTCCAACTGGGAGACGCGCATTACGGAAGACCTCATCTTCGAGGGTGTCATTTCGGCCAATGACGGTGCTCTGGGCTGCCTCTACCAGCTGTTGCAGGTGCGCAACATCGACACCGAGGCCGGCACGGACCAGGCCATAGACGTGATGGTGAAGAACACGTGCCTCTACCCGCTGTATCCCGTGGGCCAGCGCGTGCGCATCAACCTGAATGGCCTTTATGCGGGAGCCTACAGCCGTTCGCCGCGCATCGGCTATCCCTATTTCACTTCATCGGGCAACCACAACCTGGGCCCCATCCCGTTGGACATCTTCCGCCAGCACGTGATGCTCATTGGCCAACCAGACCCCACACAGCCTGAATGTCAGTGCGTGAGTGTGAGCGGTACGGAGGATTGGTTCACCGCCAAGACGAAGACCGTGGCTCCCTATCCGACTATTGCGACTGTCCGTGGAAAGTTCCTGGAGGCCGATGGCACGGCAACGCTCGCTCCCGATGAACTGGAGGATGCCGGTTACGGCGTGAACCGCACGCTGCAGCTCGCGTCGGGCAATGTCACCATGTTTGTGCGCACCAGCACGGGCAACGAGGTCTCGCACATCGTGATGCCTGTGGATGCCACCGTCGAGCTTTCGGGCTGGTTCTCTTATGACAGCTTCGATGACAAGTGGCAGATTAACCTGCGTGATACTTCGGACTTTAAAATCATTGGCAATCAATAAAAATAATACGATATGAAAAAGTTTCAATATCTCATTGGCATGGTCCTGTCCATGTCGCTTGCATTTGGTGTGACGTCGTGCGATGACGTTCCCGCCCCCTTCCAGATCAATAATGAGGATGATGGTTCTTCGGCCAATGCCCAAGGCAAGACCCGCGAGAATCCCTACGAGGTGAAGGATGCCGTTACGGCCTTCAGCATGGGCAAGAGTGGAAAATTCTGGGTCGAGGGATACATCGTGGGCTATATCCCGGCGGGTGGCGACGCATCGACCAACATCAGCAACACTGTCTTTGCTGCACCGACCGACGAACAGAAGAGCAACATCGTGCTTGCTTCAAGTGCATCGGAGAGCGTTGCCGGCAACTGTCTCGTTGTCCAGCTGCCTGTGGGCGCGCTGCGTGACTCGCTCAACCTCGCCAGCCATCCAGAGAATCTGGGCAAGTCCGTCCTGCTGTACGGTTCCATCGAGAAATATTTCGGTGGGGCAGGCCTGAAGTCGCCCACATTCGCCGTATTCGAGGGCAAGCAGATTGGCATTGATCCCGATGGAGGTGTGCAAACCACCTTTGAGCACATCACGATTGCCGAATTCCTGGAGAAAAAGGATACACAGGTTGCCTACGAGTTGACCGGTGTGGCATCGGCCCTGAACACCAATTACGCCAGCTTCGACTTGACGCAGGATGATGCCAAGGTCTATATCTACCGACTGAATGACGCCACCGGCGCCAAGGCCGATCTGACCGCACTCAACATCGAGGAGGGCGATACCGTCACTCTCACGGGCAAATATCTGGCCTACACCGACAAGAATGGAACGGTCAAGGACGAAATCAATCCAGCCACATTCGTGAGCGTGAAGAAGGCCAATGGTACTGTCACACCGCCTACGCCCACGCCAGACGGCACCATCGTATTTGATTTTTCGGCCAATGCCCTTGGCATTCCGACCGATAAGGCTGCAGCCGAGGCGACATCGGCCTCAACCTATACTTCCGGCCAATACACCATCGTCTGCACACCTGCAGGCAGCGGAAACGCCTGCTATTACAGTGCGTCCGGCAAATGCCTGATTCTTGGCAAGCAGGGCGCTACTCTGACCATCTCCGGCTTCACCACGACCGTGGCCAAGATTGAGGTCGTCGGTACCAGCGGCGCATCGGCCTCGGTCAAGCAGAACATCTATTGCGGCGACGATGCCGTGAGCATCGAGACCGTCGGTGCGAAGGATGTCACCAACACCTACATCATCGCCGATGCCTACCGCAACAAGAGCAGCTACACGCTGAAAATCACATCGGCCCACAACACGCAGATTGCGAGCATCAAGATCTATGACGAGGCCGAATCCCTGGTGGTTGAGACACCGACCTACAGTTTCACTGCTGGCTTCCCCGATGGCTGGACATTGGCCAACAAGACCCTGCCCTCCGGCGCCGAGAATATCTGGCTCTTCGATTCCAAATACAGCTGCGTGAAGGCCACCGGTTACGTGAGTGGTGCAGCTGCTGCCGCTGAGGGCTGGCTCATTTCGCCCGCTGTGACGTTGGCCGATGGCAAGTTCACGTTCAAGGAGTGCGGCAACTACTTTAATGACGCCGATAACCTCTTGAAATACACCTCGGTCAAGATTTCGGCCGATGGTGGCACCACGTGGAGCGACCTCACCTGCACGCGCAACGCTACGGGCAAGGTATTCTCGTTCGTCGAGTCTTCGGCCGATGTCAGCGCCTACGTCGGTCAGACAGTCAAGGTCGCATTCGTCTATACGTCCGACACTTCAATGGCCGGCACGTGGGAACTCGAGTCCATCGTTTTGAAGTAAAATAGGGTTGTGGCCAATGGTTTTGCCGCCGCAGGGTCATTGGCCATAACCACAATCACCTGAAAGATGAAAAAGCTACTTTATTTCCTGATGCTTCCGTTGGTGGCCACTTCGTGCGGCGACCTGTTCGACGATGACCCGTACGACTTCGGTGGCATAGTCCTGGGCAAGGACAGCGAGAAGGTCAGTGCCTCGGCTGCCCACCTGCGCCTGACGGAGGTGCCAGAATTGCAGGACAATGACCTGTTCATCGCCCACAACCTCATCATCGAGGGCGCTGTGGAGGATGATACCATCATGAACTACTGCCTGGCCTATGACACGGTGAAGTTCCACTCGCGTTGGGTGGCCTTCCGTTTCGATGGCAGCAACCGCGACAAGAATACGGGCCGCAGCGACAGCGACGCGTTCCAGGACGACCCCGAACTGAACGCCAAGTATTACATCGGCTACAATGGTTTCGGCAGCGGATATGACCGCGGCCACCTCTGCGCCTCCAACGACCGTCTCGTCTCGGAAGAGGCCAACCGCCAGACGTTCTACATGACCAATATGTCGCCCCAGCTCTCGCAGTTCAACCAGGACTATTGGGTGGGCTACGAGCAGCATGTCCAGAACCTGGGCCGCAACGCGTCGTTTGCCGATACGCTCTACGTCGTCAAGGGCGGCACCATCGGCGACGACCAGATTCAGGGCTACGTCTCGCGCAACAACGGCAAGCGTGTGCCTGTCCCGGGATACTACTACATGGCGCTCGTGAAGTGCAAGAATGCCACCTACGAGGGCATCGCCTTCTGGATGGAGCACAAGGTATATTCCGTTGAGGCCGACAAGACCGAAATCGCCGCCCATGCCATCAGCATCGACGAGCTGGAGGCCAAGACGGGCATCAACTTCTTCCACAACCTGCCCGATGACATCGAGAATGAAGCCGAGTCGAAGGTCACTCTCACGTCGTGGAACCTATAGTCATTGGCCAATGCCATTAAAAAGGAAAGCGTCCTGAACATCATCGTTCAAGACGCTTTTTCTTGTCTATGGAGCGAGTGAAGGACATTGGCCAATGCCCCAATCCCGCACCCCGACGCTACAGCCAGAGCAGCTCCGAAGCATCACGGCCGAACTCGATGCCGCCCGGACGGATGTCGAGCATGAAGAGCAGCTTGTGCTCCTTGTAGAGCTCCAGGAAGTCCTCGGCCGTGGGTTCGTCCTTCGACGGGCCGTAGCACTTGTTCTGCCAGTTGCGCCACGCAAGGATGTAGCTCACGGCATAGGGCTCCAATAGCGGCATCAGCACCGAGCTCCACCAGTCCGGCCGCGCCGACGAGTTGATACCGCACTCGGTGATGGCCAACAGCTTGTGGTTGTCCTTGGCAAACTGGTCGAAGAAGGCGAGGTCGGACTTCAGCGAATTGGAAAACTCCATGTCGTCGTCCAGCTGGTACGCCTCGCAGCCCATCATGTCCACGATGTCGTTGCCCGGATAGCGGCGCAGGAAGTTCTCCATCGACCAGTTGCCGTACAGGTTGGACGAGAAGCTCCAGATGATATTCGTGGGCAGCTGCTGGTCCATATAGTTGTGGAACATGCGCCACAGGGCACGGAACTCCTCGTCCGTACAAAAGGGCTCGCCCCACCAGAACCACCCGGTGTTGTATTCGTGGAACGGACGGAAGATGAAGGGCACACTGCGCCCGTCCTCCAGTTTCAGCTCCTTCAGGAAGGTCGCCAACTTCACCATGCGCTGCTGGAAACGTTCGTGGTTCTTGCCGCCCGGCAGGATGCTGCGCACCGTGTTCGGGTCACTAACGTCCCATGCGTCACCGTTCGTGTTCGGATTGCGCGCGTGCCAGCTGAAGGCGATGACGCCGCCGTTGCGGTAGTGGCGTATGGCCGCCGCCTTGATGCTGTCAAACGGTACGCCGAAGTAGTTCTTCTCGTCGCTCACCTCCAGTCCGCTCAGCTCGAAGCCCATCACGGCCGGATAGTCGCCCACCAGTTCGTAGGTGTCCGAGCGGCCTGATTCCCACTGCCACGTTGCGCCGTAGAAAGTGTCGTCCTGATGTCCGTACATCACGCCGCGCAGGTAGAGCGAGTCGAGTCGCATGAAGAGTTTCTCTCGCGGCGTATAGACTATGACTCCTGCGTCGCGCTTCACGCAGCCCGTCATGACGGCAAGAGCTGCAACCAGCAGAAAAAGCATCCGTTTCATCCCATTCTCGTTGTTTAGGTCCTTTATTTTGGCCAATGGCGTTATCGTGCACCATCGGCCATAATATTTAATATTTCGTATTTATTATTGAATTTTGTCACTTCCACGTCTGCCAGTCGCCCAGCATCATGTCGAGCGCGGTGTCGTCGTCCTGTTCCGACTGGGTTTCGAGTGTGCGGAAGTCGCATTGGCCGTGACTCTCATGCCTTTCCAGCTCGTCCATCACGCGACAGAAGGCCGGAAACGGTTTCTGGCCGATGGGAAACTTGACATCGACGCGCATCAGGCAGGCGGCGAACAGGCCGAGCGAGAAGTTCATCTGCCGGTCGAGATATTCCTCGCCGTTCGGGATGTCGAAGCCCTCGTCGCGTAGCGGAGCCAGGTGTTCGCGCAGGGTCTTGGCCGATGTCTTTCCCTCGATGCCGGGGAAGGAGAGTGTCCAGAGGTCGTCGCCGATTTGGCCGACGTGGGCCTCGCGTTCCAGATATGCGTCGTAGAGGCATCGGCCATGAACATAGCGGAAGTGCAGCGAGGCGCGATAGGGCGAAATGCTCTGCGTGACCTGCGTGGAGAATCCTTGCCGCCTTGCCTCGTCGAAGAAGAACCAGCGGGACGATTCCAACTGGTTCCTGATTTGCGTGAAGAGCATTGTTGCCTCAAATTTCAGCAGATTCGAGCGTTTGGCCGATTCTTTTGCGTCCATCATTACGCGATTCCTATCAGTTCGATTTCAAAAATCAGCGTAGAGCCGCCGGGGATGCCGGGTTGCGAGAACTTGCCGTAGCCCATTTCGGCCGGGATGTAGATTTCCCATTTGTCGCCGATGTGCATCTGTTGCATGGCGATGATCCAGCCCTCGATGAGGTCGCGCAGCCGGCACGCCAGGGGCACGTCGCCACGGCTGCTGTCGAATGTCGCCCCATCGATGGTCTTGCCCGTGTAATGGGCGGTGATCACGCCGCTGGGCGTAGGTGTCGCGCTCGTTGCGTCTCCCTCGGCCAAAACTTTATAGAAGATGCCTTTGGGAAGCGCTTTCACGCCGTCTTCCTGAGACTTCGCCACCAGCCAATCCTTATTGGCCTGCACGTATTGCTGATTCTTGTTCTTCTTCATATCCGTTGCAGTATTTATAACTTAAACTATTTGATAATTTAAGTGCCATATTCGATATTAAATTAACACAAATGATAATTTATTTCGTAAGAACACACTTCTGTTCTGAATATCTTATAACCCATCATTAAAGATGCAAAAATACTGCTTTTTCTCTATTATTTGTTATGTTGAGTTCCAAAAGACTGCTTATCAAAAGAGCGGTCATTCACATTTCGCTTACTCCAATAAGCGAAAAATGGCCAAAATCGCTTACCAAGATAAGGGAAAATCACAAAAATCGCTTATCGCGATAAGCATTTTCTGCCTTTTTCCTTGTCTCATTCACCCGAGAGCAAGAGATGTAAAAGAAAACCTTTGAAATATTGCAAAGAATTCAAAGCCGAGCGCAACCTTTTGATGGGTTGCGCCCGGCAAACTAATTGGTAGCTATGAAAAAAGATGATGGTTTGTTTAGTTTCACCAATGGCCACCGCCGCCTCCGGGTTGGGTGTTGGTGAATTTATAGGTGGTAATTATGTTGCTCAGCGTGAGCGAGGCAAGCGTTGAGCCGCCAGTGACGCTAGCGCCGGTTACCAAGCCGTCAAAATTGCTGCCTCCACTGACTGTCACTCCTGTCGTCAAGGTGCACTTGCCGCCCTTGGTCATGCCTGGAGCGCTCACCAGTAGTGTGTAACTGTTGTAGCCGCGTGGCACGGCAAAAGCAAAGAGGTTGCTGCCGTCATTGCCGGCAAGGGCGATGTAGGTGCCACTTGTCAGGCTGCTGCCGCCGACAATGGCTACGGGCTGGGTCGTGCCGCTTGTGCTGGGTGTCGAGGTCGTTCCGCCGATACCCAGAACCGTACCGCCGGAGATGGTAAAGGTGTTCTGGTCACAGTCGATGCCTTCCTCAGGCGAGGTGGTGCCGCAAGCGACAACCGTGCCTCCGCTGATGGCGATGTTACCGTTGCTGTCGATGCCGTCGTTGTTGATAGCATAAGCAAACACCTGGCCACCACTGATGGCGATGTTGCCCTGGGCATTGATGGCGTCGTCGTAGGCATAGACCTGCACCTTGCCATCAGTGATGTAGAGTTTGCCTTTACTCTCGATGCCCTCGCTGTTTTCTCCTCCTGTTGCCCGCACCATGACGTCGCTGCCCGCCAGATAGATGTCTCCGTCGCCCTTGACGCCCTTGGGCGACGTGCTGTAGCGTCCATTACTATAGACCGTGCCCGTGGTGATGACCTTAACAGTGCCGCCATCGAAGTGCATGGCCTGGTCGCAACTGATACCCTTGCCACCCTGGCCTGTGCTCTTCAGGCACAGCGTTCCGCCGCTGATGGTGAAGGTGCTGTCGCACTTGATGCCGGCACTGCCGTTTACGTCATTATCGTCGCTGTCCCACTCGCCGGTGCCCGTGGTGATGGCCGTGAAGCGTCCCCCATCGATCTGGATGATGCCCTCACTCTTCATGCCCTTGGCCGCCACACCGCTGCACTCCACGTTGATGACGCCGCCTCGCATCAGGATGGCGTCATTGGCCTTGATGCCGTTGCTGGCAGTGTTCTTGACGTAGATGTTGTTGCCCGGTCGGAACAGGATGTAGTCATCGCTGGTGATGCCGCCCTTGCAGTTGGCCAGCACCTTGAGATGGCCACTGCCGCTGAAGAGCAGTTTGCCCTCGCTGAAGAGCGTCGCCTTCATGTCCTCGTCGGCTGGCGTGTCATAGCTGCTGCCGTCCTGCAGCGTGTTCCATGTGCCGTCGGCCAGTTCGATATAGCCACGCTTCTTGCATTGGCTGTTGATGGCAGCACCAGTGGGGTTGGTGATATTCACCCCGTTGAGCCGCAAGGCATACTTGCTCTCTCCATAGAGCTTGAATGAGCCGTCGCCTGTCGTGCCACTCAGGGTATAGCGCACGCCCTTGACCGTTGATACCACTGTGACGTGGCCGCCGCTGACGGCGACGCTCACGCCTGTCACCTCGCCGTTGACCGTGGCATCCTGGGTGCCGTTGTAGCGAATTTGAATCTCCTTGTCAAACGTGTTGTTCTCGATGTAGTCCTCGTCGCTGGAGTCTATGGTCTCACTCTCGTTGAGCGCGGTGCTGTCGACTGCAATCGTGAATGAGGTAAGTTCACCTATAGAAGCCGTGGAGCCTCCACTTTGAGAGGAAGGGACCTCGCCATTCGGGTTGAAATCGGGTTCAAAGGGGGATTCCTCTGCACACGACAGGAGACCTGCTGCCAGCAATGCCGTGATTAAATACCTTGTTATCTTCATCGTCTTGCCCTTTCTTGATGTAAATGTGTTAAACCTGAAACTATATGCGCCTATCGGCGGATGTTTATCTATTTAACGTAACAAAATACGATATCTATATGCAACTCTACTGCCTTTTCAATGTATAGTGTCTTTCTTTCAGTGAAACCCGTTTTAGGCACCGTTGACTGTTCGTTCCGTTCCGGCCAGGACAAAGAGAAAGAGGCTGTTGCAAAACTCTACTTGACACAGTTTAAATCGGCCTAACGGCCGAGAAATCAAAACAACGTATAAAATCTAAAAATAATAAATTTTTATTATAATTTCATTAATATTTTCACGAAAAAATATTAAAAATTCGCGTTAAATTGGTCCAATTCGTGTAATTAGCATTAGCTCCGCAGGGTTTTGGGCCAACAGCTATATCATTGCAAAAAAATAGTTGTTTCTTGTAGTTTTTTGACGGGTCCTTGCGTCTAAAGAGTGAAATTAATAACCATTAAATACGAAACATTATGGAACCACAAGAATTAACCAATGAGAGAGACAGGCTCTTTGAAAATTACAAGAGCTACTTCTCAAGGCAGGCCAAAACAAGCACAATAACCTTTGTCATTTTTTGCGTGCTTGCTGGATTGTGTATATTCAGTGCAGTTATCGGGTATTGGGACTGGCTAATCGGTATTGTAGGTTGTATTATATTCTTAGTTGCAGGGATTCATGACATGATTTGGTACCCAAAGCTTGCCAAAGCGGACGATGCACAAGAACTCTTAACCATCTACGACAAAAAGAGAAAGATTGAGAAGTGGACTACTTTTATTCAAGCACTATTCCTAATTGCCTTCATTATTATGCTAGTCATTTTTAAAGTAGATATATCAACAGTCATTTTTTCGGGCGCAATATTGTGTTTATTGTTATCTTTTAGATTTTGGAAAGATCCTGAGATGAAAGGTATCGAATGGTTGCGTGAACTGGTGCAGAAATCCTAAATAGTGTCTGCAAGAAATAATGGGACACAGGGACGGTTCTTTTGTCCCAAAATATTGTTTCTTTGGGACAAAAGAACCGTCCCTGTGTCCCATATAACCTGACAGCCTTACGGGCTTAGAAGTAAGCCCCTTAAGACAAAATTGCCATTAAGGTACTGTTATTCATCCGTTTATTGAGTCTATCAATTATTTGCAGGACAGTATTAAAAGATTTTGTATCTTTGCAGAAAAATAAAGACTTATGAGAATGAATGCTAAAGTGTTGGTGACGGTAATCGCTTTTGTCGCCATGGTGCTGGCAACAGCCAGTGCACAGATTACACAGGAGCAGTT
>JAEEGH010017847.1_pt1 | contig 15065 bp, 9 predicted proteins | sample 9134181 | NCBI WGS metagenome assembly JAEEGH01 (sample SAMN16246544, study PRJNA631951) | gut metagenome | biome: gut microbiome; feature: rumen; material: DP-attached | host: Bos | place: Iran: Karaj | collected 2018-10 | reverse complement strand
AAATACTGCACTAGCCCAACCATTCTGCTGTAATAAGATTCTAAGGTTGAAATCATCATCAAGAGTAAACTTAGTTTGATCTGTAGTACCAAACAAAACTTTCTTTTTCAACATTTTTTCGATGTCTTTATTTACTGTTTCTGTATCTCTTTTTAGTGCCTTAGAAAAATCATAAACAGTGTATTCTGGATGATTGACCATCAACACACCGTACTCTCGAATATTGTCAGCCACATTATTGATTTCATTATATCTATAAAACTCAAGAACGGTTAAAGCCAAGAATAAAACTGCTGGAATAATTGCAGCACCAATTAAGCAAACTAATGTAATAAGTAAGCAAATTACTGCAGCAACCAACTTGAAAGTATTACACCAAATCACACGGTAAGCCTTGCCATTTTTCTTTCTGTATTTTTTGTCCATCATGATTTAGGCCTCATTTTTGCTTTCAACATATGTAAAGCTGCTGTCTGACATTGCAATATGATTACAGAAAGCCTTAGCCTCTGATTTCTTAATCTTTCTTTCAAAAGTACAAGCAGGACAAACAACTGAATAACGTGTGTGTAATGGAAGCACCGGAATGAAAAACAGTGTAAAATACAGTCTGTTTCTGATTACAGCATGCTTCACTTCATTATTGCAGTTCATGCAAAGCTCAGTTGATTCCATTTCTGTCATAACTTTTGTTTTTTCTTTTGTTCCCAATAAGATAAACATTTTCATTCTCCCTTCGATATGTAAGAAATACTACTGCTGTAACTCAAATTCAAGGCTAACTACAGTACCATCGCTTTCTGAATTAACTGTGATAGAACCATCTTCATTTAGAGTGCCCTTATCTAAGAGCAATTCGTCTTCACCATTAACTACAAAGACAACTGAATCTTTCTTAACTTTATAATCGCCTGAAACCGAATATTCCTGTAGCTCCTCATCAATTCCAGAATATATATCATCTAAAGAACCTTTAATCTCGTTCTCCAGATCTGCAAACAAAGCATCGGCACTTTCATAACCAGCATACTGTGCAACTTCATCAGTAATATCTGATCTTGAATAACCTTCAGACTCTAAAGACTTATCAATAATTGTATCCATGTTATCATCTACAAGTGTAGAAAACTGATCCTTGAAACTTGTAGTATCAAAAGCCATTGTGAATGTGTTATCATCTGATAACTCTAATGTCACATCCATAGTGATATCTCCGGCATTAATTCCTACATCAGCTAATGCCTGCATATCCTCTTGACTTGAAAACTGAGCAAGTTTGATTTCCGAAACATAATTTCCAGAAATGTCCTTTCCACCGCATCCAGTAAAAATTGTTGCAACTGCTGTTACTGTTGCTAGCATTAATGCTAATTTCTTTTTCATATTACATCTCTCCTTAAAAATTATATTTAATGATGTGAATTGCCACACCATATAAAATTTTAACAAATTCAATTTTTTTAGTAAAGCATCTTTGTAAAAGATATTTATTGCCTACTCCATTACACAATTATAGCAAAGTATATTTATGTAATGGAGGTAGGCGTTAACTCATAATGACGATAAGGACCTATATTTCTAACTACATCATCTCTACAGAAAAAACTAATGTATCAAAATCGTCGATACTCGAGGTAGTACATCTATACTCTCTGCATTTACCATTTTGTTTTACAATCATTCCACTGTAATCACCTAATGAACGAAGATTTCCATCAGCCCTCTCATACACATTGTAAACACTAAGTTTTCCATTTTCTGAACTTACCTTTACTATCGCATCTTTCGGACAAGTATCTTCCATCAGGTAAAACTCTTTACAAGTAAATCCATTAATGTCGATTACGCCATCCCCAGAATCAACAGCAACCCTGACACCCTGCTTATATTTCGAATTGGTAGATAATATATTAACCTTTAGAGTTATATTATCTTGGAATTCAATTACATCCCACAATAACACATCATTACGATCATATATTTTATTATATACTTTGCTTTCACCTATATTACTCATTTCTTTCCTTTCTTTTCATGTAATGGTGTCAGGAACCTACATTCCAAATATCTCAAGACTAGTTTTAGATAAACCATACATCTTTAGCCAGATAAATGGAAAAATGGTCCGGTGATAATTCTCCGGACCACACACCTACAATTTATATTGTTTGGACGCTGTTAAACCTAAATCCTGATAATTGTTCTTTTTCTATCAGATTTTTCAATTCTTCATTTACAAATATTGGTATATTATCTTCTTTTATTCTGAATATACTATAACTTGTTAAAACACTTTCTTTCAATGAATACTTGCTAAAACATATTTTTTTAATATCACCATACTCAAGAATAGTGTATTTTGAAGAATCTAAATCTACTGCACCATCTACCATATCAAGAACGTTTATAGCATAAGCATAAAAAGAATCACCTGACCAACTTTCATCTATTCGAATAGGTAAGAATTCAACCTTTTTATCAAGCTTATCAGCAAGAACATTTTTACAGTGTTCAGAAATTATCAACCAATTATATAAATTCGCTATGTAATCCGTTATAACATCACCTTCTTTTGAATCATATATTAATGACACATCATCTAAACTCATAACTTCTTTCGCTTGCATAAGTTTATATTGATTATATGATTTCACCGATGTCTCTTTACACATAATGCTTCTTTCCGAATGCTCAACATCATATAACAATGTATAATAATTCATTTTACGCTCCTTTAACGATTCTCCCGGTTCAGAGTGCCTGACCCCTTTACAACTTAAAGCACTAAAAAACTGTCATGTTCATCATAATATTTCAGAGCATCAAACACTTCTTCGATTGAACAATCTTTTTTTTGATTATAACATGCTACAACTACGTCCTGAATCATTTCATCTCTATAAACTAGCTCATAATCTTTTTGACTAACTAATTCCGGTAGAATCTCATTATCATCATCATCGTAATCCGGATATGTATCTATAAAACATTTATCACTTAATTCTAAATCAATTCCTTCGCCATAAATACACCACCCATAATCACTAAGAAGTTCTTTTTCACCTTCATTTTTTATTGTTTCAAGCAAAAATTCAATAATATCTTTTAATGTTTTTTCTTTTTTTATTTCCATAATTATGTCCTCACAACTACTTAATTTTTCCTAATCTTCCAAGTCGGCCTCCGCCCCAAATTTCACGACCACCTTTTCCAGTAGGATGATATATGCTGAAATTATGACTATGATCAGCTCTATCTACTAGTTTTAATACACCTTCTTCTTCAAAATGATGCCAAGTAAATCCGCCAGGACTGCTCGACATATTTGGATTATCCAACCATTTTGAAAATTCTTCTGGATGAGCAGATAATAATTGTTTCTTCAAATCAGGATTGTTTTCCATTTCAATTATCAATGCCTTGTTCGCTTTTCTGAATTGAACTCCATCGCTCTTTAAATAATCTGCCTCGTTTAATTTGTGTTCAAAGAAAGAATTATAATCGCCCTCCTTGCGATGAGTCAATTTTTCTTTAGTCTCATTAATCTGATTAGAAAGCTTATTCTTACATTTATTGTGCACCAGTACCCCATGCTCACCTACGAAGTAAGTATGGTCTTCCATAACGCAGAAGTTGTATACCATTACTGGTTCATCGTGATGGATACATTCTACGGAATCAACTGTGGCTGTATCACCGTCTTCGGTTGTGAGCTCATCGCCTTCTTCAAGGTCCTTGGCCTCAACCTGTTCACCATTTTCATCATAAAATGGATGGTTTGCAGTAGTCTCAATATCCTCACCATCGATAGTAACGACATAAGTCTCATCTACTTCATGTGAGAATACTTCCAGTACTGGAGCCGTCTCTGAATCCTGGCTTACATCAACTGACTGCTCTACTCCAACTGCTTCCTTGGCGTATACCATATCACCAGGTTGGATATTTTCAATTGCAACAAGGCCGATTGTGGTAAGTACAAGGGTTCCTGCTACAAAACAATAGCCACTAGGATTCTTTGCGTACTTAGCTGCACCAGCCATTGCACCACTAGCTGCACCAGAGGCTGCGCCCTTAGCAAATCCTTCCGCAGCGCCACTCAGTATCTGACTACCAGAGCCATCCAAAGTGTCATGTTCTTCCATGTAGTCCATGGCACTCTTCAAACCGCCGCCTACAGCTCCTGTTGCTGCTCCAATTAAAGCACCCTTCAGGGCTCCTGATGCCATTGCAAAGGCAAGTCCACAAGTTCCTGCAGTCGCTACTGTTGCCACAGCACATAGAGCTATTACTGCCACACCAATAATAATGTTTATAGCTGTTTTATGCTTCTCGTAGAAGGTTGAAACTGAGTTTGCAACCTTGCTGCAGAACTGACCTACAGAACTGTTTTCAAACTTCTCTTTTAAAGCTGTGCCAGCCTTATCAATTGCCTGACCAATAGCAGTTACAGTCTTACCAATAGCACTGTTATGCCATGCTGCGGAAACAGATTCTGCTGCCTTTGTAAGGTTCTTAGAGAATGAAGTTTCTGACCACCACTGACCAACTTCCTGTACTGTCTGCGCAACTGACTGTTTTGCCTCAATTGCAAATCTAAGTCCTTCTTCCGCTAAGTCTTTCGCATTTTCCCATGTGTTGCTTGCAAATGTTGCTACCGCTGTCTTTGCCTTGTCCACATAGTTAACTACAGTTTCCTTAGCTTCCTGGTAAACTTCCTTGGCTGTGTTATAAACATGTACAGCACCATTATACACTGCCTGTCCAACATTTTTAACTGTATTTACAACAGCTTTTGCTACACCGGCCACTTTGTTTACCACAGCAGTTGTCGCTCGTGCTACCGCCGTTTTAGCCGTGTTGTAAACCGTTCGTGCTGTATTCACCACAGTCTTCGCCGCCGTCTTGGCTACTGACACGGCCTTATGGGCCACAGCTGACGCAGTTCTTGCTACTGTTTTTACAGCCGTTGAAGCCGCCTTCGCCACAGATTTAGCTGCATGACTTACAGCTTTTGCTGCCGCCACAACTGGCTTCGAAACTGTCTTTGCTACAGACTTAGCTGCTGATTTAACAGCCGATGTAATCTTCGAAAAGATTCCCTTGTGACCAGATGGATCCTGGTATGCAACAGGGTTATTGTTACCATATGTATATCTGTTTCTAGTTACAGGGTCTGTCTTATCACCCATGTAGGTATCTTTACTTGTGAAAGTACCTGTTGATGGGTCGTAATTTCGAGCACGTAAATATATCAGTCCTGTCTGTGGTGTGTACTGCTCTCCATTGTATGCATATACCTGATCCTGAATAGGAGCACCTGCAGTGATGTTTCCATAAGGATCATATCGTAATGTATTAGTTACCTTGCTTCCTGTAACAGTCTCCGAAACGGAGCCACGACCATCGTATACATATACACCAGCCTGGTCTGATGATGTTCTGCCTTCTGCACCATAGTCATAAGCGTTCTTTGATGTTGCAGAATTAGGGCTAGCATATTCTGCTAGAACCTGTGCATTCTCTACTGTCTGGTCATACAGGTAGCTGATTGGCTCATAGTAAGCCTTTCTTACAGTTCCTTCGCTGTGGTCTTTATCAGCGGATTGCTGAACCTGTACCTCAGTTTCATTTTCAATCAAATAGCTGAAAGCTTTATCTGTCTTTGATCTGTATGACTTAGAATCAGAAGCCGAGTCATAATCAGGATTAACATCCTCTCCCTTAATCCATGAGCCAGCAGTGATGAACATATCATACACATCGTCATAGAATGTAGCTGCAAAATCGCACCACTCATCCCAAAGTGTAGGTGCCATGGTACCTACAACAGAAGCTGTAAAGAATGCCTTTTCTTCAAAATCTCTTCCCGTTACTTCTTTTGTTACTGTACCTGGTTTGTACTCATCCTTTGATTCAGATTGTTCTGTAGTCTCAGAATCTGTAGTCTTGCTTCGTTTTGTTACTTCTGTTTGATAGAATGTAGCCCACTCGTCAAGCTCTTCTTCGTTCTGTTTAGCTGCCTTCAAATAAATCTTATCTGAAGAAAAGCTCTCATCATATTCTTTTCTTAATAACTCAAATGACTTCAGACCGTTTCCATCATACTTGATAGCATCCTTTAGAACACCATCTACAGTAACAGAAGCAATTCTGTTATCTACGGTGTAAGTGTAATCAGTCTTTACACCATCCTCAGTCTTTGAAACAAGATTTCCATCGGCGTCATATTCATAAGAACCAGTCTGCTTGCCGTCAGTTGTCTTTGACTGAAGTCTATCAGACAAATCATACTTATATTTTACTGTAGATTTAACGCCGTTCTCTTCTGTTGTCTCAGCGTTTCTGTTTCCATATAAATCATAGCTGTACTCAATGCTCTTTAATGGAGTAGTCGCGTCTTTACCCTTATACTCCTGATATTTAATAAGCTTTCCAGCATCATTATAGGTATAGTTTTTAGTAACAGTTCCAAGCGAATCTGATGAAACCTCAGTAGTCATTCTACCTGCTTCATCATAGCCATACTTAAATGCACTAAGAGTGTCATCACCCTTTTTAGTAATGGTTGCTGTTACTCTATCAAGCTCATCATACTTATTAGTTTTTACAATTCCATCACTTCGACTTTCAGTCAAAAGATTTGAGTTGGCATCATAGGTATAATCGACCTTCACACCACTTCGTTCTGTCATGGAAGTGATTCTGTCTAAAGAATCGTATTTATAAACTGCTTTTGTATGATCAGGGTATTCTAATGATTCCAGATTACCCCAGCTATCATATTTGTAAGCTAAAGTAATATTTCCCTTAGCTACATTTGTGATTCGACCGGCCAAATCATAAGAGTAATTTGTAACACCCTCGCCGTCTGTCATGGAAATGAGTTGTCCGTATGCATCATATTTTCTGATTGCATTTACATCATTTCCGAATTTTGTCTGAATCAGATTTCCCGCTACATCGTACTCATAAGAAATCTGTTTCTTGGATGGAGATATTGTTTTCTTTAAACTTCCATCCTTGTAATATTCATACTTTTCAGTATCTCCTGTTGGAGAACCTACCTCTGTCAATTGACCATATTTGTTATAGGTGTAATTGACAATCTTTCTAGTGTTCTTGCCTGTATAAATAGATAAATCATCGTTCTTATCAGTGGTGATTTCCTCTACCATGTTTCCAGATTTATCATATTTGTAATATACAGTTGTGCCCAGAGCATCCTCGACTCTGTTTACACGGCCCATGATATCATAGCCGTATTTTGTAACCACTTCATTTACATCTGTTACAGCAGTTACATTTCCGTTTCCATCATAAGCATAGCAAGATCTATGTCCTAATCTATCTGTAATAGCTACAACATTTCCGACCTTGTCATACTCATACTTTGTTTCCTTACCCTTAGCATCAACCTCAGTAATCTTTCTACCGTCTTTATCATAGGTTAATGATACGGCATCCCCATTAGGGTATTTTGTAGTAAGTAAATTGCCATTTGCATCATACGTAAATACGGTAGTTCTCGAACCGCTCTTATCTGCAGCTGTTACAGTTTGCTTTACTACATTTCCATCAACATCATACTCATAAGCAGTGACATTACCCATCGGATCTGTCTGGGTAGTTGTTCTATCCAATAAATCGTATGTCTGTGATGTAACTCGCTTACCTTGGGTAGTCTTTACAACACGGCTCTTATCGTCGTACTCGTAAGTGATAGGATGATAGCCTGTGGCCTCCTCCTTAATCATTCTGCCGTATTTATCGTATGAATATGTGGTTACTCTATCTCCAGTCTCGCGACCTGATTCAGTAATACTTGAAACCAGATTCATATCGTTATAAGCATAAGTGGTCTTGATGCCGTTTATATTTTCTTCACTGGTCTTTCTACCGCAAGCATCATATTCATATTTAACAGTTGTGCCATTGTCATAGGTAATCTTTGTCATATTACCCTGCTGGTCATACTCATACTTAGTAACCGCACCATCTGCTGATGTTTCTTTTTCGATGTAGTTATCCAAATTGTATTTGTAAGTTGTCTTGGCACCTGTAGGTGTGGTCTGGGAAATCATATTTCCCATTGCATCGTATTCGTAGCTTGCTACATTGCCAACGCCATCTGTAAGTGATGTCTGATGTCCAGCTTTATCATATGTATATGTAAATGTGGCACCTTCAGCTGTTTCTTCCTTAATCAGGTTGCCCATTCCATCATATGTAAATTTCTTTGTATTACCTAATCTGTCAGTCTGTGTCTTAAGCTGACCATTGTAATCATATGTTGCACCAGAAACACTGCCATCTGGGCTAGTTGTTTTAATAAGATTTCCATTGCCATCGTATTCCATCACAGTGGTGTTACCATAGCAATCTACTGTCTTTGTTAGTGCACCATTTCCGTTGTATTCGTATGTTGTAACACCACCATCACTTGCTGTTACCTTTACAGTATTTCCAGCGGCATCATACTCATACAATGTCTTTGCACCAGTAGCTGTTGTCTGAGAAAGGATATTTCCATTCTTGTCGTATGTATAAGAAATGCTTTCACCATCAGATGATGTTGTACTAATCAAATTAGAGAAATCATCGTAGACATAGGTCTTTACGATACCTTCTTTGGTAGTCTCTTTGATTACATTTCCTCTACCATCGTACTCATACTTTTCTACAGCGCCACTGCTATACTTCACCTCTATGATGTTGCCCATCACATCAAAAGTATAGATTTTGCTGTTTCCATTGTTCTCTACAACCTTTGTGCACCATCCATTTTTGTTGTAATAGTATTTTTCAGTTGCTCCATTTGCTGCAAGAACGCAAGTATTATTACCGTCAGAATCATATGTATATGTTGTTACATTTCCATTCTTATCGGTACACTTTGTAATATTACCCTTATCATCATATTCATAGGCTACCGTATTTCCGTATATATCGATCTGCTTAGCCAGATATCCTTCATTGTTATATACAGCACCCATTACAGAGCCATCAGGCTTATGCTCTTTAACAACACGGCCTTCTGAATCGTACTCATATGAATATTTGAATCCATTAGCATCCACCATTGTAAGCATGTTGCCAACTTCATCATAGGTATAAGTTTTTCTTCCGCCGTTTCTGTCTACTTCAGTTAAAACATTACCAGAACCATCATAGGTATATGATGTAGCAAAGCCTCTGGCATCGATTACTTTGCTAAGGCGGTTCTCGCTATCATACTCAAAGGTTGTGACATTACCGTTGTAATCCACTTCCTTTATCGTATTTCCGTTAGCATCATATGTGTATGACTTTTCACGAGTAGATTTACCAGCTTCCTGGACCTCTTTTGTGATATTGCCCTCGCCATCATATGTATAGGTTGTCTTTACATCTTTATCATCAACCTTAGTAAGCATACGATTATTGCTATCGTATGTGTACACTAGTTCCTTACCATCTGGACGAGTCTCTTTTAAAAGATTTCCAACCTTGTCATACTCATATTTAGTTACTCTATCGAGCTTATCCTTCTGTTCTACAACCACATCTAAAGTATCATGATACTTGTATGTGATTGTTGCTCCATCCTTATCTGTTTCCTTTGTAACACGTCCCTTTGAATCGCGCTCATAGGATGTAGATGTTCCGCTTGAGCTAGTTTCCGACTTTACATTATCGTTTGCATCATAGGTATAGGTTTTAACCTCACCATTTACAGTTGTTTCCTTGGCAATATTACCATTGCCATCATAAGAGTATTGCTCTTTAGTACCGTCCGCATTTGCCACCTGAGTAACACGTCCCATGGAATCATATGTCATGGAAACAGTATTGCTTTTTGCGTCAGTAATACTTGTGTTATTGTCAGCCTTATCATAGCTGTACGAAGTAGTATTTCCCTTTGAATCGGTTGTCTGAGAAATCTGACCTGTGGCTGTATAAGAGTATGTAGTTGTGGCATCTCCACTTGTTGTAGATACCAAACGGTCACATGCATCATAAGTATTTGTAGTAGTATTACCGTTTCCGTCGGTTACCTTGGAAACATTAAAAGTATTACCATCGTATTCATAAGATGTTGTGCTACCGCTTTTATTAGTGGTAGATGTCATTCGACCCATTTCATCAAATGTAACAGTTGTGGTTGTTCCATCTGGATATGATATTTTTACAGGGTTGTTGTTCGCATCATATGAATAAGTTGTGGTATTACCATTTTCATCTGTCTCAGTTAAAAGATTTCCTCTATCATCATATGTATTTGTTTTTGATGTACCATCAGAATTCTTTTCAGACAGAATATTATTATTTGAATCGTAAGTATAAGTAATTGTCTTTCCAAGTTTGTCTGTAGATGTAAGAGTGTTGCCTCTGTCATCATATGTTTTTGAAGAAGACTTATCGTTAGGGTCAGTAATTTTTGTGTGACGGCCCTTGCTATCATACTCATACTTAAATGTCTGGTTCTTAGGATCTGTAAATGTAGTTACACTATTAGACTTATCATATGAAAATGTAGACTTGTCCCCTGTACCATTTGTATAGGTGGCCACACTACCATCTTCATTGTATGTGAAATTTGCAACTGCTACATTATTAGCATTTGTAACCTTTGTCAGACGACCGCTTTCGTATGCAAAGGTTGTAGTAGCACCTTTCTCATTAGTCTTTACACTTAAATAGCCGTTAGTATCATAATCATATTTGACGATTGTTCCATCTGGCTTAGTAAGCTCTGTAATTCGTCCATTTACATTTGTTGTTACAGCATAAGTTTTACCTGCACGTGTAAGAAGACCTACCAGCTTTCCATCTTCTGAATACTGAACAGAGTAGATTTCTCCCTTTTTGTTGCCATAAGAAAGAATCTTTCCGTCAGAATCAAAGCAGTAATATATCTTTGACTTATCTGTAACCTTATAAGTAGCTTCTACTTTTACTGGTGTCTGCTCAGATGTTTCTGATGTCTCTGGCGTTTCAGCTACTTCAGTTGTATCAGAAGATTCTGCAGTGTCAGTTGTCTCTGTAGATTCTGTAGTTGATGTTGGCTCTTGAGTTTCTGTAGATTCCTCTACAAATTCCTCTTGATTTGATGTGATTTCTAAAGTGTAGTTACCATCATCACTAATAAACTTTCCATCAGAATTTGCGGTAAACTTTATACCACGTCCATCATCCATCATGAACAGATAAACATTTTCATCCAACTCTACAATCTTTTGGTCAAATAGGGATGTAGTATTCTTTCCAAACACACCTCTGAATGTAGTGAAGTTAGAATGGAAATATCTTTCTACATCAGTGTTTTCCTGTTCTTCAATTGTAAAATCAGTATCTGTATAGAAAAGTTCTCCATCATAAAGACTGACATAGCTGTTTGCATATTCCATACCAGGAATTTCACCCTTATATGGAAGAATATTTACAAACTCCTCAGTCCAAATGTTTTCTTCAGCTTCTTCTGGGATTTCTGGATTCTTTACCAAAAGAACAGAGCCTTTTTTAGGTCTCCAGAAGCTGCTTAACTTATTATCTTTTCTGATAGCGCCCGCTTCTACGCTATATCTTTGAGCAATGTCATTTACAGATTCACCAGGCTCTACTGTTTCAAGTGTAAATTTGTAATCGCTTTTGACATCGCAATTAGAAGGCTCTCTGCCTTCTTCTGTTGACTTCACAACATAGCGAATCTCTGGCTGATAAAGTTTACCATTTTCCAATTCACTTGGATTAATAGAGATAGACCATGTAATCTTGTCCCCTACAATCTTTTTAGTTGTAGTCTTTTTAGACTCATTTGAATCACCTTCTGAGTCCTGTACAGACTCATCAGAATCATCTTGCGAATCATCATCAGGCTCATCACTGGTTTCTTGAGTCTGTTCTTGATTTGCATCTTGAGTCTCTTCTTCTATAGTCTCTTCTTTATCTATATTTTCTCTTGTATAGCTATCCTCAGGTACATCAATAAACTCCTCATCTGCCTTTAGACGATACTGAAGCTTCTCAATATTGGCACCTTCGGCAACACCACTGAAAGTGATAGTTTCAACAATTGTTTTTCTACCATCTCTTTTAGTGGTATATTCCAATTTACATTCCTGTGAAAGACCTAAAAGCTCTAAGATTTCCTCAGATTTCTTTTCGTCATCTGATTTTGTTTCATCCTCAGATTTCTTATCCTTGTCAGCTTTATCCTTATCATCTTTGTCTTTATCGTCTTTGGCGTCATCTGAGTCATCAGAACCGTCTTCGTTTTTTGAATCCTTTGAATCAGAATTTGTATTATCCTGATTTGAATTATCCGGATTTGGATCATCTGGATTTGAATTATCCGGATTTGGATCATCTGGATTTGGATTGTCTGGATTTGGATCATCTGGGTTTGGATTATCTGTGTCTGGATTATCGCCTTTCACTTCTTTATTGGTGTCATCCAGTAATTCATCAAACTCATCCTCAGATAATGGAGTTTGATCTTCCTGTTTAAAATCATTTGTACCATTGTAGGATTTTGGAAGTTCCGCATCCTCCGCAAAAACCTGCATAGGGTAACTTGTAGCGTATATAATCACATACGCCAGGCAAATAAACCTCTTTATTCTGTTTTTCATTTTCATAACGTTATTCTCTCTCCAATACTATTTTGTCTTAATGTAATCAAGCAATGACCACTCAGTATCAATAATTTCGTTTGCAGAAATAGCAGTAAACCATAGGATAATCGTTAAAATAAAACCTACAGCAAATACCTTTGTAGTGATGAATGTTGCAAATAGCATTAATAAAAACATTGGAATTCCTATATACACCAATGTCTTTATCAGTTTATTAAAGAAAACATGCATTTCATCGTATCCTGCGCTGATACTTGTAAATAGTACTTGTGAAAAAAACGCGAATGCGAAACAGTTAATTATTACGGCTAACCATTTATTATCTTTTTCTGTGTGAGGATAAATCGAACTCTCTCCCAAAGCATTCGAAATCCCAAACTTTGATGTAATGGAAGCAATAATAAAAGTAAGAATAAGAATTGCTAGACAGCACAAAACAAATCTCAGCCAATCGAACTTGTCTGAGCTTTTATTGCGCTTTGCAAATCTTATAAGTGTTAAAACTGTTGCCACGACCGCAGCAACGAAAATCAGTAGCGTTAAAATAACTCTAACTCCCTTTGTTGAAATCTGATTGTAAAAAAGCGGTACAATCATCATTGCAAAAAGCACTAATACAACGCTACAAAAATCAGGTATTAGCTCCTTTCGCAAATACAACTTTTTCAATAATTCTCCCGTTTTATTTTTCATAATCATTAAACCTCCGGGATTCATTATCTCAAATTACAAAGATATACGCAATAGTATTCTTTTGGTAATTTTCGTTATAAATGCTAACGAAAAATCAATAAAAAAAGGAACCTGAAAACTCAGGTTCCTACAACATTAGTCAACGTCAACAATATCAACGATAACTTTCTTGTCAATCTTTGAGGCTGCAGCCTTTACTACAGCGCGGATAGCCTTGGCAATTCTGCCCTGCTTTCCAATAACCTTACCCATATCAGATGGTGCAACGCGAAGCTCAACAACGATTGATTTAGCGTCTTCCTTCTCTGAAACTACAACCTCCTCAGGATTGTCTACAAGTGACTTAGCAATTACTTCAACTAATTCTTTCATCACTATTCATTCCTTTCGAGTGTTTACTGAACGCCTGCCTGCTTGAAAAGTCTAGCAACTGTCTCTGTTGGCTTTGCGCCGTTTGAGATCCACTTCTTAGCTGCCTCAGCATCAACTGTAACTGCTGCTGGCTCCTGGTTAGGATCGTATGTACCGATCTCATCGATGTTTCTACCGTCACGAGGTGCTCTTGCATCTGCTACTACGATTCTGTAGATTGGTCTCTTCTTCTGACCCATTCTCTTTAATCTAATCTTTACTGCCATTTTTAATTCCTCCTAAATAATAAAACTAAATGGTCTTGGCTAAAATGGGAAGCGCATTCCGCGACGACCCTTGCCCATCATATTTGGCATCTGCTTCATCATCTTCTTTGATTGTTCGAATTGTTTAACGAAGCGATTAACCTCTGCTATATCTAAACCAGCTCCAGCAGCAATTCTGTGCTTTCTGCTAGGATTTAGTAATTTTGGATTCTCACGCTCCGCAGGAGTCATGGAAAGGATGATAGCTTCGATGTGTGCAAGCTTTTTATCATCCACAGCCCCTTCAATCTGAGCCAACTGGCTAGAATTGATACCAGGCATCATTCCAAGGATGGATGAAAGGCCACCAAGCTTTTTCATCTGCTCCATAGAAGTGAGATAATCGTTGAAATCGAATGATGCTTTCTTTACTTTCTTTGAAAGCTGCATTGCTGCATCCTTATCGATTTCTGCCTCTGCCTTTTCGATGAGTGAAAGTACATCACCCATGCCAAGGATTCGGCTTGCCATTCTGTCTGGATGGAACTGCTCCAAATCTGAAAGCTTTTCGCCCATACCAGCGTAAAGAATAGGCTTTCCTGTGACAGCCTTAATAGAAAGGGCTGCACCGCCTCGAGTATCACCATCAAGCTTTGTGATGATAACTCCATCAATGCCAATCTTTTCATCGAATGTAGCTGAAACATTAACTGCATCCTGACCTGTCATGGCATCAACAACCAAAATGGTATTGAGGATATCGATATTGCTCTTTATAGCTGCGAGCTCATTCATCATATCCTCGTCTATGTGAAGACGACCGGCTGTATCGAAGATAACAACATCGAAGCCGTTCTTTTTAGCGTAAGCCATTGCCTCTTTGGCAATCTTTACAGGCTTTTCTTTATCTCCTAAAGAGAAAACCTCAACATCCTGCTTTTTACCGTTTATCTGTAACTGCTCTATAGCTGCAGGACGATAAATATCACAAGCTACCAATAAAGGCTTTTTGCCCTTTTGCTTTACCTTGCCAGCAAGCTTTGCTGTGGTAGTTGTTTTACCGGCACCCTGAAGACCAACCATCATGATTGTGGTGATGGTCCCGCCTGTGCCAAAAGTGATATCTGTAACCTCTGAG
>JAEEGH010017846.1_pt1 | contig 15065 bp, 15 predicted proteins | sample 9134181 | NCBI WGS metagenome assembly JAEEGH01 (sample SAMN16246544, study PRJNA631951) | gut metagenome | biome: gut microbiome; feature: rumen; material: DP-attached | host: Bos | place: Iran: Karaj | collected 2018-10 | reverse complement strand
TTCTTATTCGTTTAAAATGTTATTTGTTCGTTTTGACGCTGCAAAGGTACAGCGAAAAAATCATTCCCACAAGAAGGCACTTTTTGGTGAGATAGTTACCAAAAAGTAGGAATTGTGATGTTATCGGACTTCTGCGAAAGTGGCGTTAACTTAGATTAACTAAGTATAATGCCGTTACTTGGTAACTATTTGTTACCTTTGCCGTGTAAACACGGTCAATAGTTATGGCAGATATCAAAGCTTCGTATTTAGCCTGTCCTATCAGGCAAGTAGTGAGTCGTTTCGGTGACAAGTGGTCTATGCTGGTGCTCTATATGCTTCACACCAGCGAGACAGGTGTATTGCGCTTCAATGAGATCCGCCGTCTGATGACGGACTGCTCTCAGAAGATGCTCTCGCAAACGTTGAAGAATCTGGAGCAGAGTCACCTTGTTCATCGTGAGGTCTATCCGGAGGTTCCTCCCCGAGTGGAGTATTCCCTGACAGAGACAGGCAAATCGCTGATGCCTGCACTTACGGCTCTGATAGCCTGGGGCAAAGAGCATTTCAGCGATGTGGTGACAGACTAAGATAAAGTGAGTTTCGCAACTACGGCGGCTCAAGAGAATTGGTAGTAACTATTATTGGAGAGTAATATGGCAAAACGAGAATACATACAGGCCAACAAGGATTGGCTGGAGGCGAAAGCCAAAGAGGAAGGCGTAAAGGCTCTGCCCAAAGGCATCTATTACAAGGTGCTGAGCGAGGGCAATCAAGAGAGTGCGAAGCCAACGGTTCGCAGCATCATCACAGCCCACTATACAGGCAGAACCATCGACGGCAAGCAGTTTGATAGCAGTCGTGGTGTCCCTTTGGCTTGCCGCTTGTGTGATCTCATCGAGGGCTGGATCATCGCCATCCAGCAGATGCATATCAGTGACAATTGGGAACTTTACATCCCAGCAGAGATGGGCTACGGCAAGTTCTCTCAGCCAGGCATCCCTGGTGGCTCGACTCTTATTTTTGAAATTGAACTCTTAGGCATCGCATGACACTCTGTGAACTTTCCACAGATGGCTTCAGCGATCATGCACGCTACATACGCGTCACACCGAAACTCAGTAATACGCACACCGAAACTCAACCGAAACTTAGTGGGAGCTACATAGGAGCTACATACTACCTATAACGGACCCCATGCTACCCACGACAGACCACCATACTACCCACGACGGTACAACGATAAAGGTCAAAAGAAACAACATAGAACGACAAAACAACGATTATGGCAGAAGTAACAGGAGGTATATTAAAGAACGTGGAAGGTCACTTGGACGACATGACCATCTACAAGCGAGGCGGGAAGACATTCATGCGCCCAACACATATCCGTCAGCCACGGAGACTCTCGCGCAAGCAACTGGCTTTGCGCGAGCAGATTGCTCACAACAATGTTCTGTGGCGCAAGCTCAAGGCCACACGCCACACCTACTTTGAGGGTGGCGTGGACGCCTACCGCCGCTTCATGTCGGTCAATACACTCTCGCCTACGGTCTATCTCACCAAAAATCAGCTAAGTAACAATATCTCGCTACTCCTGCCCAGAATGGCCGTAAGTAGCGGACCAGCGCACCCCATCGAGTATCAACTTGGTGAGGTGGACAATCAACCTGCAGTGCTGACCGACCTTACGCCCAAGGACATCTGTAAGGGCGAGTATCTGCTATACGTTCTACGACAGGAGGTCATGCACTGGCAAAACGGAGAAGAGTACGCACAAGTACATATTTCCGTCATCCCCATCATGCCCGACCAAGACATCGAGATTCTCCACTTCGGCATTGTCCGTCTCATCAATGTCCCCTCTACCCTCCTTTCGCCTTATATCAGCAAGTACGGCAGCCTCGCCCTCGTAGGCGACCAATTTGCCGACCCCATGTTCGGCTTTGCCCTCGTCCGCATTCAGGACAATCATGTATCGTCCCAGCGCATTGTCACCCGCTGCACCTACTACGAGCGCTACACTACCGAGGAAGCACTCCAAGCCGCTGCTAAGAGCTACAAAGGGTTGACAGGGGAATAGTCACAATAGCGACAAATGACATATTGATAAAAATATTGAGCGCAGCTCCGAAAGGGAACTGCGCTCGCTTTATATTCAGAGTATTTCTGTTTACTCCTCAACAGCAGCCTGCGCGGCGGCTAACAGAAACTGATTATCAGCACATTACGGCGAATCTGGGAAACATTTGGGAAACATTATGAGCATGATCTGCACATTCTGCACCCGATTTCCTCAAAATATCCAACCATTTTTGCCACTTTGACTACTTTTCGATATTGTAATTGTTAAACACTATTGTTAGAACACTGATTGCATTACGACTTTTCAGCACGTTCTGCAAATTTTGCTTGCAAAATTAATGTTTCCTCATGACATTACGGTCGTTTTACACGTTTTTCTTGCAGAATGTGTTTGTATTTAATATAAATTAAGGCATAAACCACATTCAGTTACCAATTTCTTGTTTCGATTAAAAGAAAAATGAATGGAATTCAATGCCATAAGTTTAGGTTTAAGTTTAGATGTTCTTATATTTATAATAAGGTATTGTAAACCCAAATCTGGAGATTGAAGGTTTAATCTTTAAGTTTAGAGATGCATGTATAAATACATGAGTAAACGTAAACCTAAACTTTGCCGAATGAAACGACTTGATGTTTCCCCAAATTATCATTTTTCTTTTTACTGAAGATGAACCTATTTATACACTCCCCTTCTCAACTCCCTTCTCCTTTAACTGATAAATCAGTTTATGAAGTAGCAGACAAATTGCTCTTGGGCATTTTTACAACGTCTCCACACTCACCGACTCATGCTGTTGGGTATGTTTGTACTTAATGGCTGGGGTATTGAGCATTATGATGAAGAATATAACGCAAAAAAAAAGGCTACGCCTACAATGTGACGCAACCCATATTATGAATAAAATAAAGCGGCTTACTACTTCTTTACCCAATCCTCAAAATCTTTCCTTGAAGCACGGTTCAGTAACTTGCCTTCTTTCCAATTGATATCAGGATAAGTAGCTTTCAGGTCTTTACATGCTTTCTTGATGCTGCTGCCGCCAGAGGTAGCGAAGGGAATAACAGTCTTCCCCTGGAAGTCGTATGCCTCCATAAATGTGTTGATAATCGTCGGGCAGGTGTACCACCAGATGGGAAAACCTACATAGACGACATCATAGTCCTTCATGTCTGAGATTTTGTCTGTGATGGCAGGACGCGATTTCCTGTCCTGCATCTCCACACTGCTACGACTCTGCTTGTTGCGCCAGTCGAGGTCTGCATCAGTGTAAGGCTGTGCCGGCTTGATCTCATGCAGTTCAGCACCTGCCACCTCTGCCAGTTGCTGGGCAACGCCCTTGGTTGTACCCGATGCAGAGAAATAGGCAACTAATACTTTCTGTTTCATATTCGTATCCGTTTTCTTTTGTGAGCAGGCACTCAGACTGATCGTCAACAGTGCCGCAAGCATCAAAACTAACTTCCTCATAGTAATGCTTTATTTCAAAGTTTCTCCATATGCCTTGCCCATCTTCACGCAGTCACCGATGACATCGCCAGTACGCAGATACTTGTAGGTCGGCATCTCAAAGAGTACAGGTTTAAGTTTCGCATAGTCGGGCTTGTCTTTCTCGTCAAGCATGTCCTCCTCAATGTAGGTATTGAGGATGGTGCAGATGTAATTCTTGAAGCCGTCAATTTCGTAAGTGTCGATAACCTCACACTCCATTACCAGAGGCGACTGCTCGATAATGGGCATGCCTGCCTCGCCCAGATGGTAAGGGAAAATGGCTGACTTATCGGTCTTGGCTCCGCTCACCGTTCCCGTGTAGTCGGCAGCGGCCAGAAATGCTTCGTCGATAATGTTGACGGATAGTTTGTCCTGCTCATCAATGACCTTCACGCTGTGGTGTGACGAATGTACACTCAGCAGCAGTTTCGAGTGGCTGACAATGCCGATATGCGCCACCAGCAGCCAGTTTACTTTTCCCTCTTTTCCAATAGTTCCTACGACTGTGGCTGGCGTGGGATAGAGTGCCAGTTTCTGTCCGATATTCTTTTTCATTGCAATTTGTCTTTTAAAAAAGTTGTTACTTATTCTTGCTTGCTGCCACCCAGACGGGTTCTTCGCTCATCGTGGGTTTGTTGACTGCCATCACGCCTGAGAGGTTGTGGGGTGCGTAGGGCTCTTCCAAATAACGAATGTCTTCTGATGTCAGGTGTAAATCGAATGACTTGACGGCTCCCTCAATGTGATGTAGCTTCGTGGCTCCAACGATGGGTGACTCAACCTTTGTCAATAGCCAGGCGAGAGAAATCTCCGTCATCTCCACGCCATAGCGGTCAGCCAGTTCTACGACACGCTCCACAATGAGATTGTCTTGTTCGGCGGTAGCATCATACTTGAAGTGCATGAAGGCATCCTTCTCCTGACGGAGAGAGGTCTCACCCGGACGCTTTGCCAGCTTTCCGGAAGCCAGTGCGCTATAGGGTGTCTGTGCGATGTTGTCCTCACGGCATAAGGGCTGCATCTCGCGTTCTTCCTCGCGCATAATCAGGTTGTAGTGGTTCTGCACGGAGACGAACTTAGCCCAGCCTTGTTTCTCTGCCAGCGCATTCATCTTCGCCAACTGGTAGGCATAGACATTGGCAATGCCGATGTAGCGTGCCTTGCCCATGCGGACTGCCTCGTTCATGCCTTCAAGAATCTCCTCGGCGGGTGTCTTGTAGTCCCAGATATGGTAGATGTAGAGGTCCACATAGTCCATACCCAGATGCTGTAGGCTCAGGTCGATGTTGTTCAGCACATGCTGACGGCCACCGGTGCCCTGCTGGATTTCCTCATCCGTTCGTGGCAGGAATTTCGTGGCCACCACCACATCGTCACGTTTTGCCATATCACGCAGGGCACGTCCCACATATTGTTCCGATGTTCCCAACTGATAGGCAATGGCCGTATCGAAGAAATTCACGCCGAGGTCGAGAGATCGGCGGATGATCTCACGTGTAGGCTCCTCACCAATCGTCCATGAATGCTGTCCGATGGTGGGATCGCCGAACCCCATGCATCCCAGGCAGATGCGCGACACACGCAGGTCTGAGTTCCCAAGTTTTACGTAGTCCATATTATCTCTGCTTTTTGAATATCAGTTTCATCGTCTCTGGGTCGAGGGGTTTCATGGTGGGCAGTTTCAGGTCTTTCACCATGTGGAGCGTGCCCTGCTTGTATTTCTGGAAGTGGTCGGTCTTCAGGTGCTGCTGATAGGCTTCCTCGGAGGCATAGATTTCGAGGATGCGAATCCTGGTGGAGTCTTCAGCACTCTGCATCGGAAACAGGCAGACGACACCCGGCTCCCGTTCCACACTCAGACGGTCCACCTCGTTGGCAAATTCGAGATACTCCTTGAGGTATTGTGGATAGACCTCGATTTCAGCCAGACGGACTATCATCGTCTCGTATTTTATTGGGGCTGAAAATTCCTCGTCTGTAACCTTCCGTAATTGCACCGCATGCTCCTCACCAGGGACGAGGTCACTGACGGTCATACATTCGCAGTCGCTATTTGGTGTGGCACCATTCCAATGGCGCACATTCGGAGCCGTAGTCACCACGTCACCCTTGCGGAGCAACTGCTTGGGTTTCCCCTCTTCCTGATAGTAGGCTTCACCATTGAGCACCATCAGCACCTGAGTGGCTTTGGGATGATAGTGCCACGAATTGTGACTACCGCGTTCGAAGAGGAAGTTGGTGGTCATCTGATGCTCACTACGGCTCAGTACAGAGATATGCACCTTGCCTGTGTTAAACTCTGCAGGAGCCGTAAACTTTGCCGGAAATATCGTCTTTTGTGCTGTTGCCGTAAAGGAGAGCACAAGGGCAAACAGTATTATAATTTCTCTCTTCTTCATTTGTCGTTTATTATCATGATTTACTCTAAGATTCGCTTTTCTCCATTAACGATATAGATGCCCTTACGTGGTTCTGTCACCTTCTGACCATTGAGTGAATAGAACACATTGCTGTTGGCATTTTCAGATTTCACGGTACGGATGCCAGATGTCTGCTGATACGCATTGATGGCATCGAGCCATGAGCGGATAGCCGTGCGGTCGTAGGAGGAATAGGTGACGTCGAGACCTTTCAAGATGACGCTCTCGGGAGCCAGCTTGGCAATGGCGCTGATGGTTTGTCCGAAGCGTCCGCCACCCATCGAGCAGAAGGGCACGATGGTCTTGCCGCTGAAATCGTCGTGCATGAGGAAGGAACGGATAGGGGCAGGAATGGACGCCCACCAGTTGCAGTAGCCCAGCAGGATGACATCATAATCGGCCAGATTGGGCACATAGGCTTTCAGTTCCGGCACTGCCTGATTACGATATTCCGTGAGTGCTTCGGCATAGAGGCCCTGCGAGTTGTAGGTGGCAGAATAAGGTGTCGCTCTTTCAATGCGGAAGATGTCGTAGCCCGTCATCTCATGGATAATCTGCGCAAATCCGTCGGTGTTGCCTGTCTGTGAGAAATAGGCGATGAGCACCTTGCCGCTAGGATTCTTGCGTCCCTTCGGTAGCAAGCCAGCAGAGCTGGAGCGCTTGGCCTTAGCTGCGCTGACGCTCTTCAGTTCACCTGAAGCAGCTGTGGCACTACGAACCACACGGAAGCCTGTGGCATAGAGTGGCACATCGGCAGGGAAGGCACTGCGATAGGCCGAGCGGATATGCTTGGGGAAGTCGTTCCATCCACCACCGCGAACCACCTTGTAGCGTCCTTCCTCGGAATGAGTGCCGTATGCTGCATACCAGTCCCATGTCCATTCAGCCACGTTGCCGTGCATGTTACGCAGTCCGAAGGCATTGGCGGGATATTCTGTTACCTCCACCGTATGTTGCAGGTAGTCGTTCACCCAGTGTCCGCTGGCATCGTTGTTATAGCCGTAGGCATTGTAGCAGTTGGCCTCCGAGTCGTGTACGTAGTCGCCGAAGTTAAAAGGTGTCTGTTTCCCACCACGCGCTGCATATTCCCATTCTTCCTCCGTGGGCAGACGGTAGCCGTTGGCACTAAGGTTCCAAGTGACGGTGGTGCCGCTGACGATGTAACAGGGTGTCAGTCCTTCTTGCTGGCTCAGCGCATTGCAGTAGGCGATGGCATCATACCATGTCACATTCTCAACAGGCAGACTGCTACCTTTATGTTCACTTGGATTCTTACCCATCACACGCTCATACTCCTGCTGCGACACCTCTGTCCGCGACATCATGAAGTCGGCCACCGTCACCTCATGGAGTGTCTCGTCAGCATCCCGCTCCGGCTCTGTAGCTGGGCTTCCCATCTGGAACGTGCCACCTTGTATGAGCACCATTCCTTCATCCTGTGCCCCAGCTGTGCAAGCCGATAAAGCCATCATTGCTGTCGTCATTACCAATTGTTTCATCATCTTATAACTATGAACTTTGTTCGAGCTCGTTCACGTTCGGAAATGTAAACGAGTTTCCATTTCTCTCACTTAATCACGACCTTCTTGCCATTTTTAATGTATATACCTTTCGATGGTTCCTCTACCAATAGCCGGCCGGCTAAGTCGTAGATGCGGGTGGGTGCTGTTGCTGTGGTTTTGGTTTCGCTGATGCCGGTAACGGTATTATAGTTAATGGCAGTGAGCCAGTCTTGGATCAGTGTTGCCCGATTTGAGTGATTGGAGTGATTGATCCAGAGATTCTCGCTGAAGTAGTTGCCGTCAGGTACAAGACGCTTACAGTCGTCGACCACACCGCTGATGCCGCTGCTGGCACTCGAAACAATCAATCCGACATTCTTGCCAGCCATCTGTGGACCATAGTTGAACAGGTATGTCTGCATGTTGGCTGCCATCTGGCTCCACCATAGCGGTGTTACGATGATGATGGTTTCGTAATCGTCCAGCGATGTCTCTACGGGATCGATGGCTGGATAACTACTGGCATCATTGGGATTGGCCTTGATGGCGTTGAGCAACTGTGTACCCAATGCGTAATTGTCGGCCTCGTACTTCAGTCCTTTCTCGGCTGGTTGAATCTCCAGCACATCAGCCTCCATCTGGCTGGTCAGCGTAGTCACAATCTCACGGCAGTTGCCTGTATAACTATAGTAAACCACAAGCGTCTTTGCCGTTACGTCTGTATGGAGCCATGTAAGCATGGCACAAACAAAAAACAATATTTTTCTCATATACATCTGTTATTTAAATAATTCATTGGCATTTTTATAAAGAATCATCTCGCGAAATGGCGCAAGGTCGGGTTCTGTAGATAGATATTGCTTCATCCTTGCAAGACTCTGTGTGAGCACCTGCGAGGCAACGTAGGGATAGTCGGAGCCGTAGAGCAAGTGGTCGGGCGTGGTGATGGTGAGCATCATACGGATGACCTCAGGCGAGTGTGCTCCTGCAAGATCGTAGTAGAGGGCTCGGAGGTTGGCCTCGTAGTCAATCTCGCCCACCATCTTGTTGGCCTGCATCACGGGCGTCAGTGACTTCATGCGAGGTACGGCCAGTGGCAGATAGGCTCCGCAATGAGGCACCACCACCTTGATATGATTGTAGCGGGCCAATACATTTCGTGAAATCATGTTTGTTACGGCGCGGGTAGTTTCTGAGAGGTATTCCTGCATGGCAAGCGGCGTCTGCTGCATCACCTGGCGATTCACGGGTTCTGGCCGATGGGGGTGCAGAATGATGACTGCCCGTCGCTCGTTCAATACGGAGAAAAGTGTGTCGAGTTCAGGTGCTCCGAGGTATTGCCCGCTAACATTGACTTCGTCTTCGTCCGTCACGACTCGGCCATTCAAGCAAGCTTGATGGCTCTCGCTGTTCCGGACGTTCGTGGCCAATTTGATGCCGTCGGCTTTCAGCGTGTCGAGTGCATAGATGGCCTCGCGGATAGCGGCATTCACATCGGGTAGGGGTAGTGCTGCACAAAACAGGAACCGCCCTGGATGTTCGCGCTTGATACGAGCAGCAGCCTCATTAGTTTGTCTCACTACTTCTGCAGACGAAGGTTGTGGTGCCGCCAACGTCAGAACCGATGTCTCGACACCAGTTTCATCCATCCACTTCAGATGACTCTCCACATTGTATTTTGGCAAAGGAAATCCCTCGTCCATCAGTCGTCCCTCATTCTCAAGTGACGAGATGAACTCAGGAGTGATGATGTGGCTATGCACATCCACCACGCCCTGAGCCATTGTCGCAGTTGCAATCATTGTTGCAAATAAAATAGTTCTAATCCTTTTCATCCTGAGTCTATTTACTCCCATCCATTTAGAGAGGGGCTGGGGGCTACTCCATACTGTGTTCCCAACCGCCACGGGTATCGATGCCGGTGGCATCGGCAAGGGCTTCGAGTTTGGCGATTTCCTCAGCAGTCAGCTGAATCTTGGCAGCCTCGGCAGCCTCTACGACGTGACGCTCCTTCGTGGCTCCGATGATGGGCAGCGTTCCCTTGGCGATGGCCCACGCGATACCAATCTGAGAGCATGATGCACCATATTTCTGTCCGATGGCGGTCATCTCGTTGGTCAGTGCCTCCAGTTGTGGCAGCACGGGGTTGTACTTCTTGCCGCGGTCACTCTCTGCTGGCAGCGGGTTCTCCTTATTATATTTACCAGAGAGGGCTCCCTGTTCCAGCACCATGTAGGCCCAGAACTCGATGCCGTTCTCCTTGCAATAATCCAGCACGCCGCCTTTCTCCGACGAACGGTAGAGTAGGGAGAAGTGGTTCTGCACGGCACTCACCTTGAAGCCTGCCTCGCCCAGAATCTCGTTGGCACGCCTGATTTCAGCAATGTTGTGGTTGGAAACACCCACGCGCTTCACCTTTCCCGACTGCAACAGGGGAATCAGTCCTGGTGTCCAGCGCTCCACGTCCATCGGGTTGTGAATCCAGTAGATGTCGATATAGTCACAGCCCATACGCTCGATAGAGGCATTGGCCATCTTCTCCACGCTGTTGTCATAAACTTCGGCAAGTTGTGGGGTAAACTTGGTTGACACCTCCACCGTCTCACGCTTCACGCCTGCCACGAAGGTTCCGAGAATCTTCTCCGACTCACCCATGCCATATACGGTAGCCGTGTCCCAGAGGTTCAGCCCGGCTTTCATGGCTGCGTCAAACACAGGCTTCAGGTTCTCTACGTCAGTCTTACTCCCAAATACGGCGTCTCCACCGAATGCTCCTGCGCCCCAGGCCCAGGTTCCTAATGCAATCTTACTCATGTCTTCTTGTCTTTTTAATTTGCGATCTGTTTACAGGGTGCAAAGGTACGGCGAATTTGTCATACATAGGCTAACCGATTTACTGATTTATCAACCCATTTTACGGATTTAGCAGATTTTATTTGCTTTTTCGCTCGCTTATTCGTACCTTTGCCCTCGAATTGGAGAAGATATTAAGAGTTCACCGCGTCAACGACTATGCCCGATACATCGGTGCACCAGAGTTGCATCCGCTCGTCTCAGTCATCCACTACGACGAGCTGGAGCACTGTCGCCATTCGCTCAACAACTACGATGTGTATGGTATGTTCATCGGTGACGAGGAGCTGGAAGACCTGTCGTACGGTCAGCTTCAATACGTTCTGCATCGCCATGCCTTGATGTGTGTAGCCCGCTATTATGCGCTCCAACTCTCCACGTCTGCCACTTCAACTAACTCCGACCTGCTGCCACGCTTCGAGCAGCTGTTACGGAAATACTATGACGACGGCATCCAGCGACAGCATGGGCTGCCCACCGTGAAATACTGTGCCCAGCAGCTGTTCCTTTCTCCCAACTATTTCGGTGACCTGATCCGTGAACTGACGGGCGACTCTGCCACCTCCCATATCCGCCGCTTCATCATGCAACGTGCCCAACAGCTCCTGATGAGCGGAGCCACTATCTCTGAGACTGCCGAAAGTCTCGGTTTCGACTATCCCCAGCATTTCACCCGCCAGTTCAAGAAACATTTTGGCGTTACTCCATCCGAATTTATTAAGATGTAGTTCTTTTGCGGAATTAAAAAGAATAACATTGCCATTCTTTATGTTTCTTCTCAGTTCTTTCGATAATTGGAAGGCGATAATCTGGTGTCATGTTTGAAATATCAGCAGAAGAAAGAATCGGTTGGAAAATGAAGTACATCGGTTATCTCCCGGATACTCATGTCGGTGGTGCGCAGAAAGGTTTTTGCTTCTTGTCTGCAAAGATACGAAATGGAAATGAGAAAAGATGTATTATTTCACATTAATTAAAACTAAAAACAGGCAGCATCTATCGTGTGTGCTGCCTGCTGCTGTTTTAACAAAATAAAACCACACAGGCCTTTTATTGTATTCTTTTGAATAGCTACTTCGTATTAAGACTTATGCTTCCAGTCGTGAGGCCATCTCCCGTGGCAGTCAGCTTGAGCGACGACGGCGTACAACTACTCTGTATGAGCACCTGAGCAAGGCCGTTGAAGGCAGGAATGCTGAATGCCCGGCAGTCTTTTGCCTTGGGATGGTCTTCGCCCATATACGAGGGGTCGCCATTGCCTACTCCAAGGATCCGGCTACCGCCCTCGAGTTTGAACGTGAGCGTAGGACAGGCATCAGGCACGATACGGCCATTCTTATCTTGTACTTCGACGGTAATCACACTAACATCCCGCCCGTCGGCATTGATGGTCTGGCGGTCGGCCTTCAGCACAATCTTCGTTGCAGGTTTGGTGGTCTCGATAGTCTCTTTAAGTATGCGCTTGCCGTTCTTATAGCCTATGGCGACCATCTTGCCCGGCTGATAGACGGCCTTCCATTTTAAATGTCCGTTCTTGGGCATTGTCTGGCGTCCCAGTTTTTTGCCGTTCACCGTCAGTTCCACCTCGTCACAATTGCTGTAAGCCCATATCTCAACTTCCTCGCCTTCATGACCCTGTAGGTTCCAGTGGGGGAAGATATGCAGCACGGGATCGTCCGTCCACCATGACTTCAGATACCAAGCTTCGTCCTTGGGAAAACCGCAATAGTCGAGGATGCCGAACTCGGAGTCATGGGCAGGGTAGGAGAGTGGATTGGGTTCGCCGCGATAGTCGAAACCTGTCCAGTAGAACAATCCTGCAGCCCAAGGGCGCTCAGCATAGAATTTCCATCCACGCTCGATGCGGTTTAAGGTTCCATCCTTGTCGGGGCTCAGGTTCATGGAGGGCATGTGGCCCGTCTCCTTATTCACATCGAAATAGATGCCGCGTGTGCCGCAGCCGGTGGTTTCTTCCGTACCGACAATCTTCCACGATGGATTCTTTCGTTTGCGGTTGTCCACGTCGTTCTGCAGGATATAATTGAATCCTACGACATCAAGCCCCTTGATCATCTCGCCACCTCCTGCATTTGCAATGGTAGAGTGGCGAGTAGGGTCGAGCAGACGGGTATATTCCCTCATGGCAGCTGCGATGCGGGTGCCTTGGATTGTATTTTCTATGCCCCATTCCTCATTGCCGTCGCTCCAGAGTATCACTGACGGGTGATTGCGGTCGCGCTTGATCATCCGCTCCAACAGTCGCAGATGCTCATCATTAATTCCCGTCAGTCGGTTCTCGTCGATGACGAGGATGCCCTCCCGGTCGCAGATGTCGAGCAAGGCTGGGGTCATGGGATTATGCGAAGCCCGATAAGCGTTGCAGCCGATGGCTTTCAACTGCTTGATACGCCAAGCTTGAAGGGCATCAGGAATGGCCGAGCCTACGCCTGCATGATCCTGATGCAGGTTCACGCCTTTTAGTTTTATTGGCTGACCATTCAAGATAAAACCGCGATCCGCATCGAAGTCGATATCTCGGATACCTGTCGTGGTCTCATAGACATCCGTCACCTGACCATTTACCCGAACGATAGTCTCGACCTTATATAAATAGGGGTCAGTGGGACTCCATAGGTGCGGTTGAGCGATTGCCAATGTCTGTTTGCAGCCCAATGTCTGTTTGCCTTGAAGACTTAGTGAAGTCGCATCGGACTTTCCCACCTCATGGCCATCGGCATCCAACAGTCGCTGCACAATAGTGCATTCCTTTGCCTCTAAAGTGTGATTGTTTACCTCAGTTTCTATCTTAACTGTAGCTTTGTCGTATGGTGCTTTTAGGTCGGCATAGACGAACGTGCCGAAGGGGGCCACACTGACGCCAGCCGACTTCAGCAGCCATGCATCGCGATAGATGCCTGCTCCCTCATAGAACCATCCTTCTTCTAAAGTGGCGTCTGCCCTTACGCAGATAAGATTGTCGCCGCCGTAGTTCGCATACTCAGTCACGTCATACACTTGCGTGGCATAGCCGCTGGGCTCCGTGCCCATATAGAAGCCGTTGAACCACACGCTGGCATTACGGAAGATGCCATCAAACTGCAGGGCGATATGCTTACCATAATCCTCGGCAGAGATATTGATGACCTTGCGATACCAGCCTACACTCGTCTCTGGATACTTGTAGCCCACAGTCTTATAACCATGTGAGTGGCTGGCCTGCTGAGCGTAGGGCAACGTCGTCACCCAGTCGTGTGGTATGCGCACCTCCTGCCAGTCCTTATCATCAAACTTATTGGAATATGGTCCCTCGTTGTGTATCGAGTTGGCCTTTGTCAGATAGTTGAAGTACTCTGTTCCGCAGCCGAAATCCTTAGCTGGGTCGGCAGCATTGCCATATGCAAATTTCCATCCCTCGTCAAGCCTGATTACTTCGCGTACACTTTGAGCATTTCCTGGCATGGCCATCAGGGCAATTGTGCCAATAACTATGGCCAATTTGTTTACAATAGATAAATTCATGATGATATGCTTTTATTTGTTCAAACTTCTATATGTAAGTCTTTGCTCCACTTCACTTGGAGATATGGATGTACGTACAAAGCACTTGGCTGGAACACCTGGCAACAGGTCGATATAGTTGTTGTCAAACCAGCTGTCTTCTGCACCATCAATGGAGATGGCAAGGGCGCGGACGAACTTGTCTGCTTTGAGGGTGATCAGGCAACCGCCATCTGCTGCCTCAACACTCACCTCGGGTTTAACAGTCAACAGGTGCAAGTCTTTCTGCAGGCAGAGGAAGCAATTAGCCTGATAGCTCACACCTGAAGATGTTGTAAGCTCCATGCTGACCACCACATCCTCACGCTGCTGACCTTTCAGTAATTCGGTTAAGGGCTGCTCAAGAATCAAAGTGGATGTATTGGCAGGAATGGCAATCGTCTTGGTAAGCGTGTTTACAGTCTGCCCGCTGAGGGTATAGACGGTCAGTTTCAATTTGCCCTGTTGCTTACGTAACAGGTCGCTGACGGCATAGACGAGCAGGTTGTCACCTTCAGCAATGGCCGAGCATATCACAGGCTCAAATGCGTGGCGCACCATGTAGTGTGCAGCTTTCCAACGACCATAGTAGTCGCGGGTGGCCCATGATGCAACAGGCCAACAGTCGTTATGCTGCCACAATAGCGACCCCATGCAATGGGGCATGTTGCGGCGATGGGCCTCGATGGCTGTACGCATCGCATCACCCTGCAGCAACTGTGAGGCATAGAGGAACTGGCGAAAATCCTTTGGTTCACCATATTCGCTGTTGACATACCACTCAATCACCTTGTTGGCCTCCACACCACCACGCTGGTGCCACATCATCAGCGGACTGCTGATATCATGCGTTGTGGTGTCTGGTGCATAGCGGAGTACCGTACTATATTCAGGGAACGACTGCATGCCATATTCGCTGAAGAAGTGAGCTTCCTCCTGATTATAACTGCTTACAGGCATACGGCGATGGCCCACACCGTAGAAATGGCGGTCGCCATTGATGCCATCACTGCCGCGGCCTCTGACAGAGAAGGGTGAGCCAACGGTGTAGATGTCGTCTGGAATCTGCTGGTTGGCAATATCTTGCAGTACATCGTAATAGAGATGCTCCTGTTGTTCACCTACCAATCGGGCCCCCTCGGGATTACTCTTCTCCATCTTAGCCTTCCATCCCCAGTTGTACCATGCATCCGTACA